>Ga0189283_10017_pt1 | contig 336410 bp, 323 predicted proteins | sample N26C4minimetaG_FD_130320 | JGI IMG/M metagenome (GOLD analysis project Ga0189283, IMG submission 130320) | Marine microbial communities from the Costa Rica Dome - N26 C4 mini metaG | ecosystem: Environmental > Aquatic > Marine > Oceanic > Photic zone | place: Costa Rica: the Eastern Pacific...
AAGACGATCGTCTTGAAAAGGGTGGGGTTGTAACCGGCAAAGCGCAGCCGGGGTTCGTCATCGCGAATAGCGATCAAAACGTCTCCAAACCGGCCCCGCACCACCCAGCGCAGAAACAGCCAGGCCAGGATCACCACCACAGAGGTCAACCAGAAGAATCCCCGCTGCATCTCCGGGGAACCCACCATCTGGCCGAACAGCTGGGTCACATCGGTTTTAAGACCGTTGGTGCCGTTGATCAGCTTCTGCTGGCCGTTGAAGAAATTGAAGAAAACAAGCAGAGCCGCCTGGGTGAGGATCGAGAAATAGACCCCCTTGATCCGGTTACGGAACACCAGGTTGCCGAGCACGGCAGCCAGCACGGCTGGAACCAGCCAGATCGCCACCAAGGTGAACAGCGGGGAATGGAACGGCTCCCAGAAGGCGGGCAACCGATCCACGCCATACAGGCTGAAGAACTCGGGAATGCCGTTGGGCAGATCACCCGAGCTGTTGAGCTGCAGGTACATCGCCACGCCGTAGCCGCCGAGGGCAAAAAAGATGCCCTGGCCAAGGCTGAGCAAACCGGTGAAGCCCCAGATCAAGTCGATGCCCAGGGCAACGATCGCCAAAGAGAGGAAGCGACCCAACAGATTCAGCCGAAACACCGGCAAAACAGCGGGCGCGGCAACGATGGCCGCAACGATCACCACCCAAAGGATGATCAAGGGCCAACGGCGTTGTTGAAAGGCTTGGAACATCAGATCAGGCCTCCACCATGCGTCCTTTTTGCGGGAACAGACCCGCGGGACGGAATTGAAGGAACACCACGATCAGAGCGAACACCATCACCTGGGCCATGCTCGTGGTGGCGAAGAAATTCACCGCACCGGCCAGGGGGGCCGGCATATCAGGCCAGATCGTCAGCAGACGTCCAGCACCGATCAGGTCGGTGAGCAGGCCAATGGCAAAGGACGCGAGCACGGTGCCCAAGAGGTTTCCGACGCCACCGAGCACCACCACCATGAAGCAGCCCACGATGTAGGACCCGCCCACGTTGGGGCCCACCGAACCCAGCAGGGAAACAGCAACCCCCGCCACACCGGCCAAACCGGAGCCGATGCCAAAGGTGAGCACGTCAACGGTGTCGGTGGGAATGCCAAGGCAATCACTCATCGAACGGTTCTGGGTGACGGCACGAATGCGCATTCCCCACACGCTTTTGTTGAGGAACCACGTCACCCCAACCACCGCAACGATGGTGATCACGATGATCACCAGGCGCGGAACAGGAAAGGTGATATCCATGAATTCGATCCCGCCGCGCATCCATTTGGGTGCCGTCACATCCACATTGCGGGAGGTGGCCCTGGCGATGCGACTGATTTGTGAGGCCAGGCCACCGGCCAGCAGCACACCGCCCAGGGCTGAAACAGCCCAACTCCCCGCACGCACCAAGCGAGCTCGAGGTCCAGAGAGGAGAGAGGAGGGAAGCAGCAGCGGCAGGCCAAAGCCCAGCACCAGCGCAAGGATCAGGCCGGCGGCGTGGGCCAGGGCAACACTCCGCACGAACTGCTGAAGAATCAAGCTGACGCCCCAGGTCGCGAGCAGGGTCTCCAGCGGGTTGCCGTAGAGCCGGCGAATCACGGTACGTTCCAGCAGGATGCCGACCACACCGCTGACGATGAAAGCCAGGGGAAGCGCCACAAGCACGTAGGCGTTGTAAACCGGCTGCAGCGCAGGCAGCTTGAAGATCAGCTGCACCACGTAAGTGGTGTAGGCCCCAAGCATGATCAGCTCACCATGGGCGAGGTTGATCACGCCCATGAGGCCGAAGACAATGGCCAGTCCGAGGGCGGCCATCAGCAGCACCGAGCCGATGGCGACACCGTTGAACAGGCTTTCGAGAAGCAGTTGCACAGACGTGTGAAACGAAGCGTTCAATGAAACGACGAAAGGAGGAGCCCGTCACCGGGCTCCTCCCTGAAGAGCAATCAGGCTGTGATCAGAAGATCAGAGCTTGTACTTCTCGCCCTTGGCGGCGTCGGTCCAGTCGCAAGCGAAGCCCTTGGAGCTGGGCTCGAACTGGTTCCAGGCCTGAGGAGCCACGGGGCCATCGGTGGATTCGAGGATCTCGAACTGGCCGTCAGCGGTGATCTGGCCGATGCGCACGGTCTGGGAGAGGTGGTGGTTGGGCATCACCTTCACAGGTCCCTGAGGAGCGTCAAACTCGATGCCGACCAGGGCCTCACGCACCTTGTCGTCGTCGAAGCTGTTGGCCTTCTCGACAGCCTTCTTCCACAGGTAGACCATGTTGTAGGCCGACTCCTGAGGGTCAGCGACCTGGCGGTCGGCGCCGTACTTGGCCTTGAAGTCAGCAGCGAACTTCTTGGAGGCCGGGGTGTCGATCGACATCATGTAGTTCCAAGCGCCGTAGTGGCCCTCAAGGAACTCAGAACCGATGGTGCTGATCTCCTCTTCCGCGATGGAGTAGCTCATCACGTAGTAGCCGTTATCGGGGGTGATGCCGGCGTCCTGGATCTGCTTGAAGAAGGCGACGTTCTGGTCACCATTCAGGGTGTTGATGATCACACCGCCGTCAGGCAGGGCCTTCTTGATCTTGGCGATGATCGGAGCAACCTCGGTGTTGCCCAGGGGCAGGTAGTCCTCACCGACCACTTCGCCACCCAGGGACTTGAGCTGTTCCTTGGTGATGGTGTTGGAGGTGCGGGGGAAGACGTAGTCCGAACCCACGAGGAAGAAGGGCTTGCCAGCGGCAGGCGACTTCTCATACATGAACTTGGTGGCAGGCTCCGACTGCTGGTTCGGAGTGGCACCGGTGTAGAAGATGTTGTTGGAACACTCCTGACCCTCGTATTGAATCGGGTAGTAGAGGAAAGCGTTCTTCGACTCGTACACAGGCAGCATCGCCTTGCGGCTGGCGGAGGTCCAGCCACCGAAAACCACGGGCACCTGGTCCTGGTCGATCAGCTTCTTGGACTTCTCAGCGAAGGTGGGCCAATCGGAGGCACCGTCCTCGACGATGTACTCGATCTTGTACTTCTTGCCATCAACTTCAACGCCACCGGCGGCGTTGATCTCATCGATCGCCATTTTCTCGGTGTCCACCAGGGTGGACTCGGAGATGGCCATGGTGCCGGTCAGCGAGTGCAGGATGCCGACGGTGACGCTGTCGTCGTAGTCAACGTTGGCAGCCTTGTCACCGCCACCGCATGCGGTCACGGCAAGACCCAGCGAAGCCGCGGCCATGCCGGCGAAAAGGCGCTTGGAGAGAGGGGTGCTCATGGAATGAGAGGGCACTTAAAAGCTTGGACGCGCGAAACGTCCTGAAATTCGACCATCGCTACAGGTGGGGATTTGAAACGTAACAACGGGAACACTTTTGCCCTCAAAAGCTTGTGTTTTCATGATTTTGGTAGCTGTTGCAACAGGAACTCCACGACCTGCTCCAGGCCTTCGCCGCTGTGGAGATTGGTGAAACACCAAGGCCGGTCTCCCCGCATCCGCCGGGTGTCCTGTTCCATCACTGAAAGGTCGGCACCAACCTGGGGAGCCAGATCAATCTTGTTGATCACCAGCAGGTCAGAGCGGGTGATGCCAGGGCCTCCTTTACGGGGGATCTTGTCGCCGGCCGCCACATCAATCACGTAGATGCAGAGATCCACCAGTTCCGGACTGAAGCTCGCCGCCAGGTTGTCGCCGCCGCTCTCCACCAGAACAAGATCGAGATTCGGAAACTGCGTCTCCAGCTCCGCCACGGCAGCTCTGTTGATCGAGCAGTCTTCGCGGATCGCCGTGTGAGGGCAACCACCGGTCTCCACGCCACGGATCCGCTCTGGATCCAGGGCACCCGCACGGGTGAGGAACTGGGCATCCTCCTGGGTGTAGATGTCGTTGGTGACCACCGCGAGCTGGAGCTCGTCGCGCAAGCGGCGACAGAGGGCCTCCACCAGTGCGGTCTTGCCGGATCCCACAGGGCCCGCCACCCCCAGGCGCAGTTTGCTGCTCATCAGCTTCGAAACAGGCGTGAATACAGCTCAGCATGGGCAAGCTGCGCCATGCCCGCACCCACACCGCTGCTCCAGAGCTGCTTGGGATCGGCCGCCTGGAGCTGCTGCGCTTGGGAGGCAATCAGCGGCAGCAGCCGCTGTTGCAGCACCTGCGCTCGGGAGGGACCCAACGGCAGCAGCCGCACCGAGGCACTGAGCTGATTGGCAACCCAGCCGTAGAGGTACCCCTCCACCATGTCTCCCTCTGAAACCGACAAGCGCACAGCGGCCCAGGCCCAGGCCGCTGGCCAGCTCAGGGCCACAGGTTCAGGCAGGTCGTGCCCCATATCCGACATCAACTGCAGCAGCGACATCCCCATCTGACGCTGCTGCGCTCGCAACTCCGCGGCCTCGCGGGTGGCCATCAGCCAACCATCAAGATCGATCAGGCGCCCCTTGGCCGCCGCATCGGCCTGGGTGGACCACCCCAACAAAGCCTCCGCCAGAGGCCCTAATGCCGCGGCTTCCAGCCGCACCACGCCCCGTTGCAGTTCAGCCTCCAACCAAGCCTGGATGGCCTGCTCATCGGCGATGGAGCCCGCCTGAATCACCACCTCCAGCCCCTCTGAATAGCTGAAGGCACCCACGGGCAGGGCAGGGCTGACCAGTTGCAGCAACGCAAGGGACGTCATCCGTGCTGATGGCCTCCATAGGCACCGCCTTCGGGGGCAAACGGCTGCAGACAGCGGCTCACCGTCAATCCACGGCCTTCCAGCATCGTGGCGAGAACGGAATCCTCCGGCAGCAACAGCTCCTGCTCATGCAGCTCCAGGGCGACATGGCGATTGCCCAGGTGATAAGCCGCCTGCAACAGCTCCAGGGGATGCGATCCCTGCACCCGCAGCAACGCCTCCGGCGCTGCCGTCACCTCCACAACGGTCGAGCCGGACTCATCCCCCAAAAAGTCACCGGGCTGGAGAGAACCCTCACGGGGCAACTGCAGAAGCACCGGACGACCGCAGGAGGTGGTGCGACGGCCCCGCAGCACCGTGCGCTCTTCGGCCGTTAACGGCAACTGCAGAGTGGCCGTGGCACTGCTTTTCTGAAGGCGCTGCTCCAACACGACCACCGCATCCGTCACCAGCAGCTCCTCTCCAGTTCCACAACAAAAGCGTGCCGATCAATCAGCAGCAGTTTGGTGTGCATTGCTACAGAGTTGAAGCCGGTGGCGGCGGAGCGTGAGGCCATGCAACGTCTCGATCCCTGGCACGGCCGCTGCGACCTGCAGTTTTTTGCCACCAACGGCAGCACCAAACACCAGGGGGGCTGCACGGCTCCGTTCAAGCTGCTTCGCAGTGAACGCGGCGATGACGGACGCTGCGAGCTGCCGGTGCTGCACACCGCCGGAGGCCTGGTGGGCGGCGATCAACTCAGCCTGGACTTCAAGCTTGAGGCCAACAGCCGCGGCCTGATCACCAGCGTGGCGGCGCAGAAGGTTTACGGATCGATCGGCCGCAGCCGCCTGCAACCCGAGGGGTGCTTTGCCCATCAACAGGTGCGCTGCTCACTGGCCAGCGGCAGTGACTTCGAATGGCTGCCGCAGGAACTGGTGCTGTACGCCGATGCTTTGTTCGAGCAGCAGCTGACGGTGACCCTGCCGCAGGACGCCTCTTTTCTCAGCGCAGAGATCGTGCGCTTGGGCCGAACCGCCGCCGGCGAAACCCTGCAGCAGGGACGGTGGCGCTCGAGCCTCACCATTCAGCGCCTTGCAGGCAACCGCTCAACCTGGGAGCTGGCGGATCGGGTGGAGCTCGGCGGCGCCAACTTGGACAGCCCGCATGGGTTGGGAGGCGCCCCAGTATTCGGAACACTGGTTTGGGCCGCACCGATGGCCATGGGTGCCGAAACAACAGCAACCCTGCTGGAGGGAGCGCGGGCCGACCGCGAAGGCCTGACGGGCACAATGCGCTGCGGCGCCCTAAATCAGGGCCTGATCGCCCGCTATTCCGGTGAGTCAAGCCGTGATGCCCGCTTCTGGTTCAGTCGGATCTGGGAGCGAACGCGAAAGATCCGGGAGCTGGCACGGCCTCGCATCCCCAGGGTCTGGCCACTGCAGGAACAGCCTCTGCGCCGACAAGCGTCCACCGTGAACGCTTTCGAGGCCGCAGCGGAGACACACTGAAGAAGACCGAGCTTCGCCATGCATCTCAGTCCCCAGGAAAAGGACAAGCTCCTGATCGTGACCGCCGCACTGCTGGCCGAGCGGCGCTTGAACCGTGGCCTCAAGCTCAACCACCCCGAAGCGGTGGCTTTGCTCAGCTTTTTGGTGCTGGAAGGCGCCCGTGACGGCAAGAGCGTGGCGGAGCTAATGCAGGAAGGCACCACCTGGCTGCGTCAGGACCAGGTGATGGAGGGCGTGCCCGAGCTCGTCCATGAGGTGCAGATCGAGGCCGTCTTCCCCGATGGCACCAAGCTCGTCACCCTGCACGACCCGATTCGCTGAGGCAGAACCCATGGCACCTCTCATTCCAGGCGAACTGCTTCCCGAACCGGGTGAACTGGAGCTGAATGCAGGCCGGCCTTTCACCACGGTGAACGTCTCCAACAGCGGCGACCGGCCAGTACAGGTGGGCTCCCATTTCCATTTCGCCGAAGCCAATGCCGCCCTGCAGTTCGACCGGGCCGCGGCCCGCGGTCAACGGCTCGACATCCCCGCCGGCACCGCCATCCGCTTCGAACCCGGCGACAACCGCGACGTGAACCTGATTCCCTTCGCCGGTTCGCGACGCGTCATCGGCTTCAACGGCCAGATCAACGGACCCCTCGACGCCTGACCCATGCCCTACCGCATCTCCCGCCAGGCCTACGCCGAGACCTACGGACCCACCACCGGCGACAGGGTTCGCCTGGCCGACACCGATCTGATTCTGGAAGTCGAAAAGGATTACACCGTCTACGGCGATGAGGTGAAGTTCGGCGGCGGCAAGGTGATCCGCGACGGCATGGGCCAATCCCAGACCCCTCGAGCCGAGGGCGCCGTCGACACGGTGATCACCAATGCCCTGATCCTCGACTGGTGGGGCATCGTCAAAGCCGATGTCGGCCTCAAGGACGGCCGCATCGTTGGCATCGGCAAAGCCGGCAACCCCGACACCCAGGAAGGGGTGACGATCGTAGTGGGCCCAGGCACCGAAGCCATCGCTGGGGAGGGCCACATCCTCACGGCCGGTGGCATCGACACCCACATCCACTTCATCTGCCCCCAGCAGATCGAAACGGCCCTGGCCAGCGGCGTTACCACCCTGATGGGCGGCGGCACCGGACCGGCAACAGGCACCAATGCCACCACCTGCACCCCCGGCGCCTTCCACATCGGACGGATGCTCCAGGCCGCCGAAGGTTTGCCGGTGAACCTGGGCTTCTTCGGCAAAGGCAACGCCAGCACCCCGGAAGCGCTGGAAGAACAGGTGCGCGCCGGTGCCTGCGGCCTGAAGCTGCACGAAGACTGGGGCACCACGCCCGCCACCATCGATGCCTGCCTGTCTGTGGCCGATCGGATGGATGTGCAGGTGTGCATCCACACCGACACCTTGAACGAAGCCGGCTTCGTGGAAGACACGATCGCCGCCATCAAGGGACGCACCATCCACACCTTCCACACCGAAGGCGCCGGCGGCGGCCATGCCCCGGACATCATCAAGATCTGCGGCGAGGCCAACGTGCTGCCCAGCAGCACCAACCCCACCCGGCCCTACACCCGCAACACGCTCGAGGAGCACCTCGACATGCTGATGGTGTGCCACCACCTCGATCCGAAGATCCCCGAGGATGTGGCCTTCGCCGAATCGAGGATCCGGCGCGAAACGATCGCCGCCGAAGACATCCTTCACGACCTGGGCGCCTTCTCAATCATCGCCAGCGACTCGCAGGCCATGGGCCGCGTGGGCGAGGTGATCACCCGCACCTTCCAAACCGCCCACAAGATGAAGGTGCAGCGCGGTGCCCTGCCGGAAGACTCCGCTCGCAACGACAACCACCGCCTCAAGCGTTACATCGCCAAGGTGACGATCAACCCGGCGTTGGCCCACGGCATCAGCACCGAGGTGGGGTCGATCGAAACCGGCAAGCTCGCCGATCTGGTGCTTTGGAAGCCTGGCTTCTTCGGCATTCGCCCGGAACTGGTGGTGAAGGGCGGTTCGATCGTCTGGGCCCAGATGGGCGATGCCAACGCCTCGATTCCCACCCCAGGCCCGGTGCACGGCCGGCCGATGTTCGGCGCCTTCGGCAAAGCCCTCGCGCCCAGTTGTCTCACCTTCGTGAGCGAAGCGGCGATGGATGCCGACATCCAACGCCAGCTGGGGCTGGAGCGCACCTGCATGGCGGTGAAGGACACCCGCAGCGTGGGCAAGAGCGCCCTCAAGCTGAATTCAGCGCTGCCCAAGGTGAGCGTGGACCCACAGACCTATGAGGTGTTCGCCGACGGTGAGCTGCTCACCTGTGAGCCCGCCGAGGTGCTGCCCCTCGCCCAGCGCTACCTGCTGCTTTGAGCCCCACGCTGCTGGTGGTCCAACACGTGGACCACGAAGACGCCGCACTGGTGGGAGAGCTGGCGCGGCAGCGGGGCCTGACACTCGAGATCCTGAGGCCCGACCGGGGCGACCCACTGCCGGACCCCAGGGCGTGTGCCAACAGCATCGCCCTTGTGCTCGGTGGCCCGATGAGCGTGAACGATCACGACCAACCAGGCATGGACTGGTTGCAGCAGGAACTGGACTGGTTGAGGGCCTGGCACCAGCAACGCCAACCGGTGCTGGGCATCTGCCTCGGGGCGCAGCTCTTGGCTGTGGCTGCAGGGGGCAGCGTTCAAGCGCTGCAGGTGGGAGCACCACCGCAGCAACTGAAGGAACTGGGGCTCGGCGCGATCCACTGGGTCGCGAATCCCAGTGATGAGGCTCTGCTCAAAGGGCAACCCAGCAGCACTCTGGTGCTGCATTGGCATGGTGATCGCATCCACCTCCCGGCTGATGCAACCCTGCTGGGTTCTTCACTGCACTGCGCCGAACAGGTGTTTCGGATCGGAGCCCACGCCATTGGCCTGCAATGCCACCTCGAGATCGATGGCGATGCGCTGGAACGCTGGATCGCCAACGACCACGACTACGTGGTGAACGCCCTTGGAGCTGAAGGGCCCGATCGCCTGACCCAGGACTGGCGCAGGCTGGGCACCACGCTTCAGGCACAAGGCCGAAACTTCTTCAATGCTGTGCTCAATCAACTGATTGAGATCAGCCAGACCCACTAATTCCTACGCACAAAAATAAACAAAACCAAAAACTTTTCTGAAGAGGTATCAACCTGAACACCACTTCGGCGTTTGCAGGAGCTTCAATATTTCTGTAGCAACAGCTACCGATCGTTCACTTCGCATCGCGCGAAGCGCAGTTCGCCTCAGGCCATGGAACGGGGACCTGAGCTTGCTTCGAGGACCATCCAATGACAACCCTTCTCTATCGCGGGCATCAGTACCAGCAAAACAACGCCACTCAGGGCAAGCCCGGGGTGCAGCTGGTTTACCGCCGCAACGTGTACCAAGCCCGCCAGATCAACAACCACCGCACTCCGGTGCAGCTCGTTTACCGCGGCGTGGGCTACACGCGCTAGGCCAACTTCTTAATCCGTAGCAACTCGAACATTCCAGTTCCGAGGATTGAGGCGTAATAGGTCCAGCTTCAGCCAAGACGTTGGATCTCATCACCTCTCGCCTCGACCAAGGCCTCGTGCAAGTGAGTCCTTCCAGCGTGCATGGAGTGTTCTGGCTGCAGACCCACTTTCCGTCTCAGGAATGGGATGCCCTGCTGTCTGGACAAGCCGCCTTTGGCATGGATTGCATCGATGACCTGATCACCGACGCCCGTCAGGCCGGCCTGAACGTGGAGTGGGAAGCATCCGTCCCTAGCTGAACACGCCTGAATTGAATCCCTAACAAAGCCCTGCACACGGCTGTGTTGCAGGGCTTTTTTAAAAGCGTCAACGAAGCAGCAGGCTCAAGCCACCAAGCGGTTGAGCATCGGCAATTCCGACAGTTCATCCCGCCACTCCTGGGCCCAGAGAGCCTGACTGCGCTCATACACCTCCATCAACTGCTCCACGGCGCGCTCGTGGAAATCAACGCGCAGATCCAACAGCGGAAAAGCCGCTTCACCGCTCACCTGCACCGCCGCTGACGTGCAGAAGGGAGAACGATGGTCACCACCAGCCGCTTCCCCGGCCTGGAGAGCCATCATCAGGCGGCGGCCCAGTTTCAAGCTGGGGTCGCTGGTGAGAAAGGCCTGCTCCATGGCTGCCAGCACGCCCTCATCCACCAAGCAATTACCGGCAACAGACAGATCACGCTGATGGCGATGCCCTGCCCAAGGGCCGCAATCCTGTCCCGTCCAACAGGCCGTGCGACCGTCCAGGTCGATCAGGTGAAACTGACGCCGGTCTCGGTGCTGGTCATCCGTCAGCAAGCTGGCCAGAACGCTCTCGGCATCGGAACTCTGCTCAAGGCGCTCAAGACCACAAATCCCCAGATACGGATTGGTGTGGGCCTGGGTGGCGACGGCACCTACACCGGCGCGGATGTGGGGCACGGTGGATCCAACGGCCAGGTGACAGGTGGCAACAGCCACGCCAAAGCGGCCGTTGCTGGGGTCTCGAGCAAGGATCGAAAAGGTCACGGCAGCTGACGGTCGAGCCGCTGCAACGTTTCCAGCAGCACCGCGGTGCCTGCCCAGCACTGCTCGTCGCTGGTGAACTCCGCCGCGGAATGACTCAGACCACCCCGGCTGGGCACAAAAATCATGCCCATTGGCCAGCGGCGGCCGACTTCCTGGGCATCGTGGCTGGCGCGGCTGGGGAGATGGCTGTGGGACAAGCCGAGATCGGCTGCGGCCTCAGCGATCGTGGCCATCACCACCGCATCAGCAGGGGTGGGATCAACGCTGAACTGGGGGTCCACCACAATCGGGCAGCCAGTTTCAACACCGATTCGTTCCACCTGCTGCATCAACTCCTCCACCAACTGATCGAGAACAGTGGGATCCACATCCCTGAGGTCAACGGTCAGGGCGACAGCGCCAGGAACAACGTTGGCGGCATTGGGCCAGACCTCCAGTCGACCCACCGTCGCCACCGGATCTCCGGGATGACGGGAGGCCATGGCCTCGACGGCAAGAACAATCCGCGAGGCCGCCACGAGGGCGTCCTGTCGCAGCCCCATCGGTGTGGTGCCGGCGTGGTTGGCCTGGCCCTGCACATTGATGCTGAACCGTCGCTGACCAACAACTCCCTCCACGACACCAATGGCATCACCGCGTTGCTCAAGAACGCCACCCTGCTCAACATGCAACTCCAGGAAAGCGGCATAGGCCTCGTCGGAGCGTCGGGCCGAAGCCAGGGAGGGCCAATGGCCGCCGATGCGCGCCAGGTTGTCCTGAATCGGCTGGCCGTTGCTGGTGGCATAACTCTTCGGGTCATCGCAGGCCGTGCCCGCCAAGCCCTTGCAACCCACCATGGTCGACTCCTCGTCGGCAAAGGCGATCAACTCGATGCCATGCCGCAGACGCAGGCCCTGGTCTTGAAGCGCGCGGCAGGCTTCGAGACCGGCCAACACCCCCAGAGCACCGTCAAAGCGTCCACCGGTGGGAACCGTGTCGAGGTGCGACCCGGTCACCAGGGCAGGGCGGTGGGGATCGAGGCCTTCCAGACGTCCGATCAAGTTGCCAGCGGCATCAACACGCACCTGCATGCCGAGCTGCTGCATCCAGTGGGCCAGCAACTCACGGCCCTGCACATCCTCGGGCGAGAACCCGCGTCGACAGACGCTGCCATCGGGCTTGGCACCAATACTGGCCAGCTGCTCAATCGTTCCGATCAGCCGGTCACGATTCGGACGTGCGACAACTTTGCTTGGCTCGATCCCAGTAGGGGTGGTCGGAGAAGCCGAGATGAGCGTGGGCAATGCCGTGACCTTCGTTTCAAACGGAGGTCAATAGTCACCTGAAAGACCGCGGAACCTTGTAGCTAGCGCAACGATTTAATCCTGACCAAAGAATTCAAACGGGCATCAGCACACGCCAGCCCAGTCGGTCCGCCTCGCGGCGGGCCAACGCGGGCACGTCTTCCGCCACAAACATGCGGTGCAGCATCTGCACACCCAGCAGGTGATTGATCACCGCATCCATCTGCACACGCTCAGCATCGGTGGTGGCCGGGTCCTCATGACGGGCAAACAAGGCGCGCACACCGGCTTTGCTCAACAAACCAGCGGCATCGATCGCCTCATCACTGAGGTAGTCGTCGGCGAGCTGCTTCATCTGCTCCCATTTCTCAGGCTCGGTGTGGGCTGGCGGGGCCATGAAGGCGAACTTCTCACGCCGGTACAGCACCTCCGGCAACAGGCCAGCCATGGCTTCCCGCAGCACGTATTTCTCGGTTTTCCCCTTGATCCGCAATTCGGGCGGCACCTGCACCGCCACCGCAGCCAGATGGTGATCGAGGAAGGCAGGTCGCGCCTCCATGGAATTGGCCATGTCGACCCGATCGCCACCCCAGGTGAGGATCTGGCCCTCCAGCATGGTCTTGATCCAGACGTACTGGGCCTTGTCCAGGGCATGGCGCCCGTCCAGTTGATCCGCATCCAGTTGCGCGGCAATCGCCTTGCCCGGTGAGTAACCCTTCAGGGCTTCGGCATGGGACTGCGCCAGAAGCTCCGGCACCAAGGGCGCGCAGGCCAGCCACGGCTGAAGGCAGCTGGGGGTGAAGCCAACCACCGCATCAAGATCGGGGTCATCCACCTGATTTTCAGCCAACATCGCCCCTTTCACCAGGGCATTGGACCGCTGCAACAGGCTTTCCCAGCTGGCGCGCTCCTCCTGCGGCAGGTCATCCAGACCATGGAGAAACATGTCGCGGCGAAAGGCGGGATAGCCACCGAACAGCTCGTCTGAGCCTTCGCCAGTCATCACCACCTTGTAATCCACATCATTGACATGGCGGCTCATCAAGAACTTGGCCACCGCCAGGGTGTTGTAGATCGTTCGCTCCGCATGCCAGATGGTGCGCTCCATGTGGCCATAGAGCTCCTGACCCGAGAGACGCATCAGATCCTGTTCAGCGCCGGTGGCTTCGGCCATCTCGCGGGCAATCGGCGACTCGTCGTAACGGGCATCGTCAAATCCGATCGTGAACGCCTTCACCGGTGCCTGGCTCACGGCTGAGGCCAAGCCGAGGATCGAACAGCTGTCGATGCCGCCGGAGAGGTAACAACCCACCGGGACGTCGGCCACCATGCGCAGTTCAACGGCCTCCAGCAATGCCGCACGAACGGCAGCGATGTGGTCGGCTTCGGTTCGCTTGGGGTCCCGCTCGTCCTTGCGCGGAAAGTCGACGTCCCAGTAGGTCGACTCCGACACCTCCAGATGCCCATTCACCCGTTGCACCTTCAGCACATGGCCGGGCTTCACCTGATGCACCCCGGCGAAGGCAGTGGTCCCGGGAACCATGGTCTGCATCAACTGGTGGAACAGACCCTCCGAGGTAAAACGTCGCTCCACCGCCGGATGGGCGAACAGCACCTTCAATTCGGAACCGAACACCAGACCCTCAGGCGTCATCGCCCAGTACTGCGGTTTGATGCCGAAGCGGTCCCGCACCAGGTAAAGACAGTCTTCGGACCGATCAAACAAGGCAAAGGCGAACTCACCGCGCAACAGAGGCAGGGTCGCCTCCAAACCCTGGCGTTGGTACAGCCGCAGCAGGATCTCGGAATCGCTCTTGCTGCTGAAGCGCACCCCCTGGGAGGTGAGATCAGCCCTGATCCGCTGGAAGTCGTAGAACTCACCGTTGTGGGCCATCAGCACCTCACCGTCATCGGTGAGGAAGGGCTGCCGGGCCCGTGACTCATTCAAGTCAATGATCGAAAGGCGGGCATGGCAGAAGCCGACGCCGGCCTGATCGAGCACCTCAACACCGAAGCCATCGGGCCCGCGATGGGCCTGAATCGCCGCCATGTTGACCAGCAGCTGGCGATCCACCGTCTGCTGACGGTCGGCATTGAAAACACCCCCGATTCCACACATCAGTCCACCTCAGATCACATCCATCACGCGTTCGGCTCGATCCACCATGCAGGTGAGCAGGGCCATCCGCAGGAACACGGCCCCCCTGGCCTGGCTGAAATACCAGTTGTGGGGCGTGTCATCCAAGCAGGTGCTGAGTTCCGCTCCCCGCGCCAAGGGATGGAGCACGATCGCTTCCGGTTTGAACGGCATGTCGCGGGTGAGGCGGAATCCTCCGCCGTGTACTTCATAGGAGTCGCCGACCCAGGCAATGGCATTGATATAAACGACATCCAAGTCGGGCACTTCAGCCTGAAGATCCGTGCTGGAGCGCACCTTCATCCCACAAGCTTCAAGCTCCTCCAATTGTCCTGGGTCGAACAGCGGCTGATCCGGCTCCAACTCGGGGGCGTGAATCACCACCACCTCGTCCACGGTCTGCGGGAATTTGGCCAGGATCCTCAACAGGGAGCGAACCGTTCGCATCCGCGAAGGGATTCCGACGATCCCAATGCGAATCCGATCAGCGGGTGCCACTTCAGCTTCAGCAAGCTTGGGGCGCCACTTGAAGATCGTGTACAGATCGGCCATCGCCTGGGTGGGATGTTCATCGATCCCATTTCCAGCGTTGATGATCGGGATCCGAAGGGTTGACGTCATCGCGTAGACGGCACCGGGATCGCTATCCCGAAGCACCACACAATCGCCGTAGTTGTTGAACATATGGGCGACATCTTCGAGAGACTCGCCCTTGGCGATCCCTGTGGTGGCCCTGTCGGTGATGTTGATGGAGGTACCGCCGAGTCGGTGCCAGGCACTGTCAAAGGACAGCCGGGTGCGCGTGCTTGGTTCGTAAAACGCGTTGATCAGAATCTTGCCGGTGAGTGGCGTGTTGTGACGGCAATAGCGATCTGGATTGCTCTCAAACTTCGCCGCCAGGCGAAACACCTGCAACAAAACCTCGGGGCGAAACGGTTGGATCGACACCACGTGCTGATCCACCAAATCCTTCAAAGGCTCAACGTCTTCGGCAATGGCAGCCAGCAGCTCCTGGGGTTGGTTCTGCCCGTAGACATCGGGCCCCATCGGCTCAAACCGAATCTGAACCAAAGACGCGTCCACAACTGCTGTTTTGGCCTGTGCCATAGCGGGATCGGATCAACACTCTGTTTGCCAAACCGAGTGCTAAAGCCAGGAACTACATCTTTTACCGGTAACAACAACCACACTGCTGCGTCCACGAAGAAGCAGCTTCTTAAGCAAAGATCCGGAAAGGATTGTGCTGGGGTGGACGGCCAAAGGAGACATCACCAAACCCGGCCATTGCGCCACTCCACCCACCAGATCAGCAGCAACACGAGCACCGACAGCACCAGGGCGAACTGACTGGCCACCAGCAGAGCCTGAAAGCCCGACAGACCAACAAGGCCGGCCATCAAAGGAAGCGTTTGAATCATCCCTCCTCCTGCAACAAGGTGAAGTCGAAGCGTTCCGGCCAGAAGCGACTGCCCATCAGCATCACAATCGCCGACACGGCCGCCGAAAACACAGCAGCGCAGTAAGGCGCGATCAGCACATAGGCGAGCAGGCCCACAACGCTGCCGGCGAGCATGGCCGCAATGGCAGCCGTGCGGTTGGCCGTGCGCCAGTAGAGCCCACACGCCACAGGCCAAACCGTGGAGGCCACCAGGGCACCCGTGAAGAACAGCACCGACGCCAGCGAATCCAGCCGTGGCCAAGACAGCGCCAGGGTGACGACGGCCAGTCCCACCACCATCAGCCGCGCCGCCTGCTTGAGCTGCAGGTCGCTGGCCTGAGGCCGCAACAGGCGGAAGTACACATCCTCCGCCAACAGATCGGCGGTGGATGCCAACAGGGAATCGAGGGTGGAGGTGAGCGAGGCAAACACCACCACAAACACCAAGGCCGCCCCACCCGCCCCGAGCAGATCGGCCGCCATCACAGGAAAGACCATGTTCACCTGCTCAAGGGGCAACTCACGGGCCAGGGCCACCAGGCCAATGGAGCCCGTCACCATCGGCACGCTCATCCAGGCGATGCCCCCCAAAACAAAAGAGGTCATCACCACCGAGCGCCGACTGGCGAACACCCGGGACCACCAGATGTTGTTGTGAAACACCTCGCCCATCGAAAAGAGGGCGGAATTCCAGGCGATCAACAAGCCCGCCGGCAGCAGCAGATCAAGCCGATCGGGATGCCGGGCCAGCAATGAGGCATGCACCTCGGGCATCGGGAATTGACGGAAGGCGAGCACCGCCACCACCGCCAGCAGCAGCATGATCAACAGCGACTGGATGAAATCGGTGCCGATCACGGCCCGCATTCCGCCGAACAGGGTGTAGACGGTGGCAACACCAATTACCACCACCATTCCCACGTGGTAATTGAAGCCTGAAAGGGCCTGCAGCAGCAGGCCAGCACCCATCGCCTGGGTCATCAGAAAGCCCAGGGTGTAGATCGCGGTGATCAGCATGAACACCCACCAGGCCAAGCGTCCGTAGCGCAATCGGATGAAGTCGCCACTGGTGCGACCGTTGGGCATCAACTGCTTGATCCGGGAGGCCAGGGGGGCGAACAGAATCAGGCCAAGCCCGGCCAGGGCATAGCTGAACATGCCCCAGAGGCCAGTTTTGTAGCCGAATTCAGGAGCGAGCAGGGTGGTGTTGCCGGTGACCCAGGAGGCCATCAACGTGGCCGTGCTCAAGGCCAGCCCGATGTTGCGCCCCGCCAGCATGTAGTCGTCGGCATTGCCTTGACCACGCCGGCCCCAGGCAATCCCCAGCGCCACCCAGAGAACAGAGAACAGCACCACCAACGCCCAGGCGATCCCGGGCTGAAGGAAGGGAACCGAGTCAGCGGACATCCGTCGACCCCCTGCGGTTCCAATACAGGTGTCCGCGCAGAATCATCACCACCGTCGCCGCAGTCACAACGGCACCAAGGGCAAAGATCAGTCGCGCCCAGAGCAATTCATCCAAGGCGAAGAGCGTTTGAACTCAAAAAACAGATAAGCAAAGGAGGCAGCCTGCCCTGGCCCTGTGCCCTCGATTCAGGTGCCTACGGATACCCAAACAACAGGCGATCAGCGTCCTCTTGCCTGAAATTGCGGAATGTGTAGCAACCACCACCCGAAGTGGAGTGGGGCGACGCCTTGGATACATCTCGCTTGTGCGATCAGGATGTTCACCGACTACAAACCGACGGTCGGCTTCGACGAATATTTCTGCGGTGAAACGGCAAGGCCGCGTGACGAACTGGCCACGTTGCTCACATCACTCGGGCAGATGGGATTGCCCGAGCTCAACCGCAGCCATGCCTCGGCCAGTCAGCTGCTGCGTCGCCTCGGCGCCACATTCCGCCTCAACGATTCCGGGCTCAAAGGCAGCGAACGAATCCTCCCCTTCGATCCCTTGCCCCGGCTGATTGGCCGCAGCGACTGGATGACCCTGGAGCGGGGATTGCTGCAACGCCTGGAAGCCATCGACTGCTTCCTCGCCGACATCTATGGCCCCCAGCAGATTCTCAACGACGGTGTCATCCCGAGGGAAGACGTTGAAAGTTCCTCCGGTTGGCGACCTCAGATGCAGGGCATCAGCCTGCCCCTCAACCGCTGGTGCCACATCTCCGGGCTCGACCTGATCCGCGACGGCCATGGCACCTGGCGGGTGCTGGAAGACAACCTGCGCTGCCCATCCGGTGTGGCCTACTTCCTCGAGAACCGTCGGGTGATGAAACGGTTGTTCCCTGGCCTGTTCGAAGGCCGTGCCGTTCAACCGATCGACGCCTATCCCTCCCATCTGCTGCGCACCCTTCAGGACCTGGCGCCCTGGAGTGACACCCCCCGCGTGGCGATCCTGACGCCCGGGGTGTTCAACAGCGCCTATTTCGAGCACAGCTATCTGGCTCAGCAGATGGGCATTCCTCTGGTGGAGGGACGCGACCTGGTGTGCGAAGACGGCCGGGTGTGGATGCGCAGCACCAACGGCCTCAAGCCCGTGGATGTGATCTACCGCAGGATCGACGACGATTTTCTCGATCCCACCGTGTTCCGCCAGGACTCGATGCTGGGGGTGCCGGGCCTGATCGACGTGCTGCGTCAAGGACGGGTCGCCATCGCCAACGCCCCGGGCACCGGCGTCGCCGACGACAAGCTGATCTACGCCCACGTGCCGGCGATGATCCGTTACTACCTCGATGAGGAGCCGATCATCGAGAACGTTCCCACCTATCTCTGTGCCCGACCGGACGACCAGCGCTACGTGCTCGAACACCTCGAGCAGCTGGTGGTGAAGTCGGTGGCGGAAGCCGGGGGCTACGGAATGCTGATCGGCCCCCAGGCCAGCCGAACGGAGCTGGCGGACTTCGATACAAAGATCCGTTCGAATCCCCGCAACTTCATCGCGCAGCCCACGCTGCAACTCTCCACCGTGCCGTCCCTCAGTGACGGTGAGCTCTACCCCTGCCACGTGGATCTGCGCCCCTACGTGCTGCGCGGCGCAAGCAGCTGGGTAAGTCCAGGGGGGCTGACGCGCGTGGCCCTGAAGCGCGGCTCGCTCGTGGTGAATTCGTCCCAAGGCGGCGGCTGCAAGGACACCTGGATCGTCGACAACCAACGGATGGCGGCACCGCAACCCCAGGAGGCGGTGCCGTGCTGAGCCGCGTTGCCGATTCGCTCTACTGGATCAACCGCTATCTGGAACGCGCCGAAAACATCTCGCGATTTCTGGAAGTGAGTGAAGCGATGGCACTGGACTGTCCTCCGGGCAGCGCCGAACCGTGGCTGCCGCTGGTGGAGGTGACGGGGGATCGCCACCGCTTCGATAGGGCCTACCCCGATGCCACGCCCAAACAGGTGGTGCACTTCCTGCTGCGGGACCGCAGCAATCCCAACAGCATCGTGAGCTGCATTGCGGTGGCGCGGGAGAACGCACGCCAGATCCGGGATGTGATCACCACGGAGATGTGGGAACAGATCAATGATCTGCACTGGAGCCTGCAGGACGACGAAGACATCTGGCGGGAACCGGTGCAGGAACAACTGCGGATCATCCGCCGCGGCTGCCAGCTCGTGTACGGGATCACCGACACCACCCTGAGCCGTGATTTGAGCTGGCTGTTCAGCCAGCTGGGACGTCTGATCGAACGCGCCGACAAAACCTCGCGCATCCTCGACGTCAAATACTTCCTGCTGCTGCCCTCCCCTGAGGAGGTGGGCGGCGTGCTGGATGAACTGCAGTGGATCACCCTGCTGCGCACAGCGGGCGCTTATCAGATGTACCGCCAGAGCATTCAGCACGCGATAAGCCCTGCCTCGGTGGCCCGCTTTTTGCTGCTGGATCCCAGCTTTCCTCGATCGGTGCGGTACTGCCTGCAGGGCATCAGCGACACCTTGCAACAGATCCAGCAGCTCCCGAGCCAAGACACGCCGGATGACCTCGACTGTTTGCGCGGACAGCTCCTGGCCCGCTGGAGCTACGTGCGGATCGACAACCTGATTGAAGCCGGTCTACATGAAGCCATTGATCAGCTTCAGCAGGACCTCAACCAACTCCACAACCTGATCCAGACCCGCTACTTCACCAGCGCCGACCTCCGTTCCATCCCCACCGATCCCGCATGCGCGCTCTCATCGTTCACCGCCTGACGTATCGGTATGACGCCCCGGTGTTCCTCGGGGAACATCGCCTTTGTCTGAGGCCTCGAGGGCAGGGGTTTCAGACCCTGCTGGAGCACCAACTCAACGTGCTGCCGGAACCGGAGCAACGTCGGGAACTGGTGGCCGCCAGCGGCGATGAAATCCAACGGCTCCGCTTTCTCGGCAGCACTGATGAACTGATCTTTGAGGCCCGCAGCCTGGTGGAGACCCGACCGGCAACCCCGCTGGAGAGCTGCTTCAACGGACTGGAACCACCCCTGCCCTACCCACGCGGCCAGCTCAACAGCGATCTGCAGGGCGCCCTGGAGGGCTGGTTGCCCAACGGCCAACACGAACCCTCGGCCATCGACCTCACCCAAGAAGCCCTGATGGGCAGCAACCAGCAGACCCTGGCCTTTCTGAAGCAACTGATTGAACTGATTCAAGAGCGGGTGAAATACACCCAACGCCATGTGGGACCCGCCTGGCCGGCGGGCCGAACCCTGCGCGAACGGATCGGCTCCTGCCGTGATCTGGCCATGCTGATGGTGGCCTGCTGCCGCGTGGTGGGTCTTCCGGCCCGATTTGTGAGCGGCTATCAACTGCAGGAACCTCCCCCGAAGGAGTACGACCTGCATGCCTGGACAGAGGTTTACCTGCCGGGGGCGGGCTGGCGGGGCTTTGACCCCAGTGCCGGGATAGAAGTCAACGAGCGCTATGTGGTGCTGGCCACCTCCTCCAAGCCAGAACTCACCGCAGCCGTGAGCGGCAGCTTCAACGGTCCGGCAGGAACAAACAGTGAACTGAACTGGCAGATTCAGATCAGCGAGGACGCCTCCGCATCTGAAACCCCCTCACGCAACCTGGTTCAGGCCGCCTGAAGCAACGGTTCCACACCGTGCAACTGGGGCTTCGGCGCTGAGCTGTGGGTGGCTGCCATCAAGGCCGGGATCTCGGCGCTGTTGTAGACGCGGAATTCCCTCACCAGAGAAGCGCCCTCCTCACGAACCGCCTGGTTCAGAACGACGGAACCATCGGGATCGGAGATCGAGCGGTGGAAAGTGCCAGGAGGGATGCGAAGGATGTCACCACCGCTCTCAAGCCGAACGATGTGGAACGGCTGTTCCCAGGCCAGGTTCACCAGAAAGAAGGTTCTGCCGCCGCTTGCCGCGAGCAGATTGTCTTCTTGATGAGGATGGAGATAGAACTGCCAGGCTCCGCTCTCCGGATCGTTGGGGGGCGACACGGCGGGGCCGCTGTGAATCACCAGGTCGCGCGCGTTCGAGGTGTTCACGGTGACGTCGAAAAAACGAACCGACGGAGTGTCGCGGAAGCGCTCGTAGGCCAGCAGTTCAAACATGTCGATGGACCCTTCGGGATCCTTCAGCTGCCCCGTTGTACCGAGGGCATCAGGCAAAAACGGTGACGGTCACGACGGTTCAGCCCCCCAAATACGCCATTTCCGCATGGGTTGACGCAACGGCGGCTGGATCACGCTCCTCGCTGTAGCGGTCTTGACGCCGCTGCCAGAGCTGGCGCATGGCCTGCTCAAGCTGACGCTCCGAGGCGAGCGCGGGCTTGAGATCGGTGCCTTCAGCAGAAAACAAACAGGTGAACGCCTGCCCATCGGCAGTGACACGCAAGCGGTTGCAATCCCCGCAGAACGGCTCACTGATGGAGGCGATCACACCGATGGAACCGGCGCTATCGCCATAACGCCAACGCCGGGCCGTCCCACCCCGCGGGCGACCCAAAGGCTCCAGGGGCCAACGGGCATGAATGTGCTCCACCATCTGCGCCGCCGGCAGCACCTGATCCAGCGTCCACTGGTTGCGGTTGCCCACATCCATGTATTCGATCAAACGCAGCTCGATCCCCTGCTGCCGGGCCAAACCGGCCAAGGGCAACAGTTGATCGTCATTGATCCCCCGTTGGATCACGGCATTGAGCTTGAGCTCGCCGCATGAGGGATCAAAGCCAGCGGCGCAGGCCGCCGCGATACCGTCCTGCACCTGGCGCACCAGGCGGTCTCCAGCCACGGCACCACCCTTGAGACCAGCCATGCGCGCCGCTGCCTCCCCTTCCGCCGCATCCAGGCTGATCGTGATGCGATCCAGCCCTGCGGCACGCAACGCCCGCGCCATCGGTTCCGACAACAGCACCCCGTTGCTGGTGAGCGCCACGGCCTGCAAACCAGCGATCGGATCCGAACGATCCCGCCGGGCCTGGGCCACCGCCTCCAACAACGGCAACAAGCGCCGGCTCAACAACGGCTCTCCACCGGTGAGCCGCAGCGTTTGTGCCCCCAGGCGCGTGGCCACACGAATCACGCGCATCTGCTGCTCCAGCGTGAGCAGGCCAGGGGGCTCCTCCAGATCCGGACAGCAGTACGGACAGGCGAGATTGCAACGGGCCGTGAGCGACAACCGCAACACCCCGATGGGCCGGTTGAGGCGGTCTGCGAGCGGCAACGACGTGCTCATCCCTCCAACGCTGCCAGATCTGCAGGGCAATTGGCATTCACCAACGCCTCTTGAGGCAAGCGCACCGCCTGATGGGGAACGCAGGTCAACCAATCCATCCAGCGCAACTCTCCGCGTTGCAGTTGCTGATCAAGGCAGGAGCGGAAGGGAGAACCGGAGGGGATCACCGCCAGCAACGGCTGCAGCCGTTGCCCGTCATGGGCCACCGCTGCTTGATCGGGGGCACGATTCCAGGCTGCGATCAGCTGCCGGACAACGGCGGTGCGCAAACGGGGCATGTCCACCGGCAGCACCAACAAAGCCTCCCCAGGCCGAGACGGCAACAGCCTGGCCAGCGCCTGCAGAGGACCATTCCAGGGAGGGGGCTCCAGCAGCAAGGAACATCCCGGCCGGTGGGCCAGCAGCTCTGCATGGGCGGCATGACGACTCAACACCTGCACCGGATAACCGAGGGGCAACAGCTGGTCGACCAGGGCCGTGAGCCAGACACCACCGGAGGGGTGCGGCAAGAGGGCCTTGTCACGCCCCATGCGACGGCTGCTTCCGCCACTGAGCACACAAACCCGCAAGCCTTGGTTCACATCGTCGACCAACAATCTGCACCAGCAAAGTCCAACAACCCACAAAAGTTGCAACCGCTACCAAACCGCTGCGGCACAAGATCACCTGATCCGATCAATCAGCCCCATTGATGTTTGCCTGGAAACACAAAAACACAAATTGGTAACCAATCCGACCAAACACGGGCCCGACGAATTGATTAACTGCGCGGGTTAAACGGATTCTCTTTTCGACCGTTTTGCCATCCCCGGGCACCTTTCCTTTTGAAGCCCGAGGTTCCTTCTCTTCTCCTCAATGCTTGGCGACCTTTGGTCGTTCCAGGGCAGGTACCGAACCCTTCACCTGACCTGGATCGCCTTCTTCCTGACCTTCGTGGTCTGGTTCAACCTGGCCCCTCTGGCCACCACCGTGAAAGCGGACCTGGGTCTGACCGTTGGTCAGATCCGCACAGTGGCCATCTGCAACGTGGCCCTCACCATTCCGGCGCGCGTGCTGATCGGCATGCTGCTGGACAAATTCGGACCCCGGATCACCTACTCCTCGATCCTGGTGTTCTCGGCGATTCCCTGCCTGCTGTTTGCGTCCGCTCAGGACTTCAACCAGCTGGTGGTGGCCCGTCTGCTGCTCTCCATCGTTGGCGCCGGCTTTGTGATCGGCATCCGCATGGTGGCTGAGTGGTTCCCGCCCAAGGAAATCGGCCTGGCAGAAGGCATCTATGGCGGCTGGGGCAACTTCGGCTCCGCCTTCTCCGCCCTCACCATGGTGGCCCTCGCTGGCTTCCTCTCCTTCTCCGGCGGTTTCGAACTGCCCACCGGCGCAGTTCTGAACTGGCGCGGTGCAATCGCTCTGACCGGCATCGTCTCCGCCGTCTACGGCTGCTTCTACTTCTTCAACGTCACCGACACCCCCCCCGGCAAGACGTATCAGCGCCCTGCGAAAACCGCAGGTCTGGAAGTCACCTCGATGCGCGACTTCTGGGGTCTGCTGGGCATGAACGTGCCCTTCGCAGCCATCCTCTGCGTGCTCTGCTGGCGCCTGACCAAGGTGGGCTTCCTCACCGCAAGCACCTACCCCCTGGCCCTCGGCGCCGTCGCAGTCTGGTTTGCATTCCAGACCTGGGGAATCATCCGCACCAACCGCGACCTGATCCTCGGCAACAAGGTTTATCCCAAGGAAGATCGCTATGAGTTCCGCCAGGTGGCGATCCTCGAGCTCACCTACATCGTGAACTTCGGCTCCGAACTGGCCGTGGTTTCGATGCTGCCCACCTTCTTTGAAACCACCTTCGATCTGCCGAAGGCCACCGCCGGAATCCTGGCGTCCTGCTTCGCTTTCGTGAACCTGGTCGCCCGTCCTGCTGGCGGTCTGATCTCCGACCGCGTCGGCAGCCGCAAGAACACCATGGGCTTCCTCACCGCCGGACTCGGCGTGGGCTACCTGGTGATGAGCATGATCAAGCCCGGCACCTTCACCGGTACCACCGGCATTGCCGTTGCCGTGGTGATCACCATGCTCGCCTCCTTCTTCGTGCAGTCCGGTGAAGGCGCCACCTTCGCGCTGGTGCCCCTGGTGAAGCGTCGCGTCACCGGTCAGGTGGCCGGCCTGGTGGGTGCCTACGGCAACGTTGGCGCTGTGACCTACCTGACCATCTTCAGCCTCCTGCCGATGTGGATGGGCGGCGGCGGCGAGCCCACCCCCGAGGTGATCGCGGCTTCCAACAGTGCCTTCTTCCAGATCCTGGGCGTGGCCGGTCTGATCGTGGCCTTCTTCTGCTTCTTCTTCCTGAAGGAGCCCAAGGGATCCTTCGCAGACCTGCACGAAGGCGAAACCGCCTGATCCATCTCCTTCCGCAGCACCCTGTCGCTGCATAACGACCCGGAGCTTCGGCTCCGGGTTTTGTTCTTTTTTTGGTTCCTACATGACCAACCCACGCCGCAGCGTGCGCAGCCAGTGCCCCTACTGCGGCGTGGGTTGTGGCCTGGAGCTTTTGCCTCCTGCCGTGAAGGGTGAGGCCGTGAAACGGGATGCCGAGGGCAACCCGATGTGGACCGCCCGCGGCGACCGCGAACACCCCTCCAGCCTTGGCCAGGTCTGCATCAAGGGCGCGACCGTCGGCGAAACCCTGGCCCCAGGCCGCCTGCGCCAACCCCTGTTCCGCCCGACCCTGGAGGACGACTTCGCGCCGATCAGCTGGGACGACGCCCTGAACAAAATCACCGGCCAGATCCAGGCGAGCGTGGCCCGGCGTGGCAACGCCGATGGCATTGCCATGTATGGCTCCGGTCAGTTCCACACCGAGGATTACTACCTCGCCCAGAAGCTGCTCAAAGGCGCCCTGGGCACCAATAATTTCGACGCCAACTCGCGGCTGTGCATGAGCTCAGCGGTGGCGGGCTACACCCGCAGCCTGGGCTCCGATGGTCCCCCCTGCAGCTATGAGGACCTCGACCACTGCACAGTGGCGTTTCTGATCGGCACCAACACGGCCGAATGCCACCCGGTGCTGTTCCAGCGGCTGCTGAAGCGGAAACGCAAAAACCCTGGCAGCGTGAAGATCGTGGTGGTGGATCCACGCCGCACCGACACCGCCAAGGCCGCCGATATCCACCTTCCGATTGCACCGGGCAGCGACCTGGCCATGCTGCACGGCATTGCCCACCTGGTGCTGCGCGAAAACGGCCAGGATCCGGCCTTCATCGACGACCACACCGAGAATTACGACGCCTTTTTTGACGTCGCCGCCCGCTGGACCCCAAGACGGGTGGCCCTGTTCTGCAACATCCCCGAAAAACGCCTGCGGGAAGTGGCGGCTCTGTTCCACCGGCGCGAGAAGGTGCTCAGCCTCTGGTCGATGGGGGTGAACCAACGCCGTGAAGGAACGGCCGTGGTGCAGGGGTTGATCAATCTGCATCTGCTCACCGGCCAGATCGGCAAGCAAGGAGCGGGCCCGTTTTCCCTCACCGGCCAACCCAACGCCATGGGCGGACGTGAAGCCGGAGGCCTGGCCCACCTGCTGCCGGGCTACCGCCTAGTGGCCAACGCCGAACACCGCGCCGAAGTGGAGCAGGCCTGGCAGCTGCCGGCAGGACGAATCAACGCCAAGCCCGGATTGGCAGCCTGGCAGCAGATCGAAGCCATGGAACAGGAGGCGCTGGATCTGTGGTGGGTGGCCGCCACCAACCCCCTGGTGAGCCTCCCGGATCTCGACCGGGTGAAGTCAGCCATGCAGAAGTGCCCGCTGGTGGTGGTGAGCGAGGCCTACGCCGACTCGGAAACGTCCCACTACGCCCATCTGCTGTTGCCCGCAGCCCAGTGGAGCGAGAAGGCCGGCGCCATGACCAATTCCGAACGACGGGTCACCTACTGCCCGGCCTACCGGCGTCGTTTCGGCGAGAGCCGTCCCGACTGGGAGGTGTTTGCCGAGGTGGGCCGGCGACTGGGCTACAGCGAACAGTTCAACTTCGAATCAGCAGCTGAGGTGTACGCCGAATTCACGGCTCTCACCCAGGGCAGGCTTTGCGATGTGAGCGGCCTCAGCCATGAACTGCTGGAAGGCGAAGGACCGCAGCAATGGCCCTATCCCAGCGGCAGCACCCCCACCACAGAGGCCAAACGCCTCTACGCAGACCATCAATTCGCCACCCCCAACAAACGCGCCCGCTTCAGCACCGATCAACCGCTGGGACTGGCGGAACCCCCCTGCGACACCTATCCGTTGGTGCTGACGGTGGGTCGCTACCTGGGCCAGTGGCACACGATGACCCGAACCGGCAAGGTGGAACGGCTGATGAAACAGCATCCCGAGCCGCTGCTGGAGATTCACCCCGGTGACGCGCAGGAGTTGAAACTGCGCAACGGTGAACTGGCGGCGATCAGCTCACGCCGCGGCCACCTCACCGCCACGGTGAAAGTCACCGATCGCATCCGGCGTGGGTCGGTCTTCCTGCCGATGCACTGGGGATTCACCCAGGAGAAGGCCTGCGAAGCCAACACCCTCATGCACGACGAGGCCTGCCCGGTGTCAAAGCAGCCTGAACTCAAGGCCTGCGCGGTGATCGTGGCTCCCGCCGTCTCGGTGGTGAAGCCCGTTGAACAGCAGAAAGGACGATTAGAGGCCCTGCGCCGGCTGCTCACACCAGCACTTCGCTGAAGGCTGCCTCAAGGTTGTGGTGGTCGTGCCCAGGCCGAACCAACTTGCACAAGGCAAAGCGATCCAGCTCACTGAGCTGGGTCCACTGCTCCAGGGTCAGCGCCACACCCCGCACTGTGGCCGCCTCCTGCACCACAGCGGGCAGCTCCGCCTGCTGTTGCCAGAGGGCACCACTCACCGGTGGCAGATCCTTGGCCATGCCATCGGCCATGGAACGCGTGCAATCGCGCAGGTGTTGGCGCAGCTGCTCGAGAGCATCGGCCCCATCCGGCCAATCCACCAGGGCTTGACGTTGCTCCTGGGAAAGTTCAAGCCAGTGGTTGAGCTTCAACTTCACCCCACACAGATCCAATTTGCGTCGCACACAAAGAGGGATGCAGCGCCAGTTGCCGATGAAATCCTGTTCAAAGGCAAAGCAATGGCTGGCGGAATTACGACGGCTGGACATCAACCAAAGCCTTGATCGGTGTCAATGATGACAACGGAAGACCACGGAAACAGAGATGTTTAACCCGATACAAATGTTGGTCAGTGCGCTTCGCCCTCTCCCTCGGAATGCTGCTGGGAATGTCCCATGGATGGGTCACGGCTGATGCACTCCAACAGCAGCCCATGCAGGGCTTTGATCCCATAGAAACTGTTAATTCCGCTACACAATTCAACCCATTTAGTAGTCGTTCACACCAATTTTTTCCATACTGAAGCTCTGTCCAAAGAGTTTCTGCCGTGACCAGCAGCATCTCGTCCGCTTCCGGCCGCAGCCCCATCACCCTGGCCGCCGGCTTCCTGGGTGCCTTCATCGTTGGTTCCCTCGCCGTGCAACTGGTGCGCAGCCAGTCGGCTTCCGTTCAGGCCGGTGCCGCTGGCGTGGAGCCGGTGATCGCCGGTCCTGCCGCTCTCTGGGCTCCCTTGGCCGATCGCGACATCGCCAGTGCCACCACAGGCGCAACAGCCCAACCCACTGCTGCCATCCAGCCCGCCGTTGAGCCTGTTTTGGGCTCCGAAGCCACCCTCTGGTCTGCCTTCGGCGAGCGCTGATCGCACTACCCACGTGGCACATCCCACCAGCCGGCCCGCATAAGGTGCCGGCATGGGGATTCAGCGCCGTCACTTCCTCCAGCAAACGGGCGGTCTGGCCTTGGCCGCCCTGATGCAAGCGCGCCCCGTTGAGGCAGCAGAGGAGGGGTTCTGCAGCCCGAATGATCCACTCGAGGCCCTGATGGCGGGGAACCGCCGATTTGCCGAGGCCTGGCGCCAGGGCAAACAAGACGACGGAACGACACCCCGAACGGCGGGTGCTGACCCGCGCTGCTTCAACTCCCCCAGGGCATTGGCCACCAGCCAACATCCCTGGGCCACCGTGCTCACCTGCTCTGATTCACGGGTGTCGCCGAGCTGGGTGTTCGACACCACGCCTGGCGAGCTGTTCGTGATCCGCAACGCCGGCAACACCGCCTTCACCGAAGCCATTGCCTCGGTTGAATACAGCGTCAGCGTTCTCAAGACGCCACTGTTGATGGTGATGGGACACAGCGGCTGCGGAGCCGTGACGGCGGCGATGGACACCAACCCGCTGACCCCCTCCCTGGACCGACTGATCCAACCCATCCGGGAGAACATCAACGGCAGCAGCGATCTCGAGGACGCCGTGAGGCGCAACGCCCTCGCCAGCGCCTCCACCTTGATTCAACGCAGCGCCGTTCTGGCTGAGGCCAAAGCCAGCGGTGCGCTGAAACTGGTGGTGGGTTGTTTCCAACTCAGCAGCGGTGTTGTGAGCTTGATCGAATGACGCAAGACCTGAGTCATCTGAACCAGCAAGGCGAGGTTCACATGGTGGACGTGGGGGACCGGCCGACCACCCACCGCGAAGCCCATGCCCGTGGCGCCATTCGCATGGACGCCTCAACCCTCGGCCTGATCCAGCGGGGCGAGACACCGAAAGGAGATCTTCTGGCGGTCGCCCGGGTGGCAGCGATCCAGGCCGCCAAACGCACCTGGGAGCTGATTCCCCTGTGCCATCCGCTGCCACTCAGTGGCATGGATGTGTCGATCGACGCCGACGCCTCCCTGCCTGGCCTGGTGGTCCACTGCCGTTGCCGCACCACAGGTCAGACCGGGGTGGAAATGGAAGCGATGACGGCTGTGTCCGTGGGGCTGCTGACCCTTTACGACATGCTCAAGGCGGTTGATCCAGCCATGACGATCGAGGCGATCCAGCTGGAGTTCAAGGAAGGAGGGCGGAACGGTGTCTGGAAACGCTGAGCCCTACGGACGCGAAGGGCTACCCCTCGAAGAGGCACGTCGACGGGTTCTGGCGGCGCTTCAGCCGATCACAGCCAGCAACACAGTGCCGCTGCAGCAGGCCCTCGGCCGGGTGAGCGCTGCGGATGTGCTGGCCAGCGCGGCAGTTCCGGGGTTCCGGGCCTCGATCATGGACGGCTACGCCCTGGGGCAGAGCCACCAGCCCAAACCTGGGGACACCTGGCAGCTGACGGGACGCTCCGCTGCCGGCCAGCCGTTCAACGGAAGCCTGGCCAGCGGCGATGCAATCCGCATCCTCACCGGCGCTCCACTGCCGGACGGTGCCGGCTGGGTGCTGCCCCAGGAGCTGATCAGCGTGGACGGCACCAACCTCCAACTGGTGAAAGAGGCGTCGGATCGTCCCTGGATTCGCCCCGAGGATGAGGAATGCAGACCGGGAGACCTGCTGCTGGCCGCTGGAGAGCGCCTCGGTGCGGCCGATCTCGCACGCCTCGCCGGCTGCGGCATTGCCGACCTAACCATTGCTCAGCAACCCCGCATCGGGCTGCTGATCAGCGGGGACGAGCTGGTGCCACCCGGAACAGCGCGGCAACCCGGTGCCATCTGGGAGAGCAACGGCACGCTGCTGGAGACGATGCTCCGGGCCCTCGGGCAATCGGTGACCCAGCGACGGGTGGTGGCCGATCAACCCGACGCCCTGCGCCAGGCCCTGCTGGATCTGGCCCATGACTGCGACGTGGTGGTGAGCACCGGCGGCGTCTCCGCTGGCGACACCGATTGGATCCGACCGCTGGTGGCGGAGATGGGTGCCGTGGACTTCTGGAAACTGTTCCTACGCCCGGGGCGCCCCTTTGCCTTCGGCAGCATCGGTGAGGGCGTGCCGTTTTTCGGACTGCCGGGCAATCCCGTGGCGGCGGCGGTGACCGCCCTGCAACTGCTCTGGCCCGCCCTGCAGGTTCTGGAGGGCCAGAGCGAACCGGAACTGTTCCCCCGGGTGATGGTGGAACTGGCCGACCCGTTGTCCCGCCGACCGGGACGGCCGGAATTAGCTCGGGCCCGCCTCGACACCAACGCCGCAGGAACGCTGCTGGCACGGGTGGATGGCTCGCAGGCCTCGTCCAGGATCGGTTCCCTGCAACAGGCCGATCTGCTGCTGGAACTGCCAGCGGAAGCCGGCCCGCTCGAAAGCGGCACCCGTCTCTGGGCCCAGCTGATTCGTCAGCGGATTTTCTGAGCCGTATCAGGCTGAAAGCAGCGGCGCTCCCAGGCCATGAGCTGGCCGGATGAATCGAAATGGATGCTGATCTGCTGAAACAGGTCAGCGCCGAGACGGCCACCGATCTCGAGGCTGAAGGGCGCACTGGGGAGCTCACTGGGCACCGAGAACACCAAGCCGTCGGGCATCACAGCTGAGCAGTCGTTGTGCAACAGCTGGCTTGGATCGAACACCAGCGGAGTGGCGTCCTCCGCCTGGCCGTTCACCCCCGCCTGCGGTCTGAGCATCTGCCGCTCGCCACTCCATCCCTGCACCGGCGCCAGCAGGGCCTCGGGTGTCCCGCATGCGGGACGGTCGGATTCGGCATCGGTGCTGTTCAAGCAACGGAAACCCACCGCCCCAACACGCTGCAAACGCCAGCCGCCGTCAAGCGGTTCCCAGAGCAGCACCAGCATCGAGCGGGAACGACCGCAGAACAGGTTGATCTCATGGCCGAAGCGGGGGCGATCGGGATCAAACCCCCGGCTGGACTGACCGCCCGCCCCGGGAAACTGCCAGCAGCCTCCGCCGGCGTTGTAGGTGTCTCGACTTATCGGGTAGGTGGCCTTACCCCCGGGGGCAAAAGCCAGACCCGATCCATCCCACACCCCGTGGTCGTCATCGGAAAAGGAAATCGCGTAGGTGGTGGGGTCGATCCGACGGGTCGGATGCTGCAGATCCAGCCGACCGCTGCCGTCCCGCTCAAACCAAGAACCACAGCCTTGCCAATGGCCCGCAAAATTGCGGCGGTTGAGGGTCCATTGATCAGTCATGTCCGTGACGGCATGGAACGGTCGATCTCCTTAGGGTCGCCCGAGCAGCCATCCCCGCCATGGACCTGACGATCGTTGGCTGCGGCTACGTGGGGCTCGCTCTGGCGGAGCGGCTGCAACCAAGACGCCCCCAGCTGAAGCTGACGCTGACCACCACCAGCAGCGAACGGCTGGAGCAACTCAGCCCCATGGCCGATCGGGTGGAGCTCTGCGACGCCACAGACCCCGTGCAATTGCGGAACGCCCTGCGGCAGAGCAGCAGCGCCGTGTTCTGCCTCGGGCCTAAGGGAGATCGCCAAGTGGATGCCAACGGCTACCGCCGCACCTTCGTCGACAGCTTCCATTGCCTGACGTCGCTGTTGCCACAACTGCCGAAACTGCGGCAGATCGTCTACACGGGCAGTTGCTCGGTGTACGGCGATGCCGCGGGGGACTGGGTGGATGAGCAAACGCCTCCCGCGCCAGGCCGCGGCCATGGCGATGTTCTGCTGGAAAGCGAACGACTGCTCAGCGGCATCAGCGGCCGGCGGGTGTGCATCCTGCGCCTCGGGGCGCTCTATGGCCCTGGCCGCGATCTCGACCGACGCCTGCGCGGGCTCGCCGGACAGGAACGCCCTGGCAGCGGAGCGACCTACAGCAACTGGCTGCATGTGGCGGATGCCGCCGGTGCCCTGGAAGCAGCTCTCGATGCTGAATGGGCCGGTCTGGTGAATGTGGTCAACGACGAGCCGATTCGGCTGCGGGACCTGGTGGAGCGCAGCCTGCAGCGCCAGGGTCTGGCCCCCGTGCGCTGGCTTGGGCAGGACGAACCGGGTTCAGGGGGCCGGCGGATCCGCAACAACCGGCTCAAACAGCTGGGCTACCAGCTGCAGCACCCACGCCTTGATCAGAGTGGCGTGTTGGCCTCCAGCCAGGTGCCCTGACCAGCGCACCACTCCCGCTTCCAGAACGGGGCCTGGTGCTTGAGTTGCTCCAACAAGGCGGCCGAGCAGCGCTGCGCCGCCCCACGACGATCGGCCTGCACCGCCACCAGCACGATCGGCTCACCGGGGGTGAGCTTGCCCACCCGATGCAGCACCAGAATCGGCCCCGTCCGGTGCTCCTGCTGCAGGCGCTGCGCCATGGCCGTGATCTGACGTTCGCAAAGGCCGGGGAAGTGCTCCAGCTCAAGTACCTCAAGAGGCCGGCCATCCATCGTGGAGGGACGCACCCGACCCATGAAGATCGCCGCGGCCGCGGCATCCCCGCTCCAAAGCGCCAGTTGCTGCCAAGGATCAAAGGGATCCGGGCACACCTCCACACGGCAATCAGTCACGCTTCACCCCCCCGTGAACGGTGGAAGAAAGGCCAGCTCATCACCGGCCTGCAACGGCTGATCGGCACCGACCAACTCCTGGTTCACCGCAATGCTGATGCCCTCCAGCGGACCAAGATCCAACTGATTCCAGACCTCACGAGCCGTCGAGACGCCTGGTGTGAAGGGAAAGGAACGATCGGCCCAACCGGCGCGTTCTCGCAGGGAAGCGAACAGCAGCACCTTCAGCACCACGTCCATGGCAGCTGGAGTGGTTCTAGCGTCCGAGGGCTCCGCCGCTGTGCCATGGGCCTCTCCATCGCCCTGCTCACCATCTCCGACACACGCACCCTGGCGGACGACAGCAGCGGAGATCAACTGCAGCGCAGCCTTGAAGACGCGGGGCATCGCCTTCAGGAGCGACAACTCTGCCCGGATGATCGCTATCAAATCCGCCGTGAACTGAGCCGCTGGATCGCCGATCCTGCGGTTGATGTGGTGATCACCAGCGGCGGAACCGGGCTCACCGGCCGCGATGGCACCCCCGAAGCGGTGGCACCGCTGCTGGACAAAACCATCGAAGGATTCGGTGAACTGTTCCGTGTGCTTTCCTTCGAGAGCATCGGCACCAGCACCCTGCAAAGCCGCTGCCACGCCGGCGTGGCCAACGGCACATTCGTGTTTGTGCTGCCGGGATCTCTGGATGCGGTGACCACCGCTTGGAACCGGCTCATCCGGGCTCAACTCGATGCCGACACCCGACCGTGCAACCTGGCCCAGCTCCGGGCTCGCTTGAAGGAATAGAGCGGAACGAGCGGAGCAATTCAGAACGGAATCGGCATCGTGACCGCTGCCGGTGTGGGCCTACAGGCCTCAACTTGCTGATCAATCACCTCACCCACCACAACGATCGAGGGTGACTTGAAGGCTTCGGCTCGGCATTGATCGGCAACGTCAACCAAGGTGGCTTTGAGGCAGCGTTGCCCCGCCACCGTGCCCTGCTGGATCACCGCCACGGGGGTTGTCGCAGCCAAACCGCCCGCCATCAGCTCCTCTGCGATCCGGGGCAGGTTATGCAGCCCCATGTAGATCACCAATCCGTCACTGGCCGCAGCCAGGGCACGCCAATCCACGGAAGGACGGCGCTTGTCGATTTCCTCATGACCGGTGACGAAGGTCACCGATGACCCCGCCCGCCGGTGGGTGACGGGAATTCCGGCGTAGGCAGGGGCAGCAATGCCAGCGGTGACACCAGGCACCACCTGAACAGGAATGTTTCGCTCCGCCAGGTAAGCGGCTTCTTCCCCTCCACGGCCAAACAGGAAGGGATCACCCCCCTTCAAGCGCACCACGGTGCTGTGCTTCTGGGCCATTTCAACCAGCACTGCATTGGTGCTTGGTTGGGGCACCGAGTGATGTCCGCGACGCTTGCCGACAAAACGGCGTTCGCATGTTGCCGGCACAAGATCCAGCACTTCCTCGGGCACCAGCGAGTCGTACACCAGGGCATCGCACTGGCTCAACAGCCGATGCGCCTTCAGCGTGAGCAACTCGGGATCGCCGGGACCGGCTCCCACCAGATAAACGGTTCCGGTTTGTTCAGCGGTGGTCACGGCAGAGAAACAAGCAGATCGATCAGGGCCTGACGGGTGGGGGGATGCTCCAACAGCGGAGGCAATCCACCAGCTTCGCTCAACGCATCCGTCATGCGGTTGGGCGCAAGGGTTAGTGGAAGTGGCCGAGCCCTGGGGTGGCGCTGCTGGAACTCGGGCCAGGCATCAAAGGGAACCAACGGCAAAGCAAGGCGAGACGCCAGCATCGCGAGGAAGCGATCCGCCACCCCCGGGCGCAAGGGGTGGTGCACCAGCACGGCATCAGCGCGCTCAGACGACGGAAGTGCTGAGAGCACAGCGTTCCACCACGTGGTCCAAGAGCCCAGAAAGGGCAGCAGACGCACACTGGCTCCGGCACCACGAAGCCTGTTGCGAATCGCCGGCACATCCGTGCGGGCGTGCGCCCCAGGCAGCAGCAGCAACGGAACGATCCAAGAGGATTGGGGAAGCGCCGATACGGGTTGTTCAGCCGTCAGCACCTCCAACTGCACGGGCGCTGAGCGCCGCTGAGCCAGAAGCTCTGGCAGAGAGGCCAAACACTCAGGAACAACACCGCCACTGCGGCCATGCACCACCAGATGCAACCCTTGCCTCCCCCCATCGGAAGCGTCATTCCGTAGCAATGGCCACGGATTGATGACCATGCCGGCTGATGTCATCGGGTTGTTGTGAACGTTGGATGAGTCATGGCGCCCCGCCGTCGTTTTGATCGTGCCCCATTGGACAGCCGCTCCTACCGGGAGCCGTTGGACGGACGGATTGAGCGGTACGACTTCCGAGACGACCGGTACGACGCCCGGGACGACCGGTACGACGTCCGAGAAGACACTTACAGCCGGGGGTACAACGCCAGGGAGGCTCGTTACGACCGGTACGACCGAAGCTTCGACCGCCCCACCGGACCCTCCGAACTCGACCAAGACTTCGCTGCGATGAAGCGGGTTTGGCAGATGCTGCGGGCCGGAGCGGTGCGCATGGTTGGCGAAATTGGACGCCAATACTGAGGCGGAAACAAGTTGCCTTTTACGGCCTCGCGGGAACCGTCAGATGTAGCCGGTTTTACAAATCCGAGAGGACAAAGCCCCTGGCATTGACCAACACCAAAAGTGTTTTCTTTGTTACGGACCAGGGTCACCGTCGCAGTGTTTATTCAGTCAACCCAACGCTCCCCTTCGTTTTGAAGCGTTGCCGGTCTTCGGGCCATCTCGATTGATTCGCGCCTCGTCTCTGAGCAATCAATCCGCCCACTCGTTAATCGACTTATGACCATTAGCTCTCCCTCCAGGCCTTACCTGGATGGCAAGAAGCTCAACAAGATCGAGCAGAACAAGGCGGCCAAAGATGGCCTGTTGGTCGGCAGCGAAATCGAAAAATTCGCCGAGCTCGGCTGGGAGCAGGTGGATGAAACCGACCTTCAGTTGCGTTTGAAGTGGTACGGCATGTTCTGGCGTCCGAAAACGCCAGGCAAATTCATGCTGCGCCTGCGGGTGCCCAATGGCGTGCTGACGGCCGATCAGCTGCGGGTGGTTGGCTCCATCGTTGAGCGCTACGGCGAAAACGGCAGCTGCGACATCACCACCCGTCAGAACCTGCAACTGCGCGGCGTGCTGCTGGGCGACCTGCCTGAAATCCTTAAGCGTTTGAAGGAAGCCGGCCTGAGCACGATCCAATCCGGCTTCGACAACCCCCGCAACGTCACCGGCAACCCCATCGCCGGCATCGATCCCAACGAGATCGTCGACACGCGGCCCTACACCACCGAGCTGCAGAACTTCCTCACCAACAACTGCCAGGGCAACCCGGAGTATTCGAACCTGCCCCGCAAGTGGAACACCGCCGTTGCCGGTGCGAAAGACAATTTTCTGCTTCACAACGACATCGTTTTCCACCCCGTGGAACGGGACGGGGTGATGGGATTCGGCGTCTGGATCGGCGGGGTTCTGTCATCTCAAATGAACGCCTATGCCGTTCCCTTGAACGCCTGGGTGAAGCCAGAGGAAATCTGCAAGATGACTGATGCCGTGATCCGGCTCTGGCGTGACAACGGTGAGCGCGACAAGCGCCCCAAAGGCCGCTTCCGCCTTTACCTGGATCAATTGGGCCACGACGTGTTCCGCAGCCAGGTGGAAGAACTCTTCGGTCCGTTGACCCCCGACCCGGGCTCTGTTTTCAACACCACGCCCCGCTCCCACTACGGCTTCCATCCTCAGAAACAGGAAGGGCTCTCCTTCGCCGGTCTGCACGTTCCGGTGGGTCGCCTGACCGCCCAGGATCTGCAGGATCTCGCAACCGCCAGCCTCAACTACGGCAGTGGTGAAGTGCGTCTCACCGAAGATCAGAACGTCATCCTCGTTGGCCTTCCCAACGACAAGCTCGACGCCCTGAAGGCAGACGCCCTGGTGCAACGCTTCCCGCTGGAGCCCGGTCACATCTCCGCAGGAACGGTGTCCTGCACCGGCAACACCTACTGCGGTTTCGCCCTCACCAACACCAAAGACCAAGCCCTGGAAGCAGCCAAGGAACTCGACCAAGAGCTCAATCTTCCTGAAGAGCTGAAGATCCACTGGACCGGTTGCCCCAACACCTGCGGCCAGGCCTACATGGGTGCCATCGGCCTCACCGGCACCAAGGCCAAAAACAGTGAAGGCGTGATGGGAGAGGGCTACACGATGACCATCGGTGGTTCCCAAGGCGCCAACCCGAGCATCGGCGAAATCCACCGCAAGGCGATCCCGGCCGATGAGATCAAGACCGCTCTCAAAGAGGTGTTGATCGAGAAGTTCGGGGCCACCCCGAAGGCCTGATCGCTGTGGTTGCCGTGACGCTTCCTTTTGAAGTCACGGCTCCCCGCATCGACCACTTCCCCTCACCGTCATGGCCAACCGCAACGACGTGTTCTCTCGTTTCGTCAACTGGCTCAGCGCCAGTGGTCGCGACGGAGCCGCCATCAACCGTCAGGGCGGCAGCCCTGATCTGTTCTCCCGCCTGATGAACCGCATCAGCGGCTGACATCAAAACCTTCGTCCAACTCTCAATCTCATCTGATGGACTACGTCCTACCCAATGAGCTTGTCGACGGCATGATTGCCGCCGGCGGCAAAAAATCAACGGTCAGCGTGAAGAACCTGCTGATCCGTGGCTTTTACTCCGGAGCCATCCTTGGACTGGCAGTGATCCTGGCCCTCACCGTGGGCATCACCGTCAAAGCCCCCTTCGTGGGCTCGCTGCTGTTCCCCTTCGGCTTCGCCAGCATCGTGCTGTTCGGCATGGAGCTTGTGACCGGCAACTTCGCCCTGCTGCCGATGGCCACATGGGCCGGCAAGAGCACCTGGGGTGCCACGTTCCGCAACTGGGTCTGGGTGTGGATCGGCAACTGGATCGGCACCGCCGTTGTGGCCGTGATCATGGCCATCAGCCTCACCAGCGGCACCATGGATGGCGCTGCTGACAACGTCGGCCCGCCGATCTGGGATGCCGTGGCCCAAAAGATCATGGCCCTCAATCAAATCAACGTTGAGAAGAAGTACGAGGCCCTGGGAAGCATGGGCTTCTTCCTCGCTTTCTTGCGCGGACTGGTGGCCAACTGGTTGGTTTGCCTGGGCGTGACCATGGCTCTGGTGAGCAAGAGCGTTCCCGGCAAGATCCTGGCCTGCTGGCTTCCGATCACCGCCTTCCAATCGATGGGCATGGAGCACATCGTGGTGAACCAGTTCCTCCACACCGCTGGCCCGATCCTCGGTTCAGGCGTCCCCTTCACCAAGGTGATCTTCTGGAACTTCCTGCCTGTCACCCTCGGCAACATCGTGGGCGGCATGGTGTTCATCGGCATGCTCTTCTACAGCACCCATCGCACTCCGATGGATAACGTGCTGCCCACCGAGCACGATGAAAAGCTGGAGCGTGAGCTCGCTGCTGAACTGGGTGCCCGCTGATCCATCCATGAACGACGAAGCCGTTCTCTGGGAACGGCTCGCCCGATCTCGACGTGCTCCTTTGGAGCCCGCTTGGCTGGGGGAGGTCTACTCCCCCAGCCTTTCTGTTGATCTGCGGCGAGCCCTCTGCGAAAAACTGGGGATGCAGGCCGAGCGCGGCTGGCCCGTGATCCAAGACCTCCTCGCCAATCACGGGGTTCTGCCCGATTTGGTGATGGCGGCAGGGCTCTGCCACCAGAGCGAAGCCCGCGATTGGTTGTTGGCTCAACTCGAGCAAACCTCAGACGATGAGGACGCCAACCTGATGGTGGTTCAGGCTCTCGCCTGCTGGGGTGCCGAAGTTCCCGAATCGGTGGTGGTGAATTGCCTGCATCACCCGGGCCAACTGCACCGACTTGCCGGTCTTCAACTGCTCAGCTTCCGATCCCATTGCCTCGACGACGGTGAACTGCTGCAGTTCTGCCAAGAGGTTTTGAATGATTTTCGCGATCCAGTCGTTGTGGCCGCCATTCGGGTTCTGCAACGCCGCGATGGCGTGTTGATCAGCGAAAAGCTGGCAGAGCTGTGTCGCAGCGGTTCCCTGCCTGTTGCCGAGGCCGCCTTCCGCGCGCTCGGTTGCATCGCCACACCTTCCAGTCAGCGCTGCCTGCTGGAGTTAAGCCAGGAGCTGAATGACGACGTTCGGCGGAAAATGGCCAGCACCCAACTGAGCCAACAATTCCGCCAATAAAAAACCCCGCACTTGCGGGGCTTAATGTCTTCAATCAAGACACTTGAATGTTCACCACTTTTTGTAAGGCAGGAACTTGCCGCACATGGTGATTTTGACGCGATCACCTTTGGGATCCTCCACTTTGTCGACATCAAGCGTGAAGTCGATTGCGCTCATGATGCCGTCACCAAAATGCTCCTGAATCACATCCTTCAGGGGCATGCCATAGACCTGCATGATCTCGTAGAAACGATAGATCAAGGGATCAGTGGGGATCACTGGATCGAGGCTTCCCTTGGTGGGGAACTCCTGCAAAGCGGCGGTGATGGCTGGGTCAAGGGAGAGCAGATCAGCCAGCTTTTCAGCCTCTTCTTTTGAAGCTGTGGCTTGTCCATAGAACAAGGATGCAATCCAGACCTCATCGAGGCCCAGGGCTGCTTCCAGATCAGCAAAGCTCATGCCCTTGGCCTTCTTGGCAGCCATCAAGGTGGCGGTGACGGTCTCCTGGGAAGGAGCTGCCAACGACGGGGTCGAGGGAACAGCTGAAACAGTCATGATTGAACGAAAAATTGTTATGGCCGCTTCAAAAACAGCGTTCCAAGCTGGAACGTCTCAGCAGCTTGGAAACTGTTGCGCAAACGCTGACTGAACAATGAAGCATCAACTACAAAACAACAGCCTGTTTTGAAGCAACAAGCACAGCCGACAGGCTCTTGATCGGGGAAATTTGTTTTACAGAAGAAATTTGCAATGAGCCAATTCTTCCAATCGATGGCGAACCTGCTGCAGGCGCAATTCCTTCCGCCAACCACTGCTCCCCAACTGATGCTGGAGCGGCTCTATTACGCCGAAGGACGCCACCACCCGCAGCACCCACGCCATGGCAGTTTCGAGGGGCTATCCCGTCTGAGCAGGCCCTGAGCTTTCGTAGCAATTGCTACCCCTGCCGGGTCAGTCACTCCTGAAGACTGATCACATCTAGAGGCCGGACCTTTGACGAGCGCAGTTCTCTCCGGCCGCGACCGCTTCAAGCAGCACCTGCGCAAGGTGGGAAGCGGTGAACACACCAGCAAAGGCATGAGTCGCGAGGAAGCGGCTGATGCCATGGAGCTGATGCTGCAGGGCGAAGCGACGCCCGCACAGATCGGCGCCTTCCTAATTGCCCATCGCATCCGACGGCCCGAACCTCAGGAACTCACCGGGATGCTCGACACCTACCGGGCCCATGGCCCGGTGTTGCAATCCACTGCTGGCAGTCGAGCACCGTTGTGTTTCGGCATGCCCTACGACGGGCGCACGCGCACAGCGCCGATTTACCCGCTCACCGCGCTGGTGCTGCTGGCCTGTGGTCAGCCGGTGGTTCTGCAGGGCGGTGACCGGATGCCGATCAAATACGGCGTCACCGCTGTTGATCTGTTCCGCCTTCTCGATCTCGACCTCACAGGTCTACCGATCAGCGCCGTTGCAAACGGGTTCCAGCAGAACGGCTTCGCCCTGATTCACCAGCCGGATCATTTCCCCATCGCGGAAACCCTGATCGGCTACCGCGAGGAACTGGGCAAGCGTCCCCCGGTTGCCAGCCTGGAACTGCTCTGGACACCCCACCAAGGCGACCACCTCCTTGTGAGTGGCTTTGTCCACCCACCAACAGAAGCCCGCGCCTGGGAAGCCCTCAAGCAAGCCGGCGAAACCGATGTACTCACCGTGAAGGGGTTGGAAGGAGGCACCGACCTGCCCATCGGCCGAGCCTGCATCACAGCCCGAGTGCGGAACGGCAAAGCGGAGCGGTTGATCCTGCACCCCCGTGACCATGGCTGTCACGACGCCGACGTGGAATGGGCTGACGACACAACCTGGGCGGAGCAGGCACGAAACGCCCTTCAGAACAAAGGCCCTCTCTGCGACGCCCTGCGCTGGAACGCCGGCGCCTATCTGTGGTTCGCCGGCTGCAGTGATTCCCTGGAACAGGGCATTCAACGGGCAGCATCCGTTCTGGAGATGGGCCAGGCCCAAGCCAAGCTCGATCAACTCTGCGCTTGGCGAAACAGCTTGACCATCCGATAGCGCTCGAACGGAACGCCTCCAATAAGGATCGTCTCTGGCGCTTCCACACACCAGCCCCGTCGCTCCAGCAACGGTCGGCTGAACTGGCTGGCCTCCGTTCGTAATTGTTGAACGCCGGACTCCAGCGCATCCGCCTCAATCCGTTTCAGGAGGGCACTGCCATGCCCCCGCCTCGAGGCACAACCACGGCAGTAGAGCAACGAAAGACGATCTTCCGGATGGCGAATCGCAAAGGCCGAACCATCAGTGGTGAGCCATCCCGAGCCCTCCCGAAAACTCGCATCGAGCACGCCGGGCAACCAGGCCAGAGCCGCCCAGGCCCTGACTTGTTCCTCGGAATAAAGGAGGGGAGCCAGCGATTCGATCGCATCGGCATAGATCTCCCGCAACAGCGGGTGATCTTCCGGAGCGATCGGACGCAAAGCCATGGAGCCGCCTGTGGGAATGTGAGTCTCTCCTGCGTGGCAGCAAGCTTGCAGCGTCCTCGGATTCCCACACTGCTCAGCGCGTTTCTCACGCTGCTCAACGACCGGCTCAGCGAAAGCATTGTTTTTCCGCTGTTGCCCTTTCTCTTAGCCCAGTTCGCCCCAGACGGACGAACCCTGGGACTGTTGGCGGGAAGCTATGCCCTGGCGCAGTTCCTCGTCACTCCCTTGATCGGAGCACTCAGTGATCGCTACGGCCGCCGCCCCGTGATCAGCATCTGCGTCGCAGGATCCGTGGTGGGGCTCGGCCTGTTTGCCGTGACGGTTTCACTGCCATGGCCCAGCCAAAGCCTGCTGCCCCTGCTGCTGTTGTTCGCAGCACGGATCATTGACGGCATCAGTGGCGGTACGGCAGCAACAGCCAGCGCCGTGCTCGCCGACATCACGCCTCCCGACAAGCGAGCCCGTGCCTTCGGCTTGATCGGCGTGGCCTTTGGTTTGGGGTTCATCCTTGGCCCCTTCGTTGGCGGACAACTGGCCCGGGTGGCCGTGTCCCTTCCCGTTTGGGTGGCCACAGGCTTCGCTGCACTCAACCTCTTGGTGGTGCTCAATCTGCTGCCGGAAACCCACCCCCAGGAATCCCGCAAAAACCTGCCCAGAAAACGCGACCTCAATCCGTTTGCACGGCTGAGCCAGGTGCTGATGAACCCCAGCGTGGGGCGACTGTGCGGAGCTTTTTTCCTCTTCTTCCTGGCCTTCAACGGCTTCACCGCCATCCTGGTGCTCTATTTCAAGCAGCGCTTCGGCTGGGGCCCTGAGCTCGCCACCACCGCCTTCCTGGTGGTGGGGGTGGTCGCCACCGTGGTCCAAGGAGGGCTGATCGGACCGCTGGTGAAACGGTTTGGCGAATGGCGTCTGACCTTGCTGGGCCTCGGCCTGGTGATCATTGGGTGCCTGCTGATCCCCAGCGTCGGTGCATCCGATCGGGCGGGCGCCATCTTCACTGCCGTCGGCATCCTGGCCCTGGGCACCGGATTGGTCACACCAAGCCTGCGCAGCCTGGTGTCACGGCGCCTGGGTCGCGAAGGGCAAGGCAGTGCCCTCGGCAGCCTGCAGGCCCTGCAAAGTTTGGGCAGTTTCCTCGGCCCTCCCCTGGCGGGATTCAGCTACGACCTGCTGGGTCCAGTGAGCCCGTTTGCAGCTGCGGCAACCGTGCTGGTTATTGTGATCGGCCTGGTGGCCGGCAGCCCTCTGCCGGACATCTCCGACACACAACCAAGCCAGTCCTGATTGCTACGTTTCGGCTAACGACACCAGCGCCGAGCCCTTCAGTCCATGTGCGCAGCAGCCTTAGCCCCGGAGCACTACATCAACCGGGAGCTGAGCTGGATCGCCTTCAACGAAAGAGTGCTGGCCCAGGCCCTGGATCTGCGCACACCTCTGCTCGATCAAGCCAAGTTCAGCGCCATCTTCAGCAACAACCTCGACGAATTCTTCATGGTTCGCGTGGCGTCACTGAAGTCTCAGGTGGAGGCGGGCGTCAGCAAGCCAAGTGAGGATGGCAAATCGCCGTTGGAGCAGCTGCTGGCGATCCGAGAACGGCTGATTCCCCTACTACGAGAGCAACAGGTGCATTACCGCCAGCACCTGAGGCCGAAGCTGCTGGAACACAAGGTTGAGCTGCTCGATTACAAACAGCTGAACGACGACCAACGCCAATGGGTTGACGACACCTTCCAGACCTCGGTGTTTCCGGTGCTCACACCGCTGGCTGTGGACCCGGCCCATCCGTTCCCCTTCGTCAGCAACCTGAGCCTCAACGTTGCGGCCGTGGTTGTTGATCCGGAAACAGGACAACGGCAATTTGCCCGAGTCAAAGTTCCCCAGAAAAATCTGCCTCGCTTCATCGCCATCCCCTCGAATCTGAGCGGCCAGGAGCACAAACCCGTTCACACCGCCATCGCCCTCGAGCAGGTGATCGCCTTCAACCTGAAGGAGCTGTTCCCTGGCATGACGATCGAGGGGCACTACTTCTTCCGCGTGACGCGGGATGCGGATCTGGAACTGAGGGATCTGGAAGCCGATGACCTGATGCTGGCCCTGGAACAGGGACTGCGAAAGCGACGCATGGGCGGTGAGGTGGTGCGCCTCGAGGTGCCCAACGAAATGCCTCAGGACGTGGTGGAGATGCTTATGACAGGTCTCAGCGTTGAAGAGGAAGACCTCTATGTGATTGATGGTCCTCTGGGCCTGGACGACCTGCTCAGCCTCACTGCCCTACCGCTGCCGAAACTCAAGAGCCAAAGCCACGGAGGTCAGACACCGACGGTGCTAGCCCGCAGTCAGCAACACCTGCTTGACGAGGGAGCAATCAAGCCGGATGAGTTCAGATCGATCTTCTCGGTGATTCGCCGTCAGGACATCCTTCTGCACCATCCCTATGACCTCTTCTCGACAACCGTCGAAGAGTTCATCAACCAGGCAGCGGACGATCCCCAGGTGATGGGCATCAAGATGACGCTCTACCGCACCTCCAAAGACTCGCCGATCATCGCTGCACTGATCCGTGCCGCCGAAAACGGCAAGCAGGTGATGGCACTGGTGGAATTGAAAGCACGATTTGACGAAGACAACAACATCCAATGGGCCCGGCACCTGGAGCAATCCGGAGTGCATGTGGTCTACGGGGTACTGGGGCTGAAAACCCACACCAAGATTGTTCTGGTGGTGCGCAAGGAGAAGGACAAGCTGCAGAGCTATGTGCACATCGGCACGGGCAACTACAACTCCAAAACCTCCAAGCTCTACACCGACCTGGGCCTGCTCACCGCCAACCAGGAACTGGGTCAAGACCTGGTGGAACTGTTCAATTACCTCACTGGTTTTTCCAAGCAGCAAAGTTTTCGTCGCCTGCTCGTAGCCCCCGTCACCCTGCGGAAAGGCATGGAGCTGTTAATTCGCCGCGAAATTGAACATGCTCAGCAGGGCCGAGAGGCTGTGATCCGAGCCAAGATGAATTCCCTGGTGGACCCAACAATCATCGCGCTTCTTTATGAAGCCTCCCAAGCCGGAGTGACGATCGAATTGGTCATTCGCGGCATGTGCAGCCTCTATCCCGGTTGTGAAGGACTGAGTGAAAACATTCGTGTGATCAGCATCATCGGCCCGTTCCTGGAACACTCGAGAATCTTTTCGTTCGCCAACGGCGGCTCACCGGAGGTGTATATCGGTAGTGCCGACTGGATGAGCCGCAACCTCGACCGCCGCATTGAAGCAGTCACTCCGATCGAAGACCCCGAGCATCGCCAGAAACTGGAACGCCTGCTGCAGCTGTACTTGAATGACAACCAGGCCGCCTGGGACATGCAGAGCGACGGCACATTTGTGCAGCGCAAACCCGAAAACGACACCTCGGAACGCAATTCCCAGATTCAATTGATCAAGGAATGGAGCAACGGCATCCAATCCTTGTGATTCTTTTGGTTTTCAAAGGGATTGCGTCTGTGACATCCGATACAACATTCCTTCAAAAACAAACTTGAAGCCTGCACGATCACTGCCAAATCAGTTGTTTTGAAAGCCCAAAGATTCAGCTTCTGAAATTCTTTCGATTCGAAACAGTCAACACTGTTGCCTGGTGCTAAGTTCAGCCCAAATTCATTCAGGAGACCAGGGTGATGGGGATCCCTCTGGAATCTTCCGGTTCGACAAAACAGTCGTCCCGGAAGGAACCTGCGTTGCCGTCCACCGGACGTCAACCATCAACTCGACAAGGAGGGCGGCTTGCCACCGACTCCATTGGTTTTTATCTGAGCAGCATCGGACGTATCCCCTTGCTGACGGCAGCTGAAGAAATCGAACTTGCACACCATGTGCAAGCGATGAAGCAAATTCAGGAGCTACCGGAAGAGGAGCTGACCTCCCGGCATCGCCACAAGATCCGCATGGGCAAACGGGCCCGCGACAGGATGATGGCCGCCAACCTCCGCCTCGTGGTGAGCGTGGCGAAGAAATACCAGAACCAGGGCCTGGAGCTGCTCGATCTGGTTCAGGAAGGTGCCATCGGCCTGGAGCGCGCGGTCGACAAGTTCGACCCCGCCATGGGCTACAAATTTTCCACCTATGCCTACTGGTGGATTCGTCAAGGCATGACGCGGGCCATCGACAACAGCGCCCGCACCATTCGCCTGCCGATCCACATCAGCGAAAAACTCTCCAAGATGCGTCGCATCTCCCGGGAGCTGTCCCACCGCTTCGGTCGTCAACCGAATCGACTGGAGTTGGCAAGTGCCATGGGCATCGAGCCCCGGGAACTGGAGGATCTGATCTCCCAGAGCGCACCTTGTGCATCGCTGGATGCCCATGCCCGTGGCGAGGAAGATCGCAGCACCCTGGGTGAACTGATCCCGGATCCCAACGGTGAAGAACCGATGGAGGGGATGGATCGCAGCATCCAGAAGGAACATCTGGGGGGCTGGCTCTCGCAGTTGAACGAACGCGAGCAGAAGATTCTGAAGTTGCGGTTCGGTCTTGGTGGTGAAGAGCCTCTGACCCTTGCGGAGATCGGTCGTCAGATCAATGTGTCCCGTGAGCGCGTCCGACAGCTGGAGGCCAAAGCGATTCTCAAGCTGCGCGCCATGACCAACCACCAACAAGCCGCCTAAGCCACTTGCTTTCCATCACCGGACCCATCGCCATCCTGACCTGGATGGTGATGGTGATAGCTGGCGCGGTGTTGTGCCGTCGGCTTCGGCCGAACCAACGGGAACTGAGCCGAAAAATTGTGCACATCGGAACCGGAGCCGTGGTTCCTTTGGCCTGGTTCTTTGAAATTCCCTTCGTTGTTGCCCTGCCTGTTGCGGCGGTGATCACCGTTGTAACGACGATCAACCACCAATGGCGCTTCATCCCCGCCGTTGAGGATGTTGATCGCAACAGCTACGGCACCATCGCCTATGGCATCTCAATCACAACGCTGCTTCTGCTGTTCTGGCCAACCCGAGCCGATGCGGTGTCCGCCGGGGTTCTGGTAATGGCGCTGGGGGATGGCCTTGCAGGGTTGGTCGGCCGCAACGTCGAGTCCCCGAAGTGGGTTCTGTTTGGTCAGACAAAATCAAGCATCGGCACGATGACCATGGCCGTTGTCTCAGGCCTGGTGCTGATCGGCTTGGCGCGATGGTCGGGGGCGGACCTGTCCCTGCCAGCAGCTCTTGGCATGGTGGCCATGGCAACCGGTTTGGAGCAGCTCAGCTGGAGCGGTCTCGACAACCTCAGCGTTCCCCTCAGCGTGGGGATGCTGTGGAGTCAACTGGTGGTTTGAACCAAGGCGTTGATGCTCAGGCGGTAACCGTCTGTTTGCGACTGGCCACGGCCGCGGCCAGATCCTCCAACAGGGTTTCGGTGGTCTCGAGGCTGATGCAGGCATCCGTGACGCTCTGGCCATAGGTGAGCTGCGTCAGGTCGGCGTTGAGCTTCTGGTTGCCTTCCACCAGATGGCTCTCGATCATCACGCCCATCACGTGATTGGAGCCCCCCCGCAACTGCTCGGCAACGCTGGCCAGCACCTCCGCCTGTCGGCGGAAGTCTTTGTTGCTGTTGGCATGGCTGCAATCCACCATCAGACGATCCTGCAGACCGGCTTTACTCAACTCGGCTGCGGACTCCTGCACAGCTTCCAAGTGGTAATTGCTGCCCTGGCTGCCGCCGCGCAGCACCAGGTGACCGTAGGGATTGCCCGTGGTGCTGACGATCGAGGCATGACCATCGCGATTGATGCCGAGGAAGTGATGCGGCTTGGCTGCCGCCTGCATGGCATTTATCGCGATGTTGGCGCTGCCGTTGGTGCTGTTCTTGTAACCGATCGGCATCGACAACCCTGAGGCCATTTCGCGGTGGGTCTGACTTTCCGTCGTCCTGGCACCGATGGCGGTCCAGCTGATCAAATCAGCGATGTACTGCGGAACAACGGGATCGAGCAGTTCCGTTGCAGCAGGCATCCCCTCCCGGGCGAGATCCAACAGAAGTCCCCGGGCCCGCCGCAGGCCGGTGTTGATGTCGTAGGAGTCGTCGAGATGGGGGTCATTGATCAGTCCCTTCCAACCAACCGTGGTGCGCGGCTTCTCGAAATACACCCGCATCACCACCTCGAGCTGATCCTTCAGGCGCTCGCGGATCGGAGCCAGGCGCTGGGCATACTCCCGGGCAGCCTTGACATCATGAACAGAGCAGGGGCCCACCACCACCAGCAGACGCTGATCACGGCCACTGAGGATCTCTTGAATGCGCCGGCGGGCTGACGCCACGGTCTCGAGCGCCGCCGCGTCCATGGGCAGCTCCTGATGCAACACGGCAGGGGCCACCAGGGGACGTGTCTCCACCACATGCAAATCGGAGGTGGTGGCCATGAGTGGACGCGAGACTCCGACCAAGGCTACGCACCCCGCTCACTGGCAACAGACACGGTCCGGAAGAATAGTGGTCATCCCTGAACAGAGATCTCCATGCTGAGCGCGTACCGCGAGCTGGCCGCCGCCCGGGAAGCCCAGGGCGTTCCCGCTCTTCCGCTCAACGCCGAGCAGACACAGGGACTGACCGAATTGCTGCAGAACCCTCCCGCCGGCGAGGAGGAGTTCCTGCTGCACCTGCTCAGCGAGCGGATCCCCCCGGGTGTGGATGAAGCGGCTTACGTGAAGGCCACCTGGCTCAGTGCCGTGGCTCAGGGAGACGCCAAGAGCCCCCTGGTGTCAGCACTGGAGGCCACCCGTCTTCTGGGAACGATGGTGGGGGGATACAACGTCGCCGCTCTGATTGAGCTGCTGAAGCACTCCGACGCTGCGCTGGCTGGCTGTGCTGCTGAGGGACTCAGCCGAACGCTGCTCGTCTACGACGCCTTCAACGAAGTGATGGATCTGGCGGCGGACAACCGCTTTGCCAAGCAAGTTGTGGACAGCTGGGCCGCAGCCGAGTGGTTCACCGCCAAACCCGAACTGGCCGAGAGCATCACCGTGACGGTGTTCAAGGTTGAAGGCGAAACCAACACGGACGATCTGTCACCGGCCACCCACGCCACCACCCGGCCGGACATCCCCGTCCATGCCCTGGCGATGCTCGAGACCCGCGATCCGGAGGGCCTGAAGACCATCGCGAGCCTGAAAGAGAAAGGCCATCCCGTGGCTTACGTCGGTGATGTGGTGGGAACCGGCAGCTCCCGCAAGAGCGCCATCAATTCGGTGCTCTGGCACACCGGCAATGACATCCCCCATGTACCCAACAAACGGGCGGGCGGCGTGATCCTCGGCGGCAAGATCGCCCCGATCTTCTTCAACACCGCTGAAGACTCCGGTGCCCTGCCGATCGAATGCGATGTCACCGACCTGAACACCGGTGATGTAATCACCATTCGCCCCCACGCCGGCACGATCGAACGGGACGGCAAGGTGGTGAGTCGGTTCGAGCTGAAGCCCACCACGATCAGCGACGAGGTGCGGGCCGGCGGTCGCATCCCTCTGATGATCGGTCGCGCCCTCACCGACAAGGTGCGCGCCAAGCTTGGCCTCACTCCTTCGGATCTGTTCATCCGCCCCTCAGCCCCGGCAGACACCGGCAAGGGCTTCACCTTGGCGCAGAAGATGGTGGGCAAGGCCTGCGGTCTTGCAGGCGTCCGACCCGGCACCAGCTGCGAACCGCTGATGACCACCGTCGGCTCCCAGGACACCACCGGCCCGATGACGCGGGACGAGATGAAGGAACTGGCCTGCCTGGGCTTCTCCTCCGACCTGGTGATGCAGAGCTTCTGCCACACCGCCGCCTATCCGAAGCCGGTGGATCTGCAAACCCAGAACGAACTGCCCGACTTCTTCGCCCAGCGCGGTGGCGTGGCCCTTCGGCCCGGTGACGGCATCATCCACAGCTGGCTGAACCGGATGCTTCTGCCCGACACCGTCGGCACCGGCGGCGATAGCCACACCCGCTTCCCCCTCGGCATTTCCTTCCCAGGCGGCTCTGGGGTGGTGGCCTTTGCAGCCGCCATCGGCGCCATGCCACTGGACATGCCTGAATCGGTGCTGGTGCGCTTCAGCGGATCCCTGCAACCGGGCGTCACGCTCCGGGACGTGGTGAACGCTATCCCCTGGGTGGCCATTCATCGGGGACTGCTCACCGTTGAAAAGGCCAACAAGAAGAACCTGTTCAACGGCCGGATCATGGAGATCGAAGGTCTACCCGACCTGAAGCTGGAACAGGCCTTCGAACTCACCGATGCCAGCGCCGAACGCTCCTGCGCCGGCTGCACGATCAAGCTCTCCGAAGACACGGTGAGCGAATACCTGCGCAGCAACGTAGCGCTGCTGAAGAACATGATTGCCCGCGGCTACAGCGACGCCCGCACCCTGGCCCGCCGGATCAAGGAGATGGAGGCCTGGCTGGCGAATCCCCAGCTGATGAGTGCTGACGCAGACGCGGAGTACGCGGAAGTGCTGGAGATCAACCTCGACGAGCTCACCGAACCGGTGGTGGCCTGCCCCAACGATCCCGACAACGTGAAGCTGCTCAGCGAGGTGGCTGGTGACCCTGTGCAGGAGGTGTTCATCGGCTCCTGCATGACCAACATCGGCCACTACCGCGCCGCGGCCAAGGTGCTGGAAGGCGCCGGCCAGAACACGGCGCGCCTGTGGGTCTGTCCCCCAACGCGGATGGACGAAGAGACCCTCAAAGAGGAGGGCTACTACGCCACCTTCGAGGCCGCCGGGTCCCGCATGGAGATGCCGGGTTGCTCTCTCTGCATGGGCAACCAAGCCCGCGTGGAGGACAACACCACCGTGTTCTCCACCAGCACCCGCAACTTCAACAACCGCCTGGGCAAGGGTGCTCAGGTGTACCTGGGCAGTGCCGAACTGGCCGCCGTCTGCGCCCAGCTGGGACGCATTCCCACCCCGGAGGAATACCGCAGCATTGCGGCCGAGAAGATCGATCCCCTCTCCGACGAGCTCTACCGCTACCTGAACTTCGATCAGATCAGCGGCTTTGAAGACCAGGGGCGCGTGGTCAGTGCTGACGACGAAGCAACCGTTCTGGCTCAGGCCTGATTCCGGATCACCTCATCTGTGCCATCCCTGAGCGAACCCAAGCAACGACGCCACCTCCTGGGCTCCAGCCGGAGCATCAGGAGGTTGTTGGAACGCCGCTGGCTGGTGGTGGTTCTGGCTCTGGCGCTAACAGGCCTTGGGGCTGCCATCACCGGCCTGCTGTTCACCAGCGGCATCAACCTGCTGCGGGATTGGCGGCTCGACCTGCTCGATGAATTTCCAGCCTGGGTGGTACTCCCCGCCCTCGGCGCCATCGGCGGCATGGTCTCGGCCTGGTTGATCACCAACCTGTCTCCAGCCGCTGGCGGAGCCGGGATCACCCACATCATGGGCTTCCTGCGCCACCGATCGGTTCCGATGGGGCTTCGGGTGGGCCTGGTGAAACTGGTGGCCGGCATCATTGCCATCGGCTCTGGTTTCCCCCTGGGCCCGGAAGGCCCCGCCGTTCAGATGGGCGGCTCCGTGGCCTGGCAGATGTCCCGCTGGCTGCGGGCACCGGTGGCCTTTCGCCGGGTGATTGTGGCCGCCGGTGGTGGTGCCGGTATTGCCGCCGTGTTCAGTGCTCCCATCGGTGGATTCATCTACGCGATCGAGGAGCTGCTCCACTCCGCCAGGCCCGTGGTGCTGCTGCTGGTGATCATCACCACCTTCTCGGCCGACACCCTGGCGGATGTGCTGGGCTTTCTCGGCCTCAACCCCGGGGGCGGCGGGCTCAACAGCACCATCGGGTTTCAACTGGAACGGGAGTACACCCCCCTGGTGCGCTTCCTGCCGGTGGATCTGCTGTATCTGGTGGCTCTCGGTGTGGTGATCGGTGTGCTGGCGGAGCTTTACACCCGCTACGTGCTCACCATGCAGCGGCAGGGCAACTGTTGGTTCGGAGACCGTCTGATCCTGCGCATGACCGTGAGCGGGCTCGTGCTGGGCTGCGTCTATGCAGCCCTGCCGGATGCCTTCCATAACCCCAGCGAACTGAAGCACCTGATTGGAGCCGGCAAGGCTGATATCAGCCTGGCCCTCGCCAGCTTTGTGGTGCTCTTCTTCAGCACCGGACTGGCGGCGGGCTCAGGAGCGCCAGGGGGACTGTTCATGCCGATGCTGACGCTGGGAGGGGCCATTGGCCTGGCCGGTGGTTCCGGTGTTGAGGCCCTCACCGGCCATGTGCCCACCACCTATGTGTTCGCGGGAATGGGCGCCTTCGTTGCAGGCTGTTCCCGCACGCCAATCTCGGCGATGTTCCTGGCCTTTGCCCTCACCAAGGATCTGCTGATCCTCAAACCGATCCTGGTGGCCTGTCTCACCAGCTTTGTGATCGCCCGACTATTCCACCCCCACTCGATCTACGAGCGTCAGATGGCCATGGAACTCGACGCTGAAGATCGGATGGCCATGAAGCTCAATCGCTACAGACGTCCGTTCACGCCGCCAACCCCACCATCAGGCCCAACAGGAGGCCCCAGCTGAACCAGGAAACGCTGCTGTTCGATCCGGCCACACCGGAACCCGGAGCCCTGCGCACGGTGCTGGCCTTTCCCAGCACCTACACCGTGGGCATCACCAGCCTCGGTTATCAGATCGTCTGGTCCACGCTGGCGATGCGGTCCGACGTCGACGTGCGCCGGCTCTTCACTGATCAAGGAGATCCACCCCACAGGCACTGCGACCTATTTGGGCTTTCTCTCAGCTGGGAACTCGACGGACCAGTCCTGCTCGATCTGCTGGAACAGCAGCGCATCCCGATCTGGAGCCACGCGCGCACCGACGAGCATCCAATCGTGTTTGGTGGCGGACCTGTACTGACCGCCAATCCCGAGCCCCTTGCACCATTTTTTGATGTCGTGCTGCTGGGCGATGGCGAGGATCTGCTGCCCGCCTTTATCGATGCCCTTCAGAGCGTGAAGGGCCAACCCCGAGCCGAACAACTGCAGCATCTGGCCCGGGTGCCGGGGATCTACGTGCCTGAGCTCCATGCACCCCGCTATGCAGCGGACGGCACCCTTTTGGGGGTGGCACCGGTGGATGCAACTCTTCCAGAACGGGTGGCCAAACAGACATGGCGCGGCAACAGCCTCAGCCACTCGACGGTGATCACGCCGGAAGCGGCTTGGCCTGACATCCACATGGTGGAAGTGGTGCGCAGCTGCCCGGAACTGTGCCGCTTTTGCCTGGCCAGCTATCTGACCCTGCCGTTCCGAACACCGTCGTTGGATGACGGGCTGATCCCGGCCGTGGAAAAAGGCCTTAAAGCCACCAAACGCCTCGGGCTGCTGGGAGCGTCCGTAACCCAGCACCCCCAGTTCGGCGATCTACTGCATTGGCTAGCCCAAGATCGTTTCGATGACCTACGCGTCAGTGTTAGTTCCGTGCGGGCCGCAACGGTCACTCCGAAGCTGGCTGCAGTGTTGGCAGGACGAGGCAGCAAATCCCTCACCATCGCGATCGAAAGCGGCAGCGAGCGCATGCGCCGCGTGGTGAACAAAAAGCTCAGCGGCGAAGAAATCGAAGCCGCCGCCCGCCATGCCAAGCAAGGTGGCCTCAAGGCCTTGAAGCTCTACGGAATGGTGGGACTTCCCTGTGAAGACAACGACGATGTGGAAAGCACCGCAGCGCTGCTGCTGAGCCTTAAGAAAGGCACCCCTGGGCTGCGCTTCACCTTGGGGGTGAGCACCTTTGTGCCGAAGGCGCACACCCCGTTCCAATGGCAAGGGGTACGCCCTGAAGCGGAAAAACGCCTGAAGCTGCTGGCGAAACGTCTCAAACCCAAAGGCATTGATCTGCGCCCGGAAAGCTATGGCTGGAGCGTGATTCAGGCCCTGCTGTCTCGAAGCGACCGGCGCCTGGCCCCCGTGATCGCTGCGGTGCGCGGCTCCCAGGAAAGCCTGGGGGGTTGGAAAAAGGCCTACCGAGCGGCCCTGGCCGGTGAACTTCCTGAAGCCCGCAGCGCAGGCGTTGTCTTACCGCTGCCTCCCAGTTGGGAGAGCGTGGTGCACGACGAGTGGGCCTCTGACACGGTGTTGCCCTGGTGCCATCTCGATGGCCCCTTGAGTCAGGAGAAGCTGCAGGAACACAGGCAAGAGGCCCTCAACCTGGGCTGAACGCTGCCGTCTCGGTCTGCCGAATCCAACTGCGCAGTCCGGCCAACAGAATCCAACCGGCAATGTTTATGCGGCTGTCAAAGAACGGCATATCAGTGCCGTGAAGCACCACCAGCACCAGCACCGCAGCCCACCAAGCACGATCAAACAAACCCATGCGGCTGCAGCGCAAGGAGACGATCAACAACACCAGCACCAGACCCACCAGCGCAAGCGCCGCCGGCACCCCACTGCTGACCGCCAGCTCCAATGGCAGGTTGTGGGAATGGCCATGCCATTTGCCCGTGCGCAAGGGGTACAGCACAGAAAAAGCGGCAGCACCCCAGCCCAGCCATGGGCGTTCAGCGATTAACTGCAAAGCCACACCCCACTGACTGAGACGGGTAGAGGCCAAGACACGCTCCCCCGCATAGCGGCTGTCGCTGAGCCGTGACCACACCGACTCAGGCACCAATGCCCGGGCAGGGTCCTGGAGCAGCTCCGGGACACCGGGCCACACCGCCAGCAGAACAGGGATCAATCCCAGGGCCAACAGGGGTAGCAACCAGGGCCAACTCACATGTCCAAGCACCAGGGGCAACGCCAGCACCAACGCGCCCCAGCCGTTGCGGGACTCCGTGAGCACGAGAGCCGTCACCAAAGCGACAGCCAGGATCAGCACAACACTCCGACGACGGCGATCGAGTCCGGGTTGCACCAGGGCCGCCAGCATCAACGGCCACACCAGCGCCAACCAGGCCGCGGCGATGTTGGCGTAATCGAACAAACCCGACAGCCGGCCCTCCGGCTCACCTCCAGGAGCCATGAACCAGATCACCAGGCCCCCCAAGAACTGCCAGGGGCCCTGCCAACCCAACCACAACTGACCCAATCCAGTCACCACAACAGGCACCGTGCCCGCCACCATCCAGAGCGCCGTTCGGCGGCGCGCCCCCGCCTCCGCCACATAGGGCTGGAACCCCCAGAATCCCCAAAAGAAAGGAAGCCAATTAGCCAGACCTGCCCAAGCCAGGTCAGCACGCAAGGCGCTGAAACAGCCGAGCAACATGAGCCCGCCAGCCAACAGAAGCGGCCAGTTCCAGCGGTCATGCCAGTAGGCGCATTCACGACGGAGGCTGCCCAGGACCAAGGCCGGCACAAACAGCAGGCTTGCCAGCAACACCGACGAGGGAAGCAACAGCAGTCCGAGCTGAAACAAGCACCAACCCCAGGGGGATGCGGCGACCGGACAGTCGCCTCTCAGCCATGCGTACAGACGTGCCGTCATGCAAAAACAGCGGTACGCCCGCGATAGACCATCACCTGACGGCGCAGATGCAAGCGAAGGGCCCGCGCCAAGGCAAGGCGTTCCGTGTCACGGCCCTTGCGGATCAGATCCTCCACTTCGTCCCGATGGCTGACGGAAACGGTGGTTTGCTCAATGATCGGGCCGTCATCCAGATCTTCGGTGACGTAGTGGGCTGTAGCGCCGATGAGCTTGACCCCACGATCCCAGGCCCGGTGGTACGGCTGAGCACCCTTGAACGCTGGCAGAAACGAATGGTGGATGTTGATCACCTGGGGGAAACGCTCGAGGAAATCACTGCTCAGCACTTGCATGTATTTGGCCAGCACCGCAAGTTCAACCTTGTTCTGTTCAAGCAGCTCCAGGATCCGCTGCTCCGCTTCCGCTTTGGTGTCCCGACTGACGGGAACACAAACAAACGGAATCTCAAAGGATGCACACAGGGGTTCCAGATCCGGATGGTTGGCGATGACCAGGGGAACCTGCATCGGCAGCTCCTCGCTTTGAACCCGCCAGAGCAGATCCTGCAGGCAGTGGCTCTGCTTGCTGGCAAAAATCGCCACACGCGGATACTCGTCTGAGAAGTGAAGCTGCGCTTCGCCACCAAGCCGCTGTCCCAGAGCCTGAGCCGCTTCAGGAAGCACATCGCGGGGAATGCCGAATCCATGGAGCTGCCACTCAATCCGGCTGAGAAACAACCCAGCCCCCGCATCCGTGTGGTGATCGGCATGACAAATGCTGCCGCCGTTGGCCGCCACCCAACCCGCCAATTCGCTGACCAAGCCCGGCCGATCGGGGCAGATCATCTGAAGGATGACGGTGGCGTCACTCACAACAACGCTTTGAAAAACAAAATTCTCCCGCGCAGGAGGGGCTGGTTAAAGTCGCAGGGAAATTTTCGATCACCATGCTGAAGGCTCTGAGCCGCCTTGCCGCGTTCTGCCTCTGCGTCGCTTTGAGCCTGGGTCTGATGGCCCCGGCTGCTGCCAATGCTGCCGGCATCAGTCCTGACGACCTGGGCGTGATCCGCCGCCAGGCCGCAGCCTTTGAAGACGCAAAGTCCCGTCTGCCTGATCTGGCCCGGCTGGTGAGTGAAAAGGATTGGGTATTCACCCGCAACCTCCTGCATGGCCCCATGCAGGAAGTGAGCCGGGAAATGCTTTACATCAATCAGCGCCTCGACAAGAGCGAGCGTAAGGAAGCCACCAAGGTGGCCCGCTCCCTGAAAGAAGCTCTGGCTGATCTGGATGAAGCGGCACGCCTGCAGGACTTCAGCCGTCTGCAGAAGTCCTACAGCGCCGTGGCTGCCGGATTTGATGCCTACAGCGATCTGATCCCCGCAGAGGCCTTCAACTGAACCGCTCCATTGGAGTGATTGGTGCCGGGGCCATCGGCCTCGGCACCGCCTGGCATCTGGCCCAGCAAGGGCACGATGTTTCTGTTTACGACCCTCGCCTGAACCAGTGCGTTGATCGCGAGGGATCAGCAAACGATTTGAGTGGAACCTCTGCATCCCTCGGGGTGCTGATGGGCCACGTGTTTCGACGCAGCAGCGGGCGGGGCTGGAGGCTGCGCCGCCGGAGCATGGAGCTCTGGCCGCAGTGGATCGAAACGCTGCAGGCTCACCAACCAGAGCTCAAACTCCATCCGGGCTTACTGCAAATCGCCGAGGACGAACAAGCGGCTAAGCGGATGGAAGCGCTGGCCGCCCAGCGCGTTGACCTGGGCCTGGAGATGGTCACCAACGCCGACCTGGCAGCGGTCTGGCCGACGGCCAGGCACGGTGGCCTGCACTCGCGCCACGACGGTCGTGTGGATCCCTTGCTACTGCAACGGGCCCTGCGACAGGCGCTGGCAAAGCAAAGCGTGGAGCTGAATGCCACGGCGGTGGTCCATCTGGAGCGCAACGACAACCACTGGCATGTGCATCGCGCCGATAGAGACAGCTCCGTTCACAAGCTTGTGGTGCTCTGCACGGCCCTGAGCTCGGACGTCTTGCTGGAACCGCTGGGCCAGGCCCGACCGATGACACCGGTGTTGGGCCAGGCCCTGTCACTGGAACTGACAACGGGTCCGACAACGTGGAACAACTGGCCCTCGGTGCTGGTGGATCAGGGCTTCAACCTGATTCCAACCGCACCCGGACGATTGCTACTCGGAGCCACCGTGGAACCGGGCGATCGCGCTTCCGAGGATCCTCTGACGCTGATGCGCAACCTGAATGAGCGAGCACCGGAGTGGCTGCGCTCAGCCAAGGTGGTTGGCCATTGGAGTGGCCTACGGGCCCGGCCCGTGGATCGCCCGGCCCCTCTGCTAGAAGAGCTGGAACCCGGGTTGATCCTGGCCAGTGGGCACTATCGCAACGGCGTTCTGCTCACGCCTGGCACCGCCGAGTGGGTCGCCGCTGAACTCGAGCAGAGATCACTTGAGCAGGCATAAAAAAAGGGCCCCTCAGGGCCCTAGTGCGTAAGGGAATCACCCGTTCACTTGGTCTCGGTGAACTCCGCGTCGATGACGTCGTCACTGGCATCGCCACCACCGGCGTTGGCTCCGGCACCGGCGTCAGCACCAGGCGCACCAGCACCAGCTGCAGCCCCTTCTTGCTGATAGACGGATGCGCCCACGGTGTAGAGCTCCTGCTGCAGTTCCTCCAGCAGGGTCTTCATCGCGTCGTAGTCGTCCTTCTCGGTGGCTTCCTTGAGCTTGAGGCGCTTCTCTTCCAGCTTCGCCTTGGCGTCAGCATCAACCTTGTCGCCCAGTTCTCCCATCTGCTTTTCAGCCTGGTAGACGAGGGTTTCGGCCTGGTTCTTGAGGTCGATCTTTTCGCGCTTCTCCTTGTCAGCACTGGCGTTGGCCTCGGCGTCCTTGACCATCTTGTCGACCTCGGAATCCGAGAGGGTCGACGCACCGGTGATCGAGATGGACTGCTCCTTGCCGCTGCCCTTGTCCTTGGCGGTGACGCTGAGGATGCCGTTGGCGTCGATATCGAAGGTCACTTCGATCTGAGGCACGCCCCGGGGAGCCGGGGGAATGCCATCGAGACGGAAGGTTCCAAGCGACTTGTTGTCGGATGCCATCTCGCGCTCACCCTGGAGCACGTGGATTTCCACGTTGGTCTGACCATCCACAGCCGTGGAGTAGGTCTCGGTCTTCTTGGTGGGAACCGTGGTGTTGCGGGTGATCATCTTGGTCATCACACCGCCGAGGGTTTCCACACCCAGGGAGAGGGGCGTGACGTCGAGCAGAAGGATGTCCTTCACCTCGCCGGCCAGCACACCGCCCTGAATGGCAGCACCGACAGCCACCACTTCATCGGGGTTCACCGTCTGGTTGGGGTCTTTGCCGGTGATGCGCTTCACCAGTTCAAGCACGGCCGGGATGCGGGTGGAACCACCCACCATCACGATCTCGTCCAGCTCGCCGGAGGACAGCTTGGCGTCCTTGAGCGCCTGCTCCACAGGCATGGCGCAGCGGTCGATCAGCTTGGAGGCCAGTTCCTCGAACTTGGCGCGGGTGAGGGTGAGATCCAGGTGCTTGGGACCCTCAGGCGTGGCTGTGATGAACGGCAGGTTGATCTCGCTCTGGGTGGCGTTGGACAGCTCAACCTTGGCTTTTTCAGCGGCTTCGGTGAGGCGTTGCAGGGCTTGCTTGTCCTGACGCAGATCGATGCCTTCGTTGGATTTGAAGGTCTCGGCCAGGTGATCAACGATCACCTTGTCGAAATCGTCACCACCGAGGTGCGTGTCACCAGCGGTGGACAACACCTCAAACACGCCGTCGCCAACTTCCAGAACGGACACGTCGAAGGTGCCGCCACCCAGGTCGAAGACCAGGATGCGCTCGTTGCTCTTCTTGTCGAGGCCGTAGGCCAGAGCCGCAGCGGTGGGCTCGTTGATGATGCGCAGCACCTCGAGGCCAGCGATCTTGCCGGCGTCCTTGGTGGCCTGGCGCTGGGAGTCGTTGAAGTAGGCGGGAACGGTAATCACCGCTTGGCTGACGGTTTCACCGAGGTACTTACCGGCGTCCTCGGCCAGCTTGCGCAGCACCTGGGCGGACACCTCTTCAGGCGCGAATTGCTTGTCGAGAACCGGGCACTTCACCTTCACGTTGGAGCCGGCCTTTTCGACGCCGTAGCTCACCTCTTTCGATTCCTCGTTCACCTCATCAACCCGACGGCCGATGAAACGCTTGACGGAATAGAAGGTGTTATCCGGGTTCATCACCGCCTGACGTTTGGCGATCTGACCCACCAGCTGATCCTGGTTCTTGGTGTAAGCAACCACGGAGGGCGTAGTGCGGAAGCCCTCGGCGTTCGCGATCACGGTGGGCTTGCCGCCCTCCATCACGGAAACACAGCTGTTCGTGGTGCCAAGGTCAATGCCGACAACCTTGCCCATCGGTGCCCACCTCCAGAAATGATGATTTGAATGGGCTCATCCTCCACAGGAGACCCGGTGACAGGCGAGGTGTGGTTCCCGAACAGGCAGGCTGGTGGAGCGATCCGGCCCTGGCAATGATCAACGGCGACACCAGCCTTGTGGGCCTGCTTGGCAATCCAGTGCGCCACTCGCTTTCGCCGGTGATGCAGAACGCCGCCATCGAAAGCATGGGGCTCAACTGGCGCTACCTGGCCCTGCCCTGCACAAGCGAAAACCTTGATCAGGTGTTGAACGGTCTCAGGGCCGTTGGCTGCCAGGGCCTCAACGTCACCATCCCCCACAAACAAGCCATCGCCGAGCTCTGCGAGGAGCTGAGCCCACTGGCGAAACGGCTCGGTGCCGTCAACACCCTGATTCCGGGAGCGGGCGGTGGCTGGTTCGGCACCAACACCGACGTGGAGGGCTTTCTGGCACCCCTCGGTACCAACGACACCTGGGCAGGACGCCATGCCGTGGTGATCGGCTGCGGCGGATCAGCTCGAGCCGTGGTCGCCGGTCTGCAGACCCTGAACCTCAGCAGCATCACCGTTGTTGGACGGCGAAGCGAGGCACTGCAAGCCTTCATCACTGATCTGCAGCAGAGCCACGCCCCCCTGACGGCCTGTCTCGACACCGCTGTTCAGCTCAACGAGAGCGTGGCTCAAGCGGCTCTCGTGGTGAATACCACCCCGGTGGGAATGGCCCAGCACGGTAACCCCGAGGCGATGCCACTGGGGGCCGAGCTCTGGACAAACCTGAACGGAGAAGCGGTGCTGTACGACCTGATCTACACACCAAAGCCCACCAGCTGGCTCGCCGCTGGGCAACAACGGGGCCATCGCTGCATCGATGGTCTTGAGATGCTGGTGCAGCAGGGCGCTGCCTCGCTGCGGCTCTGGAGTGGACGCGATGACGTTCCTGTCGAGGCGATGCGGAGCGCCGCCGCGACTGCTCTTGCGACCTAAGGTCCAAACAATCCCTAGCTCCACCGTGCAGATTCCCCTCTGGCAGCGGCTGCTTGCACCGCTGGTGTACCTGCTCCCCTGGAGTGATGCCATTCCCTTTGGCCTCGGGGCTGACGGCATGTTCAACCAGATCCCGTTGCTGAGGCTGCTGATCGTTCCTGCAGTGCCGCTGATCCAATTGGATCGGGGGGTTCCCTTCGGTGGCCTGCTGCTGTTCTTCGTGCTGTTTCTTGCGGTGGTGCGGAATCCGGCCGTTCCCTACTTCCTGCGCTTCAACACCCTGCAGGCCCTGCTCACCGACATCGTCATCGTTGTGCTGAGCTTCGCGTTTGGGATCCTTCTCCAACCGATTGCCGGAGGCAGCCTGCTGCTGAGCACCCTGTCCAGCACGGTTGTGGTGGCGGTGCTGGCGATCCTTCTGTTCGCCCTGGTGGAGTGCTGGCGCGGTCGCGAACCGGATCTGCCCGGCATCAGCCAGGCCGTGCGCATGCAGCTCTACTGAAGCTTCAGGGGCACGCCAGGGGATATGGTGTTGGATCCGTCGCTCACTTCGGTGAGCCTGATGCCCCTTCGGTGCTGCCCATGACGCACGATCCGTATTACGAAACCATGTACATCCTTCGTCCGGACATTCCGGAGGAGGAAGTTGAAAGCCATCTCACCAAGTATCGCGACATGCTCGTGGAAGCTGGTGCCGACGTGCTGGACAACCAGATGCGTGGCAAGCGCCGTCTGGCCTATCCGATTGCGAAGCACAAGGAAGGCATTTACGTGCAACTGAGCCACAACGGCGATGGCCAGCACGTTGCTGTTCTCGAGAAGGCAATGCGCCTCAGTGAGGATGTGATCCGCTATCTAACCGTGAAGCAGGAAGGTCCCCTTCCCGCACCTCGGGTGATGCCGGGCAGCGAAGCTGCTCAACAGCAACAGGCCGAAGCCGCTGCATCAGCTGACTGATCAGCATTGTTGGATTCGTGGGTGGGCGATACCGTCCGCCCATGGATTCGAAACACGACCACCCTCAACCAACCGAACCTGTTTGGAACGAGCGTCATGGCGACGCTGAAGTGATTCGGTTGCTGAAACAGAGAATTTCCGAGCTCTAGGGCGAGATCGAGGCCTACAACGAGCTTCTGGCCGAACTGCCGGACGTCTTTGAACGACGTTTCCAACAGCGGCTTGAGCCGTTGATGGAGCGTTATCAACTGCTGGCTGAACAGGTTGATCAAGACCGGATCGAACGGCCTCAGCCAGCCCTGCCTGGAAGCTCAGAACCGGACAACGTTGTGCGTTTTCCGGGCCTGAGGCTTCTCAACTTCCTGCAGAAGCGGCAGCGCTCAGCTTGAACGGCGCTGGGATGCTGACCAGAGTCGGGTCGGCAGACCCCAGACGTAGATAAAGCCCTCTGCAGCGCGGTGATCGAACTGATCCTCACTGCCGTAAGAAGCCATTTCGGGGACGTACAGGCTGCTGTCGGCTGAACCGCGGCCGGTGACCGTGGCCGTTCCCTTGTGCAGCCGGAGACGAACGACACCATTGACGGTGGTCTGGGTGCGGTCCATGAAGCCGTCCAGAGCATCCTTGAGAGGGCCAAACCAAAGGCCCTGGTAGACGAGATCGGCCCACTGCATTTCCAATTGCCGCTTGCTGCGCAGCACATCGGCGGCCAGGGTCAGGCTTTCCAGTTCCTGGTGGGCCTGGATCAACAGCAAAAGGCCAGGCGTTTCGTAGATCTCCCGGGATTTGATCCCCACCACACGGTTCTCGATCATGTCGAGACGGCCGATGCCATGGGTGCCCGCCAGGCGGTTGGCTTCACGGATCAAGGCCACCGGGTCCAGCTGCTGACCGTTGATCGCCACAGGATTGCCTGCTTCAAAGGCAATCTCGATCTCTTCAGAGGCATCCGGAGCCGCCTCCACCGATCGCGTCATCGCAAACACCTCCTCCGGCGGAGCCACCATCGGGTCTTCAAGGGGTCCGGCTTCGATGCTGCGGCCCAGCAGATTGAGATCGATCGAGTAAGGCGACTTCTTGCTCACCGGTGCGGGCAGACCAAAGCGTTCGCCGTAGGCGATGGTCTCCTCACGGCTCATGCCCCACTCACGGGCTGGGGTGAGCACCTTGAGGTCCGGTGCCAACGCAGCGATGGCCACATCGAAACGCACCTGATCATTGCCCTTGCCTGTGCATCCATGGGCAACAGCATCGGCACCCACTTCCCGGGCCACCTCCACCAGGCGCTTCGCGATCAAAGGCCTCGCCAGGGCCGTGGAGAGGGGGTAACGGCCTTCGTAGAGGGCGTTGGCACGAATCGCCGGAAAAGCGAAATCCTTGATGAAGGGCTCAATCAGATCTCCCACGAGCGACTGACTGGCACCCGCATCCAGCGCTTTCTGACGAATCGGCTCCAGCTCATCGCCCTGGCCGAGATCAGCGGCAAAGGTGATCACATCCTCAACACCCCATTCCTGCTTGAGGTACGGGATGCAGACACTGGTATCAACTCCCCCGGAATAGGCGAGTACCACCTTCTTGGCGCGGCCCATCAATGGGTCTCCTGATCACAATCGTCTGATTCTCTCGTCTCGCCGGCCGCCACCTGTGGAGAAGCCGCAAGCAACCATGCAGCCAACGCCGCAGCCGGAACAAAGACCAGCAGCAGCGCCAGGGTCCAGGAGGTCTGCAACGGTTCAGGCCGCTGCAAACCCCACCAATGCAGACCAGAGCTGATGATCAGGGCCAGACCCCACAGAAGAACGAGCAGCGCAGATTTGTTCAGTGGAGGGTCAAAAACAGCACATGGTCTATCTTGGTTGATTGGCCCGCGTCCCTCCCTGCATGAGCGCTCTGGTTGATTCAAACGCCCTGGACAGCGTCAACCCGTCCCTCACCCGCTACGGGCGCCGCGACCCTGCACCCGTGCTGCCCCTGCGTGAGGAGCCTGACCTTCTGTCCTGGCTGGAAACCAGCGGCCGTCTCGTTGCCGACGAAGAATCCGGTTCACCTGAGGTGAGCACCGTCGAAGAGGAGGAACTCTCCGCGCTCATGGGTGAGAAAGAGGATTACAACAAGGATGACGAGCAAAACGAGGAGCAGTGGGAGGACTGACGTCCCTCAAGCACTGACTGGTCGCCACTGAGCGACTCACCTAGGGTCCCAGCGACCAGTCCAGTGCAGCTTTGCAATCCACGGATTCGAACCACCGCCCTTGGTGGGAGAACGGCTCATTGAGTGCCAGCTTGCTGATGCTGGTGGTCTTGATGACCAGCTTTGCAGCCGACAAGTGGATCACCAATGCGCAACTGAGCCTGCCGCTCTTGATTTCAGCGGTCTGCGCAACAGCGACTGCAGCCTTGGGCATTCCCCTTCTGCGGCGCTTGAAGATGGGGCAGTTCATCCGTGAGGAAGGCCCCAAAGCCCATCAGAGCAAGGCGGGAACACCAACGATGGGGGGGCTTCTGGTGGTTCCCGTCGGGGTCATTCTCGGGAGCCTGATCACTCGGGACGCCGTAGCGTCACAACAACTGCTCAGCCTGGCAGCCCTGACCCTGGCGTTCATGCTGATCGGCGGCATCGATGACTGGAGCAGCCTCACCAAACACACCAATGCTGGCCTGACGGCACGAGGAAAATTGCTGCTGCAAGCCATGGCAGCCGCAGCCTTTCTGGCGATCGCTGCCTGGCAGGGCTGGATCAGCAGCAGCATTGCCCTGCCCTTTGGCCTTGAACTGCCCTTAGGGCTTCTGATCTGGCCGCTGGGGCTGTTTGTCGTTCTGGCGGAGAGCAACGCCACCAACCTCACCGATGGCCTGGATGGCTTGGCCAGCGGCTGCGGAGCACTGGTGTTTACCGGTCTGGCACTTCAACTGATGCTCCGGGGAGACAACGGAGATCCCGCCTTGGCTGGCTTCTGCATGACCATGGCCGGGGCATGGCTTGGGTTTCTGGTGCACAACCGAAATCCGGCTCGGGCCTTCATGGGCGACACGGGATCCCTGGCGATGGGAGCCGCCCTTAGCGGTGTGGCTCTGTTGTCCAACAGCCTCTGGCCCCTGCTGGTGATGGGAGGCGTCTTCGTCGCCGAATCCCTCTCAGTGATCATCCAGGTCTGGGTGTTCAAAGCCACGAAAGGAGCTGATGGTCAGGGGCGACGCTTGTTCCGCATGGCGCCGCTGCATCACCACTTTGAGCTGGGCGGCACCGATGAGCGAAGTGTGGTGCCCGCGTTCTGGCTGGTCACAGCAGGGCTTGTCCTCCTCGGACTGGTGCTGCGTCCCTGAGCGCTGATCTTTGATCCAATCCTGTGGAACCTCATGTCGAAGCGATCTCGAGGGTGCAGCGATTCAGATCACCCACCAATGAGATTGAACTTTGTTCACTCCTCACAAAGTCAATCCTTCTCATAAAGATTGACGCTGATTCACAAAAATGACCGACGTTTTAAGAATTTAGAGTGACCACAGCACAGTGACCTTAATAAAAAGAGGCCTAAACAACATAACCGGTACTCAGTGGATTTTGGATATCCAGAACGAACGCTTCGCGCCGCTCACATCCCTTAAAGTCGCGTTTTTGGGTGGCAAGGCAGGATGACCTACTTCACCTGGCGTGAATCCGGTCTCACAGCTGACTGCTCAAGCCTCGAGGCGATGGCTGCACGCTTTGAAGAGTCGGCCAGTTTGATGCGACGCATGTCGAGCGAAGGGTTCCAACTGGAGCGCCATGGAACGGAGCAGCGCATCACGCATCCCGATCCCACCGTTTTTGAAGCCTGGGGTTTCGTCAGCGAAGAATCACCGGTCCGCCAACTCACGCTGATCCCCGATCTTCAGAACTGATGGACAACCTGCTTACCAAAACCGCTGAGCTGCTCGCCAACGCCGCTGCGGATCCTGACCGGGTTCTGCGGTGGGTGCTGATCTACTTCGGTGTGTCGTCGCTTGGATTCATGGGCGTGTGGCTGATCGGCGAAGTGCGCCGTCAGAGCAGCACCGATTCGAACTGAGCCCCAAGAGGCTCGCTTCCACCGACCACTGCACCCAAGGCTGCGGAAAGTCTCAGGACTTCCGTTGATTGATGATGCAGGCAGGCCATACAAGGATGACCATGCCGTCGTTTCCACGCACCGTGATGCTGCTGGGCAGCGGGGAGCTGGGCAAGGAGGTGGCCATTGCTGCCCAACGGCTTGGCTGCCGGGTGATCGCCTGCGATCGCTATGCCGCTGCCCCGGCCATGCAGATCGCTGACGTGGCCGAAGTGCTGCCGATGACCGATGCCGATGCCTTGCTGGAGGTGGTCAGGCGCCACCAACCCGACGTGGTGATCCCGGAGATCGAAGCACTCGCCGTGCATGCCCTGGCGGAACTTGAACAAGAGGGAATCACCGTGATTCCCACGGCCCGCGCAACGGCCGTCACGATGAACCGAGACCGCATCCGCGACCTGGCGGCCGGCGAACTCGGTCTCCGCACCGCCCGCTTCGCCTATGCCTCCAGTGCTGAAGAACTCACAGCAGTGGCGGAACCACTGGGCTGGCCCGTCGTGGTGAAACCGGTGATGAGTTCCTCCGGCAAAGGCCAGAGCGTGGTGACCTGTGCAGACGATCTGCCCAAGGCCTGGGAGGCCGCCATGGCCGGTGCACGGGGCACCTCAACCCAGGTGATCGTGGAGGAATTTCTCCATTTCGATCTGGAGATCACCCTGCTCACCATCCGTCAGCGCAATGGCGAAACCCTGTTCTGTGCACCGATCGGCCACGAGCAGGAAGGAGGGGACTATCAATGCAGCTGGCAGCCCGCTCAACTCAGCGACCAACAACTGCGTCAGGCCCAGGCCATGGCCAAAACCGTCACCGACAACCTGGGCGGTGCCGGTCTCTTCGGGGTGGAATTTTTCCTCTGTGGCGATGAGGTGATTTTTTCTGAACTGTCGCCCCGGCCGCACGACACTGGCCTGGTGACCCTGATCAGCCAGAACCTGAGCGAGTTCGAACTGCACCTGCGGGCTGTTCTCGGTCTGCCGATCCCCACCATCACGGCAGCTGATGCGGCCGCCAGCCGCGTGATCCTGGCCCAAACCAACATGGACTCCGTGGCTTTTGAAGGGGTCGAACAAGCGCTCATGGAAGCTGACACCCAAGTGCTGCTGTTCGGCAAGCCCACTGCCCGCCCCGGTCGCCGCATGGGTGTGGCCCTGGCAAGGGGAGGAGATCGGAAGGAAGCACAAGCGAAGGCCGACAGGGCAGCCGCCTGTGTGACCGTGATTCCAGGATCAACGGCTGCCTGAAAACCGGTAGTGGGTTAAGCCATCCAGCACGGCTCCAACACTGGGGCGTTTCGAGACATACACCCGCTGCTGGGTCCGCTGGCCCAACAGGCAGGGATCGTGATCCGCAGGAACCACCGTGGCGGGCAAACCATCCAGCAACTCTCCATCCCCCTGCTGACTGGCCACCACGAGAACCTGCTGCAGGGGGAGCTGCCAAGACTGGGCCAGAAAACGGATGGCCTCACTGCGGGACGCGCGTTGGGGAAGAACATCCAGGAACCAATGGCAACGGAGCTGAGGTTCCGCCTGCAGACCATGGCGGCGAAGGCACTGACGGGCCAAACCAATCAGGCCGCGGTTGGAAGCACGCAACAGGTAGCTGACCTTGAAGGGACTCTGATGATCCGGGTCCTGAAGCTGAAGATGTTCCTCGAGTTGAGCCATCGCTGCGAGCACAGCGTCGCGATCCCAGGCTTGGCTGATGCGCTTCGCCCACACGGGATCTTCCGCGCAATCGGAGTTGTGGTGAATCTCGGTTCCAGCCCGACAGATCCAGGCCTTGGGGTCGGGAAGGTGCAACTCCTGGTAGCGCTGGCGCGCCTGATCCAGCGACCGCCCCGTGAGAATCACCAAACCTGTCGACGCGGCGAAGGGTTGGGCCTGAAGCCGATCGCGCAGATGCGCCAGGGAGCGTTCCTCCGGCAGCTCCAAGCAGCTGTCGAGATCTAGCGCCAACAGCCTTGAGACGGGGCTGGGCCGCCGCACCACCGACATTCCACGCACAGGTGACACGCGAACTTTCTGCTGCATCAGGGCGAGGTACTGACACACATGGGCATCCCAGCTGAAATGCCGACTGATGGCCTCAACCCCGTTGTCACTCCAACGGCGCCAACGGGAGCGATCACTGCCGGCCAATTCCAGGGCCTCTTGAAGTGCCCCGGGATCGGTGACATCTGCCAGAAGACCGTTGTCGCAACGGTGTTGGATGTCCCGTGGACCGCCATCGTCGGTGGCCACCATCGGCAAACCACAGGCCGCGGCTTCCAGAAGGGTGAGTCCGAAGGGTTCGGTCAACGCCGGGTTCACAAACAACCCCCCACGACGCGCCGCCCAGCGATAAAGGGCAGGGATTTGGGCACGGCTGTGTTGTTTGGGATAGGCCACCTGGCCATAGAGATCAAAGCGATCCACCAGATCGAACACCTGCTGGAGCACATCGCGCTGCTGCTTCTCGAGCTCACGCGGGTCATCCCGGCAGCCCAGCACAAGCACCAGGTTGTGACGCTGCCGCAGCACCGGCGACTGACCAAAGGCTTCCACCAGAGCGGGAATGTTCTTGCGCCGCACCGCACGAGAAATCGCCAGCAGGGGCGGACGATCCGGCTCCCTGAGGAAAGGCTGCAACAGGCTTTGCAACGCGGAGCATTCCTGCGATGAACCGTGGGGATGGAACCGGGATGCATCGACGCCAGGGGGCACCACCGACGCCTGATCCGCCTGAAAGTGGCCGTAGCGGCAGTACTGCTGATCCGCCTCCTGACGGGTGCTGGTGATCACCAGATCCGCCTGGGCGAGAGCACGCTCTTCGGCGTCAATGCGCCGGCTGATGGCATAGGTCTGCTCAAGTTGAGAGCGATCCAAGCCACCAGCCAGGAGACGACGCTGTTTCTCCCGGCCGAGGGAATGACCCGTAAAAACAAGTGGAATCCCCAACCGCTGACTAACGAGAGCACCCACCAGACCGGCATCGGCGTAATGGGCATGAATCCAATCCACCCTCTGGCCGGGCTGGCTCAGATGTTCCACCAGCTGATCAGCCAGCTCCTCGAGATGGGGCCAAAGCAACTCCTTGCGCAGATACCGCTTGGGTCCGAAGGGAAAGCGCAGGATGCGGGCCCCTGGAGCAATGGCTTCGACCCGTTGGCTGTAATCGAGATCTACCCGACGGTCCTGAATCAGCCGGGTGACCACATCAACCTGCTCAACCTCCGCCCGCTGCGCAAGGCTGCGCACGAGCTCCAGCACATACAACGTCTGACCACCGGTATCAGCATCCCGCCCCAGTTCGAGCTCATGGGAACGAAACAGACCGTGAAGGTGCAGATGCAACAACCGGATCCCCATTCACTCCCCTCACAAACAACAACGGGACACAGATTCGGTGCCGTTGTTTTTTCTTTAGAGGCGGAAGAAGGGGTTAAAAATAAAAAAAACCTTAGAAGGCTGGAAAGTAGAACCAATCTAAAAAGCCGAGTCACCCTGCCTTGCAAAGGATCCCGGCCCAAGAGGTAAAAGTCATGCCCCCGGCTTGATGTAACAAGCCAGCAACGTCAGAGTCAATCGCTCAAATCAACAAGTCAAGGCTGCCCTGCTCTACAACCCAACCACCCTCAGAGAAGGTTACGGAGCCGTCACCTCAAGCCGCCAAGGGAACGGGCAGTTCGGGTGGATGCTGCTCCAAAACCCTTGCGAGGTAGCGGCCAGTGTGACTGGTGGGGTGCTGGGCGACCTCCTCTGGAGTACCGGTGACCAGGATCTCGCCACCCTTATCGCCGCCTTCGGGCCCGAGATCAATAATCCAGTCGCTGCAACGGATCACATCAAGATTGTGCTCGATGCAGATGATCGAGTTGCCCTTGTCCACCAACCGCTGCATCACATCCATCAGCTTGTGCACGTCGTAGAAGCTGAGGCCGGTGGTGGGCTCATCAATCAGATAAAGGGTCTTGCCAGTGGCCCGCCGTGACAGCTCCGTGGCCAGCTTCACCCGCTGGGCCTCTCCCCCCGAGAGGGTTGGTGCCGGCTGGCCGAGCTTCACGTATCCCAGGCCCACATCCACCAAGGTGCGCAAGCGATCGGCCGCCTGAGGAATCGCATCAAACACCTCAGCGGCCTGCTCCACCGTCATTTGCAGCACATCCGCGATGGTGTGGCCCTTGTATTTCACCTGCAGGGTTTCGCGGTTGAACCGGGCGCCCTTGCAGACGTCGCACTGGACGTACACATCCGGCAGGAAGTTCATCTCAATCACGTTCACGCCCTGACCACGGCAAGCCTCACAGCGGCCACCCTTCACGTTGAAGCTGAACTGACCCACCTGGTAACCGCGAGCCTTGGCCTCCACCGTGGCGGCGAACACCTGACGGATCGGATCAAAGGCACCGGTGTAGGTGGCTGGATTGGAGCGGGGCGTGCGTCCAATCGGGCTCTGGTCGATCACGATCACCTTGTCGATCGACTTCAACCCACGCAGCTCCCCCAGACCCTGCGGAAAAGGCACCTTCAGACCCAGGCCGTTCTCCAGGGCGGGATGCAGAAGCTCATTCACCAGGGTGCTCTTGCCGCTGCCGCTCACTCCGGTGACCGACACCAAACGGCCCAAGGGGAACTCAACCGAAACGTTCTTGAGATTGTTGCGGTTGCAATCGATCAACTTGAGTGAGCGCGAACCGCTCTGGCGGCGTTCGGCCGGCGTTGGAATCGAGCGACGGCCACTCAGGTAGGCGCCGGTGAGGGATTCGCTGCTCGCCACCAGGTCATCGAAACTGCCCTCCGCAACGATGTGGCCCCCATGGACGCCGGCGCCAGGGCCGATGTCCACCACGTGATCGGCAGCACGGATGGTGTCTTCATCGTGTTCCACCACCACCAGAGTGTTTCCGAGATCCCGGAGCCGCACCAGGGTGTTCAGAAGACGGTCGTTGTCCCGCTGATGCAAACCGATGCTCGGCTCATCCAGCACGTACAGCACCCCGGTGAGACCAGCACCGATCTGGGTCGCCAGGCGGATGCGCTGGGCTTCACCACCGGAGAGTGTCATCGCCGGTCGATCCAGGCTCAGATAGTCGAGACCAACATCCAGCAGGAATTTCAGACGCAGGCGGATTTCCCTGAGCACCAGATCACCGATCTGGATCTGACGGGCATTCAGCAAGGGCTCTGAACCCTCGTAGGCGCCCACACCCATCAGTTTTTCGATCCGTTCCAGGGTCTGGCCGACGCTGACGGCCGTGAGTTCTGGAATCCGGTACGGCCCTACCTTCACCGCCAGGGCTTCAGGGCGGAGCCGCTGTCCGCCACAGGCTTCACAGGGAACCAGCTCGAGATACTTCTCCAACTTCTGGCGCTGGGCTTCACCACTGGCATCGCGGAGCTGCCGCTCGAGGATCGGAAGAATGCCTTCGAAGGGCCGGGTGTACCCCCCTTGCCCCTTGCGATAACGGCTGTCGGCCTGGATCAGAATCGGTTCGCGGCTTCCATTGAGCAGCACATCCCGCTGTTCATCCGTAAGTTCATTCCATGGGGTCTTGATCTCAAAGCCGAATGCCTCGCCCACTGAATACAGCAGGGAGAAGTAGTAGCTGTTGTCTTTCTCCGCCCAGGGAGCGACCGCTGAATACACCGGCTGCGTTGGGTCCGGAATGACCCGGTCCACTGTGAACTTGCGCAGATGGCCAATGCCATGGCAAGCCTCACAGGCGCCGTAAGGGCTATTGAACGAAAACAGTCGCGGTGACAGCTCCTCCATCACAGCGCCGTGCACGGGGCAGGCGAAGTTCTCGGAGTAAAGACGCTCCCGCTCAACGCCTTCGGGAAGCTCTTCCCCCTTCTTGGGCACCACCTCCACCAATGCCAGACCATCGCCGCGTTTGAGGGCCGTGCGCAGCGAATCAGTCAGCCGTTCCTGGATTCCCTCACGGGCCACAAGACGATCGACCACCACTTCGATGTTGTGGCTGTGGTTCTTGTCAAGCTCGATGTTGTCGGCCAACTCGCGCACCTCGCCGTCGATGCGCACGCGGGCGAAACCTTCCGCCGCAAGACCGCTGATCAATTTGGTGTGGGTGCCCTTCTTGCCGCGCACCACCGGCGCCAACAACTGATAGCGGGTTCCCTCCGGCAACAGCAGAATCTGATCGACCATTTCGTCGATGCTCTGCGGCTTGATCGAACGGCCACACTTGGGGCAGTGCGGCTCGCCGGCACGGCCGAACAGCAGACGGAGATAGTCCTGAATCTCCGTGACCGTGCCCACAGTGGAACGTGGGTTGTGACTGGTGGATTTCTGATCAATCGAAATCGCCGGAGACAGGCCCTCGATGGCATCAACATCGGGCTTGTCCACCTGCCCCAAAAACTGGCGGGCATAGGCCGAAAGACTTTCGACGTAGCGGCGCTGTCCCTCCGCAAAGATCGTGTCGAAGGCAAGTGAACTCTTGCCGCTGCCGCTCACCCCGGTGAACACCACCAGCTTGTTGCGGGGAATGGTGACGTCGACGTTCTTGAGATTGTGCTGCCGCGCACCCCTCACTCGAATCACATCGTCCTGAGTCGCCAGCGGGCCAGCTGAGTCAGCGATCTTGGCAGCAGCTCGCGCCATCAGGACCCGTTGGAAAGCTCAAGAGCTTAGGAAGAACCGAAGCCTTCAAGCTGTTCGCTGGTCCAGCAGGCTTGCTGCATAGGCATCAGCCTGATCGCCACCAGCGAGGTCTGCCAGCTCCTGGCGGCGTTCCTGAGTGTCCCGCAGTCGGGACACTCGCGAATGGGTGGTGCCGTCTTCCACATGCTTACTCACCCGGAAATGGTGATCGGCCACTGCCGCCACGAGCGGTTGGTGGGTGACGCAGAACACCTGACGCTGACGGGCCAGGGTCTGAAGCAGATCGGCCATCGCTCCACTGACGCGTCCGCTGACGCCGGCATCAATCTCATCGAACAGCAGCGTGCTGGAGCCATCCACAGCGGCAAGGGTGGTCTTGAGCGCGAGCAGAAAACGGGACATCTCACCGCCGGAGGCCACCTCCGTTAGCGGTGCCATCGGTTGGCCGGGATTGGCGGAGAACAGGAATTGAACAGCGTCCGCCCCATGCTCAGCCGGATCACAGGGGGTGAGATCCACCTTGAAGCGCACGTTGGCCAGGCCCATGGGTGGCAACAGCTTCAGCAACGAGGCTCCTAAGGCCTCCGCCGCCTTAAACCGCTCGCGACACAGGGCCGCATTGGCCTGATCACGCGTCTGGCGACGGACGGTCTCGGCCTGTTGCAGGCGGGCGAGATCCGCCGCGAAGCCTTCCGATCCCAAACGATGCAGCAGCTCGTCGCGCCGCTGAATCAAACCGGCCAGATCAAGGCCATAACGGCGCTGCAGCCGTTTTAAAACCGACAGACGCTCCTGAATCCGCTCCAGCTGGTCTGGATCGCTCTCCAGCGCCAGGCCGTATTGATCCAGGGAGCGCAACAAACCGTCCACACCTGCTTCGAGATCCAGCGCCTGATCACGCAGGGGCTCAAGCGAACCATCCAGCTGCGCCATGGCCTGCAGCTCCTGGATGCACGCCGCGAAATGATCTTGCAGAGAAGGCGCCTGATCCACACCGTCGCGGAGACGCCCAAACAGCAAGGCCAAACCCTCCAGCAGCCTCACGCCATGGACGAGGCGGTCTTGATCCTGTTCCAGCCGCTGCTGCTCGTCGGGGTCGTCGAGATCGGCAGCTTGCAGCTGCTCCAGCTGCTCTTCCTGTTCAGCCTGCTCCTGTTCGGAGCGCTGCTGCTCCTGCTCAAGTGCCGTCAGGGCATCTGCAGCCTGGCGCCATTCGGTCCAGGCATCAGCCACCTGAACTTTGAGCTCAGCCAATGCAGATCCACCGAGACGGTCAAGCCAGAGCCGTTGCTGCCCCGCCCGCGACAACAGCTGGGTCTGTCCCTGAACCGTGAGATCAATCAACAGCGGCCTCAGCTCAAGCAACTGCTGACGGTTCACTGTGGAACCATTCAGCCGACAGCGACTGGAATAACGATCACCCTCCTGCCGTTTCCATTCCCGGCTGATCAGAAGCTCCTCTTCGGGATCAAACTCCGCCGCAATCAACCACTGCTCTAGGGCTGGGTTGAGTTGGAAGGCAGCCTCGATCTTGGCGCGATCCGAACCCGTCCGCAGCAGACGAACGCCGCTGGAACCCTGCGCTCCACCCAGCACCGCATCGAGGGCATCAAGAAGGATCGATTTACCGGCGCCGGTCTCGCCGGTGAGCACCGTGAAACCCGAGCTGAACTCCAGTTCAAGACTCTCAATCAGAGCGATGTTCTGCAGCAGCAGACCGGTGAGCACGTCCAGCCCTGTGATGATGCCGACCGTAGCGGCAGCTCGGTTCGTTTAGAAGGGGTGTCTGACATCCCGATGAATTGATGGCGCAGGAGCTCGGGGATTTCATCGAAGCCGCAGGGTTGCTCGAGTACGACCCCGCCGCCATCACACGTATTTATGCCGGCCATCCCCAGCGGCTGATCCGCCGGCTCTGGCAAACCCTCGTACCCATCGGCCTATTGCTGCTGGGCGTCGCCTTCGACTGGATCTTCCAGTTGCTGAAGGATGAGGAACGGGCCCGGGCTCGAGCTCGCGAATGCGCTGAACTTCTCGTGGATCTTGGTCCCGCCTTCATCAAGGCCGGCCAGGCGCTCTCCACACGACCGGACATCGTCCCCCCGCTGCTGCTTGAGGAACTGGCCCAGCTCCAGGACCAACTGCCCGGCTTCGACAGCGGCCTGGCCATGGCCTGCATCGAGGAAGACCTGGGCGCACCAGTGGATGACATTTTCGAGCAGCTGGACCGGGAACCGATCTCAGCCGCCTCCTTGGGTCAAGTGCACAAGGGAACCCTCAAGGGTGGCGCAAAGGTGGCGGTGAAGGTGCAGCGCCCGGGGCTGCGCGAACAGATCACCCTGGATCTGTACATCGTGCGCAACATCGCCGCCTGGTTGAACAGCAACATCGGATTGATCCGCAGCGACCTCGTCGCCCTGATCGATGAACTGGGGCGACGGGTGTTCGAAGAGATGGATTACCTCAACGAGGCCTCGAACGCTGAGACCTTCGCTGAGCTGCATCAACACAACCCTCGCATCGCTGTTCCGACGATTTATCGCAACGCCACCAGTCGCCGGGTGCTGACGATGGAGTGGATCGACGGCGTCAAGCTCACCAACCTTGATGCGGTTCGCGAGCTCGGTGTGGACCCGGACGACATGGTGGAAGTGGGCGTGAACTGCAGCCTTCAACAGTTGCTTGAGCATGGCTTCTTCCATGCCGACCCCCACCCCGGCAATCTCCTGGCTCTGGAGGACGGTCGCCTCTGTTATCTCGACTTCGGGATGATGAGCGAAGTGAGCCGCGAGTCACGCACCGGCTTGATTCAGGCGGTGGTTCATTTGGTGAACCGAAACTTCGGGAAGCTCTCCAAAGACTTCGTCACCCTGGGGTTCCTGGCGGAAGACGTGAACCTGGAACCGATTGTTCCCGCCTTTGAAAAGGTCTTCAGCCAGGCCTTGGAAGCCGGCGTCAACCGCATGGATTTCAAAGCAGTCACCGACGACATGTCCGGTGTGATGTACAAATTCCCCTTCCGGGTGCCGCCTTATTACGCCCTGATCATTCGATCACTGGTCACCCTGGAGGGCATCGCACTGAGTGTCGATCCGAACTTCAAAATCCTCGGTGCTGCCTACCCCTACTTCGCCAGACGGCTGATGGAGGATCCCGATCCCCAGTTGCGTCAGAGCCTTAAGGAGATGCTGTTCGACGGGGACGCATTCCGTTGGACCCGTCTGGAAAATCTGGTGTCCAGCGCTGCGAGCCAGGCACAGCTGGATCTGGAGGCCTTGCTCGATCAACTGCTCGACTTCCTGTTCTCACCCAAGGCAGGACTGCTTCGAGATCAATTGGTGACCGCCACGGTTGATCGGCTGGATGCTCTGGGTTGGTCGACGATGCAACGCCTGGGTCGACGCCTCCCCAAACGACTGCAACCCTCCGCCCTTGCCCAGACACCTCCCGGGCTCTCGGACCCACTGATGCAACTGGAACCGGTGCGGGAGTTGATTCAGGTGTTGCAATCGTTGCCGGGATTCACACCAGAGCTTCTGCTGCGTCGAATGCCAAGGGTGCTCAATGAACCAGACACCCGGCGGATGGGCTTCAAAGTGGCTCAGGGGCTGGCCGAACGGGGAGTTGTCCGCCTGGTGCGGGTCGCCGCTGGAGTTCCGGCCTAACTTCCGGCCAACACCCTCAGTGTGATGCTCCCCAAGCCCTTCACCCGTTCCTCTCTGCTGGCCGTGGCGGCAGGGCTTGGGCTGAGTTTGAGCTGCGTCATGCAACCCCTGCATGCCGCCACGGAGGTCGCCCTGGTGAGTGGTGCCTTCCGCCGCTCCATTCCAGTGAAACAAATCGAACACCTCGCCGAAACCGGGGATGCCACTGGTCTGCTGGAGGACCTACTGGAGCTCTCCGGGCAGGACCCCAACGAGGTGGCGCAGATGCTCAACCAGAGCCTCGAGCTTCCCCTGGTGCTCACAAGCCGTCTGATCAACACACGAATCGGCGAAGCCATCCTGCGTCGTGTCGCACGCATCATTCATCCGATCTACACACCGGAACCTGAGGTGAGTGTTCCGGCGATCCGCGCCGGAGTGATCAGTGGATTGCAGAGCGAAGATGGCCTCACGGCAGTGAGCTTTTTGAAGGGCTACCCCAATGCCGTCATGGCGGTGAATCTTCCGGCTCTGTTTGGAGTGATCGAAAAAGCGGAATCCATCGCCGGTCTGGTGCAGTTTTTCTCCGACTCCCCCTTGGACGGATTGAAGGAAGCGCGACCCTGACCAAGCCCTGAACGGACGCCGCCTAGATTCCGGCAATCCCCCCATCCCAGCCGGTGTCCCTGTTTCAGAACCTCCGTCGGCGTTTCACTGCCACCCCTGTGATGCAGGACTGGCCTGGACTGATTGAGGCCTATCGCAGCTGGCTGCCCGTCAGCGATGCGACGCCCGTGATCAGCCTGCGTGAAGGCGCGACCCCTCTGATCCCCGTGCCATCGGTTGCGGAACAGATCGGCAAGGGGGTGAAGGTGTTCGTGAAATACGACGGCCTGAACCCCACAGGTTCCTTCAAGGACCGGGGCATGACCATGGCCATCAGCAAAGCCAAGGAAGCCGGTTGTGAAGCGGTGATTTGTGCCAGCACGGGCAACACCAGTGCTGCGGCTGCGGCCTACGCCAGGCGGGGTGGGATGCGTGCCTTCGTCTTGATCCCGGATGGCTATGTCGCCCAGGGAAAACTGGCTCAGGCGTTGGTGTACGGCGCTGAGGTGTTGGCAATCCGCGGCAACTTCGACCGCGCCCTCGACATCGTTCGGGAAGCGGCCGAGAAGTATCCCGTCACCCTCGTGAACTCGGTGAATCCCTACCGGCTGCAGGGCCAGAAAACGGCGGCCTTCGAAATCGTGGATGCCCTCGGTGATGCACCCGACTGGCTGTGCATTCCCATGGGCAACGCCGGAAACATCACCGCCTATTGGATGGGTTTCCAGGAATATCAACAGGCCGGCCGGAGCCGCAGCCTGCCCCGAATGATGGGATTCCAGGCCAGCGGATCCGCCCCACTGGTGAACAACACCACGGTGACGGACCCCGAAACCATCGCCACCGCCATCCGCATTGGCAACCCGGTCAACCGAGCCAAAGCCCTGGCAGCACGCGAAGCCAGCAATGGCGCGTTCCTGGATGTGACCGACGCGGAGATCATCGCGGCCTACAAGCTTCTAGGCGGCCAGGAGGGAATCTTCTGTGAACCCGCCAGTGCTGCCTCTGTGGCAGGCCTGCTCAAACGCAAAGATGAAGTGCCAGCCGGCGCCACGGTGGTCTGCGTTCTGACCGGAAACGGCCTCAAGGATCCCGATTGCGCCATCAGCAACAACGACGCCGCCTTCCACACCGACCTCAATCCTGATCTGGGCACCGTCGCCAGTGTGATGGGCTTCTGACACACCGCCTTGCATCAACGCACTTCTGCCCCCGTCAGGGGGCTTTTTTGTGGCCGCAAGACAAAACCAACCGACAAAGCGGCTGCGGAAGACGCCCGAAAACCATCCCAACACGCTGTGGAAAACAGGCGGGAACTATCCACTCGTTTGTCGCGCGAGTTTTCCACCCGCTGTGAAGAGGTGGAAAACGAAGCCTCACTCCCCGTCCTGTGAAAAATTCTCCTCAGCCCTGGCTCATCGAGAACTGTGATGAACACTGGTTTCTGAGGTTCTTTCCCCCTTTTCCCCAGGCCCTACGACTGCTGTTTTTGTTTTTTATTTTTTAAATCCATAAGAACTAAACAGCCGAACAGAGGCTCCCGAACCGTTGGCCATTGCACTTCCCCTCAGCCTGTGAAACCGTGGGACACCTCAGCGCGCGCAGGTCTTCAGGACGATGAAGGTGGTCTGTTCACAGTCCGAACTGAATAGCGCTCTGCAATTGGTGAGCCGTGCAGTTGCCACACGCCCCACGCACCCGGTTTTGGCCAATGTCTTGCTCACAGCCGATGCCGGCAGCAACCGCCTCAGCCTGACCGGTTTTGACCTGAGCCTGGGAATTCAGACGTCCCTCGCCGCCAGTGTGGAAACCAGCGGGGCCATCACACTGCCGGCCCGGCTGCTGGGAGAGATCGTGTCGCGCTTGTCCAGCGATTCTCCGGTCACCCTCGCCGTAGACGATTCCGGTGAGCAGGTTCAGCTCACCAGCCTTAGCGGTAGCTATCAGATGCGCGGCATGAGCGCTGACGACTATCCCGATCTTCCGATGGTGGAGAGCGGCATGACGCTCAAGCTGCAACCTGAACGGTTGGTGCAGGCCCTCAAAGGCACTCTGTTTGCCAGCAGTGCTGATGAAGCGAAGCAACTGCTCACCGGCGTGCATCTCAAGTTCAACCAGCGGGCTCTGGAAGCGGCTGCCACCGATGGTCACCGCCTTGCCGTGCTCAATGTTGAGGATGCCCTGCAGGATGCGGCCTTGACCGATGCGGTGGACGACGAGGGGTTCGCCGTGACGCTTCCATCGCGCTCACTGCGGGAAGTAGAGCGGCTGATGGCGTCCTGGCGGTCCGATGAACCGGTCAGTTTGTTCTGTGATCGCGGCCAAGTGGTGTTTCTAGCGGCCGATCAAATGGTCACCAGCCGCACCTTGGAAGGCACCTATCCCAATTACGGCCAGCTGATCCCCGATGGTTTCACCCGCACCTTTGGAATGGACCGTCGCGCCCTGATCGCTGCTTTGGAGCGGATTGCTGTTCTCGCTGATCAACACAACAACGTTGTGAAATTCAGCAGTCAGCCCGAGGACGGTGTTGTCCAGATCAGTGCTGATGCGCAGGATGTGGGCAGTGGCTCTGAATCGCTTCCCTCCAACTTGGAGGGTGACGCCATGCAGATCGCCTTCAATGTTCGCTATCTGCTGGATGGCCTGAAAGCCATGGGCTCTGATCGGATTGTTCTGCATTGCAACGCGCCCACCACGCCGGCTGTGCTCCGTTCCGAGGAAGCGTCCGAAGCCTTCACCTATCTGGTGATGCCTGTTCAGATTCGTTCCTGATGTGTCGCTACCAGATCAGCTGCTCCTCAGTGATCTTCTGAGTCATACGGTTCGTTGTGATCTGGGTCTGGATCACGGGCCTGGGGTCATGGCCTGGATGCATCCGCCGGTGCATCGTCTTCTGGGCTGGGTCAGCCGTCCATCAGCCCTGCGCATGTCACGGGATGTCTGGCGTTTGAACCAGTGTTGTGGTTTGAGCGATCAACAGGTGTTTGTCCGTGGCGAGCCGGCAGTCACCGATCAGGTGACCCTGGAGCGCTTGCCCACGCTGATGGATGCAGCCTTGCTGGACCGTGACGGTGAGCGGATCGGCAGCGTTGTGGACCTTGATTTTCGACCTGCCGATGGCGCGATTCTTCACTACCTGATCGCCCGCAGCGACCCGCGGTTGCCGGGGAGTTCCCGATGGCGTTTGGCTCCCGATCGCATCCTTGATCAACAACCGGGTCAGATCCAAACCGGCCTGATGGGATTGGACGATCTGCCCATGGCCCGCGCCAGCGTTCGGCACGATCTGCTCCAACGCACCCAACACTGGCGGGACCAGTTGCGTTCCATGGGTGATCGGGCCAGCGATCGCCTGGAGGGTTGGTTGGACGACTCGCCCATCGATGAGCTGCGATCGGAAAGCGTGCGCTTCAGATCCGACGACGAGGACGAACCAAGAGAGGTGTCTGGACCTGAAGTCTGGGACGACGAAAGCTGGGATGAGCCCCCCTCTCGCCGCCGTCGCGAGGACGAAGATCCCTGGGTCTGACGGGCGGTCGGCAACACTGGGGGGAGGTGCTCCGCGATTCGTGGTTTCCTCCCCTGCGTACGACATAGCTGCAGCCTTGAAGCAGGAAGGGCTCAAGCCCAGTGACTGGGATGAGATCTGTCGGCGTCTCGGCCGCGAGCCGAATCGAGCCGAACTGGGCATGTTCGGCGTGATGTGGTCCGAACACTGCTGTTATCGCAATTCCCGGCCTTTGCTGAGTGGCTTCCCCACGGAGGGACCACGCATCCTTGTGGGACCCGGCGAAAACGCTGGTGTGGTGGATCTCGGTGGGGGCCATCGGTTGGCCTTCAAGATCGAAAGCCACAACCACCCCTCCGCCGTCGAACCCTTTCAGGGGGCGGCCACAGGGGTTGGCGGCATCCTGCGTGACATCTTCACGATGGGGGCCCGTCCGATCGCGCTGCTGAACGCTCTGCGCTTCGGCCCTCTTGAGGATCCTGCCAACGTTGGCCTGATGGAAGGCGTTGTGGCCGGCATTGCCCATTACGGCAACTGCGTTGGGGTGCCGACGGTGGGTGGCGAGGTGGCTTTTGATCCCTCCTATTCCGGCAATCCGCTGGTGAATGCCATGGCCCTTGGCCTGATGGAGACCGAGGAGATCGTCAAATCCGGTGCGATCGGCGTCGGCAATCCTGTGGTGTATGTGGGCAGCACCACCGGTCGGGACGGCATGGGGGGAGCCAGCTTTGCCAGTGCTGAGCTCAGTGCAGATTCCTTGGATGATCGTCCTGCCGTGCAAGTGGGCGATCCGTTTTTGGAGAAAGGGCTGATCGAAGCCTGCCTTGAGGCCTTCGCCAGTGGTGATGTGGTGGCAGCGCAGGATATGGGCGCCGCTGGTCTCACCTGCAGCTGTTCGGAAATGGCTGCCAAAGGGGGCCTGGGGGTGGAACTGGATCTGGACCGTGTTCCGGCCCGTGAAACCGGGATGACGGCTTACGAGTTCCTGTTGTCGGAATCCCAGGAACGGATGTTGTTCGTGGTGAAGGCCGGTCGGGAGGACGCCTTGATGCAGCGCTTCCGTCGCTGGGGCTTGCAGGCGGCGGTTGTGGGCAAGGTGCTTCAGGAACCGATTGTGCGGGTGTTGCATCACGGTGCCGTCGCCGCTGAGGTGCCGGCCACGGCTCTTGCCGACGACACCCCAATCGAAAAACATGCCCTATTGCAGGAGCCCCCGGCAGACCTTCAGGCGCTCTGGAGCTGGACCGAGCAGGAGCTTCCGGAGCTGAGTGATGCAGCGGCAGCCCTGCTTCAGCTTCTGGATGACCCCACCATTGCGAGCAAGCAGTGGGTTCACCGTCAGTACGACCAGCAGGTGTTGGCCAACACGGTGGTCTCGTCTGGAGCCGCTGATGCCGCCGTGGTGCGGTTGAGACCTCAGCAAGGCGATGGATCCATGGCCGCATCCAATCGTGGTGTTGCTGCCACGGTGGACTGCCCCAACCGTTGGGTTGCCCTGGATCCCGAACGCGGCGCTCAGGCGGCCGTTGCCGAAGCGGCACGCAACCTGAGTTGTGTGGGGGCGGAGCCCCTGGCGGTGACCGACAACCTCAATTTCCCGTCACCGGAAACACCCAAGGGCTTCTGGCAGCTGGCCATGGCCTGCCGCGGGATCTCCGATGCCTGCCGTGCCCTCAACACTCCCGTTACTGGAGGCAATGTCTCGCTCTACAACGAGACCAAACAGGACGACGGCACGATGCAACCGATCCACCCCACGCCGGTGATCGGCATGGTTGGTGGTGTGGATGACATCAGCCGTGTGACTGGCTTGGCCTGGCAACAGCCCGGCGATGCGATCTTCCTCATCGGTGTTCCCCCGGAGGATGGTGCCGATCCCAGCCTTGGTTTGGCCGGCAGTGCCTATCAGCAGCAGACCCTTGGCTCCTTGGCCGGACGACCGCCCAAGCCCGATCTTGCCCTCGAAGCAGCGGTGGGGCATTTGGTGCGTGAGGCCATTGCTCAAGGTTTGTTGGCCTCAGCTCACGATTGCAGTGATGGAGGCTTGGCCGTGGCGTTGGCCGAATCCTGCATCGCTTCTGATCTGGGTATCAGCGTGACCTTGTCCACAGGCTCAGCGCGCCTGGAGCGGGTTCTGTTCGCCGAAGGTGGCAGCCGGGTGATTGTGTCGGTGAATGCAGCATCCCTCCCTGCATGGGAGCAGTTGAGCGGATCCAAGCCAGCGCTTTACGTCACCCAGCTGGGCAGTGTGACGGCGGAGCCTCGATTGGTGATCCGATCCGAATCAGCCGTTCAGCTTGATCTTGAGGTGCAACGCTGTGCTGCTGTTTTCCGTGATGCGTTGCCCCGACGGATGCATTCGGAGTGATTGAGTCAGGCGTTGCCTGACGGTCGTTTCTCTTCCTTATCTCTCTGACTTCGGATTCATCATGTGCGGCATTATCGGAATGTTCTGTGTTGACTCGGTCAACCAACAGATCTACGACAATCTGCTTCTGCTTCAGCACCGCGGTCAGGACTCGGCAGGGATTGTCACGATGGACAATCACACCTTCCACGTGCACAAACAAAGGGGACGTGTGCGTGAAGCCTTTCGCACAAGAGACATGCGAAAGCTGCTTGGCAATGCCGGGATCGGTCACGTTCGTTATGCCACCCGTGGAGCTGCTGCGTCAGAAGAGGAAGTTCAGCCGTTTTATGTAAATGCCCCCTATGGCATCACTTTCGTTCACAACGGCAATCTCACCAACACCCTTCAGCTTGAGCAGGATCTGTTCAAGATTGATCGTCGTCACACCAATTCCACCAGCGATACGGAGATGCTGGTCAATGTGTTGGCCACGGAGATTCAATCTCAACTGACAGGACGTGATTTAACACCGAATCAGTTGTTTGATGCGGTGGCGTCACTCCATCACCGCGTTCAGGGCTCCTACGCGGCGATTGCTTTGATTGCGGGCCACGGAATGCTGGCCTTCCGGGATCCCTATGGAATTCGTCCCCTGATTCTCGGCAGGCGGTTGTCCGACCAGGGTCGTGAGGAGTGGATTGTCGCCAGCGAATCGCTTGTGATTGAAAACAGTGGTTACGAGATCATTCGCGATGTTGATCCCGGCGAGGCGGTGTTCATCGACGCTGATTCGAACTTGCACCAGCGTCAGTGTGCTGAGTCTCCTCGTTTGATTCCCTGTGCTTTTGAGTACGTTTATTTGGCGCGGCCGGATTCCGTTATGAACGGCATATCGGTGTACGAGTCGCGTCTACGGATGGGTGATCGTCTGGCTCAAACTATCGCTGAAACATTGCCTGCTGGTGATATTGATGTTGTGATGCCGATTCCTGATTCAGCAAGACCTTCGGCGATGCAGGTGGCCAAGCAATTGGGTCTTGAGTATCGAGAAGGGTTTTACAAAAACCGCTATGTCGGCCGCACCTTCATCATGCCGGGTCAAGCTGAAAGGAAGAAGTCAGTGAGGCAGAAGCTTAATGCTCTCGGAACTGAATTCGCCGGGAAGAATGTTCTGATTGTCGATGATTCTATTGTTCGTGGAACAACATCCCGCGAGATTGTTCAGATGGCACGCAGCGCTGGTGCAAACAAGGTGACATTCACCTCGGCTGCTCCACCGGTTCGCTATCCCAATGTTTATGGGATCAACATGCCAACCCGGGCGGAACTCCTTGCCCACGGCCGAACCAGTCAGCAGATCTCAGATGTTCTCGGGGCCGATCATGTTGTTTATCAGACCGTTGAGAACCTGTTGGAAAGCATTGTGGAGAACACTGAGATCAAGGATCTCGAGATGTCTTGTTTCGACGGCCACTATGTGACCGGTGGAATCGATGAAGATTATTTCCAGTGGTTGGAGCAGAATTGCCGCTCCTGATCGGATCGGGGCTTAGGGATTCGGTTGAATGGCGTTGATCACATCAACGATGGCCTCTCCCTTCTGAAGAGACGCCTGTTCCGTGGGTTTGTCTCCGGGTTTTGAGATCTTGATGTTGTCCGCATCCAGGCGCCCGTGACGATCCTTGCTGGTGCGTACACCAACAAGACCGGGTCCAGTGCTGATGCCCACCAGGCGATCAGATTCCGCATCAATCTGCACCGCCATGCTACCGAGATCGCCCCGCTGGTTGTAGCGCAGGCCTGAACAGTCGATTCGCCCGATCATTCCCTGCCTGGTGATCAGCATCAGTGGTGCCTGTTCCGTGCAGACGGCTCCAACGATCTGTTCCCCGGGGAGCAATCGCATGGTCATGGGTCCCTGTGCCAATCGACCCATCAACGGAAGTGAATCTTCAGTGACTCGCAGTCGTAGAAGGCGACCGATGTCGCTGATCAGCACCAGTGTTCCCTGATCGCGGCAGATCACTGCACTGTTGAGCTCGACTCCTTCTTTCAACTTGAGAACGCTGGTGGCTCGACCGGAAAGGTCCACCACGTCGCTGAGGGGGAGCCGCTTAAAGCGTCCATCGCTGCTGAGCAAGCCCAGACTCAGGTCCTCGATGTTCTGGCTGGGCAGCGACAGCAGCGAAACGATGGGGTCCCCGTCGAGGCCCGTGGGTAGGAATCGGTCAATCGGGCCGGGTTGCTGTCCAGCAAATTCCCAGCGCACCTGGGCGATGCGTCCTCCCGCACTCACCGCCAACAGTCGTGGTGGTGGCTCGATTGGAAGGATCACCCGTGCCGGAGATGGTGCATCACCAATGGGGCAAGGATCATTGAGGTGCAGTCGGCCCAGCACCTGGGGGGTGACGATCTTCACTTGGCCATCGGCCTGGATCAGCACCCGACCATCTCCGGGCAGTGCAGCCAGGGCCTGCTGACGCAGCAGTTCCGTGTTCGGCCGTTGGCTGGCCGCCCGTTCGGCCATCAGGGCATCACCGCCCTCCACCAGACGGGTTCGACGCGGTGTGCTGAAGCGTTTTTTCAACGCCTTGAGCTCTGTCACCATCGCGTCCAGCAGCTGATCCCGGTTGTCTAGGAGCAACTTCAGGCGTTGACGTTCCGCTCGAAGCTCATCCAGCTCCTGGCGCAGGCTTTCCTGTTCGAGTCCGGTCAGGCGCCTCAGGGGCATGGCTAACACCGCATCCGCCTGCCGTTCGCTGAGGTCGAGGCGCACCATCAGGCTGGCGCGGGCTGAGGCGGCGTCATTCGCCTCCTGGATCATGGCGATCACAGCCTGAAGATTGTTCAGGGCTGTGATCAGTCCTTCCACCACCTCAAGCCGGTCTTCGGTCTTGCGCAGGGCATGACTGGTGCGCCGGATCAGGGTCAGTTCCCTGAAATCGAGGAAGGTCTGCAGCAGTTGGCGCAGCGACAGTTGCTGGGGTTGTCCATCCACCAGGGCGAGAAGGATGGCTCCGAAGTTGCTCTGCAGTGCCGTTCGCCGTTGCAGATCCTTCAGCACCTTCTCCGGATCTGCATCGCGACGCAGCTCCACCACCACACGCATGCCTTCGCGATCGCTTTCATCGCGGATGTCTGCAATTCCGCCGATTTTTCCGTCGTTGACGGACTCCGCCAGTTTTTCGATCCAGCCGGCCTTGCTGAGCTGGTACGGCAATTCGGTGACGACCACGGCATTGCGTTTGTGGCGTCCTTTGCCCGGTTGCACCTCTTCGGTGTGGGCTACGCCGCGCATCGGGATGCTGCCGCGTCCATGCAGGTAGGTGTCCCGCAGGCCCGAGCTGATCAGCACTTCACCGCCTGTGGGGAAGTCGGGACCTGGGATCAGCTCCAGCAGTTTTTCGTCACTCAGCTCCGGTTTGCGGATCAGGGCGATCAGGCCATCCACCACCTCTCCCAGGTTGTGCGGGGGAATGCTGGTGGCCATGCCAACGGCGATGCCGGAGCAGCCGTTCAGCAGCAGGAAGGGAAGCTGGGCTGGAAGAACGGTGGGTTCCTGTTGGGACCCATCGAAGTTCGGTGCGAAATCAACCGTGTCCTCACCGATCTCCTCCAGCATCGCCTGGTGAGAGATCGGCGCCAGGCGGGTTTCGGTGTACCGCATGGCCGCCGGTGGGTCGTCATCCACCGAGCCGAAATTGCCATGGCCGTCGAGCAGTGGATGACGGCTGGAGAAGCTCTGAACAAGCCGCACCAAGGCGTCGTAAACGGCCTGATCACCGTGGGGGTGATATTTGCCGAGGACGTCACCGACAACCCTCGCGCATTTCCGATAGGGACGGTCTGGGGTGAGCCCCAGTTCCTGCATCGCGTACAGAATCCGCCGCTGGACGGGTTTGAGACCATCGCGGGCATCGGGCAACGCCCGACCCACGATCACGCTCATCGCGTATTCGAGGTAGGAGCGCTGCATCTCCTGATGCAGGGCGATCGGTTCAACGCGCTCCTCAGCCATTCGGTCTGTCGCTCTCCGACCGGAAGGCGCTCAGCCTACAGATGATCACTGGCTTTTCTTCCACGTTGCGTTGGCTTGGGCTCGTTCCACGCTGTTGGTGAGCTGCGGCTCGCTCAGCAATTCTGCCGTCGCCTCACGGATGCGCACACCCCAAAGCTGTTCGGCTTGATGCAGGGGCAGAACGTAGTTGGGGTTCTTGGCCAATGCTGTGGATGCCAGCTGGATCGCCTCGGTCTGCTCACCCTGTTGATGCAGCGCTGCGGCCAGGGCCAGCATCGGTTCTGCGTTGGTCTCCAGCTTCAACACCCGGCGCCAACGCCGCACGGCTTCCTGCCGCTGGCCCATCTCAAAAAGCACCAGGGCCTGGTTGTTCAGGGCTTCCCAGAACTCCGGCTTCAGGGCCGTGGCTTGTTCGAACGACTTCAGGGCCAGAGGGAGTTCGCCCTGCATGATCCTGGCGTTGCCGAGGTCGAAATAGGCCGAAGCGTTGTTCGGATCCAATTGGAGTCCGCGGGTAATCAAGGGAACGGCATCGTCCGGTCGCTCTGCCCGCAGGGCGATCGCTGCTTCGGCGAACCACAAGCCGGCTTTTTCAGGATTCAGCTGCTTGGCCCGGGCCAGAGATCGGCTTGCGTCCTTGAGGTCGTTGTTGCGCAGTTGAGCTTCCGCAAGGATCGACCAGAACCGTTCGTCATTGGGGTTGAGCCGCACCGCCAGAGCCGCCAGTCGTGCTGCGTCCTTGGCCTGCCCCAGCTGAAGCAGCTGTGCAGCGGTCCGACCGATGCCGATCGATGAGCCCTTGAGTTCCGCTTCGGTGGGCAGATAGACGTAGGGGATCAGGGCGTTGGCTGCCGGGGCGCCGAACCAACCCCCCAGAACGACCAGTGCAGCCGCCAGCGTTCGACGCAAGCCAATTCGACGCAGCACTGGAGCGAGGGTGGAGTCGCTAAAGCGTAGGCGTGGGATCCGGTTGTGCTGCAGCGGCGTTGCGACGCCACATCCAGGGTTTGATCCGTCGCAACGCAGATCCCCGCAGGTTTTGGTCCCAGACGCTGTCGTCCCAGCTCTGGATCTGCTCCTTTTGCAGATTCAGTAGCCATGGGCGTGGCTGCACCTCGGGATCACTGCTTTGGGGCAAGCTTCGGTGGTTCCAGGGGCAGACGTCCTGGCAGATGTCACAGCCCGCCACCCACGCTCCAAGGGCGGCGCGAATGTTTTCCGGTAAGTCGTCCTCACGATTTTCGATCGTGTGAAAGGCCAAGCAACGCCTTGCATCCACCACAAAAGGTTCACGGATCGCATGCGTGGGGCAGGCATCGATGCAGGCGCTGCAGCGTCCACAGAGGCTGCGGGCTGGTGGGTCGGCGTTCAAGGGCTCCGTTGTCAGCAGATGGCCGATCACCATCCAGGAGCCCCGTTCGGGGTGAATCAGGTTGCTGTGTTTGCCGATCCAGCCCAGGCCGGCTTCCTCAGCCCAGGCCTTGTCCAGCAGCGGTGTGGCGTCAACACAGGCGCGCCAACCGCAGTCGGGCCGTTGTTCCGAAAGCCAGCGACCGATCCGTCGCAGCCGTTGATCCACAACCCGGTGATAGTCACGCCCCCAGCCGTAACGGGCGACTTTGAGGGAGCCGGGGGAGGGTTCAGCGTCGACGTAATAGTTGAGGCCAACGGCGAGAAGGCTGTTGGCTCCGTCCAACAGCAGCCTGGGGTCTCGCCGACGGGGGGCGGCCATCCAGGCCATGTCAGCTTGATGACCATTGTCCAACCAGCGCTGCAGAGCTTTGGTGCGCAGCTGCAGCCGAGGACTTCCCGGGATTCTGGCAATGCCAACGGGATTGAACCCTTCCTCAGCGGCGCGGCGCTTCAGAGCCTTGCTTAAACGAGTTTGTTGATCGGTGACATGCCCTTGCATCGACCTTAAGGTTGGGCGCTTATCAGCATCTTCTCTGTGACCGGCACTGAGACAGGACGGCTTGCTCCCTTGCTGCGCTGGCTTGGTTTGACCCTCGTGGTGATCCTCGTCCTGCAGATGCTGGCTGTTCTTGTCGGTGTCGACTGGGGTGCGGATGCTCCACGCCCGCAGGTCACCGGACCGCTTGTGGCCCTTGCTCCTCTGGGATTTGCCGGTTTGTTGATCTGCCTGATCGGATCACGGCTGGATCACCCCCATCAGCAGCGCACTCCTTTGCGTCTGCTGATCGCCGTCCTTTCAGCGCTGTTGGCCCTCGGCATGGTGATTGCCGTGCCCATGTCCCTGGATGGGGGTGCGGGTGACGTGGCCCGTCAGCGCAATCTGGATCAGGGCCGCGAAGCGCTGAAGGATGCTCGAGCCTTCCGAGCCGATGCAGCGCAGGTCACCTCCCTTGGTGAGCAGCTGGCCCAGGCCGGTCAACTCGCTGCCGATGCCACCGAGGACGACAAGCTGCGGGCGGCACAAAAGATGGTGGACGATCAGATCGCCCAGATGGAGACCCAGCTCAAGACCGTTGAGGCTGGCCAGGCCCGTGAATCCCAGCAGAGGTTCATCGGTGGAACCATCACGGCTGTGGTTCTTGCGATTGCCTTTGCGCTCCTTGCGTTCACGGCAGTGCTCTGACCGCTGGTTAGGTTAGGCAGACTTCACTCAAAGCTGGGCGCAGTAGCTCCTTGGTCCAGTCCAATCCCAGACCTGATCTGCCGCTGTCCGCAAGGCTTCGGCAGGATCTGAAAAACGACCTGATTGCAGGGTTGCTGGTGGTCATCCCGCTGGCGACAACGATTTGGCTGTCAACGATCGTCAGTCGCTTTGTTCTGGCGTTCCTGACCTCGATACCGAAGCAGTTCAATCCGTTCATCACCCTGAATCCACTGCTTCAGGATCTGATCAATCTGGCTCTCGGTCTCACGGTGCCTCTGATGGGCATCCTTCTGATCGGCCTGATGGCCCGAAACATCGTTGGTCGCTGGCTGTTGGAGTTCGGTGAAGGCACCTTGAGCCGGATTCCCCTGGCTGGATCGGTTTACAAGACGCTGAAGCAGCTGCTTGAGACCTTTTTCCGCGACAACTCCTCCCGCTTCCGTCGTGTTGTTCTCGTTGAGTACCCACGGGAGGGATTGTTCAGCGTTGGTTTTGTCACCGGGGAGGTGGGGCCTTCCCTTCAATCCGATCTGAAGGAGCCCCTGTTGAGTGTTTTCATTCCCACCGCTCCGAATCCCACCACCGGTTGGTACACCCTTGTTCCAGCTGGATCCGTCCGAGAGCTTGAGATCAGCGTTGAAGAAGCTTTCCGAACGATTATTTCGGCCGGCATCGTCAACCCCGATGATCGTGAAGCTCCTGTGAATCGGAGTTTCTCCAGCCTCATAGCCCAGTTACGGGCTTCTGCATCTCCTTCCAGCTGAGTCATGGCCACACGATCCCTTACACGCGAGCTGGCCTTGCTGGTGCTTGGTCAGGTGCCGGAACAGAAGTCAGCCTCAGTCGCTGACCTGGCCCTTGATTCGATCCTGGACCAGGCCCTCGACACCCTCACCCAGCACTGGCGTGAGTCGCTTGATGCCAGTGCTGCAGAGCTCGATCAGGCGCAGCAGTCCCTGCTGGACAGCGAGCTACAGCAGGGCGAACCAGGAACCCATGACACCGTCCGCACCCATCTGCGCGCCTCTTTGAGTTCCGCTGAACAAGTGCTGAATGGTTTGTCCGCCAGTCTTGAGTTGCCTCGGCTGTTGCTGCTTGGCGACCAGGAGCAGATTCGCCGCGGCGCCATGGAGCGGGTTCAGAAGGTGCTCACCCAGCGCGAGGGCATCGACAAACGGTTGGATCACGTGATGGAGGGCTGGAGACTGACCCGGCTTCCGCGGATCGATCGAGACATCCTCCGGTTGGCTGTCGTTGACTTGGAAAGCCTGCGTACTCCCGCTCCGGTGGCGTTCAACGAGGCGGTTGAGCTGGCCAACCGTTACAGCGATGAGCAGGGTCGCCGGATGATCAATGGTGTGTTGCGTCGCTTCCATGACGCTCAATCGAAAGCATCGGCCTGATGGTGTTCAACTGGTTCGAACGACAGGCTGAGGAGTCACCGACGCCGGAGCCGACGCCCACCCCCGTGCCGACGCCGGAACCGATGGCTGGTGGGACTGATGCCCCCGTTTCAGCGGCGCCGGAGCCGACTCCAGCTCCTGCAGCCAGTGAGGAAGAGGATGAGGCTCTGGTTTGGGCCCGTGAGGCCTATGCCCGGCTGAAGGCTCAACAACAGGCCGCGTCCTCTCTCGCCGAAGCGGCCCCCCAGCCCAGTCCAGAACCAGCGCCTACACCTTCACCAACCCCAACTCCAGGACCGGCACCGTTAGCAACGCCGTCTCCATTACCTCTACCCACGCTGTCTCCAGCACCAGCCCCTGGACTGTCGCTGTTGGAGCAGGCCGCGGCTCAACGCCAGCAGCGTCAGCAGGATCTGGATGAACGGGCTCTCGAGGCTCCCCCTGCACCCACGCCGGCTCCCACCCCTGCGCCAGCTGTCGACTCAGAAGAGCCGCAGTTGGGTGACTTTGATCAGGATTTCACCTGGTCTGCCGAAGTGCTTGCAGCCCAGGGCCGTCGCGTCGATCAAGTTTCCCTCGAGGAAATCGATTGGTTGGGTCGGCTTCGCCGCGGTCTTGAAAAGACCCGTCAGGGCTTTGTTACCAGCCTTCTGGAGAATCTCGGTGACGACCCGCTGACGCCGGAGGTTCTCGATGATCTCGAAACCCTCCTGCTGAGGGCGGACGCTGGCGTCCAGGCCACCGATCAGGTGCTGGATGCCTTGCGACAGCGGATGAATGAGGAGGTGGTGGATCCTGCGGAGGGTATTCGCTTCCTCAAGGATCAACTGCGTGGCCTGCTGGATGCCCCGATCCAGGCCAGTGGTGTTCCTCTTCTGGCGCCCGAACGGGATCGCCTCAACATATGGTTGATGGTGGGGGTGAATGGGGTTGGTAAGACCACCACCCTTGGAAAACTTGCCAACCTTGCTGTTCGCAGCGGCTATTCAGCTCTGATCGCGGCCGCCGACACCTTCCGGGCTGCAGCTGTCCAGCAGGTTGAGGTCTGGGGAGAGCGCAGTGATGTTCCAGTGGTGTCCAACCCCAGCAGTAATGCTGACCCCGCTGCCGTTGTCTTCGACGCGATTGGTGCCGCTCGCTCGCGCAAGTCTGATCTGCTGTTGGTGGACACCGCCGGACGCTTGCAGACCAAGCACAACCTGATGGAGGAACTCCAAAAAGTCAGAAAGATCATCGACCGTTTGGCGCCGGAGGCGAAGGTTGAATCCCTGCTGGTTCTTGATGCCAGTCAGGGTCAGAACGGGCTTCGCCAGGCCATGGCCTTTGCCCAGGCGGCCGGTCTTACCGGCGTTGTGATCACCAAACTCGATGGCACGGCCCGTGGCGGCGTCGCGCTGGCGGTGTCGTCTGAGGCTGGATTGCCGATTCGTTTTATCGGTGCTGGGGAAGGGATTCGCGATTTGCGCCCCTTCAACAGTTTTGAATTCGTTGAGGCTCTGCTGGCTGGACGCTGAAGCGTTGCTACCTTGCGGACCCTGGGGGTGCGAGGTTGAGCAGCAAGCCGCCCGGACGTCATCCCAGCTCTGCGCAGCGGACCGGGAACCCCTCGCCAGAGGCGATGGCCTCGTTGCGTCAGCTGTTTGACAGCCTCAGCAGCGAACAGCGCCGCAATCAGGATCTGTTGGTCTCCCTGGGGTTTGCCCTCCGCAGCTTCACCAACCTCCAGCGCTTTCTTGAGCTTGTGCCTGTGGTGGCATCGCGTCTGGTGGGTGTAGAGGGGTCCTTGCTTGTTCCGTTTCAGTCGGATGGTCGCCTCTGGCGTGATCAGCTGCAGGGGAGTCCAGCAGAGCCGTCCCAGGATCTGCTGCGGCGTTTGGCAGCCTTTGAACCCGGCTCTGCCGTGGGCTTCGGCAGCGACGATCAGCAGCAGCTGGCGCTCGACCGGCTGGTGCAACGCTGCCTTCCCAAAGCGGCTTTGTTTGCCACGTCTCTGACGGCTCGTGGTCTGACGCGGGGCCGCCTTTACGTGTACGCCCGCAACGGCTCGATGGTCTGGACCGAGGTGCACCGTCGGCACGTTCAGTTGGTGGCGGATCTTGCTGGCGTTGCGATCGAAAACGATCAGATGCTGCAGGACGCCCGCCGCCATGAGCGGGTGGATCGACAACTCAGCATCGGTGCAGAGATTCAGGCCCAGTTGTTGCCGGACCGTTGCCCCGTGATCGAGGGTGTTGATCTGGCCGCGCGCTGTCGGCCTGCATTTCAGGTGGGCGGTGACTACTACGACTTCATCCCCACCCGTCCGGAACTCATCGGTCGACGCCGTGAGCGGGGTCGCTGGGCCCTGGTGATGGGTGATGTCATGGGCAAGGGCGTGCCTGCTGGTCTGTTGATGACGATGTTGCGCGGGATGCTGCGCGCGGAGGTTCTCAGCGGTCTGCCACCGGATCGGATTCTTCACGACCTCAACCAGCTGGCGCAGGAAGACCTTGCGCAGTCGCACCGGTTTGTGACGCTGTTTTATTCCGACCTGGATCCGCGCACGCTGCGGCTGCGTTATGCCAATGCGGCCCACAACCCGCCCCTGCTTTGGCGTGCCGAGCGACGGTTGATCATGCGGCTCGATGCGGCTGGGCTGCTGATCGGTCTCCAACCCGAAGCTGAGTTCGCCCTTGGCGAGATTCGCCTTGAACCGGGAGACGTGTTGCTCTACTACACCGATGGCGTCACCGAAGCACCGGGGATCACGGGCGATCGTTTCGACGAAGCGCGGCTGATTCATGCCCTTGAAACGGCCTGTCGCAGTGGTCAGGGAGCGCAGGGAATTCTTGAAAGCCTGTTTGAACGCTTGGACCGTTTTGTTGGTCCGGATCGTCAGCTGGAGGACGACGCGTCGCTTGTGGTGCTGAAAGTTCCGGAGGCGGTCACGTTGCCGAGTGTGCAGGGACGGTCAATCGCCTGACAAGCTGAGGAAATCGACGGATGAATTGATGGCTGGTGGGGTGACCGGTGGTGCAGCAGGCACCTGGAGCGATCGTTTTGAGCAGGGTCTGCATCCCTTCATCGAGGCGTTCAACGCCTCTATCGGTTTTGACCTGACCCTTCTTCAGGAGGATCTTGATGGGTCGATCGCCCATGCCCGGATGCTCGCCAGCGTGGGAGTGATCACGGAAGCGGAGGCTGAGCAGCTGGTGGAGGGTCTGGAGACCGTTCGTGCTGAGGCGGCATCCGGCAGTTTCCAGCCCGGCCTGGCAGATGAGGACGTTCATTTCGCCGTGGAACGCCGGCTGATTGCCTTGCTCGGTCCCGTGGGCAAGAAGTTGCACACCGGACGCAGCCGCAACGATCAGGTTGGGACTGACCTCCGCCTCTGGCTGCGGCGACGGCTGGATGGCCTGGATCAGGATCTGCAGCGGTTGCAGGGGGCGTTGTTGACCCAGGCGGATCGCCATCGCCGCACCATGATTCCTGGGTACACCCACCTGCAGCGGGCCCAGCCGCTCTGTCTCGCCCATCACCTGCTCGCCTATGTCGAGATGCTGGAGCGCGACCGTGAGCGACTTCAGGATGTGCGGAAACGCGTGAACATCTGCCCGCTTGGCGCTGCCGCCCTGGCGGGCACGCCGGTCCCGATTGATCGCCAGCGCACCGCGAAGGAGCTCGGTTTTTCAGCGGTTTATGCCAACAGCCTCGATGCGGTCAGTGACCGCGATTTCTGCGTTGAGTTCTCCGCTGCCGCCTCCTTGGTGATGGTGCACCTCAGCCGTCTGGCGGAAGAGGTGATCGCCTGGGCATCCGAGGAATTCGGCTTCGTGCGGCTCAGCGACCGCTGTGCCACGGGCAGCAGCCTGATGCCCCAGAAGAAGAATCCCGATGTGCCTGAGTTGGTTCGGGGCAAGACCGGACGGGTCTTCGGACATCTCCAGGGATTGCTGACCATGATCAAGGGTCTTCCTCTGGCTTACAACAAGGATTTTCAGGAAGACAAGGAGGCGCTGTTTGATGCCTTCCGCACAACCCGTGATTGTGTTGAGGCGATGGCGATTTTGTTTGAGGAAGGCCTTGATTTCAGGGTCGAGCGCCTCAATGAAGCGGTGGAGCAGGATTTCTCCAACGCAACGGATGTTGCTGACTATCTGGTGTCTCGCGGTGTTCCATTTCGCGAGGCTTATCAATTGGTCGGTGCTGTCGTCCGGCGCTGTCTCGAGCAGGGATGTCTGTTGCGGGACCTTGATCTGAGTGCCTGGAAGAAACTCCACCCTGCCTTTGAGGCAGATCTGCACGACGCCTTGGCTCCCCGTGCTGTTGTGGCCGCCCGTCGCAGTGAAGGGGGGACAGGATTTGAGCGTGTTGATGAACAGCTTCAGCGCTGGTTACAGCGTTTCAACGGAACTCAGCCGGTGGGATGACTCTCACCCATAACCGGGTCTACGCTTGATCAGCCAGAGGTATGTCACTTCGTTCCGGAGTCATGGCCCGATGGCAATGTTCAAGGCCTTATCGGTCCACTGTTTCGTACCCGGTCCACGCAAAACGTGAGCATTTTTGTCGGCAACCTTCCCTTCCGCGCTGAGCAGGAAGATGTGATCGAACTGTTTGCCCAGTTCGGTGAAGTGACCAACTGCGCGCTGCCCCTCGAGCGGGATACAGGCCGCAAGCGTGGTTTTGCCTTCATTGAGATGGCCGATGAGTCCACCGAAGAGGCAGCGATTGAGGGGCTGCAGGGTGCCGAACTGATGGGCCGTCCTCTGCGGATCAACAAAGCGGAGCCCCGCGGCAGCGCCCCCCGTCGTGGCGGCGGCTATGGCGGTGGCGGCGGCGGTGGCTACGGCGGCGGTGGTGGCGGTTATCGCGGTGGTGGTGGTGGCTACGGCGGCGGTGGCTACGGCGGTGGCGGTGGCGATCGTCCCTCCGGTGCACGGGGCTGGGAAGACCGCAGCTATGGCGCCCGCGATAACGCTGGTGAGGGTAATGCTTACGACGAAGGTCGCAGCCGTCGTCGCCGTGGATCGTCCAGTGGCGGTGGCGATGACTATTCCGGTTACGGCGGAGCTGAGGGCTGACCTCAGCCGTTGATCAGAGCCCTGCGTTCTTGAGCTGCTGCCCGGCATTGAGCAGCACATCCAGATCTGCCCCGGGGCGCTGGGCTTTCTCTCCCAGCTCCCGGCGCCAGTGCCGCGCTCCTCGGACGCCTTCCACCAGTTGCACCAGGTGACGGCAGAGGTCCCAGATTCGGCCTCCTCGCTCCAGATGGGCGGCCGCATGGGGAAGCAGTCCGTTCACAACGTCTGACGCCAGGATCTGGCGTGATTCCTCCCCGAAAATGAGGGCATCGACGCTGGTCCAGCGCAGTGGATGGCTGTAAGCCGCTCGGCCCACCATGGCGCCATCGCACCCTTCCAGTGCCTGAAGGCAGTCTTCAGGGGATTCCAGCCCCCCGTTGAGTTCAATCACCAGGTCGGGGCGGCGTTGCTTCAGCGCCACCACGCGCTCATGCTGTAGCGGAGGAATCGTCCGGTTCTGCTTGGGATCGAGGCCCTCCAGCCAGGCCTTACGGGCATGAACAGCGAAGCGGCTGGCCCCCGCCAGCGCCACCCGATCCACGAAGTTCGTCAGCAGCGCATCGCTGTCGAGATCGTCAATGCCGATCCGATGCTTCACGGTCACGGGGAGTCCCCCTGCGTCCACCATGGCTTCCACGCAGCGGGCGACCAGATCCGGTTCCGCCATCAGGCAGGCTCCGAAATTTCCGGCCTGCACCTTCTGGCTGGGGCAACCCACATTGAGGTTGATCTCGTCGTAGCCCCAGTCCTGCGCCAGTCGTGCCGCTTCGGCCAGCAGGGCTGGGTCGTCCCCCCCCACCTGCAGGGCGATGGGATGCTCCACAGGATCGAAGTCCAGCAGCTTGTTGCGTCGCTTGCTGTGGTGCAGCGCCTGGGCCACCACCATTTCGCTGTAGAGCAGGGCCCTGCGGCTGATCTGCCGCATCAGCACCCGGAAGTGGCGGTCGGTGCAATCCAGCATCGGGGCCACACTGAAGCGGTAGGCAGCGGTGGATCCGGAGGCAGTCATCAATCCATTAGAACCGCCCGAGATTCCCGCTTCAGCACCGATGAGCTTGAGTGTCGCCGTTCTGTCCCGTCGATCGTTGCTGTTGGCGGCAATGGCAGGGGTCTTTGGCAGTCTATGGAGACCTCAGCCTGTGCTGGCCGCATCCAAAGCTGGCGATCCCTCGTGGGATCTCAAGGCTGACCAGTGGCGTGAGCGGTTGTCTCCCCAGGCCTATGACGTGTTGCGCAATGAGGGAACGGAGCGCCCCTTCACCAGTCCGCTCAATGGGGAGAAGCGTTCCGGCACGTATCACTGCGCTGGTTGTGATGCAGCCTTGTTTTCGTCGGAGGCCAAATTCGACAGCGGCACCGGCTGGCCCAGCTTCTGGCAGCCCCTGGATGGAGCCATCGCCACGAAAGTAGATTTCAAACTGATACTGCCGCGCACGGAATACCACTGCAGCCGTTGTGGTGGGCATCAGGGCCACGTGTTCAATGACGGACCGCGACCCACCGGCAAGCGCTATTGCAACAACGGTGTCGCCCTCCGCTTCCAGCCCGCTTGATCTGATCGTTGTTGGCGGTGGTCCTGCCGGCTATATGGCGGCGATCACTGCAGCCGAGCGGGGGGTTCGGCGGGTGCTGGTGCTGGAAGGCACCCCTGAGCCTCTCCAGAAGGTGCGCATCAGCGGCGGCGGTCGCTGCAATGTGACCCATGCCTGCTGGGACCCCCGTGAATTGGCAACCCATTACCCCCGTGGCAGTCGACCTCTGCGGGGTCCCTTCAGTCGCTTCGCCTGCGGCGATGCGATCGCCTGGTTTGACGAGCATGGGCTCACGCTGGTGGAGGAACCCGATGGACGGATGTTCCCGCAGCAGAACCGTTCCGAGGCTGTGATTCAGTGCCTGCAGAAAGCGGCAAGGGCGTCGGGTGTTCAGCTGCGCACGAAGGCCATGGTTCAGCAGGTGCGCGTTCACCCTGAGGGGGGGTTTGTGCTCGAGGGCCGCGGCCTCGAGCCTTTGCATGGGGGCTGCTTGATGCTGGCCACGGGTGGGCATCCCAGTGGCCGAAACCTGGCGGCAGCCCTCGGCCACCAGGTGGTGCCGCCGGTGCCATCGCTGTTCAGCCTTGCCCTGCAGGCACCGGCCCTTTCGGCCTGCAGTGGCATTGCCATCGACGATGTGGGTCTTGATCTCAAGCTGGGCGATCAGCGCTTCCGCCAGACCGGGCGGGTCCTGATCACCCACCGTGGTCTGAGTGGACCCGCCACGTTGCGCCTCTCAGCCTTTGCCGCCAGGGCCCTGCATCAGAACCGCTACAGGGGTGAGCTGAAGTTGGATTGGAGCGCAGGGTTGGGACGGTCGGGGCTGACCGAGCGGTTTCAGCAATGGCGACAGGAGCATGCCCGGCGAACCCTTGCAGCCGCGAAGCCCTTCGAACATTTGCCGCGGCGGTTGTGGCAAGCCTTTTTGACCATGGCTGGGGTGGAGCCAGAGCGCCGTTGGGCGGATCTGCCAATCAAGGCGGAGCGTCGATTCGTGGAGCTGCTCTGTGCGCAGCGTGTGCCGATCCAGGGACGTGGACCCTTTGGGGAGGAGTTCGTCACCGCCGGCGGTGTCGCCTTGGGGGAGGTCAACCTGGCCACGATGGAGAGCCGGCGCTGTCCCGGTCTTTACCTGGCGGGTGAACTGCTGGATGTGGATGGGGTGACCGGCGGTTTCAACTTTCAGGCTTGCTGGAGCGGTGGTTGGTTGGCGGGCCAGGCCATTGCTGCAGTGCTCACTGGATCTGATCAAACACGGTGAACATCGGCAGGTACATCGCCAGCAGGATGGATCCCACGATTCCGCCCACCGCCACAATCATCGCGGGCTCCAGCATCGAGGTGAGCGCCTTGACCATGGCGCCGACTTCGTCTTCGTAGAAGTCCGCCACCTTGCTGAGCATTTTGTCCATCTCGCCGGTTTCCTCGCCGATGGCCAGCATGTTCAGGGCCATGTCGGGCAGCACCTTTTGACGGATCAGCGCATTGCTCAGGAGCACCCCCTCCTGAACCATGCCCCGCGAGGCAAGGATGGCATCGGAAATGATCGCGTTGCCGGCGGTTTCGCTCGAGATCTCCATCGACATCAGGATCGGCACACCGTCCTGGCGGAAACGCAGACGCAACCCCTTCTGCTGTGGCTCCACGTGGATGTCACTGGCTCCCACTGACATCGCCTGCAGCAGGATTCGGTCCACTAGCGTCACCACGGGTGAGGCTTCTGCATCGTTGAGGCTGGCCTCAAGGTCAAGGGCATCCCTGGCCAGTTGGGCGTCGCTGTCTTCCTCGCTCTCCAACACCTCATCGGGGCTGAAGTCGTGAAGAAACGACTCAGCATTCAGATCGAGAGTGATTGCTGTCTCTGCTGGAGCAGGGTTGCTCGACTCTTCTTTGGCTTGTTCTGCGGTTGGCGGGTTTGGTTCCGTCGTTGGTTGCTCTGTTTTTGTGGCCAAGGCCCGCTGCAGATCCGCCTCGATGGCGGGGTGCAGGCGGATCGTGCGGTGTTGGTCCGGCAGCTGATCGATCAGGTATTGCCATTCCTGGTCTCGCCACTGGCTGGGGATCGCGATGTCCAGGTGGTCTGCACCGATGGCGATCGGCATGGCCTGCAGTGCCTGCCATTGATCCGGGCTGACGTCCGGGAGGGCGTCGCTGAGCAGATGCGGCTTGCCAGCAGTTGCTCTGGGCCCGGAACCGGTTGCTGCAACAGCAATTCAAGGGCGAAACGCTGCCGTGCCGTGTCGCCGGCATCGGGGGTGGGCAGCGTCAGAGTCATAGATGGCGAACGAGGTGCGGGCTTCCGCAGCTTGTGGGAGGTCAGCGTTGCCCTTCAACATGTCTAGACAGCAATCCCTGAGCGGTCAGCATGAGCGGCGAAGCCTCCACCCCAGAGCAGGACCAGACCGTTGAGTCCGGTGCTGTTCCAGCCACGCCGGAGTCCGCTTCTGATGCGCCCGAGGTGACGTCTGAACAGGCTCCTGCAGCGGTGGATCCGGCGGATCGGATGCAGCAGCTCGAGCAGGAGTTGAGCGCGTTGAAGCAGGAGCACGAGACGCTCAACAGCCAATACATGCGCATTGCGGCGGATTTCGACAACTTCCGCAAGCGCCAGAGCCGCGACCAGGACGACATGCGTCAGCAGCTGGTCTGCTCGACCCTCACGGAGATCCTGCCCGTCGTCGACAACTTCGAGCGGGCCCGTCAGCAGCTGAATCCTGAAGGTGAGGAGGCCCAGGCGCTGCACCGCAGTTACCAGGGTCTTTATAAGCAATTGGTGGAGGTGCTCAAGCAGCAGGGGGTGGCCCGCATGGAAGTGGTTGGCCAGGAGTTCGATCCCAACCTGCATGAGGCCGTGCTCCGGGAGGAAAGCAGCGAGTTCGCTGAGGATGTGGTCTGCGAGGAGCTCCAGCGCGGCTACCACCGCGACGGGCGTGTGCTGCGCCACGCCATGGTGAAGGTGTCGATGGGTCCAGGACCATCCGATCCGGCGTCAGCGCCCGCTGAGACCGCAGCGGCACCGGATCAGACGGCGGAGGAGGCCTGATGGCCGACTTCTACGACCTGCTCGGTGTCAGCCGGGATGTCGATCCCGACAGCCTCAAGCGGGCTTATCGGCGCATGGCGCGTCAGTACCACCCCGACATCAACAAGGATCCGGGAGCTGAAGACCGTTTCAAGGAAATCGGCCGCGCCTACGAGGTGCTCAGTGATCCCCAGACCAGGGCCCGTTATGACCAGTTCGGCGAAGCCGGACTTGGTGGTGCGGCCGGTGCCCCCGACATGGGGGACATGGGCGGATTCGCGGATCTGTTCGAGACGTTTTTCCAGGGCTTTGGTGGACCCGGGGGTGCTGGAGCTGCTCGGCCGCGGCGTCAGGGCCCTCAGCAGGGGGATGACCTTCGTTACGACCTGACGATTGATTTCGAGCAGGCGGTGTTCGGTCAGGAGCAGGAGATCAAGATCCCGCATCTGGAGACCTGCGACACCTGCGGCGGCAGCGGTGCCAAAGCGGGCAGTGGACCCACCACCTGCGGCACCTGTGGCGGCGCCGGGCAGGTGCGCCGTGCCACCCGAACTCCCTTCGGCAGTTTCACTCAGGTCGCCGAGTGCCCCAACTGTGGAGGCACGGGCCAGGTGATTTCGGATCCCTGCGGGTCCTGTGGTGGCCAGGGTGTCAAACAGGTGCGCAAGAAGCTGCGGATCAACATCCCTGCCGGGGTGGACACCGGAACACGGCTGCGTGTGACCGGCGAAGGCAACGCCGGACCCCGGGGAGGCCCGTCCGGTGACCTTTACGTGTTCCTCACCGTTCGCAATCACCCGCGCTTGCAGCGGGATGGACTGAACATCTTCTCGGAGGTCAAGGTCAGCTACCTCCAGGCGATTCTTGGCGACACCATTGAGGTGGAAACCGTTGATGGCAGCAAGGAGCTGGAGATCCCCGCCGGCACCCAGCCCGGCACGGTGCTCACCCTGCCGAACCTGGGCATTCCCAAGCTCGGGAATCCGGTGGCACGGGGCGATCAGCGCGTGACGGTCACCGTGGATCTGCCCAAGCGGATCAGTGATGTGGAGCGGGAGCTCCTCGAGCAGTTGGCGGGTCACCATTCCGCCCGCGGCAAGCAACACCACCACCACAACAGTGGTCTGTTCGCTCGCTTGTTCGGTCAGAAGGGATGAGCAGGCGTTCCCTGGATCTGCGGGGAACGCCCTGTCCGGTGAATTTCATTCGCTGCAAGCTCACCCTCGAGCAGATGAACAGCGGTGACTGTCTGGAGGTCTGTCTCGATCGGGGGGAGCCTGAGGCCATGGTTCTTCCAGGCCTGAGGGATGCAGGCCATCGTGTGGAGTGCATTGATCAAACGCCGGATGCCATCACCATCGAGGTGATCTGCGGTGGCTGACACCGGCCGTTCGGTGGCATCAGGGATGGTGGTGGCGCTCCAGGCCAACTACCTGGAGGTTGAGTTGGATGTCGCACCCGATGGATGCCCAGGGCGGCTGCTCTGCACCCGTCGCACCCGGCTTAGCCATCGGGGTGAAGCCGTTTATGTGGGCGATCGGGTTCGCGTCGAGGCAATTGATCCAGGCCAGGGGCGTGCCGTGGTGGCCGAGGTCGAGCCACGCCACAGTTTTCTCACACGCCCACCGGTGGCGAACGTTTCCTTGGTGGCTGTGGTGTTGGCAGTGGAACAGCCCAGCTTTGATCCTGATCAGGCCAGTCGCTTTCTGTTGACGGCGGAACGGACCGGGCTGGAGGTGATCCTTCTGCTTACCAAGACAGACCTTCTTTCAGCTGCAGCGCTCGATCGGCTGGTGACCCGGTTGCAGGGGTGGGGCTATGACCCGCTGGTGCTGTCCAGTGCAGCCGGAACCGGCATTGATGCTTTACGGCAGCGTCTGGCTGGTGCGCAGCTGTCGGTGCTGTGTGGGCCTTCTGGGGTGGGCAAGAGCAGCCTGCTGAACCAGTTGCGCCCTGACCTTCAACTGCGCACGGCTGCGGTGTCCGGTCGACTGCAGCGCGGGCGCCACACCACCCGCCACGTCGAGCTGTTTCCCCTGGGGCCGAGCGCGAGGGTGGCTGATACCCCCGGGTTCAACCGCCCTGATCTGCCGGATAACCCCCAGGAACTGGGGGTCCTCTTTCCGGAGCTGCGTCAGCAACTTGATCCCTGGCCCTGTCGCTTCCGCGACTGCCTGCATCGCGGTGAGCCCGACTGCGGTGTGTCCACGGACTGGGAACGCTATGCCCTGTACAAGGCCGCGTTGATCGAGCAGAGCAGCCTCAGCCGCCCATCCCGGGGAGGTTGAGATTCAGGCCACCGGTGAGTTCTTCCATCCGGCCCTTCATCGTGGCGGTGGATTGCTCATAGGCCGCCTGCAGGGCTTCAAGGGTGGCCGTTTCGCTGGCCTGTTGGCCCTCCTGAAGCAGGGTTGGGTCCAGTCGTACCCGCAGCGGTTGCTGGTTGCCCGACAGCCAAACGCTGGCGCGGCCATCGCTGCTCTTGCCTTCGATCTCCATCCCGTCCAGTTCGTCCTGCAGGGCCTGAGCGTTCTGCTGAATCTCCTGAGCCTTCTTGAAGGCTTCGGTGAGCTGGCCGAAATTAGGGAGTCCGAACCCTGCCATGGCGATCCTGTGGGAGTCGGAAGGTTAAGCCGCCGAAGCGAATCCCAGCCGCTTCACTTCGGGGTGCAGACGGATTCCGTGTTCGGCTTCGATGCGGTCCTGCACCAGCTGGATCAACTGGGCGATGTCCTTCGCCTCGGCATCACCGGTGTTGACGATGAAATTGGCATGCACGGTTGAGATTTCGGCGCCGCCGATCCGGGTTCCCTTCAGTCCTTGCTCTTCGATCAGCCGTCCGGCCTTGAGCGGTTCGGGATTGCGGAAGACACTGCCGCAGCTGGGTTGTTGGTAGGGCTGCGTGGTGGTGCGGTGACTGAGGTTCGCCGTGGTGACCCGCTTCAGTTCATCCGGATCGTGACCGGGCTGCAAGCGGAACCGTGCCGACAACACCACGAGGTTGTCGTCTTGAAGACGGCTGTGCCGGTAGGCGAAGTCCAGTTGATCCCGCTGCAGCTCAAAGCAGTTGCCCCCTTCCATGGGCATGACACGCACCGACTCCAGCCATTCCGCTGTGCAGCCTCCCTGGGCTCCTGCATTCATCACAGCCGCACCGCCAGCGGTTCCCGGGATGCCAACCGACCACTCCAGACCATGCAATCCAGCGCGGGCAGCGCGTCTTGCCAGTGACGGGATCGGTTCGCCGGCGAGCACCTCAACGGTCCCCGTGGTGGCATCAAGCTGCAGCCCCTGAAGTTTGCGCAGACAGAGCGAGAGCCCCGGCAGGCCGTCATCGTGAATCAGCAGGTTCGACCCAGCGCCGATGACGCGGCAGGGCATGCCTTGGTGAGCGGCCCATTCGATCCAGGCCTGAGTTTCCTCAAGGCTGGCGGGTTCGGCCAGCCATTCGGCCGCTCCTCCCACCCGCCAGGTGGTGTAGTCCGCCAGTTTGACTCGGGCCTGCGGTAGGCGGGCATCACACTGCTGGGTCATGACGTCAGCCTTGACCACAGTCCATTCACGTCGCCAGCACCCATGGCCAGAACAAGATCGTTCTCGCGGCTGTGCTGAATCACCAGCTCGGTGAGTTGATCGAGGTTGTCTGCGACGGCGATTTCAAGATTCGGTTTCAGCTTGCGCACCCGATCCGCCAGGACGTTGCTGCTGATGCCCTGCAGCGGTTGCTCGCCTGCGGGATAGACGGGAGCCAGCAGCAGCAGATCACAGTTCTGTAGGGCTTTGGCGAAGCCATCGAGGAACTGCTTGGTGCGGCTGTAGCGGTGCGGCTGGAACACCGCCAGGAGCCGTTGTGGTGCTGTGGGGAGCGGACTGCGGCCACTGCGCACCATCAGGCGTGCCATCTCCAGGGTTGCCTGCACCTCACTGGGATGGTGGGCGTAGTCATCAACGATGTGACGGCCCTTCCAGGTGCCCCGAAGATCAAATCGGCGGCCCGGTGCCTTTAGGCCAGCGAGGCCCTCCACCAATTGGTCAAAGGGGAGACCTTCCATGCGGCAGGCGGCCAAGGCGCCTGTGGCATTGCTGAGGTTGTGCAGCCCGGCCATCGGCAGGGTGAAGTCGCCGACGGGGTGGCCGGCTTCATAGAAACGGGCGACGCACCGATCGCCTTCAAGGCTCAAGGGCAGGGCGGCGAAGTCAACGGATTCGGCGCTCTGGTTGGACCACCAGGCCGTTGGCTGGAAGTGTTCCTGAAGGATCGGGCAGTCGTGATTGGCCAGCACGCGATCGCAACCCCCTGCGAAGCGTTGCAGGGTGGAGATCAGCTCGTCGAGGCTGGAGTAGTGATCGGTGTGATCCAGCTCCAGGTTGGTGATCACCCCCAGGCTGGGGCTGAACTTCACCAGGGACCCGTCGGATTCATCCGCCTCGGCCACGAGCAGCTTCCCCTGGCCAGCGTGACCATTGCTGCCGAGGCTGGGGACGATGCCTCCAATCACAGCTGTTGGGTCCTGATCGGCCTCCAGCAGCAAGGTGGTGATCAAGGTGCTGGTGGTGGTCTTGCCGTGGCTGCCGGCGACTGCAATGGAGGGTTGCTGCTCGATCAGAGCCGCCAGTAGATCGGAGCGATGCCAGATCTCCAGCCCCTGCTGACGGGCTCGTTGCAGTTCCGGATTGCTCTCCGGGATGGCTGTGCTGATCACCACCACCGGCGAGCCAGCGGCTGTTGCTTCCGTGACGGCATCAATGCAGGTGGCGTCCTGCTGACGGAAGACCTTCACCCCGAGGGTCTTCAGCTGTCGCGTTGTCGCATTGTCACGCGGGTCTGAGCCGCTGACGAAGTGACCGCGGTCAATGAGAATTCTTGCCAAAGCCGACATACCAATTCCGCCGACACCGATGAAGTGGACTGGTGTCTGACGGTCGAGCAGGCGCGGCAACGGAGGGCTTCAGTCGGAAGCAAGATAAGTCAGTTGCCGCTGCTTGTCTGCCGTGCTGAGGGCCGGATCGAGCTGATTGAAGCGGGGTGGAACAAGGTATTTCTGCTGATTTCTGTATGATCGGCGGCCAAAACCCTTGCGCGGCTTTGCCGCTTCTGCCATGACCCTGCGCGTTGCGATCAATGGATTCGGCCGGATCGGTCGCAATGTTTTGCGGGGATGGATCAGCCGGGGTGCTGACACCGGCCTGGAAATCGTGGGGATGAACTCCACGTCCGACCCCGCCACCAGCGCTCACCTGCTGACCTACGACTCCATCCTTGGGCGTCTCGATCCCTCCGTGGACATCAAGACCACGGACACCTCGATGTTCGTCAACGGTAAGGAGATCAAATTCTTCGCCGACCGCAATCCCCTCAACTGCCCCTGGAAGGAGTGGGGCGTTGACCTGGTGATCGAGTCCACCGGTGTGTTCAACACCGATGAGAAAGCCAGCATGCACATCCAGGCTGGCGCCAAGAAGGTGATCCTCACCGCCCCTGGTAAGGGTGATCGCGTCGGCACCTTCGTTGTGGGCGTCAACGACGACCAGTACCGCCACGAGGACTGGGACATCCTCAGCAACGCCAGCTGCACCACCAACTGCCTGGCACCGATCGTCAAGGTTCTGGATCAGAACTTCGGCCTCGACTGGGGTCTGATGACCACCATTCACAGCTACACCGGCGACCAGCGGATCCTGGACAACAGCCACCGCGACCTGCGCCGCGCCCGTGCTGCAGCTCTTAACATGGTTCCCACCACCACCGGTGCAGCCAAGGCCGTGGCTCTGGTTTACCCCGAGGTGAAGGGCAAGCTCACCGGCTTCGCCATGCGCGTTCCCACCCCGAACGTCTCCGCTGTTGACCTCACCTTCGGTCCCTCCCGCGCCGCCAGCGTCGACGACATCAAGGCCGCCATCAAGTCGGCTTCCGAGAACGGCATGAAGGGGATCATCAAGTACAGCGATCTGCCCCTGGTGTCCACCGACTACGCCGGCACCAACGAGTCCACCATCTTTGATGCTGACCTCACCTACGCCATGGGTGACAAGGCTGTGAAGATCCTGGCCTGGTACGACAACGAGTGGGGCTACAGCCAGCGTGTTGTTGACCTCGCCGAAGTGGTGGCCAAGAACTGGAAGTGATCGCCCGTTGATCGCTTTTTTGATCCCTCCCGACCTGGGGGGGATTTTTTTTGGTCAGGCACGATCGCTTAGGGGGTCGCCCAGGGCTGCTCAGGGCTGACCGAAGTGATCAAATCCGCTCGTGGCCACTGGCTTGTGGTTGTGGGCCCAGCGGATGACGCCCGCTTCAGCATTGATCTGGCCGATGCGCTGGCTTTCGGGGATGCATCGCTGCCATGCATCGGCCCAGGCTTCGGGAAGGCTCAGCACCAACTCAAAGTCCTCTCCTCCGGCGAGGCACCAATCCGTCCATCGAGCTCCCTCAGGCCAGCCTTCGGCCGTTGGAAGCTGGTCGTTGTGCAGCACCGCTCCGCAGCCGCTGCTGCTGCAGAGACCTGCGACGGCAGAGAGCAGTCCGTCGCTGCTGTCGGTTCCCCCGGCCCGCCAGGGCAGATGCTCCGGTTTGCAGGCCAGCAGCTGCTGGACGTCCTTCAGCCGAGGTGTCGGGCGTTGGTGGCGTGCGATCGACTGGTCCCGCAGGGTTGAGCACAAAGCGATCTCACGCACGCTTGGTTCGTCCTGCAGGAGGGCGAGGCCCAGTCGGCTGAGCCCATGGGGCCCACTGGTGACCAGCACATCGCCAGGGCGGGCTGCGTTGCGATGCAGACGCAGGGGTCCGAGGCGGCCGAGTGCCGTGATCGAGAGCAGCCTCTGCTCTCCTTTGGAGCAGTCACCCCCCAGCAGAACGCCGCCGTACTGCCCCAGGGCGGCACTGATGCCTTGATACACCCCGTCCACCCAGTCCCAATGGGTGTGGCTTGGGGCGACCAGGGCCACGGTGATTCCATCGATGTCGATGGCACCACTGGCGGCCAAGTCGGACAGGTTGGCGGCAACTGCGCGCCAGCCCACATCTATGGCGGTTGTGGTGGCATCGCTGAAATGGATGCCATCCACCAGAACGTCGGTGTTGATCAGTAGCGGCCGGACGTCGGCGGCCAGGGCTGCAGTGTCGTCACTGAGCTGATCGGGCGGAGCGAAGCGAGCCAGCCGCCTGAGCAGCTCCGCTTCAGTCAGTTCCGCCAGGGTCGGGCTCATGCGTGGGCTTTGAGCTGCTCCGCTCCCTCAACAACCTTCACGGCGGTGATCCGGTCATCGACGCCCAATTCCTCCACAACATCGAATCCATCCACCACGTAGCCGAAGGCTGCATTGCGGCCATCCACGAGGTTCAGACCAGCCGGGGTGAGCTCTGCCTCGTAGAGAAACATGAAGAACTGCGAGGATCCGTCGTCGAGGGCCTGGTCTGAATGGGCCCAGCCAAGGGTGCCCAGGGTTGCGAACGGAAGGGTCGGTGTGGCCATGTACAGGCCCACGTCTTCAAAGGTTTCGTTGTAGATCGTGTCGTCTTCGCCCGGCACGCGGATCTCCAGGGGCACATGGCGCTCCTGCTTGGTCTTTGGATCCACGTAGCCGATCTCCGGACCTTCCGGATCACCGCTCTGAAGCACGTAGAAGTCTTCGGCCCGGATGAAGGGCAGTCCGTCATAGAAGCCCTTGAGGGCGAGATCGACGAAGGCGCCTGCGGTGAGTGGGGCGTTGTAGCCATCCACCACGGTGGTCAGCTCCCCCTGGGTGGTGCTGATGTTGAGGGTGGCTCGTCCCTGCAGCCGTGGCAGGGCATCGAAGTCTGCGGGGATCTCCCGTTCAAAGCCGTCGGGCACCAGCAGGGCCTCTACATCACCGATGAAGCTCAGCGTCCGGCGTCGATCGGCGATGAAGCCTGGTTTGTCGGTGGCTTTGACCTTCTCTTTGAGGTCTTCAAGGCCCTGATCCACGCGCTCAAACAGTGCTTCAGCCGTACCGCGTTTGGCTTCAGGGACCGCGTTCAGGATGGTGTCGCGGCGAGTGTTGAGCAGTGATTCAGTGCGTGACACCGTCTTGCCGAGGGCTGTCCAGCGTTTGGCCCGCAGATCGTCACTGGTGAGTTCCAGCCGATGCTGCAGTTCGCGGATGTCGTCCTGATCGAAGGGAAGCGCGTCCCGAAGAATCGCGGCAGGGTCCTTCACAGCATTGCCCTGGGGCAATGCGGCCCAGGCAGGGGCGGCGATTGTGATCAGAGCAAAGCTGATCAGAACAGCAAGGACGGCGTTCAAACGCTGATGGACCAAGGGGGAACCCCAGTGCTGACGGGACTTTGGCACAGCCGTATAGTCCGATGAACCGTTCGGTGGGAATGATCTCCAGTAACGACTTCCGCACCGGCACCACGATTGAGATCGATGGGGCCGTCTGGCGTGTTGTCGAGTTCTTGCACGTCAAGCCCGGCAAGGGATCTGCCTTCGTGCGCACCAAGCTCAAGGCGGTGAAGTCCGGCAACGTGGTGGAGAAGACCTTCCGCGCCGGGGAAATGCTTCCCCAGGCGATGTTGGAGAAATCCTCGCTTCAGCACACCTACATGGAAGGTGAGGACTATGTCTTCATGGACATGGCCACCTACGAGGAGACCCGCCTCAGCGCCGACCAGATCGGCGAGAGCCGCAAATACCTCAAAGAGGGTATGGAAGTGAACGTGGTGTCCTGGAACGACACCCCCCTCGAGGTTGAACTGCCCAACTCCGTGGTTCTGGAGATCAAAGAAACCGACCCTGGCGTCAAAGGCGACACCGCCACCGGTGGCACCAAGCCCGCCATTCTTGAGACCGGTGCACAAGTGATGGTTCCGCTCTTCCTTTCTGTGGGAGAAAAGATCAAAGTGGACACCCGCAACGACAGTTACCTCGGGCGCGAAAACGGATGACCATGCAGCTGGATCACGAACAACTGCACCGCTTGCTGGAAGCGCTCGGCGAGAGCGACATCCAGGAGTTCCGGTTGGAAGGGGACGACTTCCGTCTGGAAATCCGTCGCAACCTGCCGGCCCAGGCCGTCATGGCCCCGGTCATGCCCGCTCCCGTTGCTGCTGCACCAGCGCCTGTTGCGCCCGCTGAGCATGCAGCTGCACCGCCTGCATCCACCGCAACCCGCAGTGACCTGCTCGAAGTCACGGCTCCGATGGTGGGTACCTTCTACCGCGCTCCCGCTCCGGGCGAACCTGCCTTTGTTGAGGTGGGCAGCCGCATCAATGTCGGCCAGACCGTCTGCATCCTTGAGGCGATGAAGCTGATGAACGAGCTGGAGTCTGAGGTTGGCGGTGAAGTGGTGGAGATCCTGGTCGACAACGGCACGCCCGTTGAATTTGGTCAGGTGCTGATGCGGGTCAAGCCGGCCTGAGTCAGCTCAGGTCCCAGGCGGCCTGAATGGCTGCCGTCGTGCTCTCAGGGCTGGCGATCCCTTGGCCTGCAATGTCGAAGGCGGTGCCGTGGTCGGGGGAGGTGCGTAGGAACGGCAGTTCCAAAGTGGTGTTCACCGCTGCGTCGAAGGCCAGCAGCTTCACGGGAATGAGCCCCTGGTCGTGATACAAGGCCAGGATCCCGTCAGGACCAGGCTGGTTTGGCGACTGCCAAGCGCGAGCAGCGCTGATCCAGCAGGTGTCAGGAGGAACAGGACCCACTAGCTGCACCTGAGGATGGTCCTTCCGCCATTGATCCAGCAGCGGCAGCATCCATTCGGCTTCTTCGTGGCCCAGTTGACCGGCTTCACCGGCATGGGGATTCAGACCGGCAATGCGCAGATGGGGTGTGCTCGTGAAGCGTCGACAGAACCCCTCCAGCACGTTCAGTTTGTGCTGCACCAGGTCTGGGCTCAGCGCCTCAGGGACCTGGCTGAGGGGGATGTGGGTGGTGGCCAGCAAGGTGTTCAGGCGCCAGCCGCTGGTGGGAGAGACGGCGGTGAACAGCATTGAGGAGCGCTGGCGTCCAGCCAACTCAGCCAGCCGTTCGGTCTGCCCGGGATAGCGGTGGCCGGCCGCATGCCAGAGGTGTTTGGCGATGGGGGCGGTGACCAGGGCGCGGGACCCCCGTTCCTGCAGTAGTTCGACGGCGCGAGTCAGCCAGCGAAACCCCGCATCGGCTCCGCTGGTGGTGGGCTGTCCTGGCTGAACGCTGGCTTCTAGCGGTTGATCGTCGATCCTGAGGGCTGCGGGGTCGGCAAGGGGGTGGCTCGTTTGCTGCTGCAGTCGCGCGTGGGTGCTGATCAGCGTGCGCCGGCAACCCACCAGCAGGGGTTGGAGCTCTGGGGGGAGCGTGGCTGAGGCGAGGGCTTTGAGTACCACTTCCATGCCGATGCCCGCGGGATCGCCGAGAGCGATCACCAGCTCATGCCTAGGGTTCGTGGAATCGTGGGGGCCCATCGCTGTGCTGCGTTTGCTGCTGCTGGGGTTTTTGTTGGTGGGATTGGCCGCTGGCCTGAGCAATGGCTGGATCGAACTGCATCTCTCCCGTTTTCTTGAGGATGTGGGGCTTTCCCTGCCTGAGGAAGGCGAGGGTTTCGATTTCAACCGTTGGCTGATTGAGGGGGAGAACTCAGGTCAGACAGATTGAGTTTGTCCTGGTCCAGGCAATCCTGCAGCCCAACGCGGTAGTTCGGATGCAGCAATGCATAGCCGAGCTCATGGCAGAGCCTGTGGTTGCTGACGCGGCGGTTCTCGCTCCAGAACGACTGCGCCATCGGACTCATGCTGTCCACGATCTGGTCGAACGGCTCCAGCGGCGGCAGGGCACAACCCAACAGGTCTGCCGCATGCCGCATCAGTTCAGCGCTGGGAGCCGGGAGGTCATCCACCACATTCACGATGCTTCCATGGCCAGGGCTTGCCGGAGCGTCCTGCTCGGCGCGATGCATCAGGTGCCAGCAGGCCCCTGCGATGTCTTCCACATGGATGCGGCAGAACACCTGGCCAGGCTTGTCGATCAAGCGGGCCCGCCCTTGCTGCAAGCTGTTGAGCACCGACCGGCCTGGGCCATAAATGCCTGGCAGACGCAGAATCTGGATCGGCAGCCCTGAGCGCAACCAAGCTTGTTCGCAGTTGACGCGGCGCATGCTGCGGTCCAGCGCTGGCGCCGGGTCGTCCTGTTCCGACACCCAACCGCCCTGACGGTCGCCGTACACCCCTGTGGTTGAGAGGTAGCCCGCCCAGCGCAGCGGCAGGCTTCTGAGCGTTGGCAGCAGCTTTAACAAGACCGGATCGTTGCCTTCGCGATCTGGGGGGATGGTGGACAGCAGATGGGTCACGCCCTCCAGGGCAGCAGGGTCGAGCTGGTCCTGACCGTTGCTGTCGAAGAGCAGATCTGCCTCGGCAGAGTCGAGGGAACGGCGGGTGCAGAGCACCGGTGTTCCCAGGGCTCGAGCCAGCCCGGCCAGACAACGTCCGCTGTATCCGCCGCCCAGCACCAGAAGCTTGGTGTCAGCCGCCAGAGGCTGCGAGCGCTTGACAAGATCAGCAAGCATCAGTACACCTGTATTAGGTCAAATGTACTGTCGTGACGTCGTCGTCTCTCCATCGTTCCCGCTCCGGGCCCATCCTGCTTCGGGCCATCCTGACGGCTGCCCTGCTCGCCGGTGCTGTGGTGTTGGCCCCTGAAGACCCGGGTGTTCAGGCCTCCATTTGCCAGCGTCACCACTCCTCGGATGTCTGCCGGGTTTGGTGAGCCTCAGGCGGCCTGAGCCGCGATTGAGATGTCGTCCGGCTCGTTGATGGGCTGATCCGGTTGGGCCCACTGCAGCAGGCGGACGGCGAGTCGTAGGTCGCCATCCATCCAGGCCCGAATCGCCATGGCGCGGCGTGGGTCATAGAAGCGCTGTCGCCGGTACCAGTCGAAAACGTCGGCGTCGGATTTGCGGCCATTGCAGGACAAGCAGGCCGGTACGCAGTTTTCAGTAACGCTTGAACCCCCTTTGGCCTGAGGGTGAATGTGATCAATTGATTCGGAAGGTTTTCCGCAATAAATACAACTTTTGCCGGTAAAAGTGTGAAGAGACTGACGCCATCTTCGAACGCGTAATTTGGGACAGAGTTCGTCGAGAAAAACCGCGTCCCTGCTATGCATCCGAATGCATCGGTTGAGGGAATTCTGCCTTGAACGAAAAGCCCGTCAATGTGTCGAGCGCTGCATTTTCGATAATTTTTCAGCCTGTGATGTGAATCTTGATCTCAATGCTTGCGCGCTGATCTGGGTTCACTAAAGTGATTGTTTGTGGGGGCCTGTTGGTGCCGCCAAAACCCACATTGACCTGTTGCCTGGACCTCTCTCCAGCGGGTCTGATTCGCGTGGTCAGCCCCTTTGATGCGGTGACCCAGTCCCAGTTGCGTCGGATCAAGCCCCGAGGGCGTTGGAACGGTGCTGGCCAGGGGTGGGATTTTCCCTTGGCCGCAGCCGATGCGCTTCAGCAGGCCCTGGGGCGCCGTTTCCCCGTCACCTCTGCACTGCAGCAGTGGCTCGACTGGTGCCAGCAGCCGCTGCCACCGCTGCCACCGCACCGAACCCTTGTGGCTGCAGCGGATCTCGACGAAGTCCTGCAGGATGGTCGTCGGCCTCTGCGCCATCAACGCTCCGGGGTCCGCTGGCTCCTGGCCCGTCGCGGTGCCGTTCTGGCGGATGAGATGGGGTTGGGGAAGACCCTTACAGCTCTGTTGGCGGCCCGTGCCCTGATGCGTTGCGCCGAGCTGCGGTTGCTGGTGGTGGCTCCCGTCGGCCTGCATCCCCACTGGCGCCGGGAATCAGAGGCCCTTGGGGTTGAGCTGGAGCTGGCGAGCTGGGCTCGGCTTCCCGACACCCTCCCACCAGCGGGAACGCTCCTGGTGGTGGATGAAGCGCACTACGCCCAGTCGCTTCAGGCCCAGCGCACGGCTGCCTTGCTGCGTCTGGCCCGTCATCCCCGTCTGCGGGCGATCTGGATGCTCACGGGAACCCCGATGAAGAACGGTCGCCCGTCCCAGCTGTATCCCCTGCTTGCGGCGATGGATCATCCGATTGCTCGGGATCAACGCCAGTTCGAAGAGCGGTATTGCCAGGGGCACTGGCGGGAGGGTCGATCCGGCAAACGTTGGCAGGCGTCCGGCGCCAGTCAGTTGGAGGAGCTGCGGCGCTTAACTCGACCGTTGATCCTGCATCGCCGCAAGCAGCAGGTGGTGGACCTTCCTCCCAAGCAGCGACGTCTTCACCCCGTAGCGCTGTCGGAGGCTGAGCTCACGGGTTTCGACCATCGTGTCGAGCTGGTGTTGGATGACTACCGGCGTAGGGCTCAGCTCGGAGAGGTGCGACGGGATGCAGAGCACCTGGCTTTGCTCACCTCCATGCGCCAGATCGCTGCGGAATTCAAATTGCCGGCGGCCCAGAAGCTGGTGGAGTCACTGCGCCGGCAAGGCGAGGCTGTAGTGCTGTTCAGTGGCTTTGTGGCCCCATTGCAGCTGTTGCAGCAAACCCTTGGTGGCGAGTTGTTGACCGGTCGTCAGCGCCCTGCTGAACGCCAGGGGAGTGTGGATCGGTTCCAGCAGGGTCAGAACGATTGTCTGTTGGCCACCTTCGGCACCGGTGCCCTTGGCTTCACCCTGCACCGGGCCCGTCATGTGGTGTTGCTGGAACGCCCCTGGACGCCGGGCGATCTCGACCAAGCCGAAGACCGCTGTCACCGTCTGGGAATGGGAGATGGCCTGACTTGCCATTGGCTGCAGCTCGGCGCAGCCGACCAGCTGGTGGATGGCTTATTGGCGAGCAAGGCGCAACGGATCGAGGTGTTGCTGGGGCCCCGGCGCTTGTCGCTGCAACGTCAATCACTCCCCGCCATGGTGCGGGATTGTTTGCAATTGCTCTGACGCACCTGGAGTTCGTGCTGCAGCATCGGGTCGACCGGCTGGCTCGACTGCTCCAGCAGCGACACTGCTATCGCGACGTCGTCGCAGGCTTTGGCTTGATCGCCAAGCAGGGTCAAGACCAGGGCGCGGTCGCGATGCAGATCGGCCTGATCCGGTGTCTGCTCGATGGCCTCATCACAGCGTCTAACGATCAGCTCAAGGTCATTCATGCGGAAGCCACCGAGGCAACTGGAGACGAGTGGCGTCGGTGGGTTGGCAGGCGTCGCGGGTTGCTTGCTCTGGCAGCCCGCCATCAACACGGCAGCCGAAAGCATCAGCCTCAGAAGCCCTGAGGGCTCAGTAGCTGTAGCGCGTGGTGTCGTCGCTGCTCTCGATGCTGCTTTCGGTGACGGAGGAGGAGTTTGCAAGGGCGGCAGCGGTGGCTGGTTGAGTGTTCCCGCCGAACAGATCACCAAGGAACTGGCCACAGTCGGGGAAATTGCCGGGGTCCTGGACGACGGCTTCCGTAATCATCACCGAGGCATGCTCCGGGGATGTTTTGAACACGCCGCTGCGCTGCCGCTTGATCACGGCGTAGGCGGCATTCCAGCTCACCTCGTGGTCGTTGCCGTTGGACCGCATGAAGCAATAGATCTTGGCTCCCTTCTCTTCGGTCGCTTGCAGGGGGGAGGTCATGGTGCTGAGAGTGCCGATCAGGGCCGCGGCGGAGAGAACCAGCGATGACCTGATGGGACCCATGACGTCAGTTGTGGATTGGTCCCAAGGTATCGATCAGCTTCCAGCTGTCGAGGGGACGATCAGCCGCACCACCAAGGGCAGCACCAGCAGCACGGTGATCAGCCTCACGGCATGGAGGGCGGCCACCGCGGCACCGACGCCGAATTCGGCACCGACCAGGCTCATGCCACTGATGCCTCCCGGGGCAGCGCCAAGCAAGGCCACGACGGGATCAATGCCGAGCAAGCGGCTGGTCCAGAGGCCGACGACCAGTCCTGTCAGCACCAGCGCCAAGGTGATCAGAACCGCTGGTTTCCAGAGAAGTTGCAGTTGCTCCAAGGACGTTCGCGTCAGGCCAGTTCCGATCACGGTGCCGATGCCGATCTCCAGAACCGTGCGCGTTCCCGCTGGCCATGTGGCTGGTTCCAGCTGGCCGCTCATGCTGACGATGCCAGCACCTAGTAAGGCTCCCGCCAGAGGTGCGGCGGGAATGCCGCTGAACAGAGCCAGCAGTCCGATGGCGGTTCCAGCCAGCAGGTACAGCGCCAGCGTTGCCAAGGAAGGCATCGGTCTCGATCGCGTCATGTCAGCTTGATCTTGAGACAGCGGCGCTCCTGTGTTGTCATCAGCGCAACCATCAGCTTTCGGTGATGACGTCCTCCGTGTCCTTTCGGATCACCCGCACAGCGGAAGATCTCGCTCAAACCATCACGGCTCTGTCGCAGCGCTTGGTGAAACTGGAACAGCGTCAGGAAGCGCTCGAGCTCCAACTGCGCCATCAGCAGCAGAATCTGAATGCTGTCCCAGACGAAGAAATCACCACGCTCGAGGGCGTAGAAGCTCTGCTGCGGGAAACGCGGGAGCTGCTGGAGAGCACAGCTCCGATGCCAGAGCCTGAAATGGCTGAGGAGTCCTCCCAGAACCATGCCTGGGGTCAGGAGGCCGAAACAGAAGCGGGCCGCGATGTCGCGTAGGGGTGGCGCGCGGTGCCAAAATAAAAAGAAAGGCAACTATGGCGACCACCATCCCTGCCTCCAATGCTTGTGCTTCTCGCACCTTGCATGGCATGACCATCTGGACCCGGTCAGGTTTCCTTGAAGGTGGTCATCAGCTCGAGAAGCTGGAATTCGCGCTTGCCCTCGCTGAAGCCAAAGGTGATCAGCGCCGTTGCTCGCAGTTGCGCGACCGGATTGCCGATCTGGGGGGCAATGCGGAGGAACCGGGTACCTGATCGGAATCCAAGCAATCGACGGGGTTGATCGGCAATCGTGCAGATCGCGTGTGGGATGGTCTAAATATCAATTAGAGCTAATCTTTTGTTGACAAGGGAATCCGAACGTTGACCCTAACGCTTACGAAAACAAAACAATCGGAGACAGCTGCTCAACAACGTCAGGACCATGAATCAGCAGCCCAGGCTCTGTTCATCAAGGCCCGCCACTGCGCAGAAGATGGACGAATCAATGAGGCGGGCTCGTTGATCTTGCAGGCACTGGAACACGAGCGCCGTGCTGGATCTGCCGGGCCTCAGGTTCTTCAGCTCGTCAAGTCTCGTTCTTGATGAGCGTTTGAAATTTGATCAAGCGGGTGACCGGACTCGAACCGGCGACGTTCAGCTTGGGAAGCTGACATTCTACCACTGAATTACACCCGCAAAGGGGCGAGATCGCTCTCGCCACCTGTGTTTTAGCTAAGAGCAGCGGAGGCTGCAGCAACCCCTGCTCCCATGCTGCCTTTGTGCAGACCAAGGGACTGAAGGGTGGATTCGATCGCAGCGACGGCGGTCAGAACATCCCGGTCGCAGACGTAGCCGAGATGGCCGATGCGGAACACCTGACCTTTGAGGTGGTCTTGTCCTCCAGCCAGAAGAATGTCGAACTTCTCCTTCACGGCTTTGCGCAACTGTTCGGCATCGATGCCTTCAGGGGCCACTGCGGTGATGGCCGGGCTGCCGCAACCCTCGGCAGCAAACAGGGGCAGGCCTATTGCCTTCATGCCTGCCTGGGCGGCGGCGCGATGGCGGGCGTGGCGGGCAAAAATCGCCTCTAGGCCTTCCTTCTGCATCATGTCCAGAGCAGCTTCGAGCCCGAAATAGAGGTTCACGGCCGGGGTGAAGGGGTTGCTGTCCTTCGCCGCTGTTTTCCGGTAAGGGCCCAGATCCAGATAGAACTTGGGCAGATCGGAGCACTCATAGGCCTCCCAGGCCCGTGCACTCATGGCCACAAAACTCAGGCCCGGTGGAAGCATGTAGCCCTTCTGAGCGCCTGATGCCACCACATCCAGTCCCCACTCATCCATCGGGACGTTGGTGGCGCCAAGGCTGGTGACGCAGTCCGCCAGGGTCAGTGCCGTGCCGTGGGCCTTCACGTGACGGGCAATGCTCTCAAGGTCGTTGATCACCCCTGTTGAGGTTTCCGAGTGGGTGAGGATCACGGCCTTGATCGCTTTAGCACTGTCGGCTTCCAACGCTGAGCGGAAGGCCTCTGGATCGAGGGGTTGGCCCCACTCCGCCTTGATCACCTCAACATCGAGTCCGTAGGCGCGGGCCACCTTGACCCAGCGTTCGCCGAATTTGCCGTTGTCACCGCAGAGCACCTTGTCGCCGCGGCTGAGGGTGTTGATGATCCCCGCTTCCATGGCGGCAGTTCCGCTGCCGGTGATCACCAGCACGTCGCTTGTCGTCTGGTGCAGCCACTTGAGCTGTTCGGTGGTGCGCCGCACGATGGCCTGGAACTCCCCGCTGCGGTGGCCGATGGGGTGACGACCCATGGCCTTCAGCACCGTTTCCGGCACCGGGGTGGGGCCCGGAATCATCAGGGTGAGCTTGTCCTGCATGGCGCGGGGGATGCCAATCGGCGACTCTAGAAAACAGCTTGTCCGGTTCCATCGCCCTCTCCAGCCCTGGATTGACCCTGCCGGTGTGGGTGGCGGCGGCGGCCAAGGCGGCCCTGCAGGTGTTGCTTGGTGAGCCGTTTGACCCTGAGCAGCAGTTGAGTCAGGGCTCAGATCAACCGTCTCTGCAGGTGCCGGTCTGCTCGGCAGCTCCTCTGGCCCCAGGAGATGCCCTGGGCATCAGCCGTTGTGATCCAGGGCCTGGCCTTGATCTGACGCGGGATCTTGAGGTCTGGGTGCGGGTGGCCTGGATCGCTGCATCCCAGCCGGTGCTCGAGCTGCAGGCCGGAGAAGGGGTGGGTCGTTTTGGCGCTGAGGGGGACGTTTGCCTCTCCGGTTTTGCCCGTGAGCTGTTGGAGCGGAATCTGTTGCCCTTGCTGCCGCCGGGTCGGGGCTTGCTGGTGCAGCCGATTCTTCCGAGGGGCCGCGTCCTGGCCGAACGCACCAGCAATGCCGCCTTCGGTGTTGTTGATGGTCTGGCCTTAATCGGCACCCAGGCGGAGGTGCAGCGCAGCGCCGCACCGGATCAACTGCAGCAGGTGTTGGCAGGCCTGAGGGTGCTTGTTGCGGATGCGGCGTTTCAGGGACGCCTCGTTCTGGTGATCGGTGAGAACGGCTTGGATCTGGCCCGCCAGCAGGGTCTGGGGCCCGTGCTGAAGGTGGGGAACTGGGTGGGCCCCGTGCTGGTGGCCGCGGCGGAGGCCGGTGTTCGCGATCTGCTGCTGCTCGGCTACCACGGCAAATTGATCAAGTTGGCCGGCGGCATCTTTCACACCCATCACCACCTGGCCGATGGCCGTCTGGAGGTGCTTGTGGCCCTGGGCCTTGATGGCGGTCTGTCAGTGGCCCAGTTGCTGCAACTGCGGGGTGCTGCATCTGTTGAGGACGCCTTTCAGGCACTGGAGGCTGATCAAGCCACGGCCCTCGGGCAACATCTGGCCACGATCGTGGAGCGGCGCAGCCAGTCCTATGTGGATCGCTACGGCGCCTGGTCGATGCGGATTGGTGCTGCCCTGTTCGATCGAAGCCGCACCCTGCGCTGGTGGGGACCGGAGGGGGAGAAGCGCTTCTTTACATTGAGGGATTGACGCTCGTCCGCGAGCGATACCTCCCAGGATCGATGTCCCAGCCCTCGTCCGACGGTCAGCGTCAGCCGGCCATCGTCATCCTTGATTTCGGCTCCCAGTATTCGGAGCTGATTGCCCGGCGCGTGCGCGAGACCGAGGTCTATTCGGTCGTGCTCGGTTACAGCACGTCGGCCGAGGAGCTGCGACGCATGGCTCCGAAAGGAATCATTCTCAGCGGTGGCCCAAGTTCTGTGTATTCAGAGCATGCTCCGCTCTGCGATCCCGGCATCTGGGATCTGGGCATTCCCGTGCTGGGGGTTTGCTACGGGATGCAGCTGATGGTGCAGCAGCTCGGGGGCGTTGTGGAAGCCGCCACGGGCAAGGCCGAGTACGGCAAGGCGCCCCTGGAAGTGGACGACCCCACGGACCTGCTCACCAATGTCGACAACGGTTCGACGATGTGGATGAGCCATGGCGATTCAGTGAAGGCTCTGCCCGATGGGTTTGTGCGCCTGGCCCACACCGCCAACACGCCGGAGGCGGCGGTGGCGCACCTGCAACGCAAGCTCTACGGGGTGCAATTCCATCCCGAGGTGGTGCATTCCACCTGCGGCATGGCCCTGATCCGCAATTTCGTTTATCACGTTTGCGGTTGTGATCCCGATTGGACCACCGCGGCCTTCATTGATGAGGCCGTTGGCCTGGTGCGGGAGCAGGTGGGCGACAAGCGCGTCCTGTTGGCTCTCTCCGGTGGTGTGGATTCATCCACTCTTGCCTTCCTGCTCAAGAAGGCAATTGGAGATCAGCTCACCTGCATGTTCATCGACCAGGGCTTCATGCGGAAGGGTGAGCCCGAGTTCCTCATGGATTTCTTTGATCGGAAGTTCAACATCCATGTGGAGTACATCAATGCCCGTCAGCGGTTCATCGGCAAGCTGAAGGGCATCACCGATCCGGAGGAGAAGCGCAAGATCATCGGCACCGAGTTCATCCGGGTGTTCGAAGAGGAGAGCAAGCGGCTCGGACCCTTTGATTACCTGGCCCAGGGCACGCTCTATCCCGATGTGATCGAAAGCGCCGGCACCAACGTGGACCCCAAGACGGGCGAACGGGTTGCTGTGAAGATCAAGAGTCACCACAACGTTGGTGGTCTTCCCAAAGACCTGCAGTTCAAGCTGGTGGAGCCCCTGCGCAAGCTGTTCAAGGATGAGGTGCGCAAGGTGGGCCGCAGCCTCGGCCTGCCCGAGGAGATTGTGCGCCGCCATCCCTTCCCGGGGCCTGGTCTGGCCATCCGCATCTTGGGTGAAGTCACCGACGAGAAGCTCGATTGCCTGCGTGATGCCGACCTGATTGTTCGCCAGGAAATCAAGGAAGCAGGCCTATATCACGACATCTGGCAGGCCTTCGCGGTGCTGCTGCCGGTGCGTTCCGTCGGCGTGATGGGTGACAAACGCACCTATGCCTGGCCAATCGTTCTGCGTTGTGTGTCCAGTGAGGACGGCATGACTGCCGATTGGTCCCGCCTTCCTTACGACCTGATGGAGACCATCTCCAATCGGATCGTGAATGAGGTGAAGGGGGTGAACCGTGTGGTGCTCGATATCACCAGCAAGCCCCCCGGCACGATCGAATGGGAGTGACTCGCGGCTGACGCAGGCTGAATCACGGCTGGCGACGGCCCTGCATCACCGATACCTTGGGCCACCGGCCTTTGGGATATGACGGCGACACAACAGCAGGATGTTCAGCTGCAGCGTCGACTGCAGCAGGACAGCATTCAGCTGGGTGGCCGCACGATCTATCTGAACCCCTTCCTTTACTGGCGGCGGTTCGACAGCAACACTGATCGCTGGCTGCGGGAACCCGGCCAGCTGACGGAGGATCAGATCACGGCCAACCGCAGCCGTTTTTACCCCGAACTCGACTGGGGGCAGCTGGATGATCATGCCACCGCAGTCCACGATGGCGCTGTGGAGATGTTCCTCAAGAGCCTGGAGCTGATCAGCACCTTCCATCCCGAACTGGGTTCCGGGCAGATGCTCGAGGTGGAACGCAAGATGACGATCACCAAGAAGCGGGCCTTCGAGCGTTGGGTGGACAAGGCGATCCGGCGGCGTCAGCGCGACGAAACCCGTGAGCACCGTCGCTTTGAGCGCAGCCGCTTCTGGCGTGCCTGGCGGGAGTGGATCCTGCTGGACACCACCCAGAAAGCCCTGGTGCCTGTGGTGATGCTGATGGTGCTCAGCGGGGTGATGGGCTGGTCCCTGGCGGCGGACCGTGCCGCTTGCCCGACATTGGCGCTTCCTTCGGGACAGACTGGGGTTCGTTGATCTGGCCCCATGGCCGCTGATTCCAACTCCGATAACCCGCTCGACCAGTTGCGTCTGTCCTTGATGCAGGACGTGCTGCCTGTGGGGCTGGCCGTGCTGGAACGCGCACGTCAGGGTGGTCCCGGCAAGGTGGTGGAGGTGTTCACGGCCGGCTCGGAGGACCCCATCGCTGATTTGCGGCAGGAGGGTGAGCCCGTGGCGCGTGATGTGCGGGAACAGCTGGATGCCGTGAGCCCCGGGCTGGGCAATCCGGTGATGCCGGTCTCGGTGTCCGTCGAGGAACCAGGAACGGTTGAACAACGTCAAAACGACTCGGAGGACTTGCTGCCGACCTTGCGGCGGATCGAAGAACGCCTTGAGGAGTTGCGCCGCCGTTTGCCAGCGCAGCAGCAGGAATGACCCGTTCTGCACAGCAGCGTCAGACCGGTCTGCGTCAGCAACCACTGGTGCTGCTGTTGCTGGTGTTGCTGTTCTGCGGCGCCATGGTCAGCCGCCTGGTGTGGATGCAGCTACTGGAGGGGTCGCGTTTCCGTGAACTGGCGGATGAAAACCGCATCCGTTTGGTGCCCCGCTCGCCCATTCGCGGTCGGTTGCTTGATCGCAAAGGCCGGGTGCTGGCCACCAGCAAACTCACTTACTCCCTATACCTGGAGCCGCGCCTGGTCAGCGAAGACGACTGGCCTGATCTGCGTGATCGCTTGGCACGGCTTCTGAATTTGAAGCCTGATCTGCTCGACCAGCGCCGGCAGAAGGGCCTGGATCGGGATGGTTACCGCACCACGTTGGCCCTCGATCTCAAGCCGGAACAGGTGCTGCGCTTCCGGGAACAGGCCCTGGGGTTGCGGGGCGCCCAGGTGGATGTCGACATCCTGCGGTCCTATCCCAACGGAACCCTGGCGGCCCATGCCCTCGGCTACACCCAGCCGATCACGGAAAGCGAATTCGAAATCCTGGCGGAGAAGGGATACAAGATCCGCGACCGCATTGGTCGCACCGGTGTTGAGGCGGCCTACGAGCGCCATCTGCGTGGCAAGTGGGGCGGCCAGATGCTCGAGGTGAATGCCATGGGCGAGGTGCAGCGCAACCTGGGCGATCGACCGTCTCAAGCAGGAAAGGATTTGGTGCTCACCCTTGACCTGGATCTGCAGCGGGTGGCGGAGCAGGCGCTGGCCGACAAGCCCGGTGGCGCTGTTGTGGCGCTGGAGGCCGCAACGGGTGCTGTGTTGGCTCTAGCCAGCCGTCCCAGCTTTGATCCGAACTTCTTCTCCAAGCTGATCACCACCCAGAAGGAGTACGACGCCCTCTTTTCCAATCCGAAGAAACCGTTGCTGTCCCGGGCCATGAATCCCTATGACCCCGGCAGCACCTGGAAGCCGGTGACGGCGATGGCCGGCATGGAATCCGGCAAATTTCCGCCCGACACCAAGCTGCAGACCAAGGCTTGCATCACCTACGGCGGCCACTGCTTCCCGGACCACAACGGCAAGGGTTTCGGCACCATCGGTTATGCCGATGCCCTGCGCCATTCGAGCAACACTTTTTTCTATCAGGTGGGCGTCGGGGTTGGATCCCTGGCGTTGAAGCAGACTGCTGATCAGCTGGGCTTCCAGCAGAAAACCGGCATTGAGATCGGCTGGGAAGAGAGTGTCGGGCTGGTGGGAGATGAGCCCTGGGCCGATCGCGGTCGGGGTTGGGCGGAGCCCGGCACGGTGCCCTGGATCCCTGAGGACATGGCCAGCGCCTCTATCGGGCAGTCCGTGGTGCAGATCACTCCCTTGCAGTTGGCCCGCGCCTATGCGGTGTTCGCCAATGGTGGTTGGTTGGTGACGCCGCATCTCGCCGCCGGCGACATCGACTGGCTGAGTCCGGAGCACCGCACCAAGGTGGCGATGAAGCCATCAACGTTGCAGACGATCCGGGAGGGTCTGCGCAAAGTGGTGGAGGCCGGAACCGGTGCCGGACTCAATGGCCCTGGTATTCCTGCTGCGGCGGGCAAAACCGGAACGGCTGAAGACAGCACGGGAGGGCCTGATCACGCCTGGTTCGGCTGCTATGCCCCCTATCCCGACGGCAAGATCGTGGTGGTGGCCTTTGCCCAGAACACTCCTGGAGGGGGATCGGTTCACGCTCTGCCCATGGCCAAGAAGGTGCTGGCGGAGTGGGAGCGGACCCGGCAGCGCTAGGCAGCCGTGAGTTGAGGCGCTGACAGCACCGTGCGGTAGTAGGTGCGCAGTTGTTCGGTGGCGCCTGCCCAGCCCCAGCGCTCGGCTTCGGCGCGGGCAGCGCTGCGCAGGGCCTGGCGTTCCAGGTCGTTGCCCAGCAGGCGGCGGGTGGCTTCGATCAGGCTTGCAGCGCCACCATCGGCGCCGTCGGGCTCATAGAGGCAGCCGTTGACGCCGTCGGTGATGATGTCGGGGATGCCGCCACGGTTGGCGCCGACCACGGGACAACCGGCTGCCATGGCTTCCAGCAGCACCAACCCCAGCGTCTCCGTGCTGGAGGGGAAGAGGAAGGCATCGCCGCTGGCGTAGGCCCCTGCCAGGTCGTCCCCGGCGAGATAGCCGACGAAGGTGGTGGCGGTTCCCTCGAAGTGCTTCTCCAGTTGTTGGCGGTGGGGACCATCGCCCACCAGGGCCAGCCGTGCATCGGGAAGGGCCTCCAGCACGGGGCGGATCCGTTCGATCTGCTTCTCCGCCGAGAGGCGGCCGACGTAGAGCAGCAGCGCTCCACGGTCGTCATGGCCCCCGAGAAGCCGCTGGCGCAATTCCGCGCTGCGCAGCTCGGGACGGAACAACTCCGTGTCCACACCCCGCTGCCACAGATCAGTGTGCTGAATGCCTTTGTCGCTGAGCTCCTTCACCATGGCAGTGGAGGTGCACAGATTCAGCAGGGCCTGGTTGTGGGCGGCCTTGAGCATCTCCCACAGGAGTGGCTCCAGCATTCCCAAGCCGTAGTGCTCGAGGTACTTGGGCAGGTGGGTGTGATAACTCGCCACCAGAGGGATGCCTTTGTTCTTCGCGAGCCAGATGCCGCCAAGACCCAGCACCGCCGGGTTTACAACGTGGATCAGATCGGGTTGAAACGCATCGATCGCGTCGGACACCGCCGGCCGAGGCAAGGCCAGTTTGAGCTCGGGATAGAGCGGCAGCGGCATTGCCGGAACGCCGATCAGGCGTGCCCCCATGTACTCCTCTGGACAGCCCTCCGGGCAGAAGACCACCACTTCATCGCCGGCGTCCACCAGATGCTTCACCGTCTTGGTCAGACGGGTGACGATGCCATCGACCTTCGGCAGGAAGGTTTCGGTGAAGAAGGCGACTTTCAAGGATGAAGCTCGATCAGGACGCGGTGCCGATGGCCTGGGCCTGGGTTTTGGTCCAGGCGGAGGTGCAGAGGATGCGGTTGCGGTCGCAACGGTCCGCATAGCGGGTGGCGATCTCCACCACTTCCTTCAGCAGGCCGTCATCGAGGGTGGTGGGGTTGAGGCCCAGCTCGATGAAGCAGCGGTTGTCCACGATCAGATCGTTTTCAACGGCCTCGTTGCGGGGGTTGGGCAGGTTGTTGACCTGAGCGCCGGTGAGGGCGGCCACCTTCTTGGCCAGTTCACCCACCTGATGACTTTCGGTCATCTGGTTGAAGATCTTCACCCGCTCACCTTGTTCCGGAGGGTTCTCCAGCGCCAGCTGGACGCAGCGCACGGAATCGCGGATATGGATGAAGGCGCGGGTCTGGCCCCCGGTTCCATGAACGGTGAGCGGGTAGCCAATGGCGGCCTGCATCAGGAAGCGGTTCAGCACCGTGCCGTAATCGCCGTCGTAATCGAAGCGATTGGTGAGCCGCGGGTCACGGTCTGTGGCATCGGTGTTGGTTCCCCAGACGATGCCCTGGTGCAGGTCGGTGATGCGGACCTTGTCGTTCTTGTTGTAGTAGAGGAAGAGCAGCTGATCGAGCGTCTTTGTCATGTGATAGACGCTGCCGGGGCTTGCCGGGTGGAGGATTTCCTCCTCAAAGCGGCTGCCGTCGGGCTGGGGCACTTCCACCTTGAGGTAGCCCTCAGGGATGGTGGCGCCGCGGTGGGAGCCATAGCCGTAGACGCCCATGGTGCCCAGATGCACCACGTGGATGTTCTGACCGCTTTCAACGATCGCCGCCAGCAGGTTGTGGGTGCCGTTGACGTTGTTATCGACGGTGTAGCGCTTGGTGGCGCTGCTCTTCATCGAATAGGGGGCGGCCCGCTGTTCCGCGAAGTGGACCACGGAATCCGGGCGCTCGTCCCGAAGCAGATCCAGCAACCGCTGGTACTCATGGGCGATGTCCATGTGGACAAACCGCATCGGCTTGCCGCCGGTTTCCTCCCAGGCTTTGAGGCGCTCACCGATGCTCACGATCGGCGTCAGCGACTCAACTTCAAGGTCGATGTCGATCTTGCGACGGCTGAGGTTGTCCACGATCAGAACGTCGTGGCCCTGATCCGCCAGGTTCACCGCACAGGGCCAGCCGCAGAAGCCGTCACCGCCGAGAACGAGAACTTTCACCCCAAACTCCTGCTGGAACGAGCGTGATGCTCAGTCTTGGCAAGCTACTACAGGGATTTTCAGTGTGAACCGTCTCAGCTGATGGCGACGGTCACCGCCACCATGGCGGCCACGATCAATCCACCGCTGACCAGCATCATCATTGAGCTGCGGTTGCGGCTCTGACTGGTGGCGTCGTCCATCACCTCCATGCGTGGCTCCTTGGCGAAGGCGTTGAGACGACCGCCGTCTTCCGTGGTGACCGACATGGGTCCAATGCGACTGGTCGGACCTTATGAGTCCAAATGCTCATTGCCTGCCTTTGTGAAGCAGGCTTCACCTCACTTCACGTCTCTTCACTTCATTGGGGTGTCTGCACCAGGCCCGTGGTCGGTGAACTGGCAGAGGCCTGATCCCTCCGCGGCAAGCGCCCGGAAAGGTGGGCGGTCCGCCCGGCCATCACCGCCTGGCCCATGGCCTCGGCCATGGCGGCGGGGTCGCCCGCCAGGGCGATGGCGCTGTTGACCAGCACGGCATCGGCGCCCATTTCGAGGGCCTGTGCCGCCTCGCTTGGAACACCAATGCCGGCGTCCACCACCACCGGCACCCCGGCGTTTTCGATGATCAAACCGATGTTGGCGGCATTGTTGAGCCCCTGGCCCGAGCCGATCGGAGAGCCCAGAGGCATCACCGTGGCGCATCCCACCTCCTCCAGCCGTTTGGCCAGCAGGGGATCGGCATTGATGTAGGGCAGCACCGTGAACCCTTCTTCTACCAGGCGTTCGGCGGCGTTCAGGGTGCCGATCGGATCGGGCAGAAGATGCCGGGCGTCAGGAATCACCTCCAGCTTCACGAAGGTGTTGTCCTCCTGTCCCGCCAGCTTGGCGAGCTCCCGTCCAAGCCTGGCGACACGCACCGCTTCCTCCGCATTGGTGCAGCCCGCGGTGTTGGGCAGCATCCAGATCCGTTGCCAATCAATGGCTTCCATCAGGCCCTCATGGCCTGCCGCCACGGTCTGCACCCGACGCACAGCCACCGTGACCATGTCGCAGCCGGATCGCTCGATGCTCTGCTGCATCGCCCTCATGGATGGATATTTGCCGGTGCCCGTGAACAGACGGCTGTTGAACTGACGCCCGCCAATGGTCAGGGGGTCGGAGCTGGGGGAGGGCGAATCCATGACGCGTCTGAGCAAAAGGGCCTAGCGTTCCTTCATCATCCATCGTCTTCCATGCCGTTCCTGCTTGCCATGGATCTCCCGGTTGGCAGCCAGGTGCCGTTCCAGACCAATCCCCAGTTGCCTCTGGATCCGATTCAGTTGGCGGTTCCCCTGGAGCTCAAGGAACTCGAAGTGGAGAGTTTCGATCCAGTCGCACGCGCTGCAGAGCTGGCGGAATCGCTGCCCCGACAGTGGTGCGGAACCTTTGAGCCCTTCGATGGCAACCCCACCGTCGATGTCACGTTGGACATCACCCAGATGACGGCGATGGGCCAGATGGTGGATCTCCGGGGCACGATGACCCTTGGTTCCGTCACCACGCCGGTTCAAGGCAATCTCCATGCCAAGTCGGATCAGCTGGATCTCATCCCCTTGGCGGATCCCCTGATCGCTGGCGTTGAGCCTGGTGGCGTCTTCCTCGGCCTGCAGATGTTCAGTCCCACCAGTTGGCAGGCGCCTCGATTGATCAACGTGGCCGACCCCAGCACTGGAGTGGGTGGACGCTTGGCGATGACCGCAAGCTGCCAGGAAGAACCTCCGGTTCAGCCGCTCTGGTGACCCCAAACTCTTGAGGTTTTGAGGACATCTGAAAGAACTCAGCCGATCCGACGCTTGAGTTTTTTCAGTCCTTTCTTTGCGGTGGTGTTGTCGGGTTCCAGCTGAAGTGTCTGCTCATAGAGGGAGATCGCCTCAGCGTCCTTCAGCAGCTTCTCCTGAGCAAAAGCCAGGTTGTTGAGGGCGACGGGGTAGTCGGCTTTTGCCTTCAGAGCAAGCCTGTAGTGCTTGGTGGCACCGGAGTAATCCTTCTGTGCGGCCAAAGCAAAGCCGAGCGCGTTTTCGATCAGCGCACGGGCTTCATCCGGCTCATCACTCAGGCGTTTCAGGGCCTGCTTCAAGGTGGCTGCTGCTTGTGGATACAGCCTCTTCCGTAATTGAACGGATCCGAGCTCGTAGAGATCAGACGCCTGTCGTGACGAGGCCGTGTCGGATTTCTCGAGCTCAATCAGGCGTGCCTCATCGCGACGCACACGCAAAAACTGTCGGCCCACCACCACCGCAACGATGGCAAGCAGGCCGACCAGGCCCAGCAGGTAGGTCTGGGGCAGCAGATTCACGGTTGGAAAATTCAGCTCTTGGCTGCAGCCACAACGTTGGTGAAGCTGCCGGGGTCAACGACCGCCAGCTGAGCCAGCATCTTGCGATTCAGGCGCACATCGGCCTTCTTGAGACCGCCCATCAGACGGCTGTAGCTCACACCATTGAGGCGGGCTGCGGCGTTGATGCGGGCAATCCAGAGGCGACGGAAATCGCGCTTGCGACGACGACGATCGCGGTAGGCATTGCAGAGGGCTTTCATCACCCGCTGGTTTGCTGTACGGAACAGGGTTCCGTTGCCACCACGGAAGCCACGGGCCAGCCGCAGGATCTTGTTGCGGCGTTTACGGGCGACGTTGCCTCTCTTGACGCGGGCCATGAGGTTGGAAGGGTTGGATCAGGTCTTGTTGAACGGTCTCGTCTGAGCAGCTGTGCTCAGGCGTAGGGCATCATCAGGGTCACGCGCTCTTCGTCGGTGCGGTCCACTACGGCCTTGGTGGCCAGATGACGCTTCTGCTTGGGCGTTTTGTGGTCCAGCAGGTGGTTCCGGAAAGCGCGACGACGCAGAAATTTGCCAGTGCCGGTCGCTTTGAACCGCTTCGCGGCAGCTTTGCGGGTCTTCAGCTTGGGCATTGGTCTGCTCGTTCGGACACAAACGACAACAATACGTCCCGACGTGCCCCCTGCTGAATGATTCGGTTCCTGACGCTCACATTGCTGCTTTGCGTGGGCCTGGGCTGCCGTGCCCGTGAGCAGGGTGATGGCCTGCAACCCATCCTGACTGAGCCCCCGGTGGTGGAACCGGTTCGGCGGGCGACGCACCGTTCCGTCGCTGACCCACCGCGGGTTGAAGGTCATGAACCGGTGCTCTGGGTGGCCTTGGCGGATCATCTCGGTGCTGCGGAAACAGCAGCTCCTTTGAATCTGCGTGCCTTTGCCGGCTCGCTCAGCCTTCGCGACGCCACCGGGGAGCAAGGCAGTGGTTCAGGTTTCGTGATCACCTGGCGAAGCGTCGCCTTGGCCCGTCCGCTCCAGTTGGCCCGCCGGATTGCAGGTCCCTACGCCAGCTTTGAGTCGGCGGATCGTGTCGCCTCCCGTTGGCGTGCTTTGGGCGTTGCGGCCGAGGTGGCCCATCCCAAGGAGTGGGAGGTGTGGGCGCCGGAGGGCTCGCCTGTTCCCGACGGTCTGGCGGTGCGTGATTGGCAAGGCACCGTCACCAGCACCGTCGAAGCGGTGTTGGAGATCCCGGAGGGTGAGCGCCCCCTGCAAGGACCTGTCTTGATTGAGGCCTCGGATGGGTTGCTCTGGGCGGGTGGACGTTTTGAGGGGCCCTTCCGCTTGCAACGGGATGCCTACGGCAGCTGGACGCTGGTGGAGCAGGTGCCGGTGGAGCGCTACCTCGAGGGGGTGGTGCCCCACGAGATCGGTGCCGGTTCACCGATGGCGGCGTTGCAGGCCCAGACCGTTCTGGCGCGCACCTGGGCTCTGGCCAACAGCCATCGCTTCAGCGTTGATGGCTATCACCTCTGCAGCGACACCCAGTGTCAGGTCTACAGCGATCCCCGAAGTGCGGGAGCTGCTGTGCGCGAGGCGATTGCAGCCACCCAGGGCAAGTTGCTCAGCCTGAACAACCGGCCAATCAGCGCCGTGTATCACGCCACCAATGGCGGGGTGATGGCTGCCGGGCCAGAAGCCTGGGCCATGCAGCCCACCACCTATCTGCGTGCGAAGCCGGATGGGGATGAGGGCTGGAGCAACCGTCATCCCTTGCCCCTGCAGCAGCGCAAGGCGGTGGAAGAGTTGCTGGCGGATCGCAGCGGGGCCTTTGGCCAGCGGCACCCCCGCTTCCGCTGGACCCGAATCCTTTCGGGTCCGACTTTGCGTCAGGCCCTCGGCGCAGCCGCAGACCCGCTGGTTTCGCCTTTGGAATTGAAGGTGCTCGAGCGGGGCGCCAGCGGCAGGGTGCTGGCCTTGCAGATCTCAGGCAGCAGCGACGCCGCTCCGGTCATCCTCAAGTTGGATGCCATTCGTCGCACCCTTCGCACGCTGCCCAGCACCCTGTTCGTCTTGGAGCCTCAGGGGGGCGAACACTGGTTGTTGGTGGGTGGTGGCTTTGGCCATGGGGCCGGTTTGTCGCAGGCTGGAGCCATTGATCTGGCCTGGCGTGGCTGGCCCGTGGAGCGGATCCTGAGCCATTACTACCCAGGGACTGTCTACGGCCCACTCTCAACACTGGTGCAGTCCCCTTAAAGTCCTTCCCACCTGGGCAGCTGGATGAGCTCGAACGCCACATCGGGTGATCACCGTCGGGTGAAATCGGCAGCGTTCCTGTTCGCCTGCGGATGTGCTGGTGCTGCTCCCCACTGGCTGGACTCCGCCCGTTCGCTCTGGCCCGCAATCAGTCTTGCCCTGATGCTTGGGGGCTATGGCCTCCGTTCCGTCATGCGCGGGCAGCTGACGCGTGGGTCATCGGCGTCGGTGCCGGAGATTGATCGGACGACGCTTCCCAGCCTGGATGTGGTGGTGGCCGCCCGCGACGAAGAGGCGGTGGTGCCGCGTTTGGTGGAACGGCTCACATCCCTGCGCTATCCATCCGGACAGCTCACCACATGGGTGATCGACGACGGCAGTCTTGATCGAACCTCTGAGCTGCTGGACGATCTGGCCGGCCAGCACCCTGAGCTGAACGTGATCCATCGCCAGCGCAATGCCGGTGGGGGCAAGTCGGGTGCGCTGAACACCGCTTTGGGCTGCCTCACAGGTGAGTGGCTGCTGGTGCTTGATGCGGATGCTCAGTTGCAGGACGACTTGCTCGAGCGCCTTGTTCCCTACGCCTTGGAGGGTGGCTGGTCGGCGGTACAGCTGCGAAAGGCCGTGATTGATGCCGATCGCAATTGGTTGACCCGATCACAGGCGATGGAGATGGCTCTGGATGCGGTGATCCAGTCGGGCCGACTGGCCAATGGAGGCGTGGCCGAACTGCGGGGGAACGGACAGCTGATCAAGCGCTCCGTGCTCGAGTCCAGTGGTGGTTTCAACGAAGACACCGTCACTGATGACCTGGATCTCAGCTTCCGCCTGCTGACCCATGGGGCCTTAGTGGGATTGTTGTGGGACCCTCCGGTCCAGGAAGAGGCGGTTCCTGGTCTCCATGCCCTGTGGAAACAACGGCAGCGCTGGGCGGAAGGCGGTTTGCAGCGCTTCTTTGATTACTGGCCGGTGCTCACCTCAGCGCAGTTGAGTCTTCGCCAGCGTTGGGATCTGACGGCCTTTTTTCTGCTCCAGTACGCCCTGCCGGTGGTGTCCTTCGCTGATCTGAGCACGGCTCTGATCACTCGAAGCCTGCCGGTCTACTGGCCCTTGTCTGTGGTGGCCTTCAGCGTTTCGGGTCTGGCTTATTGGCGCGGCTGTCGCAGTGGCAGCGAGGGGCCGGAGATCCCCTCAGCGAGCCTGGCCAATCTCCTTGTGGCGATTGCCTACCTCGGCCACTGGTTTGTGGTGATTCCCTGGGTGACGCTGCGGATGTCACTCCTCCCCAAACGCTTGGTCTGGGCCAAAACCAGCCATGGTGTGGAGCATCCGGTTCAGGCCTGAGGTTGTTGCCTGTTGGACGGCATGACCGGAAGGAGGGTCGCCGAATCGACATTCACTCAGTTGACGTCGTCAACGTCGAGCACCTGACCGTTGAAGAAGTCCGCCAGGTTGCGGGCCTGACGATCCAGGCCTGAGGGAGGACTGGTTTCAGCGCTTGATTTTGTTGGTGCAGCTGTCGGGTTGGCGTCCGAAGGTTTGGTTTGGGTGTGCGGTAGTTCTGGCGTTGGCACCGGAGCTGGCGCCTGTGTTGCTGAGGGAGCCGGCATTGGGGCCGGTACCGGTGTTGGCGGCTCGACCGGCGTTGTTGTGATGGTCGGTGCGACCGGGGGGGGTGTGGTCGGTGGAGTGATTGATGGTGGTGTGACCGGGGCTGTTGCCAGCGGAGGTGGCATGGCGCTGTTGCTGGCCTCCAGCACCAGCTGCCTCGAGCCTCCAAGCGCTTTGGCCACGGCCTGTTCCAGCAGGGATGCCCGGCTCTGCACCATCCCCATCCAGTTGCCTGCCACCTGCACAACGGCACGGTTGGCATCCAGGCGCACCAGTTGGGCCTGCTGCGAAAGCAGCATCCGGGTGGAGGGCAGTTCGAGGCTGCCCAGGATCTGTTGCCAGAGCTCGGGCAGGTTGGTGCTGGCTGCCGGTGCAGGGGTGGAGACCGTCGGAAGTTCCGGTGATGGCGCAGGGGCAGGTTTTGGGCTGGGGGTGGGCGCCTCGATTGCTGGGGCTGTAGCTGCTGTAGGCGCTGCGCCGGAAGGAGTGGGAGTCGGAGGTGCGACTGGTGTTGTCGCTGGTTGTCTTGGGGCCGGAGCGGCGGCTGCGCTCTGAGCTGCCAGCGGTTCCGCCAGCAACCCCAAAAGCAGCACTTCCAGCCAAAGGCGCGGCTGCACGCTTTGGCGCAGTTGTTGCTCGGTGCCGCGCAGTTGCGCTTGCCATTGCAGCAGGCGGACCCTGCCGATGGTCTTGGCAAGGGCGGGCAGCTGCTCGCGGAACTGGGGCGACACGCTGGTGAGTTCCAGTCGCTCTGGAGCGGCGGCCATCAGCACCAGATCCCGCAGCATCCCGGCCAGACCCTGCAGCACGGCTCCGGGATCCCGGCCCCGGTCCAGCAGGTTGCGGGTGGCTTCCAGCAGCTGCACAGGTTCGGCGCTGCTCATGGCCCCCACCAGCTCCAACAGCTCCTGTTCGGGCACGGCCCCCAGCAGATCCCACACCGCAGCGGCTTCGATCGGCGGCGGCAGCAGGCTCAGCTGATCCAGCAGGCTTTCCGCATCCCGCAGGCCTCCCTGGGACCGCTGGGCCACCACATGAATGGCCTCAGGCTTGATTTCGATCGCTTCCTGTTCGGCGATCCAGCTCAGATGATTGTTGAGGGCATCCAAAGGAATGCGCCTGAAATCAAAGCGTTGACAACGGCTCAGGATCGTCGGTAGCACCCGTTGCGGGTCAGTGGTGGCGAGCACGAACACCACCTGCGGCGGTGGCTCCTCCAGGGTTTTCAGCAGGGCGTTGAAGGCTGCTGTGGAGAGCATGTGGCACTCGTCCACCACGTACACCTTCCAGCGGGCCTGCACCGGTGCGAAGCGGGAGCGTTCGATCAGCTCGCGGATGTTGTCGACGCCGGTGTTGGAGGCGGCATCGATCTCGATCACATCGAGGGCGGTGCCGGCGGCGATCGTGGTGCAGAGCTCGCAGATGCCACAGGGCTCTGGTGTGGGCCCCTCGCTGTTCAGGCAATTGAGCGAGCGGGCCAGGATGCGGGCGCTGGAGGTTTTGCCGGTGCCGCGGGGGCCGCTGAACAGATAGGCCGGGGCAATGCGATTGCTGGTAAGGGCGTGGCCCAGGGTGGCGGCGATCGCCTCCTGCCCCACCAGCTGATCAAAGCGCTGGGGTCGGTATTTGTGATGCAGCGGCTGGTAGGCCGAACTCATGCGCCGCGAGCGTTGAGAGGAGATTACTCAGAGGAATCGGAGCCTGGAAGGGCGGGGTGCTGCTGGAGCAGGGCATCAATTCGTTGTTTGAGGTCTTCGACGGCGGCCAATTCATCGGCCAGGCTTTGGCCCGTGAGCAACAGCCGGCGATCCGTTCCCTTTCCTGCCCGTTTCAGCAGACCCTCCAACTTGTGCAGCAGCGAGAGGCGCAGGCGTTCCAACTTCTCCACACCCCGCCTGGCCATGGCGCGGGCGTCGTCATCAAGCAGGCCCCGTTGCACCAGGAGCTCCAGGCCCCGCATCAGCGCCGAAGGCATCAGCCCGCTCCAGTGGCGGGCCCGTTCCAGCACGGTGTCCACCTGCCCACTGCGATGCCGTCCGGTTTTGCACCAGGTGGCGAAGTGCTCGCAGTTGTTGAACAGCAGGTTGTAGTCCTGTTCTCCCAGGCGCCTCATGGCCCGGCGCAGGGTCACACCAGGCGGAGACGCCTCGACGTAGTTGATCACCCGCAACGGTTGCCCTTGGCTGAAATACTCCAAGGGGCTGCGCAGGATTTCACGCCCTTCCAGATAGTGGGCGACGGTTCCGTCCCCGAGGTCGATGCCGTGGTGGTTGAACAGGCCGTGCTGACGCGGCACCTCCAGGTGGTCAGCGGCAGCCAAGACTTCAGGCGGTCTTCTGTTGTTCCGTGCCAGGCAGGGGCAGCACCTTGCCGCATGTGTGTTCCTCCACCATCGCCCTGGTGACGGTGAACTCCTTGACTGATGTCTGCGATGGCAGGTCGTACATCAGGTCCAGCATCAGCTCCTCAACGATGCCGCGCAGGGCGCGGGCACCGGTCTTGCGCCGGTGAGCCTCCTGGGCGATCGCCTCGATGGCGTCATCGGCGAACTGCAGCTGCACGTTGTCCATGCTCAGTAGGGTGCGGAACTGCTTCACCAGAGCATCGCGGGGTTCGGTGAGGATCGATTGCAGCGCACTTTCGTCCAGCGGCTCCAGCACGGCGCTCACCGGCATCCGGCCGATGAATTCGGGGATCAGGCCGTAGCGCACCAGGTCATCCGGCTCAAGGTGCCGCAGCACTTGGGCGGCCTCAAGGTCGCGGTTGGCGCGGCTGCGTCCACGGCCGTCGCTAGGCATGAAGCCGATGGCATTGCGGCCCATGCGTTTCTGCACCACGTCGTCCAGACCGACGAAGGCACCACCGCAGATGAACAGGATCTCGCTGGTGTCGATTTGGATGCAGTCCTGATAGGGGTGCTTGCGCCCGCCCTGGGGCGGCACGTTGGCCACAGTTCCCTCCAGCATTTTCAGCAGGGCCTGCTGCACACCTTCGCCGGACACATCCCTTGTGATCGAGGGGTTCTCGCTCTTGCGGGCGATCTTGTCGATCTCATCGATGTAGATGATCCCCCGCTGGGCCTGGTCCACATCCATATCGGCCTTCTGCAGCAGCCGCAGCAGGATGTTTTCGACGTCCTCACCCACGTAGCCCGCTTCGGTGAGGGTGGTGGCATCGGCCACGGCGAAGGGCACGTCCAGCATTTCGGCCAGGGTCTGGGCCAACAGCGTCTTGCCGCAGCCGGTGGGTCCGATCAGCAGGATGTTGCTCTTGTGCAGCCGGGTTGCCGTTTCCTCGGTTTCGCCCTGGCCATCCCCCTGCCAGGCCAGACGTTTGTAGTGGTTGTAGACCGCCACCGACATCACTTTCTTGGCCGCGTCCTGGCCGACCACCTGCTGATCCAGGAAGCTCTTGATGTCCTGAGGTCTTGGAATGGAGGCCAGGGTCGGGGCCGGTTTGCTGCTCTTGCGGGCGGCTGGCGTGGCTTTCCGGCTCGGCTCATGGCTGTGGCGTGGGTTGCCCTGACCATCCACCAGCTCTTCATCAAGGATCTCGTTGCAGAGATCGATGCATTCGTCGCAGATGTAGACGCCAGGTCCGGCGATCAGCTTGCGCACCTGGTCCTGGGATTTCCCACAGAACGAACACTTCAGATGGGCGTCGAACTTGGCCATCGAACGCTGGGCACCACACAGGAGAACAACTCAGGAATCAACCGATGGGGTCTCCCTGAACACACAGGATCGAGAACGGAAGGGCGTCTGTCAGCCCTCCGTAATGATTCCTCCGTCCCCGGAACTGTCCACCACGCGATCGATCAGGCCGTATTCAACCGCTTCTGCCGGAGAAAGGAAGTAGTCGCGGTCGGTGTCTTCCGAGATCTTGTCGAGCGGCTGGCCGGTGTGCTCCGCCATCAACCCGTTCAGGGTTTCCTTGAGGTAGAGGATTTCCTTGGCCTGGATCTCGATGTCCACCGCCTGCCCCTGGGCACCACCGAGAGGCTGGTGAATCATCATCCGGGCATTCGGCAAGGCAAGGCGCTTGCCCTTGGTGCCACCGGAGAGCAGGAAGGCACCCATGCTGGCGGCGAGTCCATAGCAGATTGTCACCACGTCAGGGGCGACCTGCTGCATCGTGTCGTAGATCGCCAGACCAGCGGTGACCGAACCGCCTGGTGAGTTGATGTAGATCTGAATGTCCTTTTCGGGATCCTCGGCTTCGAGGAACAGCATCTGCGCCACCAGGGCATCGGCAACGGCATCATCCACGCCGGTGCCAAGGAAGATGATTCGCTCCCGCAGCAGGCGGGAATAGATGTCGAAGGCGCGGTCGCCGCGACCGGACTGTTCCACAACCGTGGGCAGCGGCCCCGGTGCCGAGACGGGCATGGCGGCCCGCCAGCGGTTCTGGATGGGGTGGTGACTGCGGGCGTCGATCACGCGATCGGTATGCGGTGAAGTTGGGTCAATCTATGGGCGTTGCTCAGTCCTTGGCGTCCGCCTTGGACTTGCTTTTGGCCGCGGTCTTCTTGGCGGCGGGCTTTTTCTTGGCCGCAGGCTTGCTGTCATCGGCAGCCGGTGCCTTTTCGGTGAGGGTGCTGTTCTCCTCCAGCCATCCCATCAGACGATCCTGCATCAGGTCGTCCATCACGGCCTGACGCAGGCGCTCGGGATCGATCTTGGCGTCGGCGGAGAGCTCTTTCTTCACCTCCTTGATCTTGGCGTCCACGTCTTTGTCGTCGAGCTTGATGTCCTCCGCTTCAGCCAGGGCGGTGAGGGCAAAACTGCGGCGCAGACGCTCCTCGGCCTCAGGGCGGGAGTTCTGCATCAGGTTGCGCACCAGGTCGGGAGTGAACAGCGATTTCACATCCATGCCCTGCTGGGCGAACTGGGCTGCGGTCTGCTCCAGCAGGTTGCGGCTTTCCTGTTGGATCAGGGCTTCCGGCAGCTCCACCTCCAGCTGCTCCACCAGGGCGGCGACGAGGGCATCGCGGCGGTTGCTGGTCTGACGGCGTTCGGCGTCGTCCTTGAGCCGCTGCTCCAGATCTTTGCGCAGATCCGCCAGGGTCTCCTGTTCGCTGGCCTGCTTGGCGAATTCGTCGTCCAGCTCGGGCAGTTCGCGGGTCTTGAGGTCCTTCAGTTCGATCTCGAAGGCGGCCTTACGTCCCCGGGCGTCCTCCTTCGGGTAGTCGTCAGGGAACTGGCAATCCACGGTTTTGGTTTCGCCGACCTTCATGCCGATGACCCCTTCGATGAAGCCGGGGATCATCCGGCCGTTTTCCAGGTCCACATCCATCGAATCGGCGCTGCCGCCCTCGATCTCGCTGCCGTCATCGCTGTAGGTGCCTTTGAAGCCGAGCACAGCGATGTCGCCGTTCTTGGCGGCACGACCTTCCACCGGAACGACCGTGGCCATCTGCTTGCGGGAGTCCTCAAGCATCGCGTCGACCCGTGAGGCGTCGTAGGCGACGGTTTCGAATTCCGCCTTCAGGCCCTTGGTGGTTTTGAGCTTCGGCGTCGGGGCGACGTCGGCCTCCAGGGTGAAGGTGAGTTCCTTGCCGGGCTCAAAGCTCTCCAGCAGACCGTCGAAACCACTGCTCAGATCAGGCTGACTGATCGGTTCCAGCGATTCCTGCTGGATGGCGTCACGCCAGGCGTTATCGATCAGCTTTTCCAGAGCCGTGGCTTTGATCCGCACGCCTCCGAGCTGCTGTACCAGCACCGTGCGCGGCACCTTGCCCTTGCGGAAGCCCGGCAGGTTGATGCTGCGGCTGAGGCTGGTGATGGCGTCTTCGTAACTCGTCTTGCAGCGCTCCCCAGGAACGGTGACCGTCACCGCCAGGCGGCTGCTGGGGCGGGCTTCGGTGGTCACCTTCAGGGCTGCAGCGCTCATGGGGGAAGGGAAAGGGCAGCCCAGCACTTTATGCAACCGGTGAATTCAGGCTGGATCGGTAAGCTGAGCGCGTCGCTCGATCGGCATCACGTTCTCTACGCAGTGATGTCGGATCTGAGAAACGACGGTTTTTCGTTCAGATCGTCCACTCCACCGCTTGTCTTCGACCCTTCCCAATCGCCCTCTCAACGTTGCAGTTCTCGGAGCCAGCGGTGCTGTTGGCCAGGAACTGCTGCTGCTGCTTGAAGAGCGCCGTTTCCCCGTTGGCGAGCTGAAGCTGCTGGCGTCGGCCCGTTCGGCCGGCCAGACCCAAACCTGGAATGGCCGCACCCTCACGGTCGAAGAGGTTTCGGCCCAATCCTTTGAGGGGGTCGACCTGGTGCTGGCGTCAGCCGGTGGTTCTGTTTCCAAGCAGTGGCGCGAGGCGATCACCTCCGCCGGTGCGGTGATGGTGGATAACTCAAGTGCCTTCCGGATGGAGGAGGGTGTGCCGCTGGTGGTGCCCGAGGTCAACTCCGATGCGGTCTTCGCCCACAAGGGCGTGATCGCCAATCCGAATTGCACCACGATCCTGCTCACCCTCGCTTTGGCTCCTTTGGCGGCCAAGCGGGCGATGCGCCGGGTGGTGGTGAGCACCTATCAATCCGCCAGTGGTGCCGGTGCCCGGGCCATGGAGGAGCTGAAAAACCTGTCGCAGACGGTGCTGGACGGTGGCACTCCGAAAGGAGAGGTGCTGCCCTACTCCCTGGCGTTCAACCTCTTTTTGCACAACTCTCCCCTGCAGGCCAACAGCTATTGCGAGGAGGAGATGAAGATGGTGAACGAGACCCGCAAGATCATGGGTCTGCCGGATCTGCGCTTCACCGCCACCTGCGTGCGGGTGCCCGTGCTGCGGGCCCATTCCGAAGCGGTGAACATCGAGTTCGAGTCCCCTTTCCCGGTTGATGAGGCACGTGAGCTGCTCGCGGCTGCACCTGGTGTGGAGTTGATTGACGACCCGGCGGCGAACCGTTTCCCGATGCCGACGGATGTGACCGGTCGCGACCCGGTGGCGATCGGCCGGATCCGTCAGGACATCAGTGATGCCAATGCTCTGGAGCTCTGGCTGTGTGGGGATCAGATCCGCAAAGGAGCGGCGCTGAATGCTGTTCAGATCGCTGAACTATTGATTCAGAAGTGATGACCCAGGCCGCCACCCTCTCCCCAACTCCCTTCGGCCGTGTGGTCACCGCGATGGTGACCCCCTTTGATGCCAGCGGTGCTGTGGATCTCAGCGTTGCCGCAAACCTGGCCCGGCATCTTGTGGATCAGGGATCCGATGGATTGCTGGTGTGCGGCACCACCGGTGAATCGCCGACCCTTAGCTGGGACGAGCAGTTGCAACTGCTGCAGGCCGTTCGTGATGCTGTGGGCAGTGACGCCAAGGTGTTGGCGGGCACGGGCAGCAATTCCACAGCGGAAGCGGTGGAGGCCACCAAGGATGCGGCGGCGGCCGGTGCCGATGGTGCTCTCGTTGTGGTGCCCTACTACAACAAGCCTCCCCAGGAGGGTCTGGAGGCCCATTTCCGGGCCATCGCTGAAGCGGCACCTGAGCTGCCGTTGATGCTTTACAACATCCCTGGCCGCACCGGTTGCAGCATCGCCCCGGCCACGGTGGCCCGGCTGATGGACTGCCCCAATGTGGTGAGTTTCAAGGCCGCCAGCGGCACTACGGAAGAGGTCACGGCTTTGCGGCTGGCCTGCGGTCCGCAGTTGGCGATTTACAGCGGTGACGACGGCCTCACCCTGCCGATGCTTGCGGTGGGTGCCGTGGGCGTCGTGAGTGTGGGCAGCCATGTGGCGGGCCCTGAGATCCGCGCCATGATCGAGGCCTATCTGAACGGCGATGGTGCCTCCGCACTCGCCCTGCACGACGCGTTGATTCCCCTGTTCAAGGCCCTGTTCGCCACCACCAATCCGATTCCCGTCAAGGCTGCCCTGGAACTCAATGGCTGGTCTGTCGGTGCGCCCCGTCCGCCCCTGTGCCCCCTCTCTGACGACATGAAACGTTCGCTCTCCACCGCCATGGCCGCCCTCCGTCAGACCTAGCCCGGTCCGGCTTATCGGCTCACGCAACCCGTTCTTTTACCCATCGTTTTCCATGGCCAACAACGCGCGATCCAGCAAGGGTCAGGAGCCCTGCCTTCGGGTGATTCCCCTGGGTGGTCTCCACGAGATCGGCAAGAACACCTGTGTGTTCGAGTACGGCGATGACCTGATGCTGGTGGATGCCGGTCTGGCCTTCCCCAGCGACGGCATGCACGGGGTGAATGTGGTGCTGCCCGACACCAGCTTTCTGCGCGAGAACCAGAAGCGGATCCGCGGCATGATCGTCACCCATGGTCATGAAGACCACATCGGTGGCATCGCCCATCACCTCAAGCACTTCAACATTCCGGTGATCTACGGGCCGCGGCTGGCCCTCTCGATGCTCACCGGCAAGATGGATGAGGCCGGTGTTCGCGACCGCACCACCCTGCAGACCGTCGGTCCGCGCGATGTGGTGAAGGTGGGTCAGCACTTCTCAGTGGAGTTCATCCGCAACACCCACTCGATGGCCGACAGCTTCTCGCTGGCCATCTCCACACCAGTGGGGACGGTGATTTTCACGGGTGACTTCAAGTTCGACCACACCCCGGTCGACGGCGAAAACTTCGACATGGCCCGCCTGGCTCACCACGGTGACAAGGGCGTCCTCTGTCTGTTCAGCGATTCCACCAACTCCGAGGTTCCTGGCTTCTGCCCGCCGGAGCGCTCGGTCTTCCCCAACCTGGATCGCCACATCGCCAATGCCGAAGGGCGGGTGATTGTCACCACCTTTGCCAGCTCGATTCATCGCGTATCGATGATTTTGGAGCTGGCCCTGAAGAACGGCCGCAAGGTGGGGCTGCTGGGCCGCTCGATGCTCAACGTGATCGCCAAGGCGCGGGAACTGGGCTACATGCGCGCGCCGGATGAACTGTTTGTGCCGATCAAGCAGATCAACGATGTGCCCGATCGCGAAACCCTGCTGCTGATGACCGGTAGCCAAGGTGAGCCGCTGGCTGCCCTGAGCCGCATTTCCCGCGGTGAGCATCCCCAGGTGAAGGTGAAGACCACCGACACGATCATCTTCTCGGCCAGCCCGATCCCGGGAAACACGATTTCTGTGGTCAACACCATCGACAAGCTGATGATGCTTGGCGCCAAGGTCGTTTACGGAAAGGGCGAAGGCATCCATGTTTCCGGCCATGGCTTCCAGGAAGACCAGAAACTGATGCTGGCCCTCACCCGGCCCAAGTTCTTCGTGCCGGTGCACGGTGAGCACCGGATGCTGGTGCAGCACTCCCGCACCGGCCATGCGATGGGGGTTCCGGTCGACAACACTCTGATCATCGACAACGGTGATGTGGTGGAGCTCACCCCGGATTCGATCCGCAAAGGCAATGCCGTGAAGGCGGGCATCGAGCTACTGGATCAATCCCGCAACGGCATCGTTGATGCCCGGGTGCTGAAGGAACGCCAGCAGCTGGCGGAAGACGGCGTGGTGACGATCCTCGCTGCCATCAGCACCGATGGCGCCATGGTGGCTCCGCCGCGGGTGAACCTGCGGGGTGTGGTCACCACAGCTGATGCCCGCAAGATGTCGTTGTGGGTGGAGCGCGAAATCAAGTGGGTGCTTGAAAACCGCTGGAAGCAGCTCTGCCGCAACACCGGTGGCAAGGCACCGGAGGTGGACTGGATGGGTGTGCAGCGTGAAGTGGAGGTGGGCCTTGGCCGCCGGATGCGTCGTGAACTGCAGGTGGAGCCGCTGATCCTCTGTCTGGTGCAGCCGGCCCCTGGCGGCACACCGGTCTACAAGGGCCGTGCCGATGCTGAGCCCGATGACCGTCCGGCTCCCCGCGGTCGCGGTGGCCGTGGCGGTGGCTCTCCCTATGGCCGTCGCAACGGCGGTGGCGGTGGCACTCCCGCTCCAGTGCGGAATAACCAGGGCAACGGCCGGTCTGGCTCGGCAACCCCAGCCCCTGTGCGTGCTGCGTCGGCAACCGCAGTGGTGGAGAAAGTGGCTCCTCAACCGGTGGCTGAAAAGGCAGCCCCTGCTTCCCCGGAGCCGGAGATGCCTGCAGGCCGCACCCGTCGTCGTCGTTCAGCGGCCAGCTGATCGGACCAAGACCCCTTTGATCCTGTTAATCAGCCCCATCGGCTCTCCGGAGTCGGTGGGGTTTTTGATGTCGGGCTGGAGTTGAACGCGGAGCCATGAGTTCTCTAAGAGATCTTTGGCAGCAGGCTCCTGGGGTGTGGGGTCGATGGCGACGGGTAGCTCTTCTTCGCTGCGTGCTGGTTCCTGGTTCGCCATCTCCACCTCGACGTTTGAACTGGCTTCCGGCGTGACCGTTGGCTCTGGGCTTGGGACCGGAGTGCCGGAGGGATCCCTGAGCAGGTCTGGGATGGCGCCGTTGGTTGCTGGCGTCGAACCTGCTCCGCTGGCGGTGTCTTCTGCTCGGCAGCGCTCCAGCCCCTGTTCCGCCAGGGCGGCGATGGTGGCGTCCACGTCACCCTGCAGCACCCGTTCCGCGGCTTGGTAGTGCTGCTCGAAATCGGCGTCCACGCGTTGGGGGGCCAGTCCCCCCGTTGTAGTCCGTTAGTCGGGGTCGTGCGGTGAAGCGGTGCCTTGGGCGGTGTGACGCTCCTCACCTCCCAGTCCGAATCCGGCGTGCACCACCTGGAGTGCCTGAACCCCAGCATCTTCGGCCACCACACAGCTGGTTCTGATTTCGCTGGTGGCGATCAGACCGATGTTGATGCCGGCGTCCGCCAGCGCACGGAACATCCGCCCCGCTGTGCCGGGCGTTGCCGGCATCCCCGCGCCCACAGCACTCACCCGGGCAATGGCCTCACCATCCTCCAGAGCGGCACCGGGCCACTGGGCCAGCAGGGGGGCCAGGGCCACATCGGCGCGGGCGCGGTCGTCCTTGCGCAGGATGAAGGTGATGTCGCGCGATCCGTCGCTGTGCTGACGTTCCGATTGAACGATTGCATCGAGGCTGATGCTGTTGTCCGCCAGGGCTGAACACAGCGCCGCTGCGGTGCCGGGTCGATCGGGCACTTGGCGAACACTGAGTTGCACCTGGTCGCGGTCGAGGGCGACGCCGCGCACTTCCGGCTCCCCGTTGCCGTTGTCGGTGGGATTGATGCGGATTTGCGAGTCCTCCAGGTCGAAGGCCTCCTGTACGGCTTGAACCGCCTTGCTGCCGGCGCCGGAATCAATCACGCAGCTCACCTTCACCTGACTGGTGGCGATCAGGCGGAGGTTGATGCCTTGCTGACACAGGCAGTTGAACAGGCCGGCGGCAATGCCAGGGCGCCCCATGATTCCGGCACCGCTGATGCTCAGCTTCGTCAGCCCTGCTTCGGATGCCAGATCGCCGCCCAGTTGATCCAGCACCTTCTGGCTTACAGCGCGGGCCAGCTCGAGATCCGCTTCCGCCACCGTGAAGGTGATGTCGTTGCTGCTGCCCTCATGGGTGGCCTGAATGATCAGGTCCACATTGATTCCCGCCTCGGAGAGGGTTTCAAACAGGCGTGCGGCAATCCCAGGTTGATCGGGAATGTGGGAGAGGGCGAGCACGGCCTGTCCGTCCACTTCCTCCATCCCATCCACAGGGCTGCCCAGCTCCAGGCCACTGCTGCTGATCGGACGGGCTGAACGGCTGGTGATCCGGGTGCCGGGGGCATCGCTCCAACTGGAGCGCACCACAAGGTTCACGCCGTAGTTGCGGGCGATCTCAACGGCCCTGGGATGCAGCACGGAGGCCCCAAGGCTGGCGAGTTCCAGCATTTCGTCGCAGCTGATCGTCTCCATCAGCTGGGCATCGGACACCTTGCGCGGATCGGTGCTGAGCACACCCGGAACGTCGGTGTAGATCTCGCAGGCATCGGCGCCCAGGGCCGCCGCCAGGGCGACAGCGGAGGTGTCGGAGCCCCCGCGCCCGAGGGTGGTGATTTCGTTAAGGCCATCGCTGCTGGTGCTTGTGCCCTGGAAACCGGCCACCACCACCACCTGGCCAGCCGCGAGGCGGTTGCGGATTCGGTCGGTGCGAATCCCGAGGATCCGGGCCCGGCCATGGGTGGATTCCGTGGCGATGCCCACCTGTGGACCGGTCATCGACGTCGCACTGACTCCCTGGGCGTTCAAGGCCATCGCCAGCAAGGCGATCGACACCTGTTCGCCACTGGCCAGCAGCATGTCCATCTCCCGCTGGGTGGGGGCAGAGGTGATGGCGTTGGCCAGACCGGTCAATTCATCGGTGGTGTGGCCCATGGCGGAGACCACCACAACCACGTCGTGCCCCTCCTCCCGGCAACGTCCAATCCGATCAGCCACCGCCTTGATGCGTTCCACGCTGCCGACGGAGGTGCCCCCGAATTTCTGCACCAGGAGGGCCATGGACCGGGCTTCAGCAACGCTGGATTTTCTCACCTGGCGGGCAGCGATCAGCCCAGCAGGCCGTCGCGGAAGGCGTCGCCCGGCTGAGCGCCGCGTTTCAGCCGGGCCTCCACCTCCAGGAGACGGCCCAGGAGTGAGAGAAAGCGCTTGGGCGTGCGGCCCTGCAGCTGCTTGCGCATCACGTAGATGCGTTTGGGGTTGCTGATCCCAGCGGCTTTGGCGATCACCGCCACATCCCGTTCCCCCTGCTGTTCAAGCAGGCTCACCCAGAGCCAGCCGCGGATTTGACCGGTGAGGGTGGCCACGATGCGCAGGGCTGGTTCCCCGGCTTCGATCAGGGCATCCCAGCGGGCGATCGCTTCGCCGGGGTTGCCCTCCAGCAGGGCATCGCCCACGGCCAGGGCGTTGGTGGAGCGCCCTCCCACCAGCTCCTGCACCCGTGCGGCGGAAATGCTGGTGTCCCGCAGGGAGAGCTTGCGCAGTTCCGATTCGAGCCGGGCGCTATCGGTGCCGATGGCCTCCACCAGGGCATCGATGGCATCCGGCTCCACCTTCAGGCCCAGGGCTTCGGCCGTGCGTTGCACCAGCTGGCGCTGGCCGTTGCCATCCCAGGCGGCCGGCAGCGGAAAGCTCTGCTCCTGATCGAGCCCGCTTTTGATTCGTTTCTGCAGGGCTTTGGTGGTGCGCAGGCGACCATCCGGTTTGGCAGGGTTCACCAGCACCAGGTGGCTGCTGTCGGGGATGAGCTCGAGGGCGGCCTCAAACCGGTCAGCCAGCTCACTGGGGCAGCCATTGCAGAACGGACTGCGCTGCAGCAGCACCAGCCGTTCGCCCGTGGCGAAGGGAGGAGTGCGGGCCTCCTCGAGGGCCTGCAGGGCCTGACCAGCGTCGGCCCCATCCAGGCGGCTGAGGTTGAGGCTGCTCCAGCTGGGGTCGACAACCTTGCCGATCAGGGCATCGATGGCCCGGTCCCGCGCAGCGGCGTCATCACCCCAGAGCAGATGGATCGGCATGGGTTGATGATGGCGTGGATGGCCCAGGACCACCCGATCTTCACCGAAAGCATCCGGCGGATCCGGGCGGCACTGGGGGATACAGGCCTGCCACCGCTGCAACAGCAGGTGCTGGAACGGCTGGTGCACAGCAGCGGTGATCTCTCGTTGGGAACACTGCTGCGGTTCAGCGAGGGGGCCTGTGAGCAGGGTTTGGCAGCGCTGAAGCAGGGAGCGCCGATCCTGACGGACACAGCGATGGCGGCGGCGGCGGTGGCCCCGATGGCCCAACGCACCCTCGGCAGTGCGGTGCATACGGTGCTGGAGTGGGCACCTGAGGCGGTGCCGGCGGGTTCAACACGCACGGCGGTGGGCATGGAGCAGGCCTGGCGCGCACTCGCGCTGGCGTTACCGGCTCCGGTAGTGCTGATCGGCAGTGCGCCAACTGCCCTTGAGGTGCTGTTGCAGCAGGTGGCCGCCGGTGCTCCAGCCCCCAGCCTGGTGATCGGCATGCCGGTGGGTTTTGTGGGGGTGGCGGAAAGCAAGAAGCATCTGGCGGCCAGTGGCCTAGCCCAGATCCGTTTGGAGAGCAGCAGGGGTGGAGCGGGTTTGGTGGCCGCGGCGGTCAATGCTCTGCTGCGCGCTGCTGCAGCACCAGCTCCGCCCCTTTCCAGCTGAGTTGCCAGCCCCCGGCAAGATCGGCCGCACCGCCGGGGGCACCGCTTTTCAGTCGCCGGCTGAGCTCGCCCAGCTGGCTGGCCGGCAGGGCTGGCACCCCCTGCTGCTGCAGCCACTGCGCCAGCAGCAGGCGGCGGCTGGCTGAGCTCAATGCCCCCAGGCCGCGGCGGTCCAGGCCCGCAGCAGTTTCCAGAAGCTTCAGGGTCATCCGGCTGAGTTCCGTCTGACTGTCCCGCACCTGGGACACCCTTTCGGCCAGATCGCTCATCCGCTGTGTGCTGCCGGGATGCAACGCCTCCAGCACCGGAAGCACCTCCATGCGGATCCGGTTGCGGGCGAATTCCGGGGATTGGTTGCTGGGGTCTTCCCAGATCGGCAGCGCCAGCTTTCGGCAGATCTGGAGGGTGTCGTGGCGCTGCAGGTGCAGCAGTGGGCGGCGCAGGAGCGGCCCTTCCGGGCTGAGGGGGCGGACGCTGGGCAGGACCGCCAGGCCGGCCAGGTCGCTGCCGCGGGCCAGCTGCAGCAGCATTGTTTCGGCCCGGTCGCTGGCGGTGTGGCCCGTCACCACATCGGCGCCCGCTTGGCGGCCCCGTTGGGTCAGCCGTTCGTAACGCCACTGCCGGGCCTTGTTTTCGCTGGGTACCTGCCCTGGGGCTGCCTGGTCCACCTTCAGGGGGAGCTGCCGCTGTTGGCACCAGTTGCTCAGTTCGGTGGCGATTCGGCTGGAGTTCTCATGCCAGCGGTGATCGCCGTGCCACAGGCTCAGGCTCCAGCCATGCAAGGGCGTTAGGTCCTGCAGCAAGGCCAGCAGGGCCATGGAGTCCTGTCCGCCGGACACCGCCAGCAGCAGAGAGCTGCCCTGGGGCAGCAGCTGCGGCTGCATCAGCAGGCGCCGGTGCAGGCCGTCATGCCAGGAAGTCCAGCCCAAGAAGCAGGGGTGCGTTTCCCCCACGGTGTGAGAATCAGGGCATCGCTGTCCAGTCCCCCATGACCCGTCTTCAGCAGCTGCCCGTTTCTCTGCAGCGCAGCCTTGAGCAGCGCTCTGCGCTCAAGGTGATCGCTGGCCTGATGAATTTCGATGCCGCCAGTGTGGAGCGGGTCGCCCGTGCCGCCGGGCGTGGCGGTGCTGATCTGATCGACGTGGCCTGCGACCCCGCCCTGGTGCGTCTGGCGATCGAGGCCTCCGGTGGCGTGCCCGTGTGCGTGTCGTCGGTGGAGCCTGAGCAGTTCCCCGCGGCAGTAGAAGCCGGTGCGCTGATGGTGGAGATCGGCAACTACGACGCTTTCTATCCCCAGGGCCGGATTTTTGATGCGGCTGAGGTTTTGGAGCTCACCCGCCGCACCCGCCAACTGCTGCCCAACGTGGTGTTGAGCGTTACCGTGCCCCACGTTTTGCCGATGGATGAGCAGGAGCAGTTGGCCATCGATTTGGTGGCGGCCGGAGCCGACCTGATCCAGACCGAGGGCGGCACCAGTGCCAAACCCTTCAGTGCTGGTCACCTGGGCCTGATTGAGAAGGCTGCTCCGACCCTGGCGGCGGCCCACAGCATCAGCCGCGCCGTCGATGTGCCCGTTCTGTGTGCTTCGGGTCTTTCGGCGGTGACGCTGCCGATGGCCACCGCTGCCGGTGCGGCCGGCGTGGGCGTTGGTTCTGCCGTGAACCGCCTGCAGGATGAGTTGGCGATGGTGGCGGTGGTGCGTGGACTGCGTGATGCCCTCGGCAGCGCTGTCGCGACCCGCGTCTGAACCGGAATCTGCTCTGAGCGGAGGCCTCTTCCCCTTCATGGTGTGAAGAGTGCTCTGCTCACTCGCGGGAGCAACAGCTCTCATGTGAAAATCGATCCCTAACTTCCAGTCCCATGCAGTTCATCAACACGCTGACCGTCCTGGCCCTGGTGGTGGCGTCCTTCGCTTTGATCGTTGCGGTTCCGGTGCTGTATGCCTCCAGTGAGGACAGCGGCCGCTCTAACCGTCTGATCCTGCTTGGCAGTGCTGTGTGGGTAGCACTGGTGCTTTTGAACTGGGGTGTGAGCTTCTTCGTCGTCTGAGTTCAGCCTCAGTCAGAACCTGGCGGGTGCCACGATGGCTGAGATTCAGTCGGCACCTTCCCAATGGCTACATTTGAAGGACGTTTCTCTGACGCAGCTGGGCTGCACGTCGGCATTGTCGTGGCCCGTTTCAATGATCTTGTCACCGCCAAGCTGCTGAGCGGCTGTCTCGACTGCCTCAAGCGTCACGGGGTGGATGTGTCCGCAACCAGCGCCAATCTCGATGTAGCCTGGGTTCCAGGATCATTTGAATTGCCGATTGTGGCCCAGCAGATGGCCCGCTCCGGCAAGTACCAGGTGTTGATCACCCTGGGGGCTGTGATTCGCGGCGACACGCCCCATTTCGATGTGGTGGTGGCTGAGGCAAGCAAGGGCATTGCTGCGGTCGCCCGCGACACATCCGTGCCGGTAATTTTCGGTGTGTTGACCACCGACACGATGCAGCAGGCCCTCGAGCGGGCGGGCATCAAGAGCAATCTGGGCTGGAGTTATGGCTTGGAAGCCTTGGAGATGGGCAGCCTGATGAAGGCTTTGCCCTGATCAATCAGGATGGTCTGGGGAGGCTGTTTGCTGCCTCTATGTCCTCCGCCGTGTGTGTTGGTGATCGGCAGCTTGCGTTTGGCTGTGTTCGAGCGTGTTGCCTCACCGCAGTCAGACATATCGGGTTCGTCGCAAGTACGTTGCGCTTGACTACTCCAAAGCTGCTCCCGGTACCTATCCCACCTGTCAGAACAATCCAGCCTTAGCCGATTTGCTGCTTGCGGAAGGCCACAGACTGGCAATAAAAGTGAAGGATGGACAGCCGGAGCCACCTGGAGAGGGCGCTACCTATCGGGCCGGATTGTGTCGGTTGCGTTCGATAATGATCAAGCAACGTCCGATGAGCCCAGAGGTTCGCTGCACCTTGATCAGCCATGAATCCATTCATGTGCTGCAGCATCTCGAGGGGGGATTTGCTGGGAGTTCCACTTCTGGGCTGGATAACCTGCATCCTGATCCGATTTCGCAGGAGGCAGTGGCCTACGGGCATCAGCAGCGGCCGGGATACGTGTTGACGTTGCTGCAGCAGACGGAGCGGCCTGATTGATGCCAGCTGACCTTTTCCAAGCTTTAGAGCTTCCAGCACAGGTGATTTCCCTGCGCCGCTCGCAGGAACGTCGTGCTGCTTTTGCCCAGCGCAATGGTGAAACGGCGTTGGATTATGTGTTTGTCGATGGGGTGGATGGCGTTGAGCAGTGGGATGCGATTTCCAAGAGCCGACGAGTGCCCAAGGCTTGGCAGAGCGGTTGGAGCAAGGGTGCAATCGGTTCCGGTCTGAGTCATTTCCTGATGTGGCGGCGCTGTCTTGAACTCAACCGGCCAATCTGCGTGCTGGAGGACGACGTCATGGTGGCGTCGGATTGGCAGCGGTGTTGTTCTGAAGCTCTTGAGCAGGTTTCTGAAGAAATAGATGTCCTGTTGTTGGGTTGGAACTTGAACTCTGTGTTGCGCGCAGAAGTCTTCTCAGGTGTCGACTGCATCAGTTTGTTTGAACCAGCGTTCCCCTCGCTTCGGCAGATCAGGTCAGTTTTGGATCAACAGCCGAACCGGCGAGTCGTTCGTTTGGAGAAAGCCCTGGGTTTACCGGGTTATGTGGTGACCCCCCGTGGAGCACAGAATTTGTTCAATGGTTTGCCGCGTTTTGAGGCCGAACCGTTGCTAGTCGGTCGAGGCATCCCCCAGGTGCCATCTATGACCTTGGATGCTCAGATGAATCGTTTGTATCCGGATCTTCAGGCTTCTGTGGTTATTCCGCCTTTGGTTTTGGCTGAGAACGACCAAGCGACTTCTATGACGGCTCAGCGCCAGCGCTCTCTCGATTTTGGAGCGAGTTAGTGATGGCTGGTTTGGAAGGGTTCTGGCTCAATCTGGATCGATGTGGGGAGCGAGCTTTTTGGATGCGGAAGCGTTTGGGCGAATTAGGACTTTCTGTTCACTATCAACGAGTTGCTGGAGTCGAAGGTGATGTTGCTGAAGCATCTTGTCGAGGATTGAAGCAAGGAGAGTGGGGTGCTTGGCAGGGTTGGATTCGCATGCTTGATCGGGCGAGTCAATCATCTGCTTCTGTGGTTCATTTAATGGAAGATGATATCGATATCTCGGATTCGTTTGTAAGGCTGGTTGAGGATGATCTGCTCAATGGTCTTGCAGTGCGTAAGCATGTTTTCTGCACAGATGCCTATGTTTCCCCTCGCCAATGTTTAGGCTTGCTTCATGCTGTTGCTGCGGCCAGGCGTGATGGTAGGCAATGGCTAGAAGTGACTGATGGATTTAAGATTCCTTGCCTGAATTCTCTCTTGATGGCTCCTGAAGTTGCAGGTCGCCTCTGCGTGCAGCTCCAAGAAATTTTGAATACAGCAGATTCTTTGCATGCTGTTGATATTGCGATGGCTAAAGTTTCTAATTCCTGGAGCACTATTGTCCCGTTTGTGACTAGTCCTAAACTGCACCTTGCTTCGGCGGGTTGTACACGTACAGACGATGAGGTAGATTTATTATTGAGTCGTGATGCATTGACACTTTTAAGACGTACTCTGTTTTGTAAGGGTGATGACCCTGAGTTAAAGATTTGCTTGGCTGATTTGATGGTTCAACTCGCGGATATAGGGGTTCTTCGGCCGTATTGATTTTCCTGTGCTTAAGCCGCCAGCTGATGGAGCACCTGACGGGCCCGTCGTACCACTGTCATGGGAACGCCGGCTAACCGTGCCGCTTCGATGCCGTAACTGCGGCTGGCGCCGCCGGCCTGCACCTGGTGGAGGAAGACCAGATCGTCGCCGGTTTCCTCCACCGTCACCTGGAAGTTGGCCACGTTGTCGCGTTCAGCGGCCAGATTGTTGAGCTCGTGATAGTGGGTGGCAAACACCGTACGGCTGCCCAGGACGCCAGCCAGGTGTTCGCTAACGGCCCAGGCGATCGATAGCCCATCGAAGGTGGCGGTGCCCCGCCCGATCTCATCGAGCAGTACCAGGGAACGGTCGCTGGCGTGATGAAGGATGTTAGCGGTCTCGGCCATCTCCACCATGAAAGTGGACTGGCCGGCGGCCAGATCATCTACAGCACCCACCCGGGTGAAGATACGATCGGCAATGCCGATCGTGGCAGAGCGGGCCGGAACCCAGCTGCCGATCTGAGCCATCAATTGGAGCAGGCCGATCTGGCGCAGATAGCAGCTCTTGCCACTGGCGTTGGGGCCCGTAAGCACCACAAGATCTGTGCCTTCACCGAGCTGCACATCATTGGGGGTGAAAGCGGTTTCCACCAGCCGTTGCTCCACTACCGGATGGCGGCTAGCCTCCAGCCGCAGCCCCCGGCCGTCGGTGATGGTTGGTGCGCAGTAGCCACCGCTGGCGGCCACATCGGCCAGGCCGCTGAGGGCATCGAGGGCAGCAACGGCGCGGGCCGCCTGGCGGATCGGGGCGGCCATGGCTCCTACTTGCTCGCGCAGCTGGCAAAACAGCTCGTACTCCCGCTGGCAAGCCCGTGCCCGCAGCTGGAAGATGCGGCCCTCTCGTTCCTTGAGATCCGGGGTGATGAAGCGTTCCTCGTTGGCCAGGGTCTGACGCCGGATCCAGTGGTCTGGCACGGCGGTGGCCTTGGCTTTGCTCACCGCCAGGAAATAGCCGAAGGTGCGGTGGTGCTGCAGTTTCAGGGTGCTGATGCCACTGAGTTGACGCTCCTGCTGCTCCTGGTGGCTGAGCCAGGCATCCTGATCGTCCAGTTGGTTGCGCAGCCCATCCAGCAGCGGGTCGACGCCGTCATGGATCAGGTCGCCCTCTGATAGAGATAGTGGTGGAGCCTCCACCAGCTTGCGGCGAATCGTCCGGGCCAGCTCGGCAAGGGCTGGATCGGGGCTGAGCAGCTGCTGCAACCACTTCGGCCCTGCGCTGATCGCAGATTCCAGCCGAGCGGTGAGCTGGGGCATCCGTTCCAGGCCATCGGCGATGGCCACTAGATCGCGGGCACTGGCATGGCCCGCTCCGGCCCGGCCGGCCAGCCGCTCCAGGTCGCCGATTGGCCGCAGCAGCTGGCGGATCGCCTGCCGCAGTCTGCGTTCACTCACCAGGTTGCTCACCAGATCCTGGCGCTGCTGAATAGCCTCGCGGTCCATCAACGGTGCTTCCAGCCAGCGACGCAGGCATCGGCCGCCCATGGCGGTGAGGGTCCGATCGATGGCCCAGAGCAACGAACCCTGCAACTGGTTGTCTCGCTGGGTGGCAGTGAGCTCGAGGTTGCGGCGCGTCTGGGCATCCAGCACCAGGGCATCTCCGCGGTGCACAATCGCTGGCACTTCCAGGGGGATGTGGCTGTCCTCCTCCAGGGGTTGAGTGTCCTGCAGGTAGCTCAGCAGCCCGCCGAGGGCCTGCAGGGCCAGGGGATGTTCCGGCAGGCCGAGGCCATCGAGGCTGCTGAGGCCGTAGTGCTGCTGCAGGGTGCGCTCCGCCTCCACTGGGCTGAAGGGGGTGCTGGCCATCGGCGTGAGCCGTATTTGTTCCGGGCACCAGGCCGGACGCTCGGCATCGAAAGCGGCGGCCCAGAGCAATTCCGAAGTTTCCTGCTGGGCCAGCTGCTGGTGCAGGGTGCTGCTCTCCTCACGTTGCATCACCTGAACCTCGCCGGTGCTTACATCGGCGCTGGCCAGTCCCCAGCGCAGTGGTTGATTTCCCTCGGCCGGCTCCACCACCACCGCCGCCAGCCAGTTGTTGCGCCGCGAGCTGAGCATGCCCTCCTCCAGCACGGTGCCGGGGGTCAGCACCCGGGTGATGTCCCGCTTGAGTAGGGCACCTTTGGTGGGGTTGGTTTCGAGTTGATCGCAGAGGGCCACGCTGTAGCCCTGCTTGATCAGTTCGGCGCAGTAGCGCTCGGCGGCGTGGTGGGGGATGCCGGCCATCGGTACCCGGCCGATCGCCTTGCCGCCTTCCTTGCCGGTGAGGGTGAGTTCCAGCACCCGGGAGAGTTTGATTGCGTCTTCGAAGAAGCATTCGAAGAAGTCGCCCAGGCGGTAGAGCAGCACCCGCTCGGGATGGGCCGATTTGAGCTCAACGTAGTGGCGCAGCATCGGTGTCAGCTGCAGCGGATCAAGTTGGCTGTGGTGGGCCCAGGCCGGTTCGTCGCTGCTGGTTTCTGAATCGCTTGCATCTGGGGATTCGCTGCTGCCCCCGCTCGCCGTGGCCTGGCGGATTCGGGGCCGGGCGGCGGCATCGGCCCCCAGTTCGTCGTCGCTGAGGTCGTGGTTGGCGGCCTCAGGTTCGCTGGTGGGTGCAGTCGGTGCGGCCGGCTCAGGCGCCCCGAACAGATTGCCCTGAAGGGCGTCGTCTGGGGACTGGGACGCGGACCGTGGCATCGGCTGATCTAACGGATTCGGATCGTACCGGGCTCAACAGGATTGAGATGCCTCAGCGGCGCAGCACCATCAGCTGTTGGGGGTCCGCATCCTGGAAGCCCAGTTGCCGGTAGAAACCGGCACTCTTGGTGGTCATCAGATACACCCGCTCTACTCCCACTACCGGCGGGGTGTGCAGCAGTTCTTCGATCACCCGGCGGCCGAGGCCGTGGCCCTGCAGGTCGCCGGCCACGACGATGTCCCAGAGAACGGCCCGGCTGAAGCCATCGGAGGTGGCCCGGCCGAAGCCCACCAGCCGCTTGCCGCGCCAGAGGCTCACCACGGCATCGCTACCAGCCAGCAACCGCCGCAGCTGAGCAAAGCTGCGGCCGCGGGCCCAGAAGGCGTGGCGATCGAACAGCCGTTGCAGCTTGAGCAGCGCCCGGCTGGGGTGCAGATCCGGCCCGAGGCCCAGCCAACGCAGGCCGGGGGCACCGGGGGCATGGTGAACCAGCCGGATCGGGGTCACGGGTGGGGGAGCCGCAGCACTTCATCTTGCTCCCCGGCGATAATTGACGGCCGCCGTCTGGCTCCGCACCCATGCCCGCCTACGACCTCACGGCTCCGTATTCGCCGAAGGGTGATCAGCCAACGGCGATCAAGCAGCTGGTGGCGGGGGTGAACAGCGGCGAGCGCTATCAGACCCTGCTGGGGGCGACGGGCACGGGCAAGACGTTCACGATGGCCAACGTGATCGCCCAGACCGGCCGGCCGGCGCTGGTGCTGGCCCACAACAAAACCCTGGCGGCCCAGCTCTGCAACGAGCTGCGGGAGTTCTTCCCGGAGAACGCCGTGGAGTACTTCATCTCCTATTACGACTACTACCAACCGGAGGCCTACGTACCGGTCAGCGACACCTACATCGCCAAGACGGCGTCGATCAACGAGGAGATCGACATGCTGCGCCATTCGGCGACGCGCTCGTTGTTTGAACGGCGCGACGTGATCGTGGTGGCCTCGATCAGCTGCATTTATGGCCTGGGGATTCCGAGCGAATACCTCAAGGCTGCGGTGAAATTCGAAGTGGGCGAGACCCTCAACATCCGCAGCCAGCTGCGGGAGCTGGTGAACAACCAGTACAGCCGCAACGACACCGAAATCGCCCGCGGCCGTTTCCGCATGAAGGGGGATGTGCTGGAGATCGGCCCGGCCTACGAAGACCGGTTGGTGCGGATCGAGCTGTTCGGCGATGAGGTGGAAGCGATTCGCTATCTCGACCCCACCACCGGCGAGATCCTGCAGAGCATGGATGCGGTGAACATCTACCCGGCCAAGCACTTCGTAACCCCCAAAGATCGGCTGGATTCCGCCATTAGCGCCATCCGCTCCGAACTGCGGGAGCGGCTGGACGTGCTCAACGGCGAAGGCAAGTTGCTGGAGGCCCAGCGGCTCGAGCAGCGCACCAAGTACGACCTGGAGATGTTGGGTCAGGTGGGCTATTGCAACGGGGTAGAGAACTACGCTCGCCATCTGGCCGGCCGCGAGGAGGGCACGCCGCCGGAGTGCTTGATTGATTATTTTCCGGACGACTGGCTGTTGATCGTGGACGAGAGCCACGTCACTTGCTCGCAGCTGCAGGCGATGTACAACGGCGACCAGGCCCGCAAGAAGGTGCTGATCGAGCACGGCTTCCGCCTGCCCAGTGCGGCCGATAACCGACCGTTGAAGGGTGCCGAGTTCTGGGAGAAGGCACGCCAGACCGTGTTCGTCTCAGCCACCCCCGGTGATTGGGAGATGGAGGTGAGCGGAGGTGAGGTGGCTGAGCAGGTGATTCGCCCCACAGGAGTGCTTGATCCGGTGGTGGAGGTGCGGCCCACCACCGGTCAGGTAGACGATCTGCTCGGAGAGATCCGCGATCGGGCAGCCAAGAACCAGCGGGTGCTGGTCACCACTCTCACCAAGCGGATGGCGGAAGACCTCACCGATTATCTGGCGGAGAATGAGGTGCGGGTGCGCTACCTCCACTCGGAGATCCACTCGATCGAGCGGATCGAGATCATCCAGGATCTACGTCTAGGGGAATACGACGTGCTGGTGGGGGTGAACCTCCTGCGAGAAGGTCTCGACCTGCCGGAGGTGAGCCTGGTAGCGATCCTCGATGCCGACAAAGAAGGTTTTCTGCGGGCCGAGCGTTCCTTGATCCAGACCATTGGCCGGGCTGCTCGCCATGTGGAGGGGGTGGCGCTGCTTTATGCCGACAACATGACCGACTCGATGGCCAAGGCCATCTCTGAAACCGAGCGGCGCCGGGCGATCCAGCAGACCTACAACGAGAAGCACGGCGTAGTGCCGACTGCCGCGGGCAAGAAGGCCAGCAATTCGATCCTCAGCTTCCTGGAGTTGTCCCGCAAGTTGAAACAGGACGGGCCGGACGCGGATCTGGTGGAGGTGGTCGGCAAGGCCGCCAAGGCCCTTGAGAACGATCCCGATGCTGGCTTGGCATTAGAAGCGCTGCCGGAATTGATCGATCAGCTTGAGGTCAAGATGAAGGAAGCAGCTAAAAAACTTGACTTTGAAGAAGCGGCGAACCTTAGAGATAGGGTTAAGCAGCTACGACAAAAGATGACTAGATAGTGAATCCAATTATTAAATGACTGCCGCAAATTTCTTGTCTAAATAATTCATGAACTGCAATATGGGATCAATTAATTCTGGCTTGCCAAAGGATTGATGCTCACAGAGCTTGTTCTTTTGGCTTAATGTCAGAATTATGTTATAGTGAAAATGTTTTGCAGTTGATTCGTCGTATAGGCGAAAATTTTTTACCAAAGGCTAGTGATTTATTTGTTTCATGAACTATCAATCTGTTGATCAACTGCAAAAGTTTTTTGTCTCTCCTGAGACTGCGCTTATAGCCGCAATGAGAGTTATTAACGATGGGGCATCTCAAATCGCGTTGGTAGTTAATGAAAGACAATTTCTTTTGGGGACCATTACTGATGGCGATATTCGAAGAGGTCTACTGCAAGGACTCACTCTAGAGGCCCCGGTAGAGCAAGTAATGAACCGCGATTTTCATTTTGTACGAAATCGCAATGATGAGGCGAAAATTCTCGAGATAATGCGTCACAATAAATTAAGTCAGATTCCTGTATTAGATCTGCAAGGATGTGTGACTGAGATACTTCTGCTAAAAAATTTACTGCTTCCGCCGCAGCAAAGTAACGCAGTTGTTGTTATGGCTGGTGGTAAGGGTACCCGGCTTGGACTGCAAACAAAAGATTGCCCAAAACCAATGTTGAAGGTTGGAGCTAAACCTATTCTGCAAATTATCTTAGAGCAGTGTATTTCAAGTGGCTACGTCAATTTTTACTTTTCTGTAAATTATCTGAAAGAGCAAATAATCGATTACTTCTCAGATGGTTCAAAGTGGGGTGTATCGATTAAATATTTAGTCGAAAATCAACCACTTGGTACGGCAGGTTCCCTCAAGCTATTGCCTGACTCTGTACAAGAACCGTTTTTGGTGCTTAACGGTGATGTTCTTACCCGACTGAGTCCAGTACAGCTATTACAATTCCATGATCAGCATCGGGCCGCTGCCACAATATGTGTGCGAGAGCATGAGTTGTCTGTTCCATTTGGTGTTGTAGAGACTACTGGTGTTGAACTTTCATCATTTCAAGAAAAACCTACATATCGGCATCTGGTAAACGCTGGGGTTTACGTGATCGATCCTAGCTTATTAGAGTTATTGCCTCGAAACCAATCAACTGACATGCCTAGCTTACTGCAACTTGCAAAGCAATCTGGACATCGAGTGACAGTCTGTCCAGTTCATGAATATTGGTTAGATGTAGGTCGTCCAGAAACATTGTTGCAAGCACACCGTGAGTGGCCTGCTCAGGAAAACCTATGACTCTTCTTGCACTCATTCCGGCGCGGGGTGGTTCCAAGGGTATCCCACGTAAAAACATCAAACCGTTTTGCGGTAAGCCATTGCTGCAGTGGTCAATTGATGTTGCGCTAGCGGCGCCAAGTGTGGATCGGGTTGTGGTCAGCACGGAAGATTCCGAAATTGCTGGGATTGCACGCAGAGGAGGAGCGGAGGTTCCTTTCCTTAGGCCCCCTGAGTTGGCTAGCGATACCGCCCCAGGTATCTCTCCAGTGCTCCATGCTCTTCAGAAGCTCCCCGAGGTTACGGAAGTATTGCTCATGCAGCCCACCTCTCCTCTTCGTCGTGTTGCAGATGTCGAGGCAATTGTTGCACTTCATCGGCAAGCTGGCTCCGATTCGGTTGTTTCAGTAGCGCCTGTGGGAAAGCACCCTTCATGGATGTTCACATTGTCCCCAGATCGAGTGTTGAATCCTTTTATTGATTCTCCGGATGTATCGTGTCGCCAAGAGCTGCCGACCGCATACATACTGAACGGGGCTCTATATTTGGCATCACGTTCTTTCTTGGAGAGGGAGAAGAGTTTTAGGAATTCCAAAACTGTGGGCTACGTAATGCCTCTTGATTACTCTGTTGATATTGATACTCCTCTCGACTGGGAGTGGGGTGAATTTTTGAAGCAACGACAAATTTGATTAAAATACAACGATGAGCAAAGTCCTGGTTACTGGCGCCGATGGTTTTATCGGTTCCCATCTTGTTGAAAGCTTGATGGCAGCGGGTCATCAGGTGCGGGCTTTTTGCCTCTACAACTCCAGTGGTAGTTGGGGTTGGCTGGATAGCCTTCCGGAGAGCACCAAAGCAGAGCTTGACGTAGTACTTGGCGATATCCGTGATACACAGTGTGTGCGTGAGGCGGTGCGGGGTTGCGATCAGGTGTTCCACTTGGCGGCGTTAATTGCTATTCCCTACAGTTATGTAGCCACTGCTAGCTACGTGGACACCAATATTCACGGCACGTTGAATGTTGTGCAGGCGGCCCGTGATTTTGGGGTAGGGCGCGTTGTGCATACTTCAACTTCTGAGACGTACGGGACAGCTCAATTTGTACCCATCACAGAAGAGCACCCGCAGGTGGGTCAGTCGCCATACGCAGCTAGTAAAATTGGTGCTGATCAAATTGCGTTGAGTTATTGGCGCAGTTTTGAAACGCCTGTTTCGGTCTTGCGTCCGTTTAATACTTACGGCCCTCGTCAGAGTGCCCGGGCAGTTATACCAACAATCATTACCCAAGTCGCTGCCGGACAGCGGCAGATTCGTTTAGGCGCTCTCTCGCCTACGCGTGACTTCAATTTTGTGGCTGATACTTGTGCTGCCTTCCAGGCCATCGCTAGTTGTGATGCAGCGCTTGGTCAGGTTGTTAATGCTGCCAGTAACTTCGAGATTTCAATTGGTGATACGGCTGCGCTGATTGGTGATGTGATGAATGTTCAGCTTGAGATTGTTACGGATGAACAGAGAATGCGGCCAGAGGCATCTGAAGTGAATCGTCTTTTTGGCGACAACACTCGCTTGTGTCAGCTCACTGGCTGGCGACCTGCTTATGGCGGTTTACCGGGCTTTCGTCGTGGTTTATCCCAAACTGCTGAATGGTTTAGCGATCCTGACAATTTGGTGCGTTATCGCCCTGGCATGTATTCCGTTTGAAATATGACAGCTCCTGTAGGTTTCAATGTCGAGTCTGTCCTCAAGGCAATTCAGCAGGTGGTGGGTCTCAGCTCCAAAGAGAACCCCATCAATTTGCACGAGCCGGATTTCAGTGGTACCCAAGCCTGGGCTTATGTCAGGGATTGTCTTGACACTGGCTGGGTAAGCACGGCAGGCAGCTGGGTTAGTCGCTTTGAGCAAGAGCTTTGCGCTTTTACTGGTGCAAAACATGCGGTGGCAGTGAGCAATGGCACTGTCGCACTGCGTTTAGCTCTGCATTTAGCGGGGGTTAGGCAAGGTGACGAAGTCCTGTTGCCTCCATTGAGCTTTGTGGCTACTGCTAATGCTGTCGCTCATCTTGGCGCAATACCTCACTTTGTGGATGTTGAGGAGAGTGCTTTTGGTTTGTGTCCTTTTGCATTGTCTTCGCGCCTTGAGGCCATCGCTGAGCGACGCGAAGATTTTCTGTTCAATAAAGAAACAGGTCGACGCATCGCTGCGGTACTGCCAGTACATGTATTTGGCAATCCAGCCAAGGTGGATCTGCTGCGGTCTGTTGCTGATGCCTGGGGTCTACCCGTTGTTGAAGACGCCGCCGAAGCTCTCGCGAGTTGGCGAGCAGGAACCCATTGCGGCCTGTTTGGTTTGGTGGGCACTCTGAGCTTTAACGGTAATAAGTTGATTACTACGGGTGGTGGTGGTGCCCTCATTACCGATGATGCTGAAATAGCCAAGTGCGCGCGTCATTTGTCGACCACCGCTAAGCAGCCTCATCCTTGGGAGTTTTACCATGATGCGGTTGGCTGGAACGATCGACTGCCGAATCTCAATGCCGCACTTGGTGTTGCTCAACTCGAGGATTTGGATCGTCGGCTTCAATCAAAACGTTTACTTGCTAAGTGCTATGAAGATGCCTTGTCTGGCCTCAAAGGAGTTGAGCTAACAAAAGAACCAACAGAATGTCGTAGTAATCATTGGCTTATGAGCTTGCGCTTTACTGCGGATGATCCCTTGATCGCGCAGGCTCAGCGTGAAGAGCTCCTTAAGAGTGCTCATTCCACTGGTATTTTGCTACGACCAATTTGGTCCCCACTGCATCGCCTGCCTATGTACGAAACATGCTCTGCAGGTTCGTTAGTTGTAGCTGAAAATCAAGCACTTCGCTTGCTTAACCTACCTAGTAGTCCTCAGATTATGGATGGCTGGGCGGCATGAAGCAGCTTTTGCTTGTCGGTTGTGGAGGCCATGCTCGATCTCTCATCGAGCTCATCGAATCGAGTGCGGAGTGGCAGATTCACGGGTTGGTAGGTTTGCCTGACCAGGTGGGCAATAGCATTTTGGGTTACCGAGTTATTGGATGTGACGACGATTTGCCTTCGCTTCGTGAAGAATGCCAGGCAGTAGTGGTTGCGATAGGCCAGTTGCCAGATTCTGCTCCACGAGTAAGTTTAGTTCAGCAGTTGGAACAGCTTGGTTTTCAATTTCCTGTTGTCATTTCACCCCATGCCGTTGTCAGCCGGTACGCCCAGCTCGGTCCTGGAACCACTGTGGGCCATGGTGTGATCATTAATGCAGCAGCAGTTGTTGGCAATCACTGCATCATCAATAGTCGTGCGCTGATCGAACATGATGTCCATATTGATGATCATTGTCATGTCAGTACTGGTGTCTTGGTCAATGGAGGTGTACATATTGGATCCCATAGCTTTATTGGTAGTGGAGCTATGATTCGTGAAGGTTTGACTTTTCCAAGGTTTACGACTATCGGCGCTGGTCAACGTGTAATGGGATGGCCTCTAAGGAACCAATGAGTACTACACAAAAAACCCTAATCATTGCCGAGGCTGGTGTAAATCATAATGGTGATCTTCAGCTTGCCAAGAAACTAGTCGACGCGGCTACCGAGGCAGGCGCTGATGTAATCAAATTTCAGACTTTTCAAGCCGGCCAGCTTGTTACTGAGCACGCAGAACAGGCACCTTATCAGAAGAAAGTTCTAGATGACTTGGAGGGTCAGTTAGGAATGTTGAAGTCCCTTGAACTCCGACCAGATCAGCATGGTGAGTTAATTGATTATTGCCACAATAAAGATATAGAATTTCTCTCTACTGCTTTTGATATTTCAAGTATCAATCTTTTGCTATCTCTACAGCTTAGGCGTTGGAAGGTGCCTTCTGGAGAGATAACTAATTTGCCTTACTTGCGCAAAATTGGTAGTCAAAGACAGCCTGTCATCCTCTCCACTGGTATGGCAAATTTAGGTGAAATAGAAGCTGCGCTCGATGTTCTTGAGAAGGCTGGCACGCATCGCAGCCAGATCATTGTGTTGCACTGTACTACCGAATATCCAGCTCCACCTGAGGAGGTAAATCTCCGAGCGATGAATACGATCGCTCAAGCCTTTGACGTCAGTGTGGGTTATTCCGATCACACCGAGGGTATTGCGGTGCCTATTGCGGCAGTTGCTATGGGCGCCATGCTGATCGAGAAGCACCTCACCCTCGACCGAAACCTGCCAGGACCGGATCATAAGGCCAGTCTTGAACCTGACGAATTTGCCGCCATGGTTCAGAGCATCCGCACTATCGATAAGGCTTTGGGGGATGGTATTAAGAGGCCAACACTCAGCGAACAGGATAATTTACCGGTGGTGCGTAAATCGCTTGTAGCAGCTTGCCCGATCCGTGCTGGTGAGCTCTTTAGCGAGCAAAATCTCACCGCCAAGCGACCTGGTACAGGTATCTCTCCGATGAATTGGGATGCCTGGATTGGTCAGAAGGCATCCCGCAATTTCATTGCGGACGAGCTGATCGAATGAAGAAGACTCCTCGGAAAATTTGTGTTGCAACTGGCACTCGCGCTGAATACGGTCTATTGCGTTGGGTGATGAAGGGAATCAAGGATTCTGAGCTGCTGCAATTGCAGTTGATTGTGACTGGGATGCACCTATCACCGGAGTTTGGCCTCACTGTAAGGGATATCGAGGCTGACGGATTTAGTATTGATCACAAGGTCGAAATGTTGCTCAGTTCCGACACTCCAGTGGGTATCACTAAGTCAATGGGGCTTGGCATGATTGGCTTTGCTGATGCATTACATCAACTTCAGCCTGATCTTTTGCTGATTCTTGGAGATCGTTATGAGATTTTTGCTGCAGCTGCCTCGGCTATGGTCGCCCGTATACCCATTGCTCACCTTCATGGTGGCGAATCAACGGAAGGCCTGATAGATGAGTCAATTCGCCATGGTATTACAAAGATGTCACATTTGCATTTCGTGGCGGCTAGAGAGTATCGCCAACGAGTAATACAGCTTGGTGAAAAGCCTGAGTCTATTTTTCAGGTTGGCGGATTAGGTATTGATAGCATTCATAGCCTCCAACTTCTTAGTCAAATTGAATTAGAAGAAGCACTAGATTTCAAGCTAATGAAGAAAAATCTTCTGATTACATTTCATCCCGTCACTCTTGAAAAAAGCACAAGTGGAGACCAGATGCGCGAGTTATTACTTTCGCTGAGTCAATTGCATAATACCGGCCTAATATTTACAATGCCTAATGCTGACACTGATGGCCGCATCTTGTTTAAGCAGATTAATGACTTTTGCCTATCTCATCCACATGCGCGTGCCTTTACCTCATTAGGCCAATTAAAATATCTCTCATGCGTCAAATATGTTGATGGAGTAGTCGGAAACTCATCTAGTGGGATTGTTGAAGTGCCAAGTTTTAAAAAAGGTACAGTAAATATTGGTGATCGTCAGCGAGGCCGTTTACGCGCGAAGAGCGTAATTGATTGTTCTCCAGATTGCAGGTCTATTACCGATGCGATTAACCAATTGTTTTCACCTTCTTTCCGTTCTTCTTTGGCTGGCACTGACAATCCTTATGGAAATGGTGGGGCAAGTGCATCTATCGTTTCTATTCTTGAAAATATCAATTTTGACGACGTAATCAAGAAACGCTTTTTTGATATAAAATTCTAATGAAAATTCTATTTATAGGATCTGTTGTTTTTTCTGCCCACGCCTTGCGCGAGTTAATTAATCTGGGAGCAGATGTTGTTGGAGTTTGTACTGTCAGCTCTTCAAGCTTTAATGCTGACCACGAAGATTTGACTCCAATTGCAAACAAAGCCGGCATACCAGTATGCTCTGTTCGTGATGTTAATAGTCACGATTGCATCAGTTGGATTAATAAACTTGCTCCTGACGTTATCTTTTGTTTTGGCTGGTCCCGAATCATTCGAGGTCCACTTCTTTCATTGCCTCCCCTTGGGATTATTGGATATCATCCTTCTGCTCTACCAGCTAATAGGGGTCGCCATCCAATAATATGGTCCTTAGTCCTTGGCCTAAATGAGACAGCTTCCACTTACTTCCAAATGGATGAGGGCACTGATACTGGCGATATTATTTCACAGGTTAAGGTAAATATTAAGCCGTCTGATGATGCAAGCACACTTTATGCACGAATTACTTCCGTCGCCATGCAACAGTTACGCGACTTTGTTCCTAAGTTAAATGATAGAACCATAAAAGTAATTCCTCAAAATCATGCCATTGCTAATAACTGGCGAAAGCGAGGCGTTGCTGACGGCCTTATAGATTGGCGTATGGCAGCAACTAGTATTCACAATTTAGTTCGTGGATTAACTCACCCCTATGTAGGAGCCCATTTCGAATATAATAGTCGAAGCTTCAAGGTCTGGAAAACTAAGATTGAATTAGATGTTTCCGATAATTTAGAACCGGGTAAAGTACTTGAAGCTGTCGATAACTGTCTCCTTGTCAAAGCAGGTATTCATGCGATTTGGCTGCTTGATTATGATCCATTAATATCTATCAAAACAGGTGATTATCTATGAAATCTCTCATAGTTGCTCCGCATCCTGACGATGAGCTTCTTGGCTGTGGTGGAACACTTCTTCGTAGGTCAAGTCATGGCGAATCGGTTGGATGGTTGTTGATGACTGCAATCACAAAGGAAAAGGGTTGGAGTACTCAGCGAGTACAGAGTCGCGCACATGAAATTGCTCAGGTTCGTGAAGGTCTTAGCATTGCACCACATAATTTTTTTCCACTTGACTTCGTTGCGACTGAACTTGATCAATATCCAATAAGCACTCTTGTAGAGGCAATATCATCCGTCTTTAAAACTTTTGCACCAGAAGAAGTGTTGTTGCCCCATCCCGGTGATATTCACAGCGACCACCGTGTCACATTTGAAGCAGCTAGTGCTTGTACCAAGTGGTTTCGCTATCCAAGTATCAAGCGAGTTTTGACCTATGAAACAATATCAGAAACTGATTTTTGCCTTAATCCCACAGAAAATCCATTTCTCCCCAATTTATATGTAGATATTTCAGATCAGCTTGATACGAAACTCAAGCTTCTTAATATTTATAAGTCTGAGTTGGGTGCACATCCTTTCCCTCGTAGTCTTGAGTCAGTTCGTTCGCTGTCTGTACTTAGAGGGTCTCAGATGGGAGTCTTTGCAGCTGAAGCTTTTCAGATCCTGAGACAATTTGAATAAGTGATTTTATAGCCCGGTCTTACCTTTTCTAGAAAATATTATGATCCGCATATATATAGTCCAGAGTTATTGACATCAGCAATCCTTGTCAGATTATCCCTTTGATTCTGTCTTCAACCTTGTATGTTTTGAAATGTGAATATAAAAGTTCATCAGAAGAATAGATGTATATCCGTTTATAGTCATTTGAACAGACTTTTTTTACGAATGATAAGTATAAGGCAAGGCATTCAGGTTGACTTTTGAACGGCTTGTTTCCATGTCGATGGTGAAATGTATATTTATGCGCTACATCTGATGTTAATGCATAATACTTTTCAAATAGTTTCGCTAGTAGTGCTTTTTTGGGAGAAAAAATACTATCAAGAGTTCCAGGAAACCCATAGAAATGTTGATTGATGGATGGATCTAATCCATATAACCTGATGGGTGAAGAATTTATTTTTAAAGCAATAGATACTGCTCTAATAAGTGAACAGTTGAAGTTAAGGATAAGCTCAGAACTATAATATTTCTGGAAGTAGGTTTTAAGTGATTCTAGAATTGATAATGTGGAAGATTCATCAACAAAAAAGTAATTAGTTTTGTAGATTTTGTTGTTTTCTGGTAGGGGGAGATGATATGGATTGTCTAGATTCCTGAAAGGACTGCATATGATATTGAGATCTTTAGCATTATTGATTAAATCAATGACTTCATATCTCCATATATTCTTTATAGAATTAAGTGCTCGATTTAACTCATCATTCTCATTTTTAAATAGAGGATTCCATGTATCAAGACTTGCAGGCTCCCAAAAACTCCAATTATATTGAATCTTTGTAAGAGCTGCATATGAGAATACAATTCTATTGGCAACGTTTGAATCAGTTAAAAAATGCTCAAACTTTAGTAGTGATGGTCCATTTAGTACGATATCCGTAAAGTTCAAAAATTATGCTCCATTGAGACTGTATCATTATTTTCAATTAGGTTATACCACATTAAACCGCCATATTCGCAGAACATTGATATATAATTACATTTTAGTTTGCCATCTTTTTCTGATTTATTAAATAGATCTAGGATATTAAATCCGAGTTCTGCAGCAGCAAAGGTAATCTTTTTCTCCACATATCCTGTGCTGTCTTCAGTATATAATCTCAAAATTATAGGAATATCCTTAGGTATATCCCCATAAATCTCAGTGATTGCTGATGCATATATTGTCGAATTAATATTCTTGTTATCGTCTATAACATGAATCCAAGAGAAACGTTTGTTTGGACGCCTATCTGAATATGCTCCCAATGATAGTTCAGAAGGAATCTCCTGCTTCTGTTTTTTTAGCGAAACAACGAAAGGAATTCTCGTTGGTAAAGCATCCCCTTCCAGAGGGATTATCCTAATCTTATGCCTAAAATAGTTCTTTTCAAGACTTATTTCCTCGTACCTTATAGCTTCAATGTTATGTGATCTTAATATTGAAGATTTGGAATCTTGCTCTCTATAACTTTCAATTTCTAGAACAAATCTTGAAATTCCTATTGTAGGGTAAACAATTAATGAAAGTGATTCTATAGCCTTATTCTGAAACCCTGGCACAACCATATGCATACATTGATTTACATCTAAATAATCACTATCTATTGCTGAGTAGTCAAAATTCGAATGTGTATATTGAACTTCTTTAAGGCTTTTATTACCAACTAATGCCCTCTGGAACGATCCACCTGTGGAGTAATTAATTGAGCAACAATATTCTTTTTTATGCGCTTTATCGATATCTTTTGTAATGACTCTGCTTAAGTCAATCTTCTTTGTCTCAAAGGGCTTCATTTCGGAAAGACTATAACTCTTTAGTGCTATTTCTTCGTCCCTACTCCAAACTCTAATAGCAGCGTCTTGGCTTTTACAAATAGTGTTTCCATTATGAAATATAAATTCAGGCCAAACTTCATTCTCATATAGTCTTATTGAAAAATTGCCTTCATAGCTGTTTGTTAATGTGAGTCCGTCCTCACGTTCGTATTCATTATATATACGTCCATATGTATGAACTGCAGAGCATGATGTTTCACTAAAATAGTAACCAATAACTGCTGCGTACGGAATTCTTAAATTCTTATTTGAGTAGAATTCAAAGCACGCTGATCCCTCAAGATCCCCATATTCTTCTAAAATGTTAATATTAAGCACAGATTTTTGCTCAAAATTCTCTATTCTTCTGTCAATTAGTCTTCCTTCTAAATCTCGGATGCTTACACAAGCCATGATATCGATATTATTTTTATATTTAAAATAATTTAGGACTGATAATATAGTATTATAGCTGTCTTTTGAATTAAAATACATTGTAGACGTTGATTTGGGTACAAATCCATGATTATTGGCATAATTTTCCTTTTGAGATATCATCTTTCTTTCAGGCGCGTAGATAGCTTGTGGCTTCAGGTTGCTTTTGCCCACTTGTATGGCCTGTAGAATGAAGACATTCTAGCCCTTCCGATGCTTATAGACAGGTTATGATTTACTCTTTTCTTGCCTGAAGATCAATACAACTATCAATGATTCAAATGACTTTCTTGGTTTAAGAATATGAAAGTTCTTGTTAATATCTCGCCTCATTCACGGCCTTACATCCCTCACTACTATTCTCTATTTTTTGACAAGATCTTTCATATTTGCCGAGATCCAAATACGCTTTTTGCTGCTGATGGCAATCGTATTCTCTGGAGGCAAGACTGTCAATTTAATCTATCCCTATATTCTGAACTTGCTCAATACGACAAACTTTATTGTGAAGTTCCTGTTCAAGCTGGTCTTGAACATTTTATTCGTTTAGTGAAACCAGGTCATGCAATTCCAATAGCTAGAGCATGTGACTTGCATCATCTCAATAATCCTATTTTATGTGTAATAAACCAAATCAAATCCCTTTGCCCTAAGTTAATTTTGGTAAGTTCTTGTCCTACGCAGGCAGAACTTTTATGTGGTCTAGGTGCGCCTGTCATTTTCTGTCCTACTTCCGCTTTTACATCTATAGCAACTTCTAATCTCGTTCCTGAATTAAACTTTGAACTTGATGGTTCATCCCTTAGTAGATACCATTTGCGAAGATCAAAAATCTTTTCTAGGCTTTTAACCTCTCAATTTTCTTCATTTATAAATGTTCGACCTTATATGGATTATCATATCTGGAAAGAGTCATTTCGCCCCGATACCATTTATATTCAGCATAATCTTTCGAATAACTTTCATCCACCATCTCTTACTGCGTCTCAATTTGGGTCCCCAGTTCTAATTAATTCTGAATCCGTCTGGCAAACCAAACCTTTTTTAAGTGTAAATGACTACCGCATTCTTGAATCCTATTCATATTCTTCTTACAAGGAATTGATAGAATTAATATCCCTCTTGCAAGCTGATCCCCATGTTCTCGCTAACATTTGCCAGATTCCAGCCATATATTCTCGACTTTCCGCTAATGTTATCTCAAGCTTTATTTCTGAGATAGAAACTATAGACGACATCTCACTCCCCTCAACCTCGCAATTTTTGCATAACGATCTCTCTATCAGATTTTTTGAAGAAGCTCAAGGCATTTTATCTGATGCCGTTAACAATAATCCAAAGCCAATGGATATTTACGCCTTCAATAAGATTATAGTTGGTTTAAAAACTAAATATTCTAACCAACTTGAATCGCCCTCATTTAAAGTTATTGTCGAGAAGTTACAACGTTTATATGGCATTTCTCGATTACCATGAGTTAATAATGTTTTGTTCATGGACTATTTGAGACCATGCTGGTTCTCGAGTAATTATATCTATCTTTTTAATGTCTCTCGGTACAACGTCATGTGGAAACGAGAATATATTTTTAGAAGATGACCACGGAGCGAGAAGTGTTGTAAAACAGTTATCACCAAAATAATGTTGTTTCTTATCTACTATATCCAAGCTATCAACCATTTTTTCTTTTAGACCATAAGGCATGTTAAACAAATAATGCTCGTTCCTCTTGATATTTGACGAATTTTGGAGAAAGTATATTGCTTTGATCAAGTTATACATATACATAGCACCTAATTTGTCATCAGAATCTAGCCTGGTTGTAGCAATATACTTTTTGATATAATTTTCCCGTTGACATTTGATCTTATAGTTGATTTTCTTAGGCCTTATTTCATATTCAATCTCATCTATATCTTTCCCCTCCCCTGACATATAGTATGGATTTATTTTATCGTATCCTTTTATCATTTCTTTTATTTTTAACGTTTCTCTGATATCGTATGGATATTCTAACAAAATTCCCCACTCATCAAATTCAATTACTTGTGATTTTATAGAGTTAACCGTATGCTTATTAAATATCTCAATTCTTGAGTCCAGCCATTTGTGATATTCGATGCTATTACTTCTCACTTTTTCCGATTTCTTGCCAATATTTAAATTAAAGGGCGTTAATACTACAAATTCAGTGTTTTCTTTTACTGTCCTTATAGCTTCTTCTCTCACCTCTCGGTTTAAATCATAATTTATACTTTCTTGATTGCTTATATATGATTGACCAATTACGTCCATTAGTGGATTATTCATGTTGATGACTCATAATAATTCTTAAATAGACACTTGGCTTTATTAAAATAGTCTACAGCATCCTTGTGGTCTGAACTTTTCAATACGAATGCGGCCGGCTCTTCTTTTGTGACAAGATTATATCGCAGCATTCTGGCATCTTTTGCGGATAAATCTATTCCAATTTTACTCCACATCTCCATCATAATTTTTTCATGAAATTGTAATTGCATTTGCCTTTTAGTATTTTGTTTATCTAAGGTGTTTTGCCTCTTTACTTCTGTATCTTTCTTGATCCGATAATATGTGCCTTTTGTTGCAGAGCCAACGTATACTGATCCTTTCATGTTGTCGATATATAATTTGTAGTCCTGCGCATAAGTATAATTCTCATTATAGTGAAATTTTAGTTTTTCCAGATTCAATGTAATCGCAGGATGATAGAAACATGGCATAACAAGAAGTTCCTGCTTTAATTCAAAGTCATTTAGTTTTTGTTTGCACCATTTAGTGGAAATGTATCTCCTTCTCGTCTTCGGGTCCAACTTAAAGTAACGCATTTGCTGCCCAATTATTGTAGGCTCTTCTCTTCTCATTTTAATTAATTCATTCAAGTTTTTCAGTCGAGTTGGATGCATTAAATCATCGTCATCATGGCGAACTGTCCATTTATGGCTACACTGCTCAAGAGATATATTTAATGTCTTTGGTAGTGAATAACTTTTCTTGCAGTCCACCACTTTAATTTTTTTATCCTTTTGCAGATACTCATAGTATTCCTGCTCATTATTTGTCATTGGATCGTTTTGAAGTCCTATTATTATTGTGAAGTCTTCATATTTACTTGCCAATACACTACTAACACTGGTAATAACATTTTCATTCAGTCGCTGAACTGGTATTACGATATCAAACCACGTATCTTGCGCCACCAGGAGGTATGTATAACTTCTACACTATACACTACTATCTTACTTAAACCATGCTTACTAGGCTGAACGTAATTATCGCCTTGTTACCTATTATTATTCGACAAATCTAAATTAGTGCGACTTGATTATTTTCAGATAATTAAAAAATGTGGCCCTATTAATCTATTTGGCACATAATATTCTCCTCAGCGCAATATACCAGTTCTCTGAAATCTATTTTTATAGATTGACCATATTCCATGATCTATAGTCATACTATATTCGGAACCATCTAGCCTTGTTCTTTTCTTTTTTGAGGTTACATCATCACTAAATTGTGCAAATATTTCCATGAATAGAGAGATTTCACTCGGATTGTATTTCTTGTTGTTTTGATAGTACGTATCTTCTATTACGTATAGTTCTGGTTTGATATGTTGTAGTACCGCTTTGAATGTATTTACCTGATGTGATGTCATATGGGATCCATCATCGATAAAAATAAAATTCTCATATTTGTCTGAATCAATAAATCTTACTATACTATCCGGTTTTTCTTGATCAAACTTTTCGTATTTGATCATTCTACCTGTCGATAGAGAACAACGCATAGGCTCAGCATTTGCTATATCGAGTGATATAACATCGCAATCAAAAATAGCTGACATCATTAGGGATGATCCACCATGAAATGTACCTATCTCTATCAGGCAAGTTCTTTCATTACTGCGTATATCTATATTCGCCATATTCTTAGCCATCTTTAAATAAATTAGATTGTAATGCCATGGCTTAATTACACGATTGCATATGCTTGACGGATTATATATTTTTTGTAGGGCATGAGCCGCTGTCTCACGGTTCTTACATTCCAGTAGCATTGATGGAAGCTTGTATTCAAGTTGTTCTTTCCTATAATGATATAACGTTCTGAATATATCTTTGAGGCTAAATATAAAATTGGGGATAGACTCTGACGGAAGCTCTGAAAGACTAAGGTAAAAATCCCGCCATAGTTTATGATTGTAATGAGTGCCATGAGAAGAACTCTTGTACTTCATAATTACTGATTTTATCTCTTTTGGCAATTCATTATAATCTTGAGCACTAATTGTATTTAGTGCCTCTCGAGGCATATCGTTGACCAGGAAATCAAGCCAGTTCATTGTTTTTGACTGAATAAATTTGGATTAATATCTATATTTTAATTATTCATGTGGCATTGCGAATTCTTTCTTTTGATTCGGCAGTCGTAGCATAATAATTATGCTTGCATATATTGCACCTCCAAGGTGATTATTTCTCCTAAAATCCTCATTTGACAAATGTGAGTTTACAAAAGCGGCATATTCTTTCGGATCAAAATCGCATAAAAATGGATTTGGACTAAATGGCGATAGTTTCATTGACAGGATCTCGTAGTCATTTGCCATTGCTAATTGCCTGAAAAAATTTGGTTGGTATTGGTAAAATCCATGACCCCACCCTCCTCCATCTGCCCATCCTTGGCATGGCAGGACATGAAATATAATTCCACCGGGTTTACAGGTGTAATGAAAAGCTTCGAAAGCACAAGCCTGATTAAATACATGTTCCGAAAATCCTTGATTAGTAACTAGATCATATTTTGATTCTATTTCCGGCATGGCTCTCAATGAATAGTTCAAATCAATCCTGAACGATGCATTTTTGTTGTAATCAGTGCAATCTCTTCTATTTAAGCCTAGCAATTGATATAAGTATGTTACTTGGTCGTATTGACTTAGGCTTTTGCTGATGTTCTGGAATTCTGGAAATATTGAACTAGCATGATCTGTACTGTAAAGTAGTTGATCGCCAAAGTCTAATACGTCTCCATTCTTTGGGAGATATCGTTGGTTCATCACCAAGAAGTTAAGTGCTGGTGGTATAAGCAAGGTTCAAAGCGAGTCATCCCTTAATTATAGCAAGTCATTTGTCATTTGTAAATCTCCTTTCGTACGACTATTTCTCTGTTATTTAATTCTTAGCGGTCTTGTTTAGGCCGCATTTCTTATTCCTCTGTGTGCATAGATGTCTCCTAGTTTGTCTTTTTCTACCTAGTGATGTTCAGCTCATCTTTCCTTTTTGTTTCCTTCGTCTCCCTCACTTTCGAATCCACTGCGTAGATTCCTATCGGTCGCCTCTTGTAGCTCCTAATTCTTTCTACTCCACAGAATCCCTGTATTGTTTTTTTAATTATTGTGTTCTTTGATCCATGACTTATGCATGCCTCATATTCCACTGCATTCCATTTAACTTGTGTTTCTACGTTCGGTCCCCAGTGAATCTATTGCCTTTATACTTGTATTAACTCTGTGCCGTTAATGTCGTCTCATCTTCGCTAATATCTTTCGAGTGATTTAGTGGCTTTTACCCTTTTATTTTCATATTTACTGAGTATCTTTGCCTTTCTTCTCCATCAATCTTAGACTTTTGATGTTTTTTATTTATAGCTTTAACGATCGATTTTCCACTATTGTGCATACAGCATTACGGTGATTTAATTAATTTCATCAGGCTCTGATTAAGCGGACATATTGTTGTTCCTATCGATATTCCATCGTGAAACTTTCTTCGATATAACTCCGATGCCTCAAAGACTTCTGTTCCATAGGGTTATTGGTTGTGTTGTAAGACATTTTCACGTTGGTCGTCTCTAATGCTGCATGAGCTGCTTTTGCCAGCTGCTGTCTTTTTGTCAAACACATTGCAAAAGCTTATGTTTCTTCGATAAATACATTACTTTATGTCATCTGCGTGTCATTGGCTTTGGGTGCCTCTGTTGAAGACCTCCTCTGGTGCTTCAGGCCTGGCGACATAGGCAAGTGTCCTGATGTTTTGGACCTGCACACCGTTGGCTTGTCAACCCTTCTTCTCAACTTTCTAGAGTCCCCACCATGGTTGTTTTGCGTATGGTTTGACCAAGGGGCACCCTGTGATGCATGATATGTAGGCAGCAGGGCTTACCCCCCCCTGAACGAACTGCGGATGTAGCTCAGTGGTAGAGCATCTCCTTGCCAAGGAGAGGGTCGAGAGTTCGAATCTCTTCATCCGCTTTCTTCACCTTCCCATCTTGCTTACTGGGGTGGTTTCGTTGATTCGAGTTTTACCTTTCACCCTGTGCGGGAGCTACTTCTATTGAATGAAGTTCCCCCTAATTTCCTTATTCCTGTCTGTTTAGCCTCATAGCGCTGAATTTCTCGTATTATTTGAGCTCTTCACTGCATAGCATTTACCTTATTTGTGTAGGCCTTAAGCAGCGGCATCACCTTACCTCTCGTTTATACGATATCGCATTAGCTACATTCAAGCCTCTAACCCATGGTCGTGTAGTTCTAATTCTCTACTCTTTTGATTCTGTTTTGTTGACTCAATAGATATGCCCCAGCCTTAATCTGCGGTCTCGAGGCCTCTGTCGCTTCTATTTATGCCCATATTTCGAATTTTACCTCTACTTGTCGCTTCTTTTGCCAGCTCATATTGCTGATATTGTATCTTTTTGTCATTAGCACTCTGATGTTCATAAGCGTTTTCATCTTTTTGTTCGTGTTTTTGTCTTGTTTGCGCCTTTATCCCCTTGCATTCATTCTATGCCAATCCTTTTATAGATAATCTCTCGTTTTTCTTTTTCTAGACTGCCTCCTTACTTCGACCCTTGAGTGTATTGATTTTGCATTGATTTCTTTCTGGTTTCTGCGATTAGTGCCCGTGCTCAAATATAGCTATTCGCTTTGACAAGTATTTTATAATTACTACTGGCGGCAATCGAGCGTTGGATGGTAACCTAACTTGTCTGTCATTGCATACCATGTTGTGTTGTTGACACTGATGAGTGTCTATGTGAAGTGATTTTTGATTTTCCCTTAATAACTTTGCTGCTGGCTGAGATTGTTTGTTATGTGGATCCCTAACCCACGCACTCTGATTCTTCTGTCATTGCTCCTCGATGGCGTCGGCCAGCTCATGATTCTGGGTTTAATGCTCCAGATGCAGTCCTTGCTTGGTTTTTCGACCGGCGACCACCATTTTGAGGGACAGTTCGTCTGGCTTTTGTTCTCCCTTCTGCTGTACCCCCTCCTTGGTTGGTTGTTCGGCAGCTACACGGTCCTTCGTTGGCGTCGTCTTCCCCTGTTCGTACTTTTCCAGCGCCTGTTGATTACCGCTGCGGCAACCCTGACGGTAGTTGCTGTTGCGCGTTGGTCGATCAACCCTTCGGATGCGGTGTGGCTTGTTCATAGGCGAGTACAGCTTGTTTGGATGTTTGCCCTCACCGTTTGGGGCTTTCTCGTGCGTTTGGCGCTGCGCTACAGCCTGTTGCTTCCTGATTCACCTCGGCTGTTATTACTTGCTCAGCAGAATGAGATCCATACCGTTTTAACCGCTTGGCGGCGTGTACCTCACCGCCATCGTCTTCTACCTGTCGATGAGTTGCGTTTGCAAAGGCGTCTCGATCAATCTGAGCAGCCTTTGTTGGTGGCTGTAAGTGCTGGGATTCGCCGTGATCCCAGCAAGCGGTTGCTGCTTGAGAGTCTTGAGATGCGTGATCCACGTGTTGTGCGCAGTGTGTCGGTTCTCAGTCTGTTTGAACAGCAGCAGGAGCGTCTGCCACCTGTTTTGATGGGCGATGTCTCCTTCACCTATGACGATCTACCTTGGGCCTCTACTTTCAGCGTTCAGGCTCAACTCAAGCGCATGGCCGATGTTGTTGTGTCGGCGTTGCTTTTGTTGTTTACAGCTCCTTTCATGGTAATTGCAGCGCTGCTGATTTGGTTAGAAGATCGTGGCCCGATTTTTTATTCACAGCAGCGTAGTGGCTGGCTTGGGCATTCTTTCACGGTTTTTAAGCTTCGTACTATGTCTGTTCAGCCAATCGATGCTCCAGCGGAGTGGACACAGATCGGAGATCAGCGCATCACAGCAATCGGTGGAATTCTGCGCAGGTTACGGCTCGATGAACTACCTCAGCTTCTTAGCGTCTTCATTGGTGAGATGAGTTTGATTGGACCTCGGCCAGAGCGTCCTGAGATTGAGGATCAACTTGAGCGCAGCATGCCCCACTACCGCAAGCGTCATTGGATGCGCCCTGGCTTAAGTGGTTGGGCTCAGGTATGTGCGCCTTATGCCAGCAGTATTGAGGACTCAGACTTCAAACTTTCATATGATTTGTACTATTTGCGACACTTCAGTACATGGCTTGATCTGGTGATCCTTTTCCGTACGATCAAGACAGTGCTCAAGGCTGGCGGGCGCTGAATTACATGCTCTTCGCCGACATTATTCACATTCTCAGAAACCCGCCTATTCCTTCTGTTAGAGCTTTTTATACTTCGTTTCGATATTCTTAGATTTGGCTTGCTTTCTTTTGTCTGAGACTTTGACAATTTTATTATTGGTATTTTCTTGTTGCTAAACCTTTGCTAGTTCCGTTTCTGCAGAGTTTGGTTAAGTTCTCCTTGATTTTCTTTATTTCCTTAATTGGCCTGATATTAGTCTTTGTTTGAAATCTTGATATGCCAGCGGTAAGCCTTCTGCAAGAGGGATCCGTGCTGACCAGCCGAGTTGGCTTAGCCGACTCACATCGAGCTGTTTTTTGGGTGTACCCTCCGGCTTACTGCTATCCCAGAGAATATTGCCCTCATAACCTACTGTTTGGGCTACTTTTTCGGCAAGTTCACGTATACTTATATCGATACCAGTGCCTACGTTGAGGAAACTCAGAGGTTCCCCTTGGTCGTCTTTTGGCGCATCACCACTCAACGTAGACCAATTCTCTAGGGCAAACACGCAGGCCTCACCCAGGTCATCGACGTGGAGGAATTCTCGTAGAGGTGTGCCGCTTCCCCAGCAGGTTACGGTTTTCATTCCTGTTTCTTTTGCCTCATGAAAGCGGCGGACTAGGGCTGGAAGCACATGACTATCGGTAAGGTGGTAGTTGTCGCCTGGTCCATAGAGGTTGGTGGGCATCAGGCTTATTGCATCAACGCCGTGTTGCCGACACAGGGCCTCAGCAAGTTTGATGCCAGCGATTTTGGCTATGGCGTACCACTCATTGGTTGACTCCAGAGATCCAGTCAGAAGTTCTTCTTCTCGGATTGGTTGCTTGGCAAATTTGGGGTATATGCAGCTGCTTCCTAGAAACAGCAGCCGGCGCGTGCCTGCTTGCCACGATGCCTCCATCACGTTCGTCTGGAGTTTGAGGTTTTGCAGCAGGAAATCGGAAGGTCTGCTTCGGTTGGCTTCAATGCCTCCAACAGTCGCCGCTGCGAGTATTACTACGTCGGGTCTATTCGCTTTCATCCATGTGTTCACGGCCTGGCCATTCAGTAGGTCTAGCTGCTGACGCGTGGGCGTCAGTAGTGCTCCGTGTTGGGTTTGATCGCCATAACCCTTGCCCTTCAGGGCGCGGCTGATGGCGCTGCCGGCCATGCCATGGCCTCCGGCAACGAAGATGTTGTCGCTTGGACTGAGTAGAGCCATTTCTGCAGTGTGTTTTATTCCCTTGCACCAACCACATTGAAGCCTTTGTCTTGTAGGTATGCTTCTTTGCGAGCTTCTTCCTGGTCAATAGCGATCATTTCGTTGACCAGTTCTTCCAATGTGGTGGTGGGGGTCCAGCCCAGTTTTTTGCATGCCTTAGTTGGATCTCCAAGCAGTGTATCTACTTCAGCGGGGCGGAAATAACGGGGATCAATCCGAACTACAATTGCGCCTGTATCGCTCCGACGACCGGTTTCTTCTAGACCCGAGCCTTCCCATCGGAGTGGGCCCCAACCTAGGGCCTTAGCTGAGAGCTCAATAAAACGGCGTACGGATTCTTGTCGGCCAGTTGCGATAACGAAATCCTCGGGAGTCTCCTGTTGGAGCATTCGCCATTGCATCTCCACATAGTCACGAGCGTGGCCCCAGTCGCGCAATGAATCGAGGTTGCCCATATAAATGCATTGGTCCAGGCCGGCATCAATACGGGCTAGACCGCGAGTGATCTTGCGGGTCACGAAGGTTTCACCTCGCCTCGGGCTCTCATGATTGAACAAAAGGCCGTTGCAGGCATACATCCCGTAGGCCTCTCGATAATTGACAACTATCCAGTATGCGTAAAGCTTTGCTACGCCGTAGGGACTGCGGGGGTGAAAAGGGGTCGTTTCTTTTTGTGGAATTTCCTGAACTAGACCGTATAGCTCGGAGGTCGAGGCCTGGTAGATGCGGGTTTTCTGGGTAAGCCCGCAGATACGCACAGCCTCCAGGATGCGTAGCGTGCCAAGGGCATCAACGTTGGCGGTGTATTCGGGCGCTTCGAAACTTACTGCCACATGGCTCTGGGCACCAAGGTTGTAAATCTCATCGGGTTGGACATGCTCGATTATGCGCTGAAGGTTGCTTCCGTCTGACAGGTCGCCGTAGTGGAGAGTCAGTTGCGGAGGCTGCCCCCTGGGATCGGTCTCGTGAGGGTCTTGATAGAGGTGATTTATTCGAGTGGTGTTGAACGAAGATGCACGGCGTTTGATGCCGTGCACGGCGTAGCCTTTTTCCAGAAGGAGTTCTGCGAGATAGGAGCCGTCTTGCCCAGTTATACCAGTAATCAGAGCTCTTTTTGAGTTCTTCACGATTGCCTTTCCAGTAGCTTTGCCTTGATCAATGTAACGCTGCAAATCCTGTTATTATAGCTTCTCGTCTCTTCTTACATATGTATTGAATGCAACCTGTCAACTTTGTTTTTGCGAGCGTATTGGATCTTTTCTTTATCTCTTCTCGAATCACTCAGCCTAGCTTCCTGTTTCTATAGATTTTCCTGTTCTTTGTTGCTATTAATCGACTTACGTCGCTTAAGTAATGTTTACTGATGTGCGCCCTTTTGTCTCTAAACGCAGAAGTACTATTCATTTTGCCTTTGTTGCTAGCTTGTAGTTGTCGGCGCGTATTACATTCCCTTGAGTTTGGTTGTCACCAAGCTTCTTTACTCACATCATCAAATGAGATTAATGCCGCCCTGGTAGCTGGTTTCTAAAGGGCTTAACAATCTAGTTTGTTCCTGTCTTGTGCTGTCTATGTTCAACGGAGGGATATCTTTTTGGTTGTTTTTATTCTTTTCTGCAGTCAGTCTTCTCTTGTAGCATGCCAGAGGTGTTGTTTAAATTTATCTAGAAGAGTTTTGCATCAGTGACAATAGATGCATCTTGCAGCAAAATAGTATTTCTCTTCGGTCATGGATTTGCCGTTTCTCCCCGGTCTGCTACGACGCCATAGAGCACATCCTCAAGTTTTTGTTTACTCGTCCACCCATTAAATTTTTATCTATGGCGCCATTTCTTGCTATATAGAAGAATTTGTTCCCAATCCAAACCATTTTCGCTATTTTCTTGCTGTACTTGTCCTCTCTGTTAAGTCCATATAGAAGTCTTGATGTTGTGCTTCTTATCACTAGAACCACCTGGTCTGAGCTTGTTTACAAAGCTCTTGGTCTTTCGATGAAGCTTGTGACGGATGAACGTGGTTTCTGATTATGTATTGATGTCCATTGCCTAGCTCATTAATCCGCCCAATTTCTTTACCTAAATCAGACAAACTATCTTTCTGCTAAAGCGTCGATGGCTTCTATGACTTTTCGTCCAAGGTTCTTAGCCTCTTGTTCTGCAAGAATTCTCCCATTATATGCAATTTTTTCGCAATGGTCTGGATTGGCCATGCACCAATCAAGTTGCGTCGACAGGTTGGATAAATCGCTAGCTATCGGGATTATGTGGACGTAAGGCTTGAGTTTATGGTGATACCACTGTTGGCGTGGACTGTCAACTTTAAGGATGCAACTACCACTCAGCAGTTTCCAAAGCAAACCCCAGGAATTAACGTTCCCATCAATTTCAATCAAATATCGATATAGTCCAAACATCCAAGCCGGGCAATAAGCGGCCATTAGGTTTTCTTCTATCAAGTGTTGTCGAATTTGCTCCGTCGCTTCTGAGTCCCTTCCCTGTACTACTGCAGTCATCCGAGCATCCAGTAGCTCAGGCATTTCCAAGCTTAAACAACACAACTTGTAACGCTGATTCTTGGTGAGCCTTGTCAAGGTGAGTGCTGACATTCCCGTGCTTGCACCTCGCCAGAAGGCCAGAGGTTGGCGCTGCTTCCAGGGTGGTAAGCGTTGATCCAGAAATTCCTTGCGTAGTCGTTCGTATCCGTTTGACCCCAGGGCGTAGGGGTCCGGGATAAGCGTTTCTCTAGAACCCGCTCTAGCGTCGAATTGTAGGCAATTATTTCGATCTGATTCTTCATCGTGAAGTTGGATCCTGAATTTATTAATCGCTTGGTTCGACTGCATTCGCCATGCTGCAACGCTTGCGACGTGTAGCAGCGGTAGAAGCCTCCCTGGCATTGTCGTCATGTTGCTTGGGGCATGGACGATTGGAGGCTGATATCCCCGCAGCGATACATTCAATTCCTGGAGACCCGCCTGTTCGTTGAGTTCCCAGTACTGCTGATTTATCGGTGGCCACTTCCCAGCCAAACCTTCCTCCCTTTCGTTGTAATTTAAGTCATTCTGGGCACAGCGAGAACAACATGAAGATCCTGGTTGCGATCGTGCACTACTGGAATCCTGAGGCTGGAGGTCGGCATGCGTCGTTGCGTTCCAATCCTCAGCCCCGCATTATGGCGCTCCAAGAGCAGTTGCTTTGTCTATTGCGCCTTTCGAATCATCAGGGCGCTATTGATATCGGAGCTATGTCTGTCTCTGATGCTAATCATGCGATTCGTCATGTTTTTGATCTATGCGTAGTTACAGATGGTGTTCATACCATCCTGAATCATTTACCCTCTGCGCTTCGAAGTTTGTTGCATGAGGAGATTCGAACTCCGTTGACACCGAAACATCTAGGCTTTGAAGCTCAAAAGCTCTTAGCCGAAAATATTGATGAAGATTATGACTTATTGGTTTATCTTGAGGATGATCTGCTTATACACGATCCGTACTTTTTCCATAAAATATCTTGGTTTGGTCGTCAGCTAGGCTCTGACCATCTGTTGTTACCACAGCGGATGGAGATCGCTGCAGGAGTTCATTTAGTAGATCGATTGTTTATAGATGGAGCTCTGCCTGCAGCGGAGCTCCATAAGGTGATTCCAGATCCACCTCCATCTTTGTCAATCCAGATGCCAACCGGATCTGTTTACTTCGAGTCTCCGCGTAATCCGCATGCCGGCTGTTTTGCACTTACACCGAATCAAATGAGACTTTGGGCGGAGGCTGATTGTTGGCAGGATGGCGATTGTTCGTATGTTTCACCGTTGGAAAGTGCTGCTACTTTGGGACTGCTTAAGATATTTCGGCTATACAAGCCAGCTTTTGCTTGTGCAAGTTGGCTTGAGATCCAGCACTGGGGAACGTCCTTTAGTTCGTTAGTGGGAGCTTCCGTTAAGCCGCCTCGTTCTGTTGACGGCGAAGCCAATTGCTGAAACGCACTGAACGGCGCGCTTCCAGTGAATGTAGCTTCTGTTTTAGAGATTTGTTCTTCATGCATATGTCACTGATGGTGCGACCCATTAGTTCTTCCGCCAGCTTTAATTGTTGTCGAATAGTGTCTGGTAAGTGCCTTTGACGTTCTTCATTCTTGCTCTCAGCCAGCAGCCAGTCATGTAGTTGAAGCGACATTTTCAGGAGTAGTGATCCTGATGATTTTTTTGTGTCTGTATATTTGATCTTTATTTCGTTAGAGTTTGTCTGTTCCATTGTTTCTTTATCGAGTTCGATCAAGCTTTTATGATGACGCTCAGGTAGCGTGAGCTGCAGGGTGCTTTCGATCAGATTCAGAGTGGCATCCAGATCCCATGAAAGCTGTTCTCCATCCACGATCACTCTAGAGCAGTTTCTGCTGTGCTTTTCCATTGCCAGTGTGCTTTGCAACCATACGAGGAGTGCATGATCGCGATCCCACCCCTCGATGTTGCGAAACTGTTCAACCACAGCCAGAGGGTGTCGAACTACAAGCAGATGTTGGATGAGTAGGTTTTGTTCTTCTAATGCCGAGTGCCACAAGGGCAGAATTCTTTCCATCCCGTGGACGCATGCAAGGCAGCAATCTTTAGCTGTTTCACCGTTGAGAGCCTCTCTCAATGAGGAAGAAAATTGTTTGGCTGCGTCGCTCCTCAAATATCGATCTGGTAATTCCAGAGGACTGTCCCAGCCATTACCAACATCCCTCAGCAACTCTTGCTGTGATTTTGAAAGGCTATGTAAATTTCTGGCTTGAGCTCCGCAGCGCTCCAAAACATGACTCATTCTCGCTGTACCGCATTGGGGTAGCCCCAGCACGAGCAAAACGTTCGGACGAGTCGACAGCACCGTTCACAAGGCGATAAGGCTCTGAAGGTACCGCCCTTTGTCAGGCTCAGCCAGTGACAATGGGGGAACTACCTGTTTTCTCGTGCGGATTCTGCTGATTCACCAGAATTACCCAGGCCAGTTTCGTCAGCTGATACCCCTCTTGTTGAAGGACGGGCATGAGCTAAGGGCCATTTGCGCTCATGAGCGTCCCCTTCCAGATGATGTGCCCGTTCAGCGCTACAAGGGTCCCGACATCAGCGGTCTTGCCAACGCCTCAATAGCTGCGCCTGGCCTGGATTACTGGGCTGATGGGTTGGCCCGTGCACCTCAAGTTGCTCAATGTGCTGAGCAATGGCGCCGTGAAGGGTGGACGCCAGATTTGATTTTGGGTCACAGCGGATGGGGGGAGACACTTCTTCTAAACCAGGTCTGGCCTCAATCCCCCTGTGTTATTTGGCCTGAGCTTTGGGTTAAGCCCCAGCATGCCGGTATTGAGCTGCCGCCTGAAGGCCCTGGTCCCACTCTTCAGCAACTTGCTGACCACAGTGCACGCAATTACCTCACCCGTGCAGCGTTGGCTTCAGCTAGCGCTTGGGTGATGCCTACTCGATACCAGGCAGAGAGCTTGCCAGCCGAATTCAGAGACATGCGCTTGCACGTTATCCACGAAGGAATCAATTGCGATGTCGCTTGCCCTCGGGAAGATGTCGAATATCACGTTAGGGGCATTCGTGTCAACCGCTCTGTTCCGACAATAACTTTTGTAAACCGCAATTTGGAGTGTCTGCGCGGATTTGACGTGTTTATGAGGGCGTTGCCGACTGTTTTGCATAAACACAAAAATGTGCGCATCTTGATTGTTGGTGACAATGGTGTTGGTTATGCAGGTCATGGTTTTGCCAATGATGTACCTTTAAAGCAACGAATGTTGTCTGAATTGGAAGGTCAGCTAGACCTTGATCGTATCCATTTTCTCGGGCGTATTCCCTATCCAAGCTTGCTGGCCCTGCTTCAAGCTAGTTGGGTCCATGTTTATCTAACAAAGCCTTTCATTCTCGGATGGAGTTTACTTGAGGCGATGGCATGTGGCTGTGCCCTGGTTGGAAGTGAAGGCATGCCTGTTTCTGAAGTTCTTACGCATCGTCACAACGCACTTTTGGTTCCAGCTGCTGATTCTTCTGCACTGGCCGCATCTATTCTTGATTTGTTGTCGAATTCCTCTCTCCGACTTCAGTTGGGCCGGCAGGCGCGTCAGGATTCATTGGCTTGGGATCAGAGTGTTATGTGGCCTCGGTTTCAGAGTTTGTTTCAAGAGTTGCTCAACTCACAGAAGAGTCGTTCGAGTTGAGCGGAAGAATTAGAGACGCTAAACTTCTGTTCAACTCGTCTTTGACCATTCTGAGCTAATTTGCGGAGTTCTTCTGTAGGTGCGTTTATAACTTCTAAAAGCTTGGATGCTAAAGAACTAGGGTCATTGGCCTTGAAACTTAAACCGCTCTTGCCTTCCTCAAAGACTTCGCTAGCACCACCAACGCCACTGCTAATTAGTACTAGTCCGCTTGCCATTGCTTCGGCAGCCACAATGCCGAAAGCTTCTGGATGAATAGATGGGAAGACGGCGACATGATGCAACCGGAAAAATTTGACTAGCTGTGGTCTGGTTAACTGTCCGTACCAAAACACATTATTTGCAACTCCGTTATTGTTCAAGAATTCGCGAATTGCGTTGCAGTAGTTCTTTTGAAATACGCCTCCAGCAATGCTGAGTTCTACGTCAAGTCTATGCTCTTTTAATAGTACTAACGCTTCTGCAATGGTATGCACACCTTTTGTACTCATCAATAGGCCAGCAAAACAAATCTTTAGTGGTCGAGCGCTGCTGCCTAGTTTTTGTGAATTTGTAAGTTCTGGCCCAAGCGGTGCAGGTAATGATCGATCTTGGCGAGTCTTGAAGAGGTCGCATCGCGCCCCGGGGTAAACAACGGGGATCGAATAGGATATTTGTTCTCCATGCTTGATCAGTGCATCACGTACGGCTTCACTTGCTGCCACCATACGATAATTAATCATTTTGGGGTGTTGACCGTATTGAAATGGAGGGCTGACGTATCCGATGTGATGGAGCACTGGGACAGTTGAATTTTCTAGAGATTTGAGAATTTCTGGTCCCAGTAAATCTAGGTTGCCAAGTAATATTCCGTCGAAACGATTTTGTTTAAGGTGTCTAAGTAATGTTTTTTGATTTGTTTTGTCGATCTGATTGCGTACCGTGATATTTCTAAGGTGATGAACACCTTTTTTAAAGTCTCCCTTGAGTTGAAGGGTACGGTCGATTAATGCCTCTAGGTTCAGATCGCCTCTTGGTTGTGGCAGATACGGTGCGTCGCTACAGAGCACTGTCAGCTGATGTCCTCGTTGCTCAAGCCCCCATGCAAAATCGGCCATGCTCCTCCCATAGCCCCCGAGCTCCTGGGGCGGGAAGAGATTTGTGATCAGCAGCAGGTGCATCTCGTTGGAGGCTCTAACTGGATGAAGGTTTAGGTTCCATACTCTCTTGGTAACCGCTCGTGGGTCTTTCGGTGTCTCCAGCTGATCTGCCGGCCCTCCTGATGGTTCCGGATCTTTTGCCTGGTGGAGGCCCGCTCAATGGCAGGCGTTGGGCTGGACAGCAGTTACTCCAGCTATGGCTAGAGCTAGCTCAAGGACGAGAGCTTCCATTGCTTCTTGCTGATCCAGCATTTGCAGGACAGGTGCAGGACTTAATCAGTTCATGGGGCAGCAGCAGCTCCTGTCGGTCGATTGGCTTTTCGTCAGCCTCTGAGTTGAGCTCGTGTGGCGGCTTGTTGGTCCCTGATCCGTCTATCGGACTGTGGAGCCTTTGGCGGGATGCCTACGCGGCACCTGCATCGTTCTCGCTCATAGGGCAAATCCACACGCTTTGCACCACCGGTGCCATGGTTCGTCTAGAGGAACTTACATCCGAGAATGTCTTTTCTTGGGATTGCTTGATTTGTAGCAGTACTGCAGGTCGTGAAGTCGTGCAATCGGTATTGACACAACGTGAAGATCGTCAATCTCGTCGTGCTGGTGTTTCTGCCAAGTCGCTTAGACAGCATCGTCCTCAATTACCTGTAATTCCTCTGCCAATACCGGTTAAAGAGATTCAGTCTGTTTTGCCTGAACGTTCAGCAGCCCGAGCTGCATTAGGTCTGCCAAGGGATGCAGATGTTGTTTTGTGGTTAGGGCGTTTGACATTACTTTCTAAGTCTGATCAGGCGCCGACTTACAGCATGCTTGATTGTTTAGCGCGACAGCGTCAACGACCTCTTGTGCTGTTGGAGCTGGGCCCGGATGACAACCCAGAGGGAGGTGCCGCACTGAAGCGTCTTCGTAGTTGTTTTCGCCATCTGCAATTTCGTCGCCTCGGTGACGAAAAACCAGTTACAGAGGGAGTGAAATATCAGGCCTTTGCTGCTTCGGATATTGGTATTTCGTTGGTCGACAATGTGCAAGAAACATTTGGTCAGTCAGTCGTTGAGATGATGGCTGCCGGCCTGCCCGTGGTTTTGAGCGATTGGGACGGTTATCGTGATCTTGTTCAGGATGGTTGTCACGGTTTTCGTGTCCCATCCCGTTGGGCTGAGGTATCTTCATCCTTATCTGTCAATTTGGGCTGGAACCATCGTGTCGGCCTTGACCCTTATCCAGCAGTAGCAGGGGCTCTGGCTCAAATGGTTCAACTCGATTTAGCGGCGGCCCGTGATTGTATTTCTACACTGTTGAAACATGTTCACTTACGCAAAAGTATGGGAGCAGCTGCAGCACGTTGGGCTCGAGAACAATTTGACCGTTCAGTTGTGGCTGAGCGTTATCAACAGCTTTTTGTGGAACTTGGCGAACTTCGGGCACACGCCTTGGAAGAATGGCATCAACCTTCCGTTCCCCCATTGGCTATTGATCCTGTACATTGCTTCCAGCCATTCGCTAGCCCATCAAACGGCCAGGCTTTTGTCAACGAGCTTGCTGAAGTAGACCCTTCACTAAGGCAATCATTGGAGGAACAGCGATTACCTCTGTGGAAGATGCTTGCGTCTCATTTAGGCCAAGATCAGCAAATCCTTCTCCGTCAAGCGTTGGAGCAGAAACATGGTATGAGATTGTTTGACCGATGAGCCTGTTTACCCCGCGCAGTTGGCCTTTCTGGCATCATCAAATAATTCGTTCTCAGTGGCGTCGCTGGTTTATTCCAACTCTCCTGATGCTTCCTTATGTTGCATCGTTGATCTGGCTCCATCAACAGGGTTTGATTTGGTTGGTGCAAATCATGCTTGCCCCGTTGGTAATGGGCCTAGTTATCGGTCTCATTACTTTGCTGCTTGCCCGGTTGGAGTATCGGGCTTCCCTCTGGAGGCGGTAGTCTTTTGAAACTGATCCTCATCCTATGACCGCCTTGATTTCCTTCATTCCAGCAGCTCCATGGAGCGTTGCCGAGGTGATTGGACGTGGCGACCGTGATGCTCTCATCCGGTTTTGGCTTACAGCACCTGAGGATTTGCTCGAGAGTCTTTGGATTTCACCATTAGGTGAGGCAACTCGAGCCATGGTTAATCAGCTGCATCAAGAATTCCCTTTCACTACAGATCAGCGTTCTGTCCGCGACCGCATTAATCAGCAGCTTCAGCAAGGATTAGATCGGCCTGGTACAGTTCAGTTACTAATAGCGGTTTTTCTGGTTTCACCGCCTGGACAACTCCAAATTGCCAATGCCGGACGTTGGCTTCCCTCTTGGTTGTTGCCTTCTTACACTGAATTGTATGAATCGGAGGTTTCCAAGAATACTCCGAGCCAAGCTCAGCATGATCTAGCCGCAACTGCTCCAGTTCCGCAAGTTGATTTTGGGGAATTTCCGAGCACGCTTGAAGAGTTGATTGGTAATCGTATACAGTTAAATAGAATGTTGGGTTTATCGAATCTTTATTATATTGATCCTGAAGATCAAGAGATCTTGGATGAGCTTATGCAGCTTCGTCGTCAGTTTGCTGCAGCTATTGAACGTTGTTCAGAGCAAAAGCTTCAGCAGCTGTTTGAGGCCGATTTGGGAGATCGTTACTGGGCCATGGTTCGTTCTGGTGTTCAGAAAGAGCCATTGTCTGCCGACGATCAGGCCTTTAAAGATCGTGCCGTTGTGCGTTTGACCCCATCTCAAGGAGGTGGTTTTGATGCTCCGAATGCTACTAATGCGTTTTTGATTGCGATGTTGTTTTATGTTCCTGGTACTATGAAAGTTGATGAGGCTGACCAGAAAATCCCTCACTGGCTATTACAAGGTTATCAGGACATTTTTGCGCGTCCACTCTCCACGAACGACTGAATAACTTGAAGATTCTCTTCATTCATCCTAACTATCCATCTCAATTTCGTCGACTTGCTCCTCGCTTAGTTGAGATGGGGCACGACGTGATTTTTTTGGCTGGGAAGCGGGAGTGGCATGCTCCAGATCCCCTTCCCGGCCTAAAGCTAAAGCCCTATCAATGTCATCGCTCTGGGGGTTCTGAATTGCTTCATCCCTACCTGCGCCGCTTTGATCAGGCTGTTTTGGAGGGACAGGCTGTCTTTCGAAGCTGTGCAGAGCTCAGCAAGGAGGGCTGGCAACCTGATTGGATTATCAATCACGTTGGTTTTGGTGCAGGCCTTTATGTACGCGATATTTTTCCTTCTGCACGTCGCGCAGCGCTCTTTGAGTGGTATTACAACTCAGAGGGTTCTGATGTGGATTTTCTTAATTGCGGACCAGTTGAGCCTGATAGACGTTTACGTCTACGCACATGGAATGCCCAAACACTTATAGAGCTGGCTGATGCTGATCTTGCTGTAACCCCTACTTTTTGGCAGCAACAACAATTTCCTGCATGGATGCGCCAGCGTTTAAAGGTTATCCATGAAGGAATCGATTGGTCCAAGCTCCAGCACCTATCTAGGAGTGACCATCAGGCCTGGCCAGGTTGTCCAAAAGACGCCGAAATCGTTACGTATGTGAGCCGCGGTTTTGAAGAGTATCGAGGTTTCCCGCAGGCAATGAAGGCATTAGCCCAACTGCAGCGGATGCGTCCAAAAGTCCAGGTTTTAATTGCCGGTAGTGATCTTGTGGCATATGGGGCTGGTCGCTCTGATGGGCGGAGCTGGCAGAAATGGGCACAAGACGAAGCAGGCTTGGATCGCGATCGAACCCATTGGCTCGGAGCATTGCAGACATCTGACTATCACCGCTTGCTGCAGGCGAGTCATGTGCACCTTTATTTGACAATTCCGTTCGTTTTGAGTTGGAGCCTTCTCGAGGCCATGTCTGCTGGGTGCAGCATTGTTAGCAGCTCCACGCCCCCAGTGGAAGAGATGATCACCAGTGGCGAGCATGGCTTGCTTTGCGACTTTTTTGATCATGACCAGCAAGCGCAGGCCATGAACCTCCTGCTTGATGACCGGGTTCTGGCCAAGACACTAGGGATAGCGTCTCAGGCTCGGGCTAAGCACTATGACTCAGAACTCGGGCTTAAGGCTTGGTGCGCGCATTTGTCTTCAGCTTCAGACTCGGCGCCTGAGCCCAGTTGTCAGCCTGTCTCCTAAGACGTATAAAGGTGCGTGCCTAGGCCTTAGTGTTTCGGCAACACACCGCCCCCTTGGTGGGTGCGGTTGTGAGGAGTCCCCAACAGCTCACCCACCACAAAGCCCAAATCCCAATGAGCACGAGCTACAACACGATTCTTGGTACTGACACCGCCAACACTCTGATTGGTACTTCTGGTGCAGATTCCATTGTCGCTCTTAGCGACAACGACACTGTCAACGGCAAGGGCGGCGCTGACATCATTTCTGCCGGCGACGGCAACGATGTCGTCATCATGAGCGACGCGGCTGCAAACGCATCCATCGATGGTGGTAGCGGCAATGACAGCCTGACCTTCACTGTTTCTATGGCTACCGCCACAATCGGTGGTGGTCTTGGAAACGACAGCCTCAATTTCACTAAATCGATTGACGGCGGCGAAGTCCGCGGTGGCGCTGGTAGCGATTCCATCAACGTCGCCACAACCCTGAAGGGTGCGACTGTTTACGGTGCCGGTGTTGGCGTTCCTACAAGTGATGGTGCTGACTCCATCACCGTTTCTGGAAGCCTTAGCGCTGCCTATGTCCAGGGCAACAAGGGTAACGACACAATCCGCCTTGGAGCAGGTATCAACTCTGGCTCGCTGGTGCGGGGTGGTAAAGACAACGATCTGACCATCATCACGACCACCGTTACCGGTTCAACCGTTTACGGCGACCTGGGCTCCGACTCGATTGACATCACCACAAACGTTGATTCTTCAACTGTTCAAGGTGGTTCTGATTCGGATACCACCGCTGATGGATCTGACTCACTGTCGATTGGCGGCACTGTTAATGCATCCACCATCCAAGCAAATGGTGGTAACGACACCATTTACATCGCAGGTGTCGCGAAAGGTTCTTCCTCCATTCGTGGCGGCGCCGGCGACGATGTGATCTCTGGTATCTCTGCAATTACCTCCTCCGAGATCTACGGAGATAAAGGTGCAGACACCATCATCTTCGGTAACAGCGCAACTGCTGATGTCTTCAGCAAAGCACTGATCACATCTAACGCTGGCAACGACAGCCTTAAAGTTACTGGCCGTCTTCTGACCAGTACCGTTCAGGGTGGTGCTGGTAACGACACCATCTCGATCACCATTAACGGTGGTACTGGTGAAAGCATCAACGTTGACTCCAGTGTCTACGGTGAAGCCGGCGATGATCACATCACTGGCGCTGCTATCGGTGGCACCATCTACGGTGGTGCAGGTAATGACACTTTCGCTCTTACCGCTCTGACCAGCGGCAACCTTTACGGTGATGCCGGTGATGACACCGTCAAGATCACTGGTTCCGCTAACAAAGCAACCATCGCTGGTGGCGACGGTAACGACACTCTGATCGTTACTACTAACTTCGTTAGCAGCCGCGCCGAAAGCTTCGCAAGTGCATCTTTCGGTGGTGACATTTCAGGTTCTGTGATTGTCGGCCAGTCCGGCAATGACACCATCATGTTCCTCGACGGAGAAGCATCTGGTGCTTCAATCGTTGGCGGTGCTGGTGATGACAGCCTGTTCTTCACAGGTGCTGCGAATGGAACCAACGCAGATACCGACATTGGTGGTAGCACCACTTACTACTTCGGCACCAGTGGTGGTCAAGACACCATTGCCTTCGGAGCTGCATCTACCCGTTCCGCACTCACAATCGCAATCTCTGCAGATTACGGTTCAACCGGATCGCTCGCCAGCTCTGTTCTTACCCTTGGCGCAGGCAACACCATCACCTTCCTGAATGGTGCAACTACTGCTGCTGCAAACGGAAGTGAGATCAGCTTCATCACTGTTTCTCAATCTACGATTGATAGCCTCGGCTGATCAATTCTTTATCACTAAATACAAAGCCCTCGCAAGAGGGCTTTTTTCTTGTCTTTTTGTATGACTACTAGTTTAAGTCGTCAACTTATTTATGGTCCTACGGCGGGAGATATCGATCATTTACCACCTTGGCTAGCAAACTCAATTAGTTTGTTTAGAGAAGGTAAAATATTACATACTCATTTATTGCTTTCTGCTTATTCTAGCGATTGTGCTTTTGATTTAAAGCCAGATGTTATTTGGCTAGATATTCAGTGTCTTCATTCGCTTAGATATTATTCTAAAGTGCCTGGATTAATAAAATCCCTTTCCCTTATTGTACAGGCAGATGATTCTAGGATACTTCACGCAACTTTGCAGTATCTCCTGAATAGCAATTCATCCGTTGATTTTAAATATATCTTACCTTCATGTAATCTTGATTCTCGCTTTACAGAATTTCCTCACCTCTTGATTTCTGCTATCAATTCTTGTTTGATCGCTGGTAATATTAATGAGGCAGACTTACTGCTCGAAAAGTTGTTGCCTGTAGAGAGTCTATTTGTTGCTTTAGTTCGAGCTAAAGTTGCTAAAGAAAAAGGCAACCACATTCTTGTCGAATCAATTTTACTTCCAAAGTTAGATGAATATATTTATGATCGTGAGTATTGTGAGATCTTGATCAACACGCTCTTTTCACTTAGAAGGGAATCTCTCTGCATGCCCGTCCTTCGTAAGTGTATTGAGTTCCATCATACTTTGAGTTCAACCCTCTTAAGTCGGTTTTCAGAAGCAAAGTTGCTTCAGCGTCAGCCTGCTGATGGTCTGCGCTTTAAGCTTTTAGAGCGAATTAATAACAGTGTTGGTGCTGAGCAACAATCTCCCACATGCTTGTCTACTGCCTATGATCTACTTGGAAGATCTGAATGGTTGAAATATATACACCCTGAGATTATTTTACGTCCTGGCATGGCGGCTCATCTTGCATCTAATTTGATGATGCATTCTAGTAGTCAAGCACTTTCTTCTTACCCTGAACTTGCAAAGAATCTAAATTCTTTTCTTTATAGTCAATGGCGCTCTATCGGTGAAAAATGCATTGGACCCTATCCTAAAAAGATTCATTCTGACAAATTGAAAGTTGGATGGATACTTGGTGATGTTTGTAATCATCCGGTATTTAGATTTGTTTATTCATTTTTTTACGCAAGTCAAGGACATAAGAAACATGATCATTGCGTTGTTGCAACACATGCAATGAATCGTCAATATACAGAGTTGTTGTTGGCATTATCAGATATATCATTGGTTGATTTTAGTCATATTAAGACTATGCCTGAGCAGCTCAGGTGTATTCGAAGTCAAGAATTTGACGTTGTCATTGATCTAAATGGCTGGACAGCTAACAACATTGCACCTGTTTTTCTTGCACGAGTGGCTCCTCTACAGGTTAATTATTTGGCATATCATGCAAGTTCAGGTATTCCATCCATGGATGTTTGGATCGTTGACGATAACCTAATTCCCCTCGAAACTAGTTCTCAAGAATGGCATACTGAAAAGATTGTTCGCCTTTCTAGACCTTTTCTTGCCTGGCAACCTCCTTTTGAATTGCCTGAAGGTAAGATTAAAACTGTCACTCCAATAGCCTTTGATAAAGGTTCGCCGATTCGTTTTGGCTCTTTTAACAATATGCGCAAGATTTCTGATTCTTGTCTTCAGCTATGGTCAAAGCTATTAAAAAGGGTTCCAAACTCGATCTTAGTTTTAAAAGCATTTGCGTCTGAAGACGAAAATACTGCTTTCTTGATTAAGCAGAGACTCATTGATGCCGAAATTGATATTAATAGAATACATTTCCTGCCCTTTACTTCTACTCCAGATGAGCACTTAATGCAGTATGCATATTTAGATGTTGCTTTAGATAGTTTCCCAAATACTGGTTGTACAACTACTTGTGAGGCTTTGTGGATGGGTGTACCCGTGCTTACATTGTATGGTGAGCACTATGTTACAAGAATGGCCTATGCTGTTTTATGTGGTGCTGGCTTAAGTGATTGGAGCTTTTCAAATTCAGATGATTATTTAGGTTTTGCTGTATCTCTAGCAGAAAATAAAAGTCTCACATGGCTTCGCTCTAATCGTGCATATTGGAGAGAGAAAATTACCTCCTCTATGCTGGGAGATTCAAAGGATTTAATGCAACAATTAGAATCTACTTTTCTTAATCTTCATGATATGCGGACTTCTTCTTTGGACAGTACTGCAGAACGATAGATAGTTTCCAGCTCTTTGCTAACTCTTCGCGGTTGGTTGAGCGGCGAATTTCTAATTCTTTCTACAAGATCTATTCTTTCTTGATTCTTCCTTGGCCCTCTTTTAAATAAAGCTTCAGCAATTTTAAGATAATTTTCTCCGTCTTCTGCAATAAATTCCTCGCAATTAGCTGATGCTAAGACACTTGCTGCTAAATTTGAGGCCATTGTTTCACCCTTTCTGCATATAACTGGAATCCCCATCCAAAGTGCCTCGGCCGTCGTTGTTGCACCCCCGTATGGAATCGGATCTAAAGCAATATCAATACCATTGTATGCTTCCAGATGTGCTTCAAATGCATCTTGAAATGGAAGCAAAATCAATCTAGAACGCTCCACACCACATTGTGTGAATCTTTTGATGATTTCTTCTTGTTCTTTTTTGTGTTTAAAGCTTATGCTTTTTAACACTAATTCAGTATTTTTGCATCTCATTAGTATTTTGGACCAAAGATTAATCGTATCTTTTGTTATTTTTCTTGCATGATTTAGGCTACCAAATCTAACCTTATTGTTTCCAATTCTCTTTGGAGTTGGACAATTTAGAGGCATTGGCAAAGTCATATAGCCTTTTTCCACATAAGCTAGATTATGACTATCAGCCTCTTCGTTCTTGAGATCTCGAAATAAGTATTCATCCCCTATCCACCATGGAACTGATTTCAAGTATGTAGGACCCGGGTATCCTAAATAGCTCATTTGAACAAAAGCGGGTTCACTTATACATATTCCAATTCTATTGTTCCCCGTAAATCCGCCTAATTCTACTAAAACATCTAATCTTTGATCAGCCACAATTCGTGCAGCTTTATTATCGTCGCAATCACTCAGTTCAAGCCAGTGATCGCATGATGATTTGACTTTTTCTGTTGTCTGATCCCAACGTGGACCAGTATGAATACACCATATTTCAACCTCCGATCTTTTGTGTGTTTCAAGGATTGGAATTAAAAATCTAGCTACTGGATGATTACAAAAGTCTGAAGACAAATAGCCTACTTTAATCTTTCTTTTGCTCTTTGCATAGTCCTCGTGTATATATTCTTTGTTCAGCTCTTTCATGAACTCATTTTGCTCCCTCTTTTCCCACTTATATACAATATCTTTCAGTTGTTTGCTAGATATTAGCTGTTGGCTCGTCGATAAAAATAAAAGATTGAATAAATGCAAGTCTTTTTTCATGAACTCTTCAATGCTTAACTCAGATAGTAAAACTTTTGCTTGTGCTTGCTTCCCAATTTCACATAGGCTTTGAAGCCATGCGTGCTTTAGAGAGCTGTCATCAGGACTGAGTTTCAAGGCTGTACGTAATATAATTTCAGGATCTATTGTCACCTTATTTGCTCTTATGCATGCAACATAGTTCAGCCAATTGGTTGACTGCAACGGTTTCAGCTCGCATAGACTTTTAAATATTGATGCTGCTTCGTTAAATCTTTGCTCTGCCATTAGAACTCCTGCTTCTGCACCTAGGATTTCGTATCTTCTACGATCTATGGTGATTGGTAAATTGTCAATTACTTTGCGTGCTTCTTTTATTTGTCTTGTTTCTTTCAGAAGTACAATTCGATTTGCAGCTGTGACTTCATCGTCGGGGTTGATTGAATTTGCATTTGTGAAAGCTTTTAATCCTTCTTGTAGCTTTCCTAGATTGCTATATGCTACTCCTAGATTAAACCAAATTGAAAAACTGTTTGAATTGTTTTTTTGTATTTTCTCGAGAATGTCTATGCTATTTTTAAATTGTTTGTTTCCAGAGTAGCACCTTGCTAGTTCAATAAGTAGAGCCTCGTCATTTTTGTTTCTTTCAAGTGATATGTTGAGTATTTTTATTGATTCTTGATAGCTTCCCTTTTGCCTAAGTATTGTTGAACTGTGCAAGCTTACGGTCTTATTATTAAACGTTTCCTCTGGAAGGCTTTTAATTAGTTTAAGCGCTTGATCGTAGTTTTTATCCATTTTCAGCACTTCAAAAACTTTAATTAGGTCTGACACCCGTTTTTCTTTTAGCCATCGTTGATGGTACTTAGCTTTAACCTCTTCGCCTGTCGCCTCCGGCATCATACTTTCAGCATCAGTTCGAAGGTATGTCATGCTGGTTCCCACAGTGTCGTTGCCCAATTCTCAATCCTTGAAGACTTACGATCAACTCTATGAAACAGCGCAGGACTGGTTGCTTGCGCTCGGTAAGGATGCTGATCTGGCTCAGGCCGCTTTAGAAGCTTCCAGCCAAATTACTTTATCTCAAGGCGAATTTCATTGGCCTATGGTCAAAGCTTTGGCCTATTGGAATCTTAAGAAATTTGACGAGGGGTTTGCCGCTCTGCGTGAGGTCGATTCTACAAATCTGCAATGTCCAGATTTTTTTGGATTATACGGAATGCTTGCAAGGCGCATTCCAGGTGAGGAAGCTACTGCAGAAGCAGCTTATTTGCGATCCTTAGAGCTTAGCCCTGGACGATCAGATATTTACTATAATCTAGGAAATCTTTTTCAGAAGAAGTCCCCAGAACGTGCAATTCAGTACTATTTAGAAAGTCTTCGTTTGGATTCTTCTGCTGCCAATGCTTGGCACAACTATGGTGCTGCACTTAATGAGACTAATAATCAATCGACCTCTCTTCTTGCTTTAAAAAATAGCTTGCGTCTAGATCCATTTGATGCTGATGCTTGGTGTAATTTTGGGCTTACACTATTTCAGGTTGAAAAGTTTGATGCCTCTAAAGCTTGTTTTGTGCATGCAATTGGTCTTGATAAAATGCATGCTCAAAGTCATGTTAATTATGGTCAAGTTCTAATCGAAACCCTTCAGCCTGAGGCGGCTTTGGCTTCGCTTAAGCGAGGGGTTGAGCTCGATAAAAGCTCATCAAATTCACTTTGGAATCTGAGTCTCGCGTTACTGTTATTAGGCCATTATAAGGAAGGATGGCGTTTTTATGAGGCACGATTTCATACAGAAGATTTGGGGTCTGTTGTTCCACCTACACCTATCCCTCAGGAGCGTATGCTATCCAAATTGCCTTCTTTAGGTGATTCTGAGCTGATTATTTGGAGTGAGCAAGGTTTAGGTGATAGTCTGCAATTTGTTCGCTATCTCTATCTTTTACACGCGCGTAATATTCCTTTTCGTTTTTTAGCACACAAACCGCTCGTTCGTTTGTATAGAGATTGGCTTAGTCTGGATGTTCATGTATCTGAGAAACTGGCACCCCCTGAGCAAGGTTTGGAGAAGCGTCCGAATATTCCCTTGCTAAGTCTTCCTTACCTTTTCGGTACCGAACTACATTCCATTCCATCAAATATTCCATATCTGACTGCTCCTGGTCCTGTTCCTCCGCATCTGAAGGTAACGTCACCTCCCGGCGGTATTACTGTTGGAATAGTCTGGGCTACTAATCCAGATAATAAGGCGATGTATCGGAATAAATCGCTCCCAGCTTCTTTACTCCTGCCACCGTTGATTGACTTAGTCAATCTTGGTCTTATCCAGCTTCATTCATTACAGGTTGGTCCTGATTCTTCTCAGTTAAAACCTTTTCTTGGGGTTACAGGTGTTCACGACTGGGGTAATGTTGTCAGTGATTTTTCTGACACAGCGTATTTGATTGACCAACTTGATATTGTCTTGACGGTTGATACTGCTGTGGCGCATTTGGCAGGCGCCTTGAATAAACCAGTTTGGTTGCTTCTTGCGCATAATGCCGATTTCAGGTGGTTGCATCGCAGAGAAGATACCCCTTGGTATCCTAAGATGAGGCTCTTTCGACAGCCGGAGCGTGGGGATTGGTCAGGTTTAATGTCTCAAGTACAAGAAGCTCTTAACCAGCTATTCCTTTTAGATCTTCCTTCTCTGTCTAAGGCTAAACTTTATGGGTGAACTATTTCCTGAAGCTCCAGATGATTTTGTTATTGAGGATTTAGTTCGTAGGGGCAACTTGCTCCCATTATTATTGCGGCGTTACGTTGAAGAAAGCATTGTATCATTGGTTCCTCTATCTGATTCTGATATACAGGCAGCGGAAAAGGCCATTATTGGCTCCTCTGATATAGATGATTGGTTGGCAATAAAAGGTTGGTCAAAATCTGATCTTCTAATCGCGGCATCACGCGATTTAGCTTTAAAAAAGTTTGCTCGCCAACAATTTTCACCAGGTTTAGAAGAATCTTTTTTAGCCACACGCGGCGGACGAGATGAAATTGTCTACTCTCTACTACGTGTACGCAACCTGGGCCTTGCTCGTGAGCTCTATTTGCGTATTGCTGAGGGAGAATTGGTTTTCTCAGATGCGGCACGAGAATTTGGCGAAGGACCTGAAGCTCGTCATCAAGGCTTAATTGGTCCTATCCGTTTATCCCAACTGCATCCTCAGCCTCTCGTTGATGCCCTACGGGGACTTCAGGCCGGTGAATTGGCCAAGCCGTTGTCTTTAGGGGAATGGCACTTGATACTTCGTTTAGAGCACTTCACGCCTGCTCGTTTGGACGATGACATGAGGTCTGTTTTGCTTGATGAGCAGCTCGAAGCCTTTCTTGACGAAAGAGTAAAGCGCCTGCAGGCTGGTGATCCCGTCGATGATCTCCGGTTTGACTGCGATGCCCCCAAGCAGCCGGAGACTCAACACCTTGACGCCAGTGATCTGACTTGAACCTATGACACAGACCTCATCGTTTCAGCAATTGCTGGCTCGCTTCTCCGCCTTCCGAGGCTTAGACGAAGATCGTCTGGCATGGTTGGCCGCGCGTTCGAAGCCGTTTGTTTGCCCTGTTGGTCAGGAGCTTTTACTCCCTGATCGCATACCAGATCATTGTTTTTGTGTTGTTGAAGGTAATGGGCGTCTTCTTCATGATGATCCTGGTTTGCGTCGACCAGTGACCTTGGCGATGTCTAGGCCTGGCGATCTGGTCGGTTGGGCAGGCTTGGTTCGACGTAGTCCCTGCGAGTGGGTCTCCGCTTCCACGAATCTCAAACTCATTGGCTTTTCAGATGAGACTTTTTATGAGCTAGAGCGTGAAGACGAGTCTTTTTCACAATGGCTGGATTCCAGTGACTCACCTTCCGAGTTTATTGCAGCTTTAGCTCCCGCTCTTCGTCTTCGTCCGAAAGCTGAGCCGCATGAACGCGAGGTCCTGCGTCGTCTACTCCCAGGAATGCGTGTCATCCCTGCGCATGGATTGAGGCGTTTGCCCGACGACGGTGCGGTCTGGCTCTGGAATAGTCAGCCAGAGGATTACGCGGTGACCATCGGTTCTGAGGTGGATCAAGATCGTTTGGCTTCCATTCCAGATGGGGTTCCTTTGCGTTTATTGCGTATTGATCGTGATTTATGGACACGTGAGTTGAGTCCCGATCTTCAGTCGCCTGATGAGTTCGTGGTTGAAACTAGTATTGATCTTTGGAGTCAAGATCGATATAGCGATTTGTCTGTTCCTACGCCTCAGGGGCAGCGTCATACAACTGATTCAACAGCCGTAGGTGAGTCGGCATCCTCAACTCCACGTTTTCGTGGCCGTTCAATACCTGTTGTCACAGGTATTGGAGGACAGCAGCATGCGATGGCATGCCTTGAGATGCTAGCTCTTTACTACAACGTCCCGTTTCGCCGTGATGTGATGGAACGTAGTGTCCGTCAAAGCCTCGCTAATCGAGACGTCTCGCTTGAGTTGCTCGGTAATTTTGCCGTAAGTATGGGTTTCACTGGTTCCCTTGCGGACATTCCAGAGGCCCAACTATTGCGGCTTCCTTTTCCCTGTTTTGTCATCGTAGAAGGTCAACCGGCCATGCTGCACGACATAAGCCGCGGTGTAGTAAAGGCCGTTTTGCCGGAATATGGAATGGTTCAGCTGTCCCTAGAAGATCTGATGCAGGGTCAGCAAGGTGCTCGAGTTCTAACTCTTTCACCAGGCCGTGATACCCAGAAGCGCAAGCTTGGTTTGTCGTGGTTCTTGCCTCAGATTCGTCGTTATCGTCGAAGTCTTTTTGAAGTTCTCCTGGTCTCACTTGTCCTTCAGTTGCTGAATTTGGCACAGCCTTTGGTTTTTCAGCAGATTTTTGACAAAGTCATAGGTCAACAAAATCTTGATACCCTCTACACACTTGGACTGTTGTTGCTAGGGGTTTCCCTTTTTCAGGGATTATTGAGTGCAGTCCGAACATATCTATTTGCTGATACTACTAATAGAATCGATATTTCTCTGGCCGGGGAAGTAATCCAGCATTTGCTGCGTTTGCCCTTACGTTACTTTGATCGTCGTCCGGTCGGCGAACTCCAAACTCGTATTGGAGAGCTTACTAATATTCGAAACTTTATGACTGGTAGCGCGATAACATTGCTCCTAGACGGAGTTTTTTCGATGATTTATATTGGAGTAATGGTCGCTTACAGCGGTGTTTTGACCGCAGTGACATTGGGTGTAGTTCCGTTATTTCTTGGTTTAACTCTGATTGCTTCACCTTTTATCCGTGCCCAACTCCGTAAGGCCGCTGAAAAAAATGCCCAGACGCAAAGTCTTTTGATTGAAGCATTGAATGGTGTCCAAACTATTAAAGCCCAAAATGCTGAAAATACAGTTCGATGGCGATGGCAGCGTAGTTTTTCTGGATATATGGCAGAAACTTTTAGAACTCTATTAATAGGTACATCTGCAGGTACTTTAAGTAGTTTTCTAAACCAGCTTACGGGTCTGCTCACATTATGGGTTGGTGCATACCTTGTTATTAAAGGTGATTTAACTATTGGTCAGCTTATAGCCTTTCGTATCATATCCGGATATGTGATTGGGCCCTTACTTAATTTGGCAACAAGTTGGCAAAGTTTTCAGGGCGTAGCACTTTCTATTGAGCGTTTGTCCGATGTTGTTGATGCATCAAGTGAGGCTGGTGACCAAGAAATGGATCAGCTTCCTTTGCCGCCCGTAGATGGAGAAGTGTGTTTCCAGGAAGTTGATTTTCGTTTTAGTGATTCCACTCCACTTGTCGTCAGTAATGTTTCTTTTGCTGTGCAAGCTGGCTCTTTTGCCGGGATCGTTGGACGCAGTGGGAGCGGCAAAAGTACAATCATGAAACTTCTGCCACGTTTATATCAGCCCGAAACAGGACGCATCCTGATTGACGGTTTCGATATTTCTAAGTTGCAACTTGGCTCCATCAGACGCCAAATAGGTATCGTTCCTCAAGACAGTCTTCTTTTCGATGGAACTGTGCGTGACAACATCACTTTGACAGTTCCTGATGCGACGACTGATGAAATTGTTGCAGCAGCAAGAGTTGCATGTGCTCATGATTTCATTATGGAACTTCCAAATGGCTATGCCACTAGAGTAGGAGAAAGAGGTGGAAATCTTTCCGGTGGTCAGCGTCAGCGTCTTGCTATTGCAAGGGCAGTTCTGCAGCGTCCCTCACTATTAATCCTTGATGAAGCCACTAGTGCTTTGGATTATCTTACTGAGCGCCAAGTTTGTCTTAATCTAAAGCACGCTTTCGAAGGCTCTACTGTATTTTTCATAACCCACCGCTTGAGTACGATCCGCTCAGCTGATACAATTTTGATGATGGATTCAGGTTCTTTGGTTGAACAAGGTAGTCATCAAGAGCTACTTGATTTGAAAGGTCGCTACTACGCTCTTTATTCTCAACAAGAGGTTGACATTGGCTGATCATAACGATTCCCAAAAATCAAATTTTCAAGCAGCTGAGTCTCCAGTCAGTCGGGATTCTAAACCTCTCCCTCAGAACCTTGAGTTTTGGGAAGGAAGCTCCGTTCACGTTAATCAAGGTCGGCATTGGTCTTCTGCGATTATCTGGATTAGTACTACTCTCTTCGGTGTATCCTTATTGTGGGCTTTTACATCAAAGATTGACCAAAGTGTTTCTGTGGCTGGTCGATTAGAACCTGCAGGTAGTGTTCGCGACGTTGAGTCACCAAGTGGAGGTGTTATTGACCAGGTGTTTGTAAAGGATGGAGATTTTGTTTCCACAGGCACCCCTCTATTTACCGTTGAAGGTAAGGGTTTAATTAGTCGTCGTCGTGCTTTGCGTGATACCCAGAAATTGCTTCAATTACAGGCACTTTCTTTGAAGTCTGTGCTCGTTAGTAATGGTGATCCGACGCAATTTGACCCACTTCCCTCGCTCCCTTCTGTGAGTGATACTCAGCTTCAATCTCAGCTGTTTACTGCACGTCAACAGTCTGTGCAAATTCGTTCTCAGCTTGAACAAATCGCCAGCCGTTTGGGTAGTCGTCTCAAAACACTTTCACTTAATAAACGTATTGTTAGTGACCTTACGCCCCTCTATGAGTCTGGTGCGATGGGTCGTAACCAGTATCTGGGCGCGGTAAATCAAATTCAGGAAATCGAAGCTGATGTATCAGCACTTAAGGAAGAACGCACTAGGGTGATCGGGCAGGCTGCTAGCCAACTTAATCAGGTTGATCGTCAATTGCTGTCTATTAAATCTCAACTTGTTGATTTAGAGCAGACAATTGACTACCGAACTGTTCGCGCACCTACTTCGGGTCGTGTTTTTGATTCACAGCTATCAACCTTTTCTGTCATCTCTGCTGATCAAGTGGCTTTAAAGCTTGTCCCTGATAATCGGCTTGAAGCTAAAGTTTCGATTAACAACTCAGATATTGGCTTTGTCAAGGTTGGTATGCCTGTAACCGTCTCGGTGGACTCTTTCCCAGCAGGTGAATTTGGTTATATAGATGGAACTCTTTCTAGCCTTGGTTCAGATGTTCTAAAGCCAGATTCTGAAAATCCAGCTTATAGATTTCCCGCTTCCATACGACTTGAACAACAGGAGGTTTTAGCTGGTGATAAAAGTTTAAATCTGCAGAGTGGTATGAGCGTTTCAGCGAATATCAAGCTTCGTTCTCGACCTGTTATTAGCATCTTAAGTGATTTATTTGTTAAGCAACTTGATGGTGTCAAGCGCTTCCGTTGAGAACTCGTTGATATATCTTCACTGTTGAATCAACCGTATTTTCCCAATTATATTCACCCAGTATCCTTCTTTTTAAATTGCAGCTTTTCGTTCCATGTGATCTTTCCTCCCATGCTTGCATTACTGCCGTGTAGATACTTGTTGGATCTGCTGGATCACCGTACCAAGCGTCACCTCTTAAATATTCGAGTTCATGTCCGAAAGTACTGCCCACCACTGGTGTTCCAGAAAGTGCTGCCTCTAGTGTGACCAGACCACAGGTTTCCATCCAGCTTGGGAGCACATGCACCTTTGCTGCCGCGTAGGCGGATGCCAGTAAGTGTTGTGGCAAATGCTCAATAATCGTTAGTTGATCGCCAAGAATGTTTTGGCACAGATCTGCGTAGCTTGGCCAATGTTTACTGCCTCCAATAAGGACAACAGGTAGATTTGTTTTCCGTAATGCCCAGCACAACATTGCCTGATTCTTTGCCGGTTCGATACGTCCTGCCTGTAGTACGAAGGGTTGTCGAATTCCTGTTAATTCTTGGAATGGTTCCGGATCTGCATCAAGAAAAAGTCTTGGATCTACCCCGTAATGCGCGATTTCAAAGTTATTTCCGCTCCAATTGTGATCAGATCTGATTGCTTGTAGCTCTAACCAGCTGTTGGGTAGAAGCGCATTGCAGCTTTGAAGAAGTTCTTTTATTTTCTGCATACTTTCTGATCCTGTGCTCATAGCACCTGATGGTTCCACCGTTGCCCCATCTTCCAGTTGGACAGTTAGCGTTCGTTGGCGCAGCTGTTCCATCAGTCCTTTAATACTATCTTCACCATCTCTCACCCCCTGGTGAAGTATTCCGATACTTGCGCGACTTCCCCATAGTGCTCGACCGATCGACACCCAAATTGGAGATATGACTACTGGTACACCAGCAACTCGACAGTGATTTATTTGTTGTTCAAGTGATTCTTGTACTCGACAATTGAACACGTGAACTAGGTCAAAGCCATGTGCCTTAGGTTGATCGCTGTTCACTTCTACAACAGTGTGCCCCCTTTGCCTGAGTCGTTTGCCAGTCTCACGAAGCTGGACTCCATCCCCTCCTCCAAATTCGCCAGCGCGTCCGTGGTTCACCAATAGCACTTTCATTCGTGGAGTAGCTCCTTCACCCATGAGTCTGCCTCTTTAAGCAAGTTTTCCCAATCATCGCTGCTTTTGCACCGCAACACCTTTTGCCTCTGATACCAGCGTACTGGTTCCTCCTCTTTACCCCAGCGCCAGTCGTGCACACGATTCAAAAGTAATAAGCATGGTACACCCAGGTTCCCTGCGAGATGTGCCATTGCAGTGTCGACACAAACAACTAAATCTAGGTTTTCCACTACTTTGGCTGTACTCTCCCAGTCACCTCCCTCTTTTAGTTGCTTAATTCTGTTAGCTTCAATCAACTCTGCGACTATATTTTCGTCCTTGCCAAGTTGCAGTGAAATTAGCTCTATGCCCCATCTCTCTTTCCATGTCAGAGCATGTTTAAGAAATTGAGATGCTGAAATCGATCTCCGTTCGGATGCACGTTGTGCATCCTTAGTACTTTTTTCCCCTGCCGCCCAAACAAGTCCTATTTGGCCTTTTTTTTTGCGATAGCTTCTTTTAAGCCAATGATCGGTTTGTGAGGAAGGGATCGATATTTTTGTTTGCCCATCAGCTAACGCTACAGGAAGTCCCATAATCGGACAATGCTTTTCATGCTTTTCAAACGGTGTCCCGGATTTCTGTAATGGAACAATTTTGCAATTGGCGGGCAGGTCAAGTCGCTGCTCGATAAGTCTTAATAGCTCTGGCCTTATCATGAGCGTCAATTGTTTTGTTCGTTGTCCACATTCCGCAACCCACCTAAGGCACTGAAGGGCATCTCCGAAACCCAATTCATCCCATATGAGAAGGTCGTTGCAGAATTCCCCTTTCCACAGGTTTTCCCAAGGTAATTCTTTCATCGACCAACTGGAATTGGCTATTCCTAATCGACTCAGTAATAGCCTCCAGTGCTCGACGCACAGTGGCTGGGTATGTAGACGACAAATCGCTAGGTTGGAGAGTTCTCGTTGCAGTTGACTGCTTACTAATGGATTGTTCAATCTTCTGCCTATTAGTTCCTCAGGTTTATCCCACTTCAGGCCGTAACGTTGTATGCCCAGTAGATGGCTTTTTGCGGCTTTTGCTGGGTAGCCAAGTTCTTCTAACGCAACACCAAGATTTACATAGCCGCAGCCATCCGGATCTAGCTGAATTTGCCGACGTGCCATTGGCAGACATCTTTTAAATTTCTTCTGTTGCAAAGCTTGGACATTGCAGCTGTTCAGGAGCCGAGCCCAGTCGTCCGCAACGATCACCTTTTCCTTTTGTGTTTTGCACATTTTCCATTTCTTAGCGGCTAGTCCCAATCCATCTATGAGTAATTGTTCGGCGATATCTTTTAATCCCTTTTTTTGCATGATTACTGCAAGGTTGTTGCGAGTATCGAGCCGAGTCGCCTTCAGCTTTAGAGCCTCTTGATAGGCAGCAACTGCTAGATCAAGTTGTCCTTCAGTCTGTAGTTTTCTTCCCTCCATGTGCCACTCGTCACTACTTTTTTTCATCTTAGGAAGCCTGCTCCAATAGAAGTTTGTTGCCGAAAAAGTCGCCTCCTCAATAAATCATCTATTTTCTCTCTTTTTTGCCATATTGAATTATAAAGATCTATTCGCTGTGGAAGTAGCTGGTCAAGACCCCAGTCTTTCTTTACCCACTCGTGAGCTCTGATTATTTGTTGCAGCCTTTGATCTTTTTCTTCTGATAGTTCTCTGGCTTTTGACACTATGTCATATGTATTTACCCCAATGCTACAGGTTGTTTCCCCTCGATGATTTTTACTTATACTTGGATATAGCTCTGGCCCCGCTACGACGGCTACTGATTCTGCCGAAGCTTCTGCCCATTTGATTACTGTTTTGCAACGTTCTGGATTACCCTTTTGTAGAGGTAATAATGCAATATGGCATTTTTTTAACGTATCTCGGTACTCTTGATAGTTGAGTAGTGGATGTAATTCAATTTGAGCTGTAATTCCTATTCTTTCTGCTAGGTTTCTGTCTCCTACTATGACCGCTATTACGTTCGGATTTTCTGCCAACCAACTTCTTAATGGGCGGACAAGTTCAGCATGTTCTCTTTTCCTATTCTGGTTGCCAATAAAAACTCTAGTGATCTTTGACAAGTGCTTCCTTGTTTCCAGTCTTGGTATAAGGTCTACACCGTTCTCTAGGTTCATTACAAGTGGGTTCCATGCTCTGAGGGCAGAAGCTAATGGTGCACCAGAACTATGAATGGCGTGGCAGGCTACTAGAGGTGCCATTGAACTTGCCCTCAATTGTTCCTGGACCCATGATGGGAATAATTCAGGATGGTCATCCCATTCCGTGAGTAGGATGCAGCCTCGGTTCCGCAACCATTGCAAGTACGCTATTTGGTTTTCCCAGCTTTTGGGTAGCGGCCTCTGCCAGATTACGAGGCTATGTGGACGAATGCAGTCGTTGAATTTGAAAGGTCTTTCGTGGATGCGGCAGTCAATCCCCAAAGCTTGCATTGCTACAAACGGTTGCCTCACCCGTACTTGGTCGTGTGGACCTGGGCTATTGATGAGTACCTCGATTCTGAGTGGCCGATCCACCAACATGCTTGAGTATTGCTGTCTCTGAGGTTTGAATGTCACGGGTGCAGCGCTACGCAGGCGAGTCGCTTGGAGATCGCCCCCATATTGTCGTCCTTGGTTCATGCAAGGTAGGTAATTTTGTCGTTAGTACTCCGGTGTTGCGCGGGCTTAAGCAGCGTTTCCCAGATGCCGTCATTGGATTTCTGGGCAGTGAGGTCACAGCGGATTTTGAACGAGCCCTTCAAGAGATCGACTGGCGTGCTAGTTGGGATGATTGCGCACCTGATGCCGCATTGCGTCTCCACCAGCTCTTGTTCGACCAGCGACAGCATCATGGTGATGTCGATCTTGCGGTCAATCTCGATGGTTTTAATCCTGTCACCTGCTCCCTCGTTCCTTCTTTATCGCCACGTTTTGTTGCCGGTGGTAGTTTGCGTGCAAACTTTAGAGCTCCGTTGCCATGGGGGGAAGAACCCAGGCAGTGTTTCCTTGCTGACTCTGATTGGGACAGCACTACATTCCTTGACCGTTATAAAAGTTTCCTCAGCACTAACTATATTGCTGAACTGTTTTGTCAACTCGCTTATGTATCTGAGTATGTTGATTTTAGGCAAATCGTGTTGCCTTCAGAGAATCCCCCTTTTGAAGTTCCGGATCTACTAATTCACTGCACCACAGCCCGAGCTGCAAAAGTATGGCCCTTTGAGTACTGGGAAACCGTAGTGCGCACTGTCTGCACTTGGGGTTGGAGTGTTGGGTTGGTTGGCAGCCCACCTCTTGCTCAGAAAGAGGCCTACAATTCTGGTGGGGGCGAGGAATGGTTGCTAAATTCAACCCCCCTTCAGGATCTTCGTGGACGCACCACTTTGATCCAGTTGGCAGGCGCTTGTCGACAAGCGCGTGCTGTTGTAAGTGTTGATGCTGGTCCTTTGCACATTGCTGCAGCTGTTGGTACACCAACCTTTGCAATCGTTGGTAATGACGCCAACGGTGTTGGGGCGAGCCCGATACGGCTATGGTTGCCGCGAGTTAACACTTTTGCTAGGTCAGAATCTTCACATACCTGTGATAAGTGTAGTATTGAACGTTTTCGGAATGATGATTGCCTTGTCGAGGGTCATCCATGTATGACGAGTGTTGAGCCTCATCAAATCATTAATTGGCTTAAAGATATTTGAGAGTTCAATATGCTTTTACCTGTACAGATTTTTTTCTCTCTCTTGCCAGTGCCAGGTTACATAGGGGTTGTCTCCATTTATAATTCCTTCGAATAAGGAAAATCCCAGGTTAGATTTTTGTAATACATATGGGAATGATATTTGGCACTGTAGTGACCATGTTACTGTATGGTTAAACCACTCTTGTAGCATGGGTGCTGCTCTACGGTGATAGGCGAAGAAGCCAGTGGCGAATAATTGATTGTCGACAAAATCCGGATCTCCATGGTAATGAATCACTTGTTCAAGAATGGGTTCCCCACTGTATCTTTTGATTAAATACTCATGATTATTTGCCATGCTATGTAGAACTCGCTTTGCTTCATCTCGGATGCTTTCCGCGGCTGTGTGTTTAAAAAGTACTAGGGGATTGTCACCTGCTACTTTTAATATTTGTGCTGGCAGGTCTGAAAATTTATTATTGAGCTTCAAGGACGAGTCTATCCAGACGTACCAATCTGAGTCGACAAATCTCCATTCCAGCATCTTGGGTATTTTCGATTTTAGCCTCGGATGCATCGCAAGGTGGCGCGATGGTGTGTTCCAGTCGTTGTAATACGCAGTTGTAACTTCGATGCTTGTAGATTTAACTTCGAACTCCCATGGCACGGGTCCTCCAAAATGTGCTGAAACAAAGTGCATCTTTGTCATGTCAATTCCTCCAGGGTTGAGCCGTCTTCTCTGCTATGACGCTTCCAAAGTGAATCGAGATGACGTATCGCTAGAAATCTGTAATTGTTTGGGTCTGGTTTCATAATGTGAAACAGAGGAAGTAGTAGGCCGCTTGCTGCCTGCTCAAGCGGCCCGGAAAGCTGAAAAGAAGATACCCAGTCTTGCTTCGACCAGTAGTGGCAGAGAGCCATTGCCTGTTCTTTGCTCAGAAACCAACATCCCGAATGTGGATTTGTTGCTCTGTAAAAGCGTATCTCACCTAGAGGCCAGTTCACATTCAGTGTTTCGCCTGTGTCCCAGAAAAGATCCGGCCGACCGCCATCTGGGTCACCTGAAAGGATCACATCACCTCGCCCTCGGATGTGCTCGCAGCGGTGAGGCAAAAATGCATATCGTGGTCCAAATTCCTGAACCAACCAAGAAATCTTCTGGAAAAAGTCTCGGCTTTCGATCGCCAGATCATCCTCAATATACCCGACAAGGTCATATTTATGTGCTTGTTCTAATGCTCTTCTTGCCGCTATTAGTGGAACTTTAGTAAGGTCATCAATTTCTGGCTCTATTCGTACCAGAGAATGATGTTCCGGCAGGGTGTTGGCGAGACTTTCTTCTTTAGGAGTAATTAGTTCGATCGTGAGGTCTACCCCATCATTTGTAATTTGATCTCTGGTTATTACAGGTTTTCCTTTACCCAAAGATGCATGAATCCAGTGTTCTCTACCCAGTCTTGCTATATTTCCTAGTGTTGCACCGTGAAGTGCTGATTGCTTAAGTGATTTTTTGCTTGCTGTTTGTGAGGAGTAAAGAGATCCTGCTCGCGGGGCAAAAACATGTGGGATGGTAAGTAATACGCGGAGTGTCATAACCAGCCCTCTAACCACTCGCTGCAGTCCCAGCCAAGCATCTGTTCAATTTGTTGTACTTCAGCTCTGAACTGTTGCTGTAGAATCGATCTTGTGGCTTCATCCATCGTTGTTTCGTATTGACCAATTCGCTCTCGAATTGGCTGTACTGATTGCATTGGATCAACACCAAGGTGTTCGCAAATTTTGTTGATGCATGAAAGTGGATCTCTTTCGAGCCAGTTTTGTTGAAGGACTAACACATTATCAGTTCCGAACAGGCGCCAGAGTCTTCTGATTTGACTGCTGTAGAAGCCTCTATCCCTATACGAGTGGACACGATCTTGGAGAGGACGGCACGCGGCTGCCCTTTTATGTTCTTGCGTGACCGCTTCGTGAAAACTAAGAGATTCTGCATTTCGAGCTGTTTCCATCGCCCAGTGTGAATAAGCTCTTGTAACTGGATCTCTTAACAGGGCAATCATTTTCATCTTTGGGTTATATCTCCAGACCCGTTCAGGTGCAGCATCCCAATACATGGTGATTGGTGTGGCTTCACCACACAGCTGGTTTGGTTTTGCTGCTTCAAAATGTTGATGAAACTCTTGTAAGTTAGGTTTTGTCCAGTCTTGTGTTTCGTCATCAAAAAAATGCAGTTCTTTCTCTGTAGGCAGAAATAATTGAGGATGTCGGCGCAGATATCGATCAAGCGCTGATGTTCCCGACTTCTGGCTGCCGCAGATCAAGAACGAGACTCGGGGAGGCATCGCTATGCTGCAAATGGTGCAAGGTGTTCCATTGACATTACCCCGATCACTCCTGATCACCCTCTCTCTTATGCGTCAGAATACTTAAGAAGCTGTTTGCCATGTTCATCACTGGTTGCCATCGCTCCGGTACTTCACTGCTTGCCTCTGTTCTGAGCGAATTTTTAGGTGTCTCGCCCGACAAGGGAGATCAGATGCAGCCTGCACTGGATAATCCCATGGGTTTTCAGGAGTCTAATCGTTTTGTCTCGTTTAACGATTTATTGCTTGATAGGGTTGGCTGTTCTTGGGTTAGACCACCTCTGTTGCCACCCCAGTGGGACAAGGATCCTTTACTAGCGGAGCTTAGTAGTCAACGTCAGTCCTTTCATGAACTTGCACTGGAAAGACTTTGGTTAGTCAAAGATCCCCGTTTTTGCCTGACCTATCCTGCCTACTTGCATATTCTGCTTAGACGAGTCCCAATCGTCGCTTCTATTCGACACCCCCTGTCGGTAGCAGGTTCTTTGTTTGCGAGGAACGGTATTCCTCTTAATGCAGGTCTTTGTATCTGGTTTCTTTATAACTATCATCTTGCTTCAGTAATTGCTGCGGATGAGCCTGTAATTGCCTATTCACATCTGCTACAAGCCGGACACAAAGAAACAATTTGTTCTGATCTTTATAATCGAATTTCGTCGTGGTTGGAACAGAATAGTATGCAAGCTGCGGACTATCAATCATGGTGTAATATCATTGAAAGCAAATTATGTCCAAGTCTTGATCGAGCCGGTGGGGTGCTTGAGCCATCTTCTTCTCCTAGAGTTAGTCATACCTTGTTGGAAACTTGTGAGTCCGCATACAACTCCTGTTTAGAATATGGAGCTGATGGGTTCGCCTTACAAAAGTCTTTTGGGTCTTTGCCCCGAGTGGTACTCGAGATCCAGCAGCTTTTCGGAGTTTGCCCAAGCACTGATCCAATGGAGTTTATCCGGATGCGTGAGCTTGTGGATTCTTCTCATCAGGAGCATAACCAATTGGAAGCGAGGCTTCGTGATCTTCAAGTTGAGTATCAAGCGCTGAGAAGATCGACTAGTTGGCGACTGACTGCACCTCTCCGGCTATTTATGCGGCAAATGCGACGCAGATGATATGTCGCCATTCTTCTCAATCACTGGCTTCATCTTTTGGCACAGTGCAACCAGTATTGCGTGTTTTGGATGATTGGCGAACCCATGGTCCTGATGCTGCTCGGCGAACATTGAGGTTGAAGTCTCTTGAGAATCCTTTATTGAAGGAGCTCGAGCTTCGTCTGTTCCATCAAGACGGTCCAAGAATCTTATTTGATGGCGTTTGGTTGTGTCGACCGGTCGGTGGCATTACGCGAGTATGGAATCAGATTTTGCGCTTCTGGCAGCTCCCCGAGCTCTTTACCGAATCATCTCCCTTATTATTCATTGATCGAGGATGTCGCCTGGTTCGTTCTGCTCATTTATCGAGTGTTAAAGGAAACAAAGTTGATCCTCTCGATTTTTTCGCTTTTGATGCAGTCGCCGAGGAAAATTCTTGTATTGCACGTGATTGGGGGGCTGATGTATTTGTTTCTAGTTGGATAACTACTTCAGGGGTCCTACACCCAGCTTGTTCCGAGCTGGCTCTCGTTCACGACTGCATGCCAGAACGTTCGACTTGCCCTGAAGCCTTGAAACGACTCCGTCAGCGCTGGCTCCACGGTGCTAGAGCTCATCTTGCTGTTTCTGCAGATACTGCTGCTGATGTGTCCAGCCTCTTAACAACTTTGCCTCAACCAGTGCCTTGGTGTCATACAGCTCCAGACCCTGTGTTCGAATACTCTCGTTCTTACAGCTTTGCGAAGCACCACTGGCAACTTCTGTCTTCTCGTGTAGGTTTGCGATTCCCTTTCATTGTGCTCTCTGCCACAAGTGGAGTTGGCAGTTACAAGAACCCTGAGGTTGTTCTCGATGCTCTCCAGACACCACTATTGCAAGCCGTACAGCTTGTGATCAGTGGTGTTGGTGCTGAACAGCGTGCCAATGAATTTGTCCAGCATGCACCTGCCTTAGATGGTCGAATTATTCCTATTGGTTTGTCAAACATCGAGCTTGCTCTGTTGTATCGCTATGCCTTGGCTGTTGTCTTACCGAGTCGGATTGAAGGTTTTGGACTGCCTGCTATAGAGGTGATGGCCGCTGGTGGGATACCTCTGGTCGCTGATTCTCGAGGGTTGCGTGAAGCTGGTGGTGAGGCAGCACTTCGATTTTGCCCCGATAATTCATCTCATCTTGCTGCTCTTATCACTTCTCTTTTAGACACTCGCTACAGTACTTGGCTTAAGGGAAAACTCCTTATGCGTCAGCAGCTGCGTTTAAAAAGATTGCATCCCGATCTTTTAGGATTGGCTTTGTTGGTTCAAGCCCGGCGTGCTGCATTTTGTTGAGAATATTAAGTCATTCGGCGGCTGCAATACCTTATTGTGCTAATCAGCATAATCTATTGTTTAGATCTTACTAGTGACTCTCGTAGTTTTGATCTGCTTTTTACGTCTAGGATTGGAAGCGCATCATTTTTATCAACAGTATTTGACGTTTTGCTTTGATTGAGCAGGTTTTACGGGAATGGCCTCCTGGCTATGGAGGTGTGGAACGGGTAACCCATGAGCTGGCCAGTGTCTTGGGCGGAGTTGTATACAGCCTTGATGTTCAGGGACATAGTTCAGTTCTCGACGATCCACTCCTGGTCACTTACCCCCGAACGCGCCTTCCCTCGCCGGTGTCGTTTGGTCGTTTGAAGTTGCCACTCCCATCAAGTCAGTTGTTGTCACTTCTTTTATCTCCGAGGCCATTGCATGGTCATTTGCCTTCCCCAGGAGTGCTGCTGATTTTGTTGCTGGCTCGGTTAGTCCGTCCTCGTCGCTGTGTTACTGCTCATTGGCATTGCTTTCTGGAACCACACCGGGGCATTAACGGATGGTTGTATGGGGTCTATCAACGGCTTGCTTTGCTGCTGATGCCTCTGCTTTGCGGCGTGGTCACGACTTCGCCGTTGTTGGCTCAGGAGCTGAATCGTTGCGGTTGTCCCCAGCAGAAGGTCTCTGTTCTGCCCTGTTGCCTCAGCCAGCAGCAGGAGCAGCTGGGTTTGGCCTTACCTCTGCCTCAGGCTCGAGTCGGCGCACCGCTACGAGTGGTGTTTATAGGTCGTCTCGATACTTACAAGCGCCTTGACTGGTTGATGGAGGCGCTTTCGACGCTCTCTTCACCTTGGGAGCTTGCCGTTGTTGGGGATGGGCCCCTCCGCCCGCATTTTGAGCATTTGGCTAAACGTTCTGCACATATGTTTTCGCGGGTTCGTTTCCTCGGCCGTTTATCTGAGAGCGAGAAGCTTGAGCAGTTAGGCCGGGCAGATGTGCTGGTGTTGCCATCCGATCGCAGCAATGAGGCTTTTGGCATCGTTCAGCTGGAGGCAATGGCGGCTGGAAGAATTGCACTAGCTTTTGATAGGCCGCGATCAGGTATGGGCTGGGTCGGGCAGTTGTCCGGTTTGCCTTGGTCTCAGTCGCCCGATGGTTTGGCCGAGGTCCTACAACGACTCGCAGATCAACCGGCTTTGCGCCAACAGTTAAGTATGCAGTCGAGGGATCGCTATCGCACGCTTTTTGCCCGTGGGGTCTGGCTGAAACACGTGCAGCGGTTGGGCTATGCGGTGGGAACCAGTAGTGTTTGAACTTCAGAGGAATGAAGGGGCCTTGGCGATCGAGCAACAACAGCTCTCTCCTGCGCAGGATCGCCCACCAGTGCTTGAGCTAGAGAACGTTGGCCTAGAGATTCCTGTTCTAACCACCGAAACCCGCTCGTTGAAGTCGTCGTTGATTCGATCTGTCACTGGAGGTCGTCTGAGTCGTAGTCGTGGTGGTGCTGTTGTGACAGCTTTGCAAGACATTTCTTTGATTATTCGCCAGGGCGGAAGAGTGGCCCTTATTGGTCATAACGGAGCAGGGAAGTCGTCTTTCCTCAGGCTTGTGTCAGGCATCTACCAGCAAACTTCAGGTCACTTCAAGGCCCACGTTCCTGTTTTCCCCATGATTCATAAGGGTTTTATCACAAGCCCAGAGTTGAGTGGCCTGCAGGCAATTAAAGCCCACTATCTTTTAGTGAATAATAATCTTCGTGGTTTTGAAGAATTCACTGATGATGTGATTGACTTTTCTGGTTTAGGTGATTTTATTCATTTGCCGTTAAAAACCTATAGTCAAGGGATGTCAGCCCGCCTTTTGTTTGCCGTTCTTACTGGTGGTAGCCACGATTGTTTGGCCATGGATGAAGGCTTTGGTGCAGGCGATAGCAGTTTTTACGAGAAAGCACAGGATCGTATGACTCGTTTCCTCAGTTCGGCTGGAACCTTGTTGTTGGCTTCTCATTCCGAAGAGTTGCTGCGACGTTTCTGTCGCCGCGGTTTGGTCTTTGATAGCGGTCGGTTGGTGTTTTCGGGCCCTTTGGAAAGTGCTTTGGACTATTACCACTCCAATCAAGTCCAAGAGTCCACCGGCAGACTGGTCTCATGACGCAGGTTGGTCGCCTTCAAAAGCTCAGCACTAGGGCTTCTGTGAGCTCCACCATGAAGGACGCATGGAGGATGCGTCGGGCTTGGTGGTTCACCGCTACTGCCCGCACACGCGCACGTTTTGCTCGGACGCTACTAGGAAGTTTCTGGTTGGGGTTATCCAATGTGCTCTCGATCGCGGCTTTGGCGCTGGTGTACGGAACCGTTTTCAAGGTCCAGGATTTCGGGACTTATGTTGTGTATCTAGGCATAGGCTTGGTGGTTTGGAACGGCATCAGCGCTGCGCTTGGTACGGCGCCCAACTTGTTTGAGCACAATCAGGCCCATGTTCAAAACACTAATCTGAATCCCATTTTTTACGTGTTAGAAGAATGGGCTTTCCAGGTGCAGACATTTCTGCAATCTTTCATTTTGGTGTTACTGGCTTTGAGCTTTTTTCAGCACAACTTGCTCATTAATTTGTTGGCTTGTTGTTGGTTGCCCTTGCTTAATTTATTCTTATTCATGATATGGGCGCCGATGGTTGTGTGTTTGCTCGGCGTTCGTTATCGTGACTTTTACCAATTAGTTCCTATTGTTTTACAGCTAGTTTTTCTATTGTCGCCAATTTTATACCGAAAAGACAATCTAGGGACGATGGCTTGGACCGCCAACCTTAATCCTTTATATCGTGTTCTAAGTCCTCTTCGTCATTCTCTTATGGCTGGCGAGGTGCAGTGGTCGATCGGATTTTTGATGGTGGCTATTAATACCTTCGGTCTCTGGTTCGCCCTGCGTTGGTTGAATCGTGAACGCCCCAAGATTCCTTTTTTGATTTGAAGCATGTCTAGCATTTTGACCGATTTATAGAGGGCTCATTGTTTTGACCCAGCTGATCAATTTGCTCTCTTGGCAGACTGGCCCATCAGGCTTCAGTACTTATGTGCAGCGCGTCATTCCCGGTATTCCTGGTTTGCGCTTGCAGCTCGACATTCATGGTAAGGCTTGTTTGATTCCTTTCGATCAATGGACGCCAAACGCACCCCCTGTGGCACCTGGTCGATTTATGAGACTTCTTCAGCGTAATGCCATGGTTCAGCATGGTCAGCGGCTTGAGCCTTTGTTGCACAGTGCCAATGTGCGTCCAGAAGTGATCTATTCCCCCTTTTTTGATGCCTTATTAGGGTTTTCTCGGATTCCTCAGCTGATCACTTGTCATGACCTTACCCCCCTCAGCCATCCGAATAGTCGTAAGGCATGGTTGAAATATCGCCTTTGGCAGCCACGTCATCTTGCTTGTGCGACGCGTGTGGTGGCTATCAGTCGACATGTGGCCGACCAGTTAATTTCATTTGGAATGGCGGCTGACCGGGTAGTTGTGGTCCCCAATGGAATTGAAGTTGTTCGTCCGCCTGTGCCAGCTCCCGCTACTGAAGATTTGCTGGTTATTGCCCGCCATGATGCCAATAAGAACCTGAGAGGTTTGTTGAAGGCCTTGGCTATCGCTCAGCAGCAATTGCCTAATTGGAGAGGCGTCCTGCGAATTGTGGGTCGCGGCGTTGTTGCTTCGATGGAGTTGCAGAGATTGCGCAGCGCTTTGCCGCGGCCTGCTGGACTGGAATTGATCCAGGAGCTGAATCCTGCCCAGTTGTTGGCCACACTTCGTAGTAGTTTGGCTTTGGTGTCGGCGTCCTTGGAAGAGGGATTTGACTACCCGGTGCTAGAGGCGAAGGCGGAAGGCATCCCCACCATGCTCAGCCAGATTCCGGTGCATACCGAATTTCATACTGGCAGCTCCCTGTTTTTCTCTGCTGACAATGGAGGAACGTCTTTCAGTTGCGCTTTGCGGCGTTTGTTGACCGACTCCCGGCTTTGGTGGGATCTCAGTGCTAGTGGTCGTGAGTTGTCTTTGTCATTGTCGGTGACGCGTCAGCAGCGTTCTTTGTGCGCTCAGATAGCAGAGCTCAGCTAAGGATGGTTACGAGATCTTCTTGAAGTTTGTCGGTGAATCCGGTTTGAAATTTGATGTATCGAGCTATCCGTTCTCGACGTGAATTGGCTGGCTGTTTGGCTAGGTCCCGATTCCTGTTTGCTACCGCTTGCAGTGCTGTTGCCCATTCTCGACTGTCGAGTGTGTCCAGGCACAACACATGTTCTGAGAAGTCGTGAAGGCTTTGGATTTCGATATGAGATTCGCAATCGCTTGCGATAGTTGGCATGCCCAGGCATGCGCCATCGAGAACGGGGATGCCAAATCCTTCTACTAATGACGGGCTTACAAGTCCTAGAGCATTGAGATATAGGTCAAGCTTGGAACTCTCATCTACATAACCTGTGAGGATGATGCCAGGCTCATGAGCCACAATGTCTTTTAGGGCTTTGCTGTAGCTGTCACCTTTAAGTTTTCCGGTGACGCAAAGTTTTATGCCTTTCTTGCTTAGATTTGATTCTGCATAGGCTTTTGCAAGGAACAGCAGATTTTTGCGCGCCTCAACGGAAGAATTAAACAAGAAATAGCGAAATGGGGTGAGTGCTCCAGATGCTGATGACGTCTTTCTTATGGCCATAGAAGTCATAAAAGCATCATCCTTCAATAGATGGCTGATGGGTAGCAGATCAGCGATTCTTCCTCCGTCTTCTGTTAGCCAGCTTGGGAAGTGTAAAGACGGGGGTTGGATGATGACAGTTTCCAGGGAGTTATCGCCAACATTTTTCCTTTGAGGAGATCGGGGTGTATGGAATCTGTGGATATGTGCGCTGAACTTGTTGGCTGTACTTTGTGAGACAAATAGCCTGCGTGCGGCCTTACAGGCTTGCAAGCGGTGACTGAACATCAGCGGGTCTTCGTTATGGGCGACATACTCCAGGGGGATTAAGTCGTGGATTGTCTGAATAAAGGTGGGCACTTTTTGAGGGCTGATGTTTAGAGGGCAGGTTGTGATTAGCGCGTCAAAGCCGCTTAAGTCGATACGAACGGGTCTTTGTGTTGCTAGCTCTGCAGCCAACTGTGAGGCAAGGTAAATTTCAGGCGCGCTTACAATGCCAGCTACATTTTCGAGGTAACTTAACCGTTCTACGCGAACATATGGGTTATCATAAAGTTCTTTGAGGTGGAAATGGTTGAGATCTCTAGATTTGTAGCTTCTTGGACGCCGAACGATGTTTATTAGCAGTCTAAAATATGCCCCAAAATTTTTTGTTTTACGGGCAAGTCTAAATTTTCGTTGCCATATGTTGAGTGGTTGGTCTAACCGTCCCTGCGCGAGACTGGAAAGAATTCGGGCGTTTTGAATCATTGACTGCGTCCTCTTAGGAAGATTTTTTAATCCCTTGCCCGAGAGTTTGTCGAAAAATTCAGTAAGCAGCCATACCTCAGCTCCGGCTTCGTGTAAGCAGCGCATTAGTGATTTGCTGTATACAGCAATGCCACGATGTTCACTTTGTTCCAAGTCGTAGGCCGTAATAAGTATTTTGCGACCTTTGAGTGGTTGTGCTGTCATTAATCAGGCTCCTCGCTCGGTTTGCTTTAGCTTCTGTTTGAGCTTTAAGCGTTCGAGCTGAAGGGCGTGCGTTTGGTCCTCCCAATGGCTGTGGTGCATATTTTTGAATTGGGCCAAAATTGTTGATCGCAAAACATCTGCTTCGATCACGCTGGCTGCCAATTCAATTTTCAGTTGATCGCGGCATGCGGAGTTAAGGAATCGCTTATGCAATCCGCGCATGCGGGTAAGATCCTCACTGTTCCCGCCCTGACTTTTCTCTTCGCTGCGAGTTGCCTCACCACTGTGCTCGCCGCTGAAACGGGGGCAGTAGATAACATTTAATCTCAGATGTTCTCTAACGGCTAAGCAGAGCTCCACGTCTTCGCCGCATACCTTGTAATTGGTGTTGAATCCAAGAGCTTGAAAGTGCTCCCGACGAATCACCATTGCAGCGCCTGTGGTCGCTGGTATTGGTCTTGGATCTCCAAGTACGCCATGGTGATCAGCACTCACTAATCGATCGAGTTGGTGGTAAGGGTTATGTCGTCGATCGAACAGGATGCCAGCATGGGTGAGGCGCCCCTCGCTGTCGTATAAGCGGGCACCGACTAAGCCGGTCTTTGGTTGATCAGATAGGCAGCTCAGAGCTGCGTCGAGGCTATGGCTATCGAGAATTACGTCGTCGTTGATTAGGAGTAGCACTTCACCGTTGGCCTTTTCAGCCAGGCTGTTCATGTTGCTGGCGAAGTGATATGGAGATCTATTGGCTATCAAAAATTCGTAGCCCGAAAGATTTTCAATGCGGTCCTCTTCTGCTGAATTCCCATTCCAGGAGCAAAGAACCTCAACCTGATCTGAGGGAAGATGCAATGCGTCTTTGAGAGCGCCGAGCATCCTGCTTACAAGGCCTGCTGTGCGGGACACAACCAGGATGGAAAGGCGCATCGGTCCCCAAAAACTGGGCAGACTGTATCAATGGTTCTCCCGGGGTACGGCTCCCGCGGCACTGCTGTTTAAAAGCATCGGTAGGCTGCTTCGGAAGTGATTCGCTGACTCCATGCTCAAGCTCCTGCTGGGTGATCCCAATGCCCGCAAGCTGAAGCGTTATCAGCCAATCGTTTCCGATATCAATCTGTTGGAAGAGGAGGTCGCCCCTCTTTCGGACGACGAATTGCGCGGCCGAACTGCAGTCTTTCAGGAGCGTCTTGCCAACGCTGGCAGTTTGGCCAATCAGCGCCCGATCCTTGATGAAATCTTGCCCGAGGCCTTCGCTGTGGTGCGCGAAGCCGGCAAGCGGGTTCTTGGCATGCGCCATTTCGATGTGCAGCTGATCGGTGGCATGGTCCTGCATGAAGGCCAGATCGCTGAGATGAAAACCGGCGAGGGCAAAACCTTGGTCGCGACCTTGCCTAGCTATCTCAACGCCCTCACTGGTCGTGGAGTCCATGTGGTCACCGTGAATGACTACCTGGCTCGCCGTGATGCGGAGTGGATGGGCCAGGTGCACCGATTTCTGGGCTTGTCCGTGGGCTTGATCCAGCAGGACATGCGGCCGGAGGAGCGACGACGCAATTACAACTGCGACATCACCTACGCCACTAACTCCGAGTTGGGTTTCGACTACCTGCGGGACAACATGGCCGCGGACATCAGCGAGGTGGTCCAGCGGGAGTTCCAGTACTGCGTGATTGATGAGGTGGATTCAATCCTCATCGACGAAGCACGCACGCCTCTGATCATTTCCGGCCAGGTGGAGCGGCCCCAGGAGAAGTATCAGCAGGCAGCCCAGGTGGCTTTGGCCCTCGAGCGTGCCGCCGAAATGGGCAAGGACGGCATCGATCCGGAAGGCGACTATGAGGTGGATGAGAAGCAGCGCAGCTGCACCCTCACCGATGAGGGTTTTGCCAAGGCAGAGCAGATGCTTGGGGTGCAGGACCTGTTCGACCCCCAGGACCCCTGGGCCCACTACATCACCAATGCCCTCAAGGCCAAGGAGCTGTTTGTGAAGGATGTGAACTACATCGTTCGCGATGGCGAAGCGGTGATCGTGGATGAGTTCACCGGCCGTGTGATGCCTGGTCGCCGCTGGAGTGATGGACAACACCAGGCCATCGAAGCCAAAGAGGCTTTGCCGATTCAGGCGGAAACCCAGACCCTTGCTTCGATCACCTACCAGAACTTCTTTCTGCTCTATCCCCGCTTGGCCGGCATGACCGGTACGGCCAAAACAGAAGAGGTGGAATTTGAGAAGACCTACAAGCTCGAAACCACCATTGTGCCCACCAACAGGGTGCGTGCTCGCCAGGACTGGGCCGATCAGGTGTACAAAACCGAAACGGCCAAGTGGCGGGCCGTCGCCAATGAAACCGCCATGATCCACAAAAAAGGCCGGCCGGTGCTCGTCGGAACCACATCAGTGGAAAAAAGCGAGTTGCTTAGTTCCCTGTTGGCGGAGCAGGAGATCCCCCACAACCTGCTCAACGCCAAGCCCGAGAACGTGGAACGGGAATCCGAGATCGTGGCCCAGGCCGGTCGTGCTGGAGCGGTGACCATCGCCACCAACATGGCGGGCCGGGGCACCGACATCATCCTGGGCGGCAACAGCGACTACATGGCCCGTTTGAAGTTGCGGGAAGTGTTGCTGGGCCGTTTGGTGAAACCGGAAGACGACCACAAACCCCCGGTGCCTCTCCAGCGCAGTTCGGCGCCCGGCGGTTTTGCTGATGCCGCTCCTCCAACGCTGCCCCGCACCGGCGAGAGCCTTTATCCCTGTCCCCTCACCGACGACACCGATCAGGCCCTGGGCCAGTTGGCCCGTGATCTGGTGAAGGCTTGGGGTGACCGAGCTCTCACGGTGATTGAGCTGGAAGAGCGCATCGCCACCGCCGCTGAAAAGGCCCCCACGGAAGACCCCCAGATACAGGCCTTGCGCGAGGCCATTGCCCGGGTAAAGGCGGAGTACGACGCGGTGGTGAAGCAAGACGAAGCCAGCGTGCGCGAAGCCGGCGGCCTTCACGTGATCGGCACCGAACGTCATGAGTCCCGCCGGGTCGACAACCAACTGCGCGGTCGGGCTGGCCGCCAGGGCGACCCTGGTTCCACCCGCTTCTTCCTCTCGTTGGGCGACAACCTGCTGCGTATCTTCGGTGGGGATCGCGTTGCCGGCCTGATGAATGCGTTCCGCGTGGAGGAAGACATGCCGATCGAGTCCGGCATGCTCACCCGCTCCTTGGAAGGGGCCCAGAAAAAGGTGGAGACTTACTACTACGACATCCGCAAGCAGGTGTTCGAGTACGACGAGGTGATGAACAACCAGCGCCGGGCGGTGTATTCCGAGCGTCGGCGGGTGCTTGATGGCCGGGCTTTGAAAAAGCAGGTGATCGGCTATGGCGAACGCACAATGGCTGAGATTGTTGAGGCCTATGTGAATCCCGATCTGCCGCCTGAAGAATGGGATCTGGCTCAGCTGGTGGGCAAGGTGAAAGAGTTCATTTATCTCCTCGAAGACCTCACCCCCGAGCAGGTGCAGGGCCTTGGCATGGAGGAACTCAAGGCTTTCCTGCAGGAGCAACTGCGCAATGCCTACGACCTCAAAGAGGGACAGATCGAGCAGCAACGTCCGGGTCTGATGAGAGAAGCTGAGCGCTTCTTCATCCTTCAGCAGATCGACACCCTCTGGCGGGAGCATCTCCAGGCAATGGATGCTCTGCGGGAGTCAGTCGGCCTGCGTGGCTACGGCCAGAAGGACCCACTGATCGAATACAAGAACGAGGGCTATGACATGTTCCTCGAGATGATGACCAACATGCGCCGGAACGTGATCTATTCGATGTTCATGTTCCAGCCCTCGCGGCCTGCATCTGAGGCCTGAGGCATCAGCTTCAGCCGGTTTCCTCGCCCAGAAACTCCAGGATCTCCCGGTCTTTGAGGTTCTGGGCCTCACCGCGGCACACCTCCCGTAGGGCCCGGCCTTCCGCTACTTCCCGAAGGCAGCGCTGCAGGTTGCCCACGGTGCTTTCCAGTTCATCGATCCGCTCCATCAGGTTGCGGATCACGTTGGCTTCGGCATCCGGCAGGGCCGAGTGAGCCAGTGGGTTGATTCGTACACCGCTCTGGTGGATCACCCTTCCAGGGATGCCCACAACGGTGCAGTCGCTCTCTACGTCGCGCACCACCACGGAGCCTGCGCCGATGCGGGTGTTAGTGCCGATCGTGATCGCACCTAGCACCTTGGCGCCAGCGCCCACCACCACGTTTTCCGCCAGGGTGGGGTGGCGCTTGCCGTGCTCCTTGCCCGTGCCCCCCAGGGTCACCCCTTGGTAGAGCAGGCAACGGTTGCCAATTTCGGCGGTTTCTCCAATCACCACCCCCATGCCGTGGTCGATGAACACGCTGTGGCCGATGCGGGCGCCGGGGTGGATTTCGATGCCGGTGAGGCCCCGGCCGATCTGGCTGAGGCAGCGGGCGGCAAGCTTTAGTGGTAAGTGGCAAGTCCAGAGCCGGTGGCTGATCCGGTGCAGGCTGATGGCCTGGAAACCGGGATAGCAGCACACGATTTCCAGCCAGCCGCGGGCAGCCGGATCACGCTCGCGGATGATCGCGAGGTCGGCACGGATGTGATCAAACATCGCAGAGTTGTCAGCTGGCGGCCGCCGGGATCTGCAGGCCGATCTCCTTGCGGAGCAGATCGATCGTATCGGTGCTGAGGTAGCTCTCGGCGCAATGCACCTGAGGCATGCGCATCAGCTGGGAACGGTTCTGGCGCAGGCTCTGTTCCACCAGGGGCAGGCTGGGCCGATCACAGAGCACGTGGCTGGAGGCCCGCAGCAGGGCTAACAGGCGGCTGCCCACATCGGGAGTGGCGGTCATCAGCAGCAACTCGTTGCCGCGCATCGAGTGGAGAATCACCTCTGCAGCCCGCAGGATGCCGGGGCTGATGCTCACGAGGCCCACACAGCTGCCAGGCCGGAGTTCCTTGAGCATGGCCAGCTCCTGGCGGAAGTCGTTGAGGTCCACGGCCACGGCGCGGACGCTGTGCTTCTTGGCCAGCTCCTCCACCGGTTGGAGGAAATAGCGGCTGGTCACCACCGTGCCGTTGCTGGAATTCTCCAGCACGCTCTCCAGCTCCTCCATCGGCACCACTTCCACTGGCACATCCAGGCAGGGCTCAAGCTCTTCAGCTATCAGCATTGAGGCGCCGATGTCTTCCCGCGGCGTGCTTACTAGCACGCGGGCGCCGCAGCGCAGCCGCCAGTCGATCTCCCGGGTCAGCAGTTCCCGGGTTTGCTGCAGGGTACAGCCGGCATTGAGCAGGCCATCCACGCACTTGCGTACCTCCCGGTCGAGATCGGTGACGCCCCGATTGCGGATGTGCGGTGGCGTTTTGATTTCCCGGGGCTTTTGCTGGTCACGCACGTAGATGCCGGAGCCGGCCATGGCTTCCACCACGCCATCGGTTTCCAGTTGGCGGTACACCTTGCTGATCGTGTTGCGATGCAAGCCGGTTTGCATGGCCAGCTGGCGGGTGCTGGGCAAGCGATGCCCCGGCGGGTAATGCCGCGCTGCGATGGCGAAGCAGATCTGGTTGTAAAGCTGCGTCGACGCCGGAATGTCGCTTTCCTGTTGGATATGGAATCGCACGCCGGTGGGACAGGTCTGAATGCGGCCACCATACGGAGCGAACTGCTTGGTGACAATTGGGGGTGTGTCCTAAGCAGTTATGGAAACTTCTGGTTCGCGCGGCGGTGCTTGGGTCGACGTTCTGAATGGCCCCGTTCGCCTGCGGTGCTGGTGGACAGAGCCTCAGGATCAAGTGAGCGATATTGATCTAAAACCGTGCAGAAATCGTGTCTATATTGTGCTACCCGAGGTGTTCGGGCTTAACGCCTGGGTGCGCAGCGTGGCCGATCGCCTGGCTGCCCAGGGGTACCCGGCCCTTGCGGTGCCGTTGTTTGCCCGCACGGCTCCTGATCTGGAGTTGGCCTACGACGCCTCCGATCTGGCTGAAGGACGCCGCCATAAGGACGCCACCACCAGTGAGCAGATCCTTTCTGATGTCGCCGCAGCGGTGAGCTGGTTCAGGCCCCGTTACCCCCAGGCCGCCATCCATGTGGTGGGCTTCTGTTTCGGGGGGCATGCCGCTTTTCTTGCAGCCACGCTGCCCGGGGTTGAGCACGCCTTTAATTTTTACGGTGCCGGTGTGAGCCGAATGCGACCTGGTGGTGGTGAGCCCTCTTTGGCCCTGCTGCCTGAGATAAAGTCGCGGCTCACCTGTGTCTTCGGTACGGCTGATCCGCTGATCCCTTCCGAGGATCGCGAAGCCATAGGGGCCGCCTTGAGCAAGGTTGATTCCGCTGGCCAGCGCTTGCGCGTTGTGGAGTCTGCCGGTGCCGACCACGGCTTCATGTGCGAAGCCCGCAGCGCTTTCAATCCCCAGGCCTCAGCCCAGGGATGGCGCTTGCTGCTGGCTGGCGACGCTGAGGCTTAGCTCTGGGGGCTGGTCACTTTGGCGGCGGTGGGCTTTGGCGGTGCGGGGATGGTGCGCACGGCCTTGTTGGCGGCCTGCTCCTTCTCCTCTTTTTTCACCAACGGCGTCTTGCGTGGTGTGAGGAACATGATCATGTTTCGGCCTTCCCGCTTGGGCGCCTGCTGGATCTCGGCCTTTTCCTCAAGATCTTTGGCCATGCGCCGCAGCAGGGTTTCGGCCAGCGCCGTGTGCTGAATCTCACGGCCGCGGAAAATCACGGTGCACTTCACCTTGTCGCCCGCCTTGAGGAAGCGCTGGGCCTGACCGATCCGCACGTCGTAATCGTGCTGATCGATTTTGTAGCGCATCTTGACCTCCTTAACTTCGGTCTGGTGCGACTTCTTCTTGGCCTCTTTGGCTTTCTTTTCCTGCTCGAACTTGAATTTGCCGTAGTCCATGATCCGGCAGACCGGGGGGTCAGCCTTCTCGCTCACCAGCACCAGATCCAGTTCCCGGTCGCGGGCCACATCCAGGGCTTCTTCGCGGCTGATCACGCCCAGCTGAGCGCCGTCTGAGTCGACCACCCGCAACTGGGGGTAGTTGATCCGGTCGTTGATGTTGGGCAGCTCCCGAACCGGGGCACGACGGTCAAAACGGGGACGTGGGGGCATTCAGGCGGTGACGGGGACAGGTGCAGACAACTTCGCTTAATACAACGTCTGCATCCTTCACCTTAGATGTTGCTCGATCAACGTCATGGCATCCGTCAGCGTTGCCTGGTCGGCCAGCCAATAGGGGTTGTGCTGACGCCGGAACCAGGTGCGTTGGCGTTTGGCGAACTGGCGGGTTCGTTGGCTGGTGATCCTCACCGCATCTGCGGTGCTCAGGCTGCCGCCGATCACCTGCAGCGCTTCGCTGTAGCCGATGGTCTGAAGCAGCGGCAGATCAGCGCCGTAGCGCTCGCTCAGCCGCCGGGTCTCCTCCACCAGCCCATCGCGGTACAGCTGCTCGGTGCGTTGCTGGATGCGCTGGCGCAGGTTGGCGGGGTTGAGGCCCAGTTCCAGCACCCGCCAGGGCGGAGGCGTGGCTGTGGCCTGGCGGCTCATCGGTTGCCCGGAGGCGTAGAGCACTTCCAGGGCGCGCTGGGTGCGCACCGCATCAGCCGGGGCGATTTTGGCGGCGGCCTTGGGGTCAGCAGCCTGCAGCAAGGGGTGGCAGATGCCCTGGCCCAAGGCTTTCAGCTGCCGGCGCAGCTGCGGCTGGGGTGCCACGGCCGGAGGCTGAAGGCCACTGGTGAGGGCCTTGAGATACAGCCCGCTGCCGCCCACCAGCAACGCCCCGCCCCGCTGCTCCAGAGCGGCGTCGATGCAAGGGGTTGCGATCGCCAGAAACTCCTGCAGCGTGATCGGCTGATCGGGCGTGCGCAGGTCCAGCAGATGGTGCGGCACCCGCGCCTGTTGCTCAGCCGTGGGCTTGGCGGTTCCGATGTCCATCTCTCGATAGAGCTGGCGGGAATCCACGTTGATCACCGGCAGATCTAGCCGTTCGGCGATGTCCAGCGCCAGGGCGGTTTTGCCGCTGGCGGTGGGCCCGAGCAGGGTGATCACCAGGGGGTGGGAGCTGTTCAAAAGGGTGAGGGGGTGCAGCCCGGCGTGAAATGGGCGCTGAGAGGCCTCTGCAAGCCTCTATAGACAGCCGGTGGTAGATTGACATTGTCAGGTCGAGGTTTAGAGCCGTTGTGCCCGCCCATGACCCGGTTTCCTGGCTTGAGACTTTTTGAATGAGCGACGCTTCCAAGGTCCAGAACGCCTACGGCGCCGAGCAGATTCAGGTGCTGGAGGGGCTTGAGCCCGTACGCAAGCGCCCGGGCATGTACATCGGCTCCACAGGACCGCGGGGCCTGCACCATCTGGTGTACGAAGTTGTTGATAACTCGGTTGATGAAGCCCTGGCGGGCCATTGCGACCGCATTGTTGTTGTGCTGGGGGAAGACGGTTCCGCCTCGGTGAGCGACAACGGCCGCGGCATTCCCACCGATGTGCACCCGCGCACCGGCAAGAGCGCCCTGGAGACGGTTCTCACTGTGTTGCATGCCGGCGGCAAGTTTGGAGCTGGTGGTTACAAGGTGTCCGGCGGACTGCATGGCGTTGGCGTATCGGTGGTGAATGCCCTGAGCGAATGGGTGCAGGTGACGGTGCGCCGTCAGGGCCAGGTGCATCGCCAGCGCTTTGAGCGCGGCGCGGCCATCGGGGCGCTGGCGTCGGAGTCGCAGCCCGCAGCGGAGTCCGGTGAGACCGGCACCACCGTCTGCTTTAAGCCTGACTTTGAAATCTTTACCGGCGGCATCGTCTTCGACTACGCCACCCTCTCGGCCCGTTTGAGGGAGCTGGCCTACCTCAACGGTGGTGTGCGGATCGTGTTCCGCGATGAGCGGGAGTCGGCCCGGGATGAGGAGGGGAACCCCCATGAAGAGACCTACTTCTACGAAGGCGGCATAAAGGAATACGTTGCCTACATGAATAAGGAGAAGGACGCCCTTCATCCGGAAATCATTTATGTGAATTCCGAGAAGGACGGTGTTCAGGTGGAGGCAGCCCTGCAGTGGTGCTCCGATGCCTACTCCGACAGCATCCTCGGCTTTGCCAACAACATCCGCACCGTGGATGGCGGCACCCATATCGAGGGCCTGAAGACGGTGCTCACCCGCACCCTCAATGCGTTTGCCAAGAAGCTGGGCAAACGCAAGGAATCCGATTCCAACTTGGCGGGGGAGAACATCCGCGAAGGCCTGACGGCGGTGCTCTCGGTGAAGGTGCCGGAACCGGAATTTGAGGGTCAAACCAAGACCAAGCTCGGCAACACCGAGGTGCGCGGCATTGTCGACAACCTGGTGGGTGAAGCCCTTAGCCAGTTCCTTGAGTTCAATCCCTCCGTGATCGGCCTGATCCTGGAGAAGGCGATCCAGGCCTTCAATGCCGCTGAAGCCGCCCGCCGGGCACGCGAACTGGTGCGACGCAAGAGTGTTTTGGAGAGCTCAACCCTGCCCGGAAAACTGGCTGATTGCAGCTCCCGCGACCCTGGCGAATCCGAGATCTACATCGTTGAGGGTGACTCCGCTGGTGGCTCCGCCAAGCAGGGCCGCGACCGTCGCTTCCAAGCGATCCTGCCGCTGCGGGGCAAGATCCTCAACATCGAAAAGACCGACGACGCCAAGATCTACAAGAACACGGAGATCCAGGCCCTGATCACCGCCCTGGGCCTGGGGATCAAGGGGGAGGACTTCGACGTGAAGAACCTCCGCTACCACCGGGTCGTGATCATGACCGACGCAGACGTGGACGGCGCCCACATCCGCACACTGCTTCTCACCTTCTTTTACCGCTACCAGAAAGAGCTTGTGGAGCGCGGCTACATCTACATCGCCTGTCCGCCGCTCTACAAAGTGGAGCGCGGTAAGAACCACACCTACTGCTACAACGAGGGCGATCTGCAGAAGACCCTGGAGGGCTTCGGCGAGAAGGCCAATTACACGATCCAGCGCTTCAAGGGTCTTGGCGAAATGATGCCCAAGCAGCTCTGGGAAACCACCATGGATCCCACCACGCGCACGATGAAGCGGGTCGAGATCGAAGACGCTCTCGAAGCTGATCGCATCTTCACGATCCTCATGGGCGACAAGGTTGCTCCTCGCCGGGAATTCATCGAGACCCACAGCGCCGAGCTGGACATGGCAGCCCTTGACATTTGATGGGGCCTGTTCTGCGTTGGAGCTGGCTGTTGGGGGTGGCTTTGATGGCCCCCGCTGCCTTGCCTGCCGGTGGTGCTGATCGGCGTCAACCGCAGCCCCGTCGCCGCGCTGCCTCCGGGCCCTTGCATACGGCCACCGACCAACCTCTTCGGCTGAGCCCCCTGGCAGTGGCTCCCCGGCTGAGCACCCTCAAGGCAGGATCCTCCCTGCGGCTGCTGCGGCGTTGGTCCGCCGCCGATGGCCAAGACTGGCTGCACGTTCAAACCCTTTCGGGAGTTCAACGCCGTGGCTGGCTCCGCGCCTGAAGTGGTTCTGGTGGGTCTGGGAGCGATCCCCGGGGCCTGGCTGCGCTTGAAAGTGGTCAACCACTTTCAGCCCATGGTGCCGAAGAAACACTGGGGCACCTTCCTGGTGAATGTGGTGGCTTGTTTCGCCCTGGGCCTGGTGCTGGCGCTCAATGAAACCTGTTCGGCCAGCACAGGCATTGCCCTGCTGATGGGGGTGGGCTTTTTTGGCAGCCTCAGCACTTTTTCCACCTTCGCCGTTGAGCTGCTCAACGAGCTGCGGGCCTGCCAGGCGCTGACGGCGCTGGTGTTGGCGCTTGCCTCAATCGGAGCCGGCTTGCTGGCCTCTGCCGTGGGTTATGCACTGGGGACCCATGCTTGAAACCAAACCCAGCCTGCAACTTGAACTGCAGGAGTTGTTGCTTGTTGGTGTCGGTGCTGTGCCCGGAGCCTTGCTGCGCTGGCAGGTGGCTTTGCATCTGGGGGATCAGAACCTGCTGGTGAATGTTCTCGGAGCTGCCCTGTTGGGCTTGTTGGCCGGGCTACCCGCCGCACCACGGCGTCAGTTGCTGCTTGGCATTGGCTTCTGCGGCTCGCTCACCACCTTCAGCAGCTGGATGCTGGCGGCGATGCAGCACCTCAGCGCCGGTGATTGGGCCGCTGCATTGGGCTTGATCGGGCTGACTCTTGGGCTGGGGCTCGGGGCTGCAGGGCTTGGGTTCTGGTGCGGGCGCCGCTTCAGCAACTGATCCGTTCTGGATGTTCTTTTACGTCAATCACACGACGCGCTTTGCCCACAACACCGGGATCCAGCGCTGTGTGCGACTGACGGCTCGGGCCTTGCTCGAGCTGGGCATGCCGCTACGGCCGGTCTGCTGGCAGCAAGATCAGGGCTTTGTGCTGGCGACTCCAGCTCAACTTCGACATCTGGAACGTTGGAACGGGCCGCCTGTGGATGCATGGACCCTTGATCTCGATTCGGCCATCGAGCCGGCTTGGCTCCTTGTGGTCGAACTTGTTCGAAGCCGTGTCGGGCCGTCCGTTGATGAGTTGACCCGTGCCGCGAGGACGCTTGGGCTCAAGGTGGCGTGGGTGTTTCATGACGCCATCCCCATTCGTTTGGCCCATCTGTATGGGGGGCAGAACTCAATGGCAGCGCGATCCCATGGGGATTACATGCGTGGCCTGGCACGTGCTGATCGGGTTCTGGCCAATTCCCTCACCACGGCGGACCATCTCCGCAGTTTCCTCAAGCAGGAGCAGCTGCCCTTCGCCCACGTTCAGGGGCTTCCCTTGGCGCAAGCCTGTCCAGGGACTCAGCGGGTCTGCAACATGGACCTCCATCAACCGGAGCAGCCTCTGCGGCTTCTTTGTGTTGGATCGTTGGAAACGCGCAAAAACCATCGCACGCTGCTGAAGGCCTTGGCCTGGCTGCTGGCGTTTGAGGAAAAGGCAGTGGATTTGCGAATTGTTGGATGGGCCAACGACCCTGCAATCGCAGCGTTGGTCGAGCGTGCGATTTCTCTGGGGCTGCCTGTCGACTGGATCCGTGAGGCCGACGATGACCGCCTCAATCAGCTGTATGCCTGGGCGCAGTTCACGGTTTACCCCTCGATCGAGGAGGGGTTCGGCCTGCCCGTCGCCGAAAGCCTCTGGCACGGCCGTGGCTGCCTGTGCAGCGGTAATGGTGCCCTCGGAGAACTGGCCGCAGAGGGTGGATGCCTGACGGTGGACACCCGCAGCTGGCGATCGTTGGCGGCGGCCATGGCTTCCCTGCTGGCCTTTCCTAATCGCGTGGTCGATCTCAACAAAGCTGCTCAGCAGCGACCGCTTCGAACCTGGTCGGATTACGGCCAGCAGTTGCTGGCCGCATTGGAGCTGCGCTGATCAGGCCGCCAGAGCTGCCTCAATCGCCGACTTGAGATCTTCAGGGGTGACGCCGCTCTTGAAGCGGGCGATCACCGTGCCGTCCTTGCCCACCAGGAACTTCTCGAAATTCCACTCCACATCACCAGCGGGATCCATCTGATTGAGGGTGGTGTAGGGCTCTGTGGTGCTCCCTTTGGCGTGCACCTTCTCGAACAGTTCGAAGTCAGCGCCGTAGGTGGTGGAGCAGAAGCTCTTGATTTCCTCAAGGCTGCCGGGCTCCTGGGCGCCGAAGTCGTTGCAGGGGAAACCCAGCACCGCCAGGCCCTTGGCGGCGTAGGCCTCTTTCAGGGCCTGCAGACCGGCGTACTGCTTGGTGAAGCCACAGCGGCTGGCGACGTTCACGATCAGCAGCACCTTGCCGGCGTAGTCACCCAGGGACTTGCTGCTGCCGTCGGGGGTGGTGACGGAGACGGAACTGACGCTGATCGCCATGGTGGAACAGGGATGGAGCGCAGAGATTAACCGGCTCGAACGGCCATACACTGGGCTCCCGGCCGGAGGAGCATGACGGAGGCATCGGGGCTGAGCAGTTCTGGCGTGAGCGTGGAGCCCGAGTTGCTGGCCGAGGCGGTCTCCCATGAGCTCGCCGCGATGCTCCAGGCGGGCAATTACGACGCGGTGAAAGTGCTATTGGAACCGGTGCAGCCGGTGGATATCGCTGAAGCAATCGGCAACTTGCCGGCCAACCTGCAGGCGATTGCCTTTCGCCTGCTTGGCAAAGACGAAGCCATCAGCGTTTATGAGTACCTCGACGCCGCCACCCAGCAGAGCCTGCTGAGCCTGCTGCGTTCCGGTGAGATGCGTGATGTGGTGGAGGAGATGTCACCGGATGATCGCGCTCGTCTGTTTGAGGAACTGCCGGCCAAGGTGGTGCGCCAGCTGCTGAGCGAGCTCAGTCCTGACGAGCGCAAGGTGACCGCTGAATTGTTGGGTTACCGCTCCGAGACGGCGGGTCGCCTGATGACGACCGAATACATCGCCCTCAAGGAAAACCAGACCGCCGCTGTGGCGTTGGAAATCGTGCGGCGGCGTGCCCGCGACACCGAGACGATTTATTCCCTTTATGTCACCGATGCGGAGCGACGCCTCACCGGCATCCTCTCGCTCAGGGATCTGGTGACGGCAGACCCGCAGGCCCGCATCGGTGATGTGATGACGGAGGAGGTGCTCAGCGTCAGCACCGATACCGATCAGGAGAAGGTGGCCCGCACGATTCAGCGCTACGACTTTCTCGCCGTTCCCGTGGTGGATCTGGAACAGCGTCTCGTGGGCATCGTCACGGTGGACGACGTGATCGATGTGATCGAGCAGGAGGCCACCCGTGATCTCTACGCCGCTGGGGCGGTTCAGGCGGGCGATGACGACGACTACTTCAGCAGCAATCTGTTCACCGTTGCCCGGCGCCGCGTGGTGTGGCTGGCGGTGCTGGTGCTGGCCAGCTTTTTCACCTCAGAGGTGATCGCCGCCAATGAAGGGGTGCTGCAGCAGGTGGTGTTGTTGGCGGCGTTCATTCCCTTGCTCGGTGGCACCGGCGGCAACGTGGGGGCCCAGAGCTCCACGGTGGTGATCCGTGGTTTGAGCACTCAGAGCATTTCCAGCCTTGGACCTTTGCGGGCGATTGGCCGCGAAGCCATGGCTGGGGCGTTGCTGGGGGTGTTGATGCTGCTGCTGGTGGTTCCCTTTGCCTGGTGGCGCGGCGAAAGCGCACTGGTGGGACTCTCGGTGGGGATGAGCCTGCTGGCGATCACCACCCTGGCAGCCACGGCCGGCGCAGCGTTCCCACTGCTGTTTGACCGCATGGGCCTGGATCCGGCGCTGATGTCCACACCCTTCATCACCACCTGCACAGATGTGGCGGGAACGCTGATCTACTTGAAGACGGCGGGGTGGCTGCTGGTGCATCTGCCGCAGCTCGTGCAAGCCACAGGTATTTCTACCCATTTCTTCGCCTTCCGCGTTTTCTGAGAGCCTGTTTACGTTTCTTAGGAGTACGCTTCACATAACTAAAAGAAGCACTCCATGGCTCCGGCTGCGACCGCTGCTTCCAAGTCGAAGACTGCTGCCAAGACGGCTAAGGCCGTTACGGCCGACGTTGATCTGGTTCGCTCATATCTGCGCGACATTGGCCGCGTGCCGCTGCTGACCCACGAGCAGGAAATCACTCTGGGCCGCCAGGTGCAGGAGTTGATGGATCTGGAATCGCTCGAGTCCGAGCTTGAGAACAAGGCTGGTGAAAAGCCCAGTCGCGACCAGCTGGCCAAGGCGTCAGGGCTGTCTTCGATGCAGCTCAAGCGCAAGATGCAGCACGGCCGTCGCGCCAAGGAGCGGATGGTGGCCGCCAACCTCCGGCTGGTGGTGAGCGTGGCCAAGAAGTACACCAAGCGGAACATGGAACTTCTGGATCTCATCCAGGAAGGAACCATCGGCTTGGTGCGTGGAGTGGAGAAGTTCGACCCCACCCGCGGCTACAAATTCTCCACCTACGCCTATTGGTGGATTCGCCAGGGCATCACTCGGGCCATTGCGGAGAAGAGCCGCACGATCCGGTTGCCGATTCACATCACGGAGATGCTGAACAAGCTCAAGAAGGGTCAGCGGGAGTTGAGTCAGGAGCTGGGGCGCACACCCACCGTCACCGAGCTGGCCGAGTTCGTCGAGCTGCCGGAAGATGACGTCAAGGATCTGATGTGCCGTGCCCGTCAGCCCGTGAGCCTGGAGATGAAGGTTGGTGATGGCGACGACACCGAATTGCTGGAACTGCTCTCCGGCGATGGCGATCTGCCCAGTGATCAAGTGGAAGAAGATTGCTTAAAGGGTGATTTGCGCAGCCTCCTGGGCCAGTTGCCCCACCTGCAGGAGCAGGTGTTGCGCATGCGTTACGGCATGGATGGGGAAGACCCCATGAGCCTCACCGGCATCGGTCGGATCCTGGGCATGAGCCGCGACCGTGTTCGCAACCTTGAGCGTGATGGCCTGGCCGGTCTGCGCCGGGTGAGTCATCAGGTGGAGGCCTATGTCGCCTGTTGAGTTGATCTTGCGTTGATCAGCTGCTGAAGAACCGGATTTACCTGATCCGGTGCTTCGTCGTGGGGGCAATGGCCTGCGTTGTGAATCAGTGAAAGGGATTGAATGCAGTCCAATGTCTGCGCCCATCGCCCCGCTTCTGCGACTGGCTCCCAGGGATCCTGCTCACCCCAGATCAGATCCACGGGGGTCGACATCTCCGCCATTAACTGTGGGGCGAGATAGTCGTCAAACAGGTTGATGAAGCCGCGAAAGGCCTCAGCCGCACCCCGGCGTTGGGTCGGGTGAAACAGCAGATCCACCAGATCGTCGTCGATGTTGGCGCCACTGGGATAGGCCTGCTTCAACACACCGCGGATCACGCCGGGCCGTGCTGCATTGCGGAACAGCGCGGTGCTGAGCCAGCGCTGCCGCACCATCGTCTTCAGCAACGGTCGGATCCAGGCCATCCAGGCGGGTTGGGTGGACAATTGCTTGTCGTCCATTAAGCGCTGGGCGCAGTCGATCAGCACCACGCCCCGGCATCGTTCCCCCAGCAGTTGTGCGGCTCGTAGGGCAACGACCCCACCGATCGAGTTGCCTACCAGTCGCACTGGGCGATCGATCACTTGGCGGCAGAAGTCAGCCACCTGTTGGCCCCATAGATCAAAGCCGTAATGAACGGCATCCGCTGAAACGGGCTCATCCTTCAGGCGAGCCCGAGGCTGATCGCTGCGCCCGAAACCGAGCAGATCGATGGCGTAGGTGGGCAGCAGTTCGGCCAGCACCGGCTGGTTGAAGCGCCAATGGTTGGTGTTGGCCCCGAAGCCATGAATCAGCAGCACGGCCTCTTCGGCATTGGGGTCGCCCATCAGGCTCCAACCGATTGATCGCTCGTTCCAGCTCCAGAGGTTGTGGCTTGGGCTCACGCCTTGGTTTGCTGCGCCCGTGCATCCTGGCGACGGAATCACTTGGATGACGGTCGTTGCTCGGGCCCTGTTCTGACGCCAATCGCGAACCCATGGATGCGTTGACCGAGGCCGAAGCTGCTGTTCTATCGACAGCCTTGCTGGCTTGGTGGGAGCGGCATGGCCGCGACGGCATCCCCTGGAAGCAGTTGCCTGGTGGCGCGCGTCCAGCGCCGGAGCAGGATCTCGATCCCTACGGCATCTGGATCGCCGAGGTGATGCTGCAGCAGACCCAGCTGGCCGTGGCTCTCCCCTACTGGACGCGTTGGATGGAGGCGTTTCCCTCTGTCGAGAGCCTGGCTGCGGCGTCTCTGGATGTGGTGCGGCTGCAGTGGCAGGGCCTCGGTTATTACTCCCGGGTCCGCCGGCTGCATCAGGCGGCGCAGCTGTTGGTGGACCGATCCTGGCCCCGCACGTTGGAGGGCTGGATGGCCTTGCCGGGCATCGGTCGCACCACTGCCGGCAGCATCCTTTCCAGTGCGTTTAATGCACCGTTGCCGATTCTGGATGGCAACGTCAAACGGGTGCTGGCGCGATTGACGGCCCATCCGCGCCCACCGGCCCGTGACGACGCCTTGTTCTGGTGCTGGAGTGAGGCCCTGCTTGATCCGGTTCGGCCACGGGACACCAACCAGGCTTTGATGGATCTTGGGGCCACGCTTTGCACCCCCCGCCAGCCGGACTGCCACCGCTGCCCCTGGCAATCCCATTGCGCGGCCTACGGTGCCGGCGATCCTTGCCGCTGGCCCGTGACCGAAGCCCCCAAGCCCCTGCCCTTCCAGGTGATCGGAGTGGGGGTTGTGCTCAAGGCGGCCGGGGAGGTGTTGATTGACCAGCGCCTGGAGGAAGGCCTGCTGGGGGGGATGTGGGAGTTCCCCGGTGGCAAACAGGAGCAGGGCGAAACGATCGAAACCTGCATCGCCCGCGAGTTAAAGGAGGAGCTGGGCATTGCGGTGACGGTCGGCGCTGAACTGATCACCGTTGATCACGCCTACAGCCACAAGAAGCTGCGCTTCGTGGTGCATCTCTGCGACTGGGTCTCGGGGGAGCCGCAGCCCCTTGCCAGTCAGCAGGTGCGTTGGGTGCGGCCGGAGGACCTGGGGAATTACGCCTTTCCGGCCGCCAATGCTCGGATCATTGAGGCGTTGCTTGGCAGGTTGGAAAGCTCTGCCCACCCTTAGGGAAGGTTCTGATGCGGTCGGATGGCGCTTGGTTCCGTTGTCGTTTGTCTCGGTGAAGCCCTGATTGACCGGCTCGGTCCACCGGGTGGTGATCCGGCGGTGGATCGTCCGGTCGACGACCGTCTGGGAGGAGCGCCAGCAAATGTGGCCTCTGGCTTGGCCCGCCTGGAGACCCCCGTGGCCTTTGCCGGTCGACTGGGGCAGGACGCCATCGGTGAAGCCTTTTCCAGGTTGTTTGCTGAGCGTGGTGTCGACACCTCGCTCCTGCAGCGGGATGCCGAGCGTCCCAGTCGCATCGTGATGGTGCGCCGTGCGAGGGATGGGGAACGACAGTTTCAGGGCTTTGAAGGAGATCAGGGGGCCGGCTTTGCCGACCAGGCGTTGGAGCCGGTTGCCCTACCCCCGGCCCGATGGTTGTTGATTGGCACCCTTCCGTTGGCAGCACCAACGTCGGCTTCGGCTTTGTTGTCGGCCGTGCGCCAGGCCAGCAGCCAAGGCACGGCGATTGCCCTTGATGTGAATTGGCGTCCCACGTTCTGGGATGCCACCGCTGATCCCGCGGCGGGTCCGTCGGCTGCGGCGAAGGCTGCGATTCAACCGCTCCTGGACCAGGCGGCCCTGATCAAGCTGGCGCGGGAGGAGGCGCTCTGGTTGTTCAATACCGACGATCCCGGTGCGATCCAGCAGACCTTGACCCAGCGGCCGGATGTGGTGGTGACCGATGGCGCGGCCCCGGTGCGCTGGCAATTCGCTGACGACTCTGGTCAGCAGGTTGCCTTTCAGCCCCCCAGTGTCGTCGACACCACCGGTGCTGGTGATGCCTTCACGGCTGGGCTGTTGCACCGCTGGGCCGCCGCGCCCCAGGAGCGCATCCGTTTTGCTGCCGCCTGTGGTGCTTTGGTCTGCGGCGGGGCCGGTGGCATTGATCCTCAGCCCACGCAGGCTCAAGTCGAGGCCTTTCTTGGAGAGGTGAGCTGAGCGAGCCGCCCTTCGTCTTGATGGCGAAGCTCCAGGTGCCAGGCCTCGGCCAGATCGAGCCCCAGCCGTTCTGGCCACTCCACGGCCATCAACGCCCCGGTGGCGCTGGCTTCCTCCTCCTCCTGAAGAAACAGTTCATCGGCGGAGGCCGGTTGCTCCAGGCGATAGAGATCAAGGTGCACCAGTTGTGGTTCCCCCTGGGGGTAGTGCTGGGCCAGGGCAAAAGTGGGGCTGGTAATCGCCTCGCTGATCCCGAGGCCCTCGGCCAGGCCCTGTACCAATGATGTTTTGCCGGCGCCAAGGGGCCCGCTCAACAGGAGAATTGCTCCAGTCGGAAGCTCGCGCGCCAGCAATCGGCCCAGGGCCCGGGTCGTCTCAAGGGTCTCAAGAGCCCAGACATGCCCTGTAGAGTCCGGCTCAAGCGAGCCCGAAGCCTCGGCGTCTCTGCAGAGATTCAACTCCACGATTCATTAGGGAGCACCGAAACCATGGTGGCAGCGCCCACGTCCCCGGCTGAGCTGAAGCTCGGCGTTGATTGCGTTATTGCCGATATCAATCAGGCCGATTTCGGCCGCAAGGAGCTCGACATCGCCGAGACCGAGATGCCCGGTCTGATGGCGTTGCGCGAGAAATACGGCAGCGAGAAGCCTCTCAAGGGTGCCCGCATCGCCGGCTCCCTGCACATGACGATTCAGACCGCGGTTCTGATCGAGACCCTGGTGGAGTTGGGCGCCGAAGTGCGCTGGGCCTCCTGCAACATCTTCTCAACCCAGGATCATGCTGCTGCGGCCATTGCCGCCCAGGGCATCCCCGTGTTCGCCGTCAAAGGCGAGACCCTCGAGGAGTACTGGGACTACACCCACCGCATCCTTGAGTGGGGTGACGGCGGTTCTCCCAACATGATTCTGGACGACGGTGGTGATGCCACTGGTCTGGTGATGCTGGGCAGCAAGGCCGAGCAGGACATCACCGTTCTCGACAACCCCGGCAACGAAGAGGAGACCTTCCTGTTCGCTTCGATCAAGAAGAAGTTGGCCCAGGACCCCAGTTTTTATTCGCGCACCAAGGCTCAGATCCAGGGCGTGACCGAGGAGACCACCACAGGTGTGGCACGTCTGTACAAGATGCAGAAGAGCGGTGAGCTTCCCTTCCCCGCCATCAACGTCAACGACTCGGTCACCAAGAGCAAGTTCGACAATCTCTACGGCTGCCGCGAGTCACTGGTGGACAGCATCAAGCGCGCAACCGATGTGATGGTGGCGGGCAAGCAGGCCCTGGTCATCGGCTACGGCGATGTGGGCAAGGGTTCCGCCCAGTCCCTGCGCGGCCTTGGTGCCACCGTCTGCATTGCGGAAGTGGATCCCATCTGCGCCCTGCAGGCGGCCATGGAGGGCTACCGCGTCGTCCGTCTTGAGGACGTGGTCGAAGACATGGACATCTTCGTCACCGCCACCGGCAACTACCAGGTGATCCGCAACGAGCACCTGGTGAAGATGAAGGACGAAGCCATCGTCTGCAACATCGGCCACTTCGACAATGAGATCGATGTCGCCTCGCTCAAGAAGTACGCGTGGGAGAACATCAAGCCGCAGGTGGACCACATCACCCTGCCCAGCGGCAACAAAATCATCCTTTTGGCGGAAGGCCGCCTGGTGAATCTGGGCTGCGCCACCGGCCACCCCAGCTTTGTGATGAGCAACTCCTTCACCAACCAAGTGCTGGCTCAGATCGAGCTGTTCACCAAGGGCGATGAGTACGCCAAGGAGGTGTACGTACTGCCCAAGCATCTCGATGAGATGGTGGCTCGCCTTCACCTCGGTCGTATCGGCGCCAAGCTCACCGAGCTCAGCAAAGATCAGGCCGACTACATCAATGTGCCCGTGGAAGGCCCCTACAAGCCGGACCACTACCGCTACTGATCACGATCCTGCGGATCGGAATCTGATTCTCACGGCCTCATGGAAGACTTGCGCCATCAAGCGCAGTCTCCATGGGGCTTTCTGATCTGATCACACAGCTGCCGGAGTTGATTGGCCAGGCGGTGGAGGCGAACCAGGGGCTGGGTTACACCGCGATCTTCGCGGCGATGTTTCTCGAGAATCTGTTTCCGCCGATCCCGTCCGAGTTGATCATGCCCCTCGGGGGCTTCTATGTGCAGCAGGGTCAGCTGGATCTGGTGCCTGTGGTGCTGGCCGGTTTGCTGGGCACGGTGCTCGGTGCTCTGCCCTGGTACGGGATTGGCCGTTTGATCAATGAGGAACGCATCGAAGCCTGGCTCCAGCGCCACGGGCGCTGGATCGGCATCAGTGCCGATGAGCTGGCCCGCAGCCGCCGCTGGTTCAGCCGCTACGGCACCGCCCTGGTGTTCTGGGGCCGCTTGGTGCCTGGCATTCGCACGCTGATTTCCGTTCCAGCCGGCATTGAAATGATGCCGATGGCGCCGTTCCTGGTCTGGACCACTGCTGGCAGTTTGATCTGGACAGCCCTGCTCACCGTGGCCGGCATGGTTCTTGGAGAGGGCTACAGCAATGTTGAGCTCTGGATTGATCCTGTTTCCAAGGCTGTGAAGGTGTTGCTGGTCGTGGCGGTGCTGGCGGGTGCGATCTGGTTGGGTCTGCGCATCTGGCGCCGGCGTCAGTCGTCCGACTGACCACCGGCGCTGAGGCCTCGCTCGGGCAGGAGGCTCAGAAGGGGATGTCCTCATCGGAGGCCTGGCCGCCAAAGCTGCCGGCAGCTTCCTGGTTGTCCCGCTTGGAGCCGAGCAGTTCGAGTCGATCCACACGGACCACGGGCTTGCTGCGCTCTTCACCACTGGCACGGTCGGTCCAACGGTCCAGCTTGAAGCTGCCGATGATTCCGAGCAAGGAGCCCTTCTTCACGTAGTCCGCAGCAACCTGGGCCTGCTTGCCCCAGATCTCGAGATTGAACCAGTCGGGTTCATCGTCACGGCTGCGACGGTTCACCGCCATGGTGAGGTTAGCCACCATGCTGCCTGACTCGAAGTAACGCACTTCGGGATCGCGGCCGGCACGGCCGACGAGGGTGACGGAATTAACGCCCATAGACGATTGATCTCCTGAATTTGGATTCATGATGCGGCACCGGTTGGGTGACTGCTTTTAAGGAGTTCCACCCAAGCCTCTGGGTGTAACAGGCAACCGCTGAGAACGCCCCTATGATCCGGCGATCTAGATTGCGGTGTCTGTGTTCTTTCGTCGTTTCCAGCTGTCGCGCGACATCGGCATCGACCTGGGCACTGCCAACACCCTGATCTACGTTTCCGGCCGGGGAATAGTGCTGCAGGAGCCATCAGTGGTGGCTCTTGATCTCGAGCGTGGCACCACCATGGCTGTGGGCGATGAAGCCAAGTTGATGCTCGGCCGCACCCCTGGAAACATCCGGGCCGTTCGTCCGCTGCGCGACGGGGTGATCGCGGATTTCGATGCCGCTGAGCAAATGCTCAAAACCTTCATCACCAAGGGCAATGAGGGCCGCGGCATCATGGCCCCTCGTCTGGTTGTGGGCATCCCCAGTGGCGTCACCGGTGTGGAGCGTCGAGCCGTCCGCGAAGCCGGCATGGCAGGGGCGCGCGAGGTTCACCTTATTGATGAACCGGTGGCCGCGGCCATCGGTGCGGGCCTTCCGGTCACTGAGCCCGTTGGGACGATGATTGTCGACATCGGTGGCGGCACCACTGAGGTGGCGGTGCTGAGCCTCGGTGGAACGGTGCTGAGTGAATCCGTTCGCGTTGCCGGCGATGAGATCAGCGACTCCATCAGCGTTTATCTGAAAAAGGTGCACAACATGGTGGTGGGCGAGCGCACCGCCGAGGAGATCAAGATCCGCATCGGCTCTGCCTTCCCCGACGACGAGTTCGATCAGCAGTCCATGGATGTGCGCGGTCTGCACCTGCTCTCCGGTTTGCCCCGCACCATCAACCTCAAAGCAGGTGATCTGCGGGAAGCGATTGCGGAGCCGCTCAACGTGATTGTGGAAGCAGTGAAACGCACCCTGGAGCGCACACCTCCTGAGTTGGCGGCCGACATCGTGGACCGCGGCATCATGCTGGCTGGAGGTGGTGCGTTGGTGCGGGGCATCAGCGACCTGATCAGCCATGAGACCGGCATTTTTGTGCACATCGCCGAAGACCCCCTGCTCTGTGTTGTGAACGGTTGCGGCCAGGTGCTGGAGGACTGGAAACGCCTACAGCGGGTGGTCGACACCCCCGAATTCGTCCGCGCCGCGGCAGGCGTCTGAAGCGATGGCCCCGACGCTCCGTTCCGGCAAAAGCCGCTGGCGCGGATTGGGGCAACTCACCCCCTGGCTGCTGCTTGTGGCCGGGCTGTTGATGGTGCGTCTGAGCAAGGGCGCTGGTTTCAGCGATGCCTATGCCCTGCTCAGCCGCCCGTTTTGGCCGGGTTCCGCGCAACGGGAATGGGTGGCGGCCGCGGTGGATCTGGAGGAGCGCTCTCGCCTGCAGCTGCTGGAAGAGGACAATCGGCGCTTGCGCGCTCTGCTCGATCTTCAGCAACAAGGTTCTGAAGAGGGGCAAGTGTCCGCTGCTGTGATCTCCCGTTCGTCGCGGGGATGGTGGCAGCAATTGCAGCTGGGCAAGGGCTCGCTGCAGGGCATCGGTAGGAGCGATGCGGTTCTTGGCCCCGGCGGTTTGGTGGGTCGCATCGACAGTGTCACCCCCGCCACAGCTCGGGTGAAGTTGCTCACCGCCCCGGGCCATGAGATCGGCGTCTGGCTGCCCCGCAGCCGCCGTCATGGGTTGCTGGTGGGCCGCGGCAACAGCCGTCTGTCGCTCCACTTCATCGACAAGGACCCCGATATGCGGCCCGGGGATCTGGTGGCCACGTCCCCTGCTAGCACCCTGTTGCCCCCCAACGTGCCGGTGGGGGTGATCCAGTCGGTGGATGAACAGGCTGTTCCTGCACCCGTAGCTGTGGTGCAGTTGATCGCAGCACCGGAGGCGATCGACTGGGTGCAGGTGCAGACCCGTTGAATTGAACCACTGACATGACGCGTCTGCACCGACAACCGATCTGTGTGGCCTCAGCTTTGGTGGTGCCGTTTCTGGCCTTGGCGTCGCCGCCCTGCTTGGCCATCGATGGGGTTGGTCCTGCCTGGGCTGTGCTTTGGCTGTTGCCCTGGGCTCTCGTGGATGGTCCGGTGTCGGGGGCGTTGTCGGGTGTGGCGTTGGGGCTGGTGCTGGATGGTCTCAATCTGGGCGGTGTCAGTCAGGTTCCGGCGCTTTTGCTGCTGGGCTGGTGGTGGGGACGGCTGGGGCGGCGTGCAGCACCGATCCAACGCAGCCTGAATCTGGGCTTGTTGGCCTGGCTCGGGTCCGTGGGTCTTGGTTTGTCGTTGATCCTTCAGCTCTGGTGGCGTCAAGGCGGAGTGTTGGATCCCCTCATCCAGAGCTGGGGCCTGCAGACCCTCTGGTGCCAAGCCCTGGTGACGGGTTTGCTGGCGCCTGTGTTGGTGTCGTTGCAGTTGCTGCTTTGGCGCAGGAGGGTTCCTTGATGAGGCTGACCCGTCGGGATCTGCTGCTGGGGGCAGCTGCCTTTGGGCTGGCGGCCTGCGGCCCGAGGACCCCACAGACCAGGGCCTTGGAGTTTTGGACCCTGCAATTGGCTCCCAAGTTCAACCCCTATTTCGCCGATGTTCTGGGGGCCTGGTGCGGCCTCCATCCCGATGCGCCCGTGCGCTGGACGGATCTGCCCTGGGGGTCCGTGGAACGCAAGTTGCTGGCGGCGGTGTTTGCGCGCACGGCCCCGGATGTGGTGAACCTCAATCCGCCCTTCGCGGCCAATCTGGCCAGCAAGGGGGGACTGGCCGACTTGACACCGCTGCTGCCGGCTGCTGCCGCTGGTCGCTACCTGCCCTCGGTGTGGCACGCCTGCCGCGATCCCGATGCCGGGCAGATTGCTGTGCCCTGGTACCTCACGGTGCGGCTGAGTCTGGTGAACCGGGCGCTGTTGGATCAAGCCGGGATCGCTGCACCGCCCAGCCGCTGGGAGCAGGTGCCGGCATTCGCCCGTCGGATCCGCGAGCGCACGGGCCGTTATGGCCTGTTTCTCACCACCGTTCCGGACGACTCGGCCGAGCTCCTGGAAACCCTGGTGCAGATGGGAGTGACCCTGCTCGATTACCAACGCAGGGCCGCCTTCGACAGCCCTGCGGGGCTCCGGGCCTTTCGTTTCTGGAGTGATCTTTATCGGGAGGGGCTGTTGCCCCGGGAGGTGGTGAGTCAGGGGCAGCGCCGGGCGATCGAGTTGTTCCAGAGCGGTGATCTGGCCCTGGCGGCCACGGGAGCGGAATTCCTGCGCAGCATTCAGACCAATGCGCCAGGGGTGGCCGCGGTGACGGAGCCCCATCCTCCGGTGACCGGTGCCGATGGCACAGCCAATGTGGCCTTGATGACGTTGGCGGTGCCGCGTCAGAGCCAGCGCGTCCAGGAGGCCGTGGATCTTGCGTTGTTCCTGACCAATGCTGATCAACAGGCGCGCTTCGCGGCTGAGGCCCGGGTGCTGCCGTCGTCGTTGGAGGCCTTGGCCCGGGTGCGTGAAGCGTTGGAGCAGGAGGAGCCCTCGACCATCGCGGAGCGCCAGATTCGCCAGGCCCGTTTGTTGTCGGCCAGCACTTTGGACCGGGCCAGGGTGTTGGTGCCGGCGCTGCCGGGGATCAAGCGCCTGCAGAAGATCCTCTACACCCAGATGCAGCGGGCGATGTTGGCTCAGATCAGCCCTGAGCAGGCTTTAACAGCTGCTGCGTCGGAATGGAACCTTTACGCCCGTTCGCGCTGGCCTGAGGGCGCCGGCAATTCTTAAAACAATCGGTAAACCGGCTGCGCGCCAGGGTGTTTGTGTCGGTGTCCAGGCCCTGACCAGTAAGGTTGCAGCTCGTTAAGGGTTTGATTCGGATGACGGGCGAACAGCCCTCACAACCGAAAGCGACCATTCTTGTCGTTGACGACGAGGCTGCAGTTCGGCGCGTTCTGGTGATGCGCCTGCAGCTGTCGGGCTATCGCGTCATCTGCGCTGAGGACGGTGAACAGGCCCTGGAGATGTTCCACAACGAGTCTCCCGACCTGGTGGTGCTCGACGTGATGCTGCCCAAGCTGGATGGCTTTGCCGTCTGCCGCCGCCTGCGGGCCGAATCCTGCGTGCCGATCATTTTCCTCTCTGCGGTGGAAGCGATCTCCGAGCGGGTCGCCGGTCTGGATCTGGGGGCTGATGACTACCTGCCCAAGCCCTTCAGCCCCAAGGAACTCGAGGCACGCATCGCCACGATTCTGCGCCGGGTGGGCCGGGGCAACGCGATTGTTGAAAGCCGCGAACTGCCCACAGGGCAAGGCGTTTTGCGGCTCGGCGATCTGGTGGTCGACACCAACCGTCGCCAGGTCACCCGTGCATCGGAGCGTATCAACCTCACTTACACGGAGTTCAGCCTGCTGGAGTTGCTGTTCCGCGATCCTGGCCATGTGGTGCCACGGGCTGAAATCCTGGAGCAGCTCTGGGGTTATCCCCCTCGCCGTGCCGCCGATCTGCGCGTGGTGGATGTCTACGTGGCGCGGTTGCGCGGAAAACTGGAGCCTGACCCTCGCAATCCAGAGTTGATCCTCACTGTGCGAGGCATTGGTTATGCCTCCCAGCGCATGGGCGAGGCCTCCGCTGCCGGTTGATCAACCCGCGGGCGGGCAGGATGGCGCCCGACTGACCTGCTGCTGTGTCTGAGCTGCGCGACACCCGTCTGGACAAGGCCAAGACCTTGGAAGAGTTGGGGCAGGGCCCCTATGCCCTCACCTTCAGTCCCAGCCACCGCATGGCTGAGCTGCAGGAGACCCATGCCGATCTGCCCAAGGGGGAAGAGCGGGACGTCAGCGTTTCCGTGGCCGGACGGGTGATGACCCGCCGGGTGATGGGAAAGCTGGCCTTTTTCACCCTGGCGGATGAGACGGGCTCCATTCAGCTGTTCCTGGAGAAGGCGGGTCTCGAGGCCCAGCAGGAGGGCTGGTTCAAACAGATCACCTCACTGGTGGACAGCGGCGACTGGCTTGGGGTGAGCGGCACCCTGCGTCGCACCGACCGTGGCGAGCTGTCGGTGAAGGTGAGCGACTGGCGCATGCTCACCAAGGCGCTGCAGCCCCTTCCCGACAAGTGGCATGGTTTGGCCGACGTGGAGAAGCGCTACCGCCAGCGCTATCTGGATCTGGTTGTGTCCCCCGACAGCCGTGAGACCTTCCGGCGTCGGGCCCGCCTGGTGAGCGGCATTCGTCGCTGGCTCGATCAGCGGGACTTTCTCGAGATCGAGACCCCCGTGCTGCAGAGCGAACCCGGTGGCGCTGACGCGCGGCCGTTCGAGACCCACCACAACGCTCTCGACCTGCCCCTCACCCTGCGGATTGCCACCGAGTTGCACCTCAAACGCCTGGTGGTGGGTGGTTTTGAGCGGGTCTATGAACTGGGCCGAATCTTCCGTAACGAGGGGGTCAGCACCCGCCACAACCCCGAGTTCACCTCGGTAGAGATCTATCAGGCGTACAGCGATTACCTCGGGATGATGGAGCTCACCGAGCAGATGGTCAGCGCGGTGTGCCAGGAGGTCTGCGGCACGACCACCATCACCTATCAGGGCACCGACATCGATCTGGCTCCGCCGTGGCGGCGCGCCACGATGCACGAGCTCGTGCAGGATGCGACGGGGCTTGATTTCAATAGCTTCAGCAGCCGCGAGGAGGCGGCCGCGGCGATGACCGCCAAGGGCCTGCATGCGCCTGAGTTGGCCGACTCGGTGGGCCGTCTGCTCAACGAAGCCTTTGAGCAAGCGGTGGAGACAACCCTGATTCAGCCCACCTTCGTCACCGATTACCCGGTGGAGATTTCGCCCCTGGCTCGGCCCCATCGCAGCAAGCCCGGCTTGGTGGAACGGTTTGAGTTGTTCATCGTTGGCCGTGAACACGCCAATGCCTTCAGTGAGCTCACCGATCCCGTGGATCAACGTCAGCGCCTGGAGGCTCAGCAGGCGCGCAAGGCGGCGGGTGATTTGGAGGCCCAGGGGTTGGACGAGGATTTCGTTACAGCCCTGGAGGTGGGCATGCCCCCCACCGGAGGTTTGGGGATCGGCATCGACCGTTTGGTGATGCTGCTCACCGACAGCCCTTCGATTCGGGATGTGATCGCTTTCCCGCTGCTGCGGCCGGAGTCTCGCAAGGGAGAAGCACCTTCAGTGGAATAATGGGGGGAGTGGCATGGTCCTATCCCCATGAGTGGAGAACGCGTCGGATTTCGCTTCAAGCACGCTGATGCCGTGGTCAAGCGGAATCCCCAGGGCCGTTCCCGGCGGGGATGGGTGATGGAGCCGGTGGAGCAGACCACCAGCCGTGGCACCAAAATGCCTGCATACCGCATCCGCTGGCGCGACAGTGAGCGCCCGGAAATCGTGTTGCAGCACATGCTGATCGCCGATCCGGATCCCACACCTCCGCCCGAGGGTGTCAGCCTGGAGCCCCCCGCGCCAAAGGCCTGATTTAACTCAGCCCAGCGTCGCGGCGCAGCTGTTCAAGCTCCTGTTCCGCTTCAAACAACGCCCAATCCTTCTCCAGTGTTGAAGGACTGGGCGTTTGCTTCTGCTGGTGAAGTTCCTGCAGCTGTCGCTCCACCTCGTTGAAGCGGCGTCCCAGATCGTCCAGGTCGGCCCAGAGGGCGCGGCCCTGGTTCATCAGGCTGGTGAGATGTTGTTCGGCGCGTCCGGCTAGATCGGCCGCGCCGGCTGCCCTGGCACGCTCCACCCGGTCGCGCCAGGCCCGTACGTCCTCGGCCAGCCTCAGCAGCTGTTGGCGTTGCTGCTTCGCTTCGCTTTGCAGTTGCTGATGTTGCCGTTGCAGGGCTGCCGCCCGATCCTTCAGGTGCTGTTCGCTGAACAGGTGCTCCTGGACGGGGTTGTTGCGCAGAAAAGCCGAGAGCCTCGCGTCCAGCTCCCGCTCCAACTGCTCCAGCCAGCTGCTCATGCTTCGCCTGGGGTGGTGATCACCGGTTTTTCGATCTCTTTCTCCAGCGGCTCGATCGCGGCCGTTTTGGAGTTGAGGATCATCTGGGTGAGTTGCGCTGCTTTCACTTCTCCCACTTCACCTTCCAGGTCTCCCAGGCGATCGAAGGCCGCCATGTAGACGGCCTCCAGGTCTTGGATCAGCTGCTCACGCTGCCGTTTGATCGCCTGACGCCGTTCGTCTGATTTCATGCCGCCTGAGCTCCTGGGCTCCGTTTGTTGGATAAGTCTGTGGATTCAGTTTGCCGGCAAAAGCAGATCCAGAGCGATCTGTTGGTGCGGCTGGGTCCAGCGGCACGGGCTTGATCCATCCCTCGAGGGCCCTAGGGGGTGCAGCGAACCATCGGTACCATCAGCCCATCGATGTGGCTGAATGCCTTGAGCGGTTCCGGCACGGTGCTGGTGGAGCGATATCGCCTGGAGGAACGGCTGAGTGGACCCGATCCGCTGCGTGGTTCCCTCTGGCGTGCGGTGGATGTGATGGCAGGCGATTGCCCTGTAGCGCTACGTCAGCTGAACGACTTGCCCAGCCAAGAGCCTTTCCGTCAGCGCTGGGACGTTTTGCAGACGATCGGGTCGCATCAGTTGCCTCGCTTTGGTCAGTTGCTTGATCTGGAGGATGGTTTGTGGGCCGTTCGCGACTGGATCGAAGGCAGCAGCCTCGCTTCGCTACAACAACAACGCGCGCGACGCCAGATGGTTTTCAGCGCTGGCGAAGTGCTTCTGCTGCTGAGGCAGGTCTTACCAGTCTTGGGAGCGCTTCATTCCGATGACCTGGTGCATGGGCACATCAGTCTCCAAAACCTGTGGCGCCGCACCAGTGATGGATTGCCGGTTGTATTCAACGGTGAGCTTGTTCCCGCTGAAGACGCTGCCGGCTGGATGGATGTACGGGATTTGGCCGTTTCAGCCGTGGCCTTGTTGACGGGCCAGCCGTCTAATCCCCCTTCAAGTCTCGAAAGGCTGGGGCTGGATCCCGAGTATCAAGCTGTGCTCGAGCGGTTGCTTACGGAGGATCCGAACCGCCGCTTCCCTGATGCTGCAAGTGCCCAGGAGGCCTTGCAGCAGCTGGCGATGCCTGAACAAACCGGTCCGATCGAGAAGCCAATTGCTGCATCGGGACGCTTCGCTGCGATGGCTCCCTTCTCAACATCTCCGCGTCAGAAGCGAGCGATGGCTCGCGAGCAGGGAGCGGAGGGGCACCTCTGGCCTGTGGTGATCGGCTTGGTCCTGTCGGCCTTGGTGGGTTCCGTCATCGGTTGGTTCCTGCTTCCGCGCATCTCCACTGCAGACAGGACTCCTCGCCCCAGCAGGGATGGGGCTACAGCGGCCGTCAGTCCGCCGCCAGAGGAGTTGGATCAACGCGAGCAGCTGTTCAGCCGCTTGCGGGCCCTGCAGGTGGATCGGAGTTGGTTTACTGGACTTGTGGATGCCAGCCTGCTCAGCATGGAGGCGCTGGGGAGTGCGCCGCTCCGTAGGAACTGGACCGAGCTGGCCGAGCAATGGCTGGCTCGGATCGCCTTGCTGCCGCCGGCGATTCGGGCTCAGTTGGGGCGTCTGGGGGCAGGGGACTGGCAGCAGCTGCGTGAGGTGCTGTTGAAACAGGGCGTTCATCCGCGGGTCGTGCAGCAGCTGGTGAGTGCTGGAGCCCAGGATCTGCTGCCGGTCACCATGCGTGGCCGGAAACCCGCCGACCCCTTCCTTCAGCTTTGGATTGCAGCGGCGATTCAGAGCCTTGATGACGTTGAGATCGTGCGGCTCAAAGCGCGCCCGCTTGAACCCGCCATCACGTCGTTGCCTATCCCTGCCGGTGGTGCGCGTTTGGTGCTGGTGGAGGCTCCAGCAGGTGATGCCGTCGCTCTGGGCATCAACGGCACACCGCTGATGCAGATGATGGTTTTCGGCGTCAATGGGCAGGTGGAGGCGGAGCGTGGTCCCCTGCGGGTGACTCGGATTGCTCCGCAAGCGGGCTCGCCCCTGCAGGTGTTGGTCACCAACGAAGGGGTTTCTTCGAGTCTGTTCACCCTGTCCTGTCGGGCGGACCCGCTCGATCAGTAGCGCTCCATCGCTGCTTTCACGTCCTTCTTGGATTGCTTTTCCTTTTCGGCAGCGCGCTTGTCGTGCAACTTGCGGCCTTTGCCTAGGCCGATGGTGAGCTTGATCCAGGACCCCTTGAGGTGAATGTTGAGGGGGATCAGCGTCAGGCCTTTTTGATCCACCAAACCGCGCAGCTTGTCGATCTCACGGCGATGGGCCAGCAGTTTGCGGGTGCGAAGCGGGTCGTGGTTGAAGTAGCTGCTGGCGTGGGTGTGCGGTGAGATGTGCACGTTGTGCAACTGCAGTTCCCCATTGCGGATCAGGCAGAAGCCATCGCGCAGGTTGGCCTTGCCGTTGCGGATCGACTTCACCTCGGTGCCCACCAGCTCGATGCCGGTTTCGAGGGTTTCGAGGATTTCGTATTGGTGCCGTGCCTGCCGGTTGTCCGCCAGCATCCGATTGGCGGCGGCCCTTGCCGCGGCTGCGGCTGCTTTTTTCGCTCCTCCCTTGGCCATGGCTGCGGCTGTGTCTTCCGACCCTATCCAGGTCTGGGTACCCTGCCCGCATGGCGATTGTCTCCTCCAGCTCCGGTCGCAAGCCACCACGCCGCCCTGAAGCGCTGGTGGATCCCCAGCCGGCACCTGAAGAGGTGGTGAGTCGGCCGGAAGACAAGCTTCGGCCTCAGCGCCTGAACGACTACATCGGCCAGAGCGAGCTCAAGCAGGTGCTGGGCATTGCGGTGGAAGCGGCGCTTGGCCGCGGCGATGCCCTCGATCATGTGTTGCTCTATGGCCCGCCGGGTTTGGGCAAAACCACCATGGCCATGGTGCTGGCCGAAGAGATGGGGGTGCAGTGCAAGGTCACCAGTGCACCGGCCTTGGAACGCCCGCGCGACATCGTTGGGTTGTTGGTCAACCTGCAGCCTCGTGATCTGCTGTTCATTGACGAGATTCATCGCCTGAGCCGGGTGGCGGAGGAGCTGCTTTATCCGGCGATGGAAGACCGTCGCCTCGATCTCACCGTGGGCAAGGGCAGCACAGCACGAACCCGTTCCCTCGACTTGCCTCCCTTCACCCTTGTGGGCGCCACCACCCGCGCCGGATCGCTGAGCTCCCCGCTGCGGGACCGGTTCGGCCTTATCCAGCGGTTGGAGTTTTACGGCCAGGACGACCTGGAAGCGATCGTCGAGCGCACCGCCGGGCTGATCGGGGTCACCCTCACACCGCAGGCCCGCAGCAGCATTGCCGCCTCCTGCCGCGGTACGCCCAGGATTGCCAACCGCCTGCTGCGCCGGGTGCGGGATGTGGCCAGCGTGCGTGGCGGTAGTGGTGGAGCCATTGATCAGGCCCTGGTGGGAGAGGCCCTGAGCCTGCACCGCGTGGATCATCGGGGCCTCGATGCCAGCGATCGGCGTTTGCTGCAGCTGCTGATCGACCACCATGGTGGTGGCCCGGTGGGCCTGGAGACTTTGGCGGCGGCCCTTGGCGACGATCCCGTCACCCTGGAGACCGTGGTGGAGCCATTTTTGTTGCAACAGGGGTTGCTGATGCGCACCCCCCGCGGCCGAATGGTCACGGATGCGGCCCGCAGTCATCTGGCCGAGGCGGCATGAATAATCGGTTTCTCGTCCTGTTGATGAGTCTGGTGCTGGCCCTGCCGGTGCAGGCCATCGATCTGCAGGGGCTTTATGAGCAGGCGCTGACGGCAAGCCGTCAGGGAGATTTTGTGGAGGCGTTGCCCCTTTGGGACCGCTTTCTGGAGCAGGCTCCAGAAGATGCAGCAGCGCTGAGCAACCGCGGCAATGTGCGTCTCGCTCTGGGTGATCCTTCCGGGGCCATCGACGATCAGAGCGCCTCGATTGCGCTGGCGCCGGAGGAAAGCGACCCGCATCTGAACCGGGGCACGGCAGAGGAGGCGCTTCAGGACTGGTCCGCGGCGGCGGACGACTATCTCTGGATTCTGGAGCGCGATCCGCAAGATGCCTCAGCCCTGTACAACCTGGCCAATGTGCGCGGTTCGCAAGGGGACTGGCCTGAGGCTCGAGAGCTTTATGGCCAGGCGGCCCTCGCCCGCCCCGGCTTCGCCATGGCCCGCTCTAGCGAGGCCTTGGCGGCCTGGCAAGCGGGAGATCTCGATTGGGCGGAGGCGGAATTGCGCAAACTGATCCGTCGCTATCCCTTGTTCGCCGATGCTCGGGCGGCCCTCAGCGGCCTGCTCTGGCGTGAAGGATCCAGTGGTGAAGCCGAAAGCCACTGGACCGCTGCGGCCGGGTTGGATCAGCGTTACCGCCAGGCCGACTGGCTGCAACAGGTGCGCCGCTGGCCACCGCAGCCGACGGCGGATCTGATGGCGTTCCTGGCCTTGGAGGCGTCCTGAGATGACCCACGCGGCGTCCTTTGCCGATCGACTCAGCCGTGAGCTGCCTGAGCTGCTGCAGCTGCGCCGGCATCTTCATGCCCACCCTGAACTCAGCGGTGAGGAACACCAGACCGCCGCCCTGGTAGCCGGTGAACTGCGTCAGCTGGGTTGGCGGGTCCGTGAAGGCGTTGGCCGTACTGGCGTGGTGGCCGAGTTGGGACCTGATCACGGCCCCACGGTGGGCTTGCGGGTGGACATGGATGCCTTGCCAGTGGAAGAGCGCACCGGGCTGAGCTATTCCTCCACCCGGCAGGGTCTGATGCACGCCTGTGGCCACGATTTGCACACCTGCACGGGCCTGGGGGTGGCGCGGTTGCTGGCTCAGGAGCCGGCTTTGGGGGCCCGGGTGCGCTTGCTGTTTCAACCCGCGGAAGAGCTAGCCCAGGGAGCGGTGTGGATGCGGGATGCAGGGGCGGTGGAGGGCCTTAACGCGTTGTATGGCGTGCATGTGGTTCCGAATCTTCCGGTGGGCACCGTGGGGATCCGGCGGGGCTGTCTTACGGCAGCGGCCGGCGAGCTGGAAATCCTGGTGCAGGGAGAGGGCGGCCATGGTGCTCGTCCCCATCAGTCGGTGGATGCTGTTTGGCTGGCGGCTCGGGTGATCACGGAGCTTCAGCAGACCATCGCCCGCCGCTTGGATGCGTTGCATCCGGTGGTGATCAGTTTTGGCAAGGTGGAGGGCGGCCGCGCCTTCAACGTGATTGCCGATCAGGTGCGTTTGTTGGGCACGGTGCGCTGTCTGGATCTGCAGCAGCACGCCCAGCTGCCGGCTTGGATCGATGAGACGGTGCAGGGGATCTGTGCCACTGGAGGGGGTACGGCAGTGGTGAATTACCGCTGCATCGCGCCACCGGTGCACAACGATCCGCAGCTCACGACCTTGCTGGAACGTTGTGCGGTGGAGTGTCTGGGGCGCGACAAGGTGCTGTCGGTGGAGCAGCCCTCCCTGGGGGCGGAAGACTTTGCTGAGCTGCTTCGGGATGTGCCGGGAATGATGGTGCGGCTGGGCGTGGCCGGGCCCGAGGGGTGTGCGCCGCTTCACAACGGAGCGTTCGCACTGGAGGAGGATGCCCTCGGTGTTGGTATTGCGGTTCTCACGGCCACCGTGCTGGCGTGGATCACGGAGAACACCTCGGCATGAACCAACGTCGTGCGGTGATTTGGGTTTCCCTCGGGGCTCCATTGCTGATCCTGCTCGCGTTGCTGGCCACCAACCAGCGCCAGGGCAAGGACCGGGTGCAGGTGTTGCCCGGGATATTGGTTGGTTCAGGTCTGATCATCAGCAGCGCTCTCGGTCGGCAGCGCCGCCGCGCCAGGCTGTTGGCCGATCTTCAACGGGCGCGCACCCCTGGCAGCAACCCATGAACGAGACCGATCCGCAACGCCCTGATCTCGAGGAGGTCCGCCAGGCCATTGCCAGTGGTGATCCGGTTCAGGCGATGCCGGCGATCACAAAGCTCCGCCATTGCTCGGATGCTGAGGCTGTGCCGTTGCTGGTGCTGGGCACGGAGCAGAAGCCCTTTCTGGTGCGTTCTTTGAGCTGCAGTGGATTGGGCTACAAGCGCACCGAACAGGGCTGGACTGTGCTCAGTGCGTTGATCACTGCCGATGAAGACCCCAATGTTCGGGCTGAGGCAGCCAATGCCCTCGCCAGCTACGGGGTTGAGCGGGCCTGGCCTTTGCTGCGTACGGCCTTTGAAGTTGATGCTGCTTGGTTGGTGCGCTGCAGCATCTTGTCCGCCTTGGCGGAACAGCCCGATATTGATCTGGGTTGGTTGCTGGACTTGGCAACCATGGCGATTGCCGATGCTGATGGCACGGTGCGGGTGAGTGGGGCTGAAATTCTCAGTCGGATTGTTCGGGAGGGGGGGACCGATCCCATTGCGGTGCAGGCCAGAGGCCTGTTGCAATCTCTGCAGCAGGACAGCGATCACCGGGTGGTGGCTGCGGTGCTCAATGGTTTGCAGGTCAGCTGAACGGGCCTTTGGGCAACGCTTGCTAGCGTTCAAACATCACTAGGGGTGTCTGGGTTTCACCATTAACTCAGACTGAGATCACACCCTCCGAACCTGATTCCGGGTCATGCCGGCGCAGGGAAGTGCTTGAGCGTGATCTTCGGCCAAACGTCGACCCCTGGGCTGTCCGTCGCACCTCAGATCATGCGCACTTCCTGGGTTGAGTCCCGCAAGGGTCAGGCCAACGTCTCTCAGATGCACTACGCCCGTCAGGGCGTGGTCACTGAAGAAATGGCCCATGTGGCCAAGCGGGAGAACTTGCCCGAATCGCTGGTGATGGAAGAAGTGGCCCGCGGGCGGATGATCATCCCGGCCAACATCAACCACACCAATCTGGAGCCGATGGCGATCGGCATCGCCAGCAAGTGCAAGGTGAACGCCAACATCGGCGCCTCCCCGAATGCGTCTGATGCGGCCGAGGAGGTGAAGAAGCTGAAGCTGGCGGTGAAATACGGCGCCGACACCGTGATGGATCTCTCCACCGGCGGCGTCAACCTCGATGAGGTGCGCACCGCGATCATCGGTGCATCCCCCGTGCCGATTGGCACCGTGCCTGTTTATCAGGCCCTTGAGAGCGTTCACGGATCGATCGAGAAGCTGGATGAGGACGACTTCCTCCACATCATCGAGAAGCACTGCCAGCAGGGGGTCGACTACCAGACCATTCACGCCGGCCTGTTGATCGAGCACTTGCCCAAGGTGAAGGGGCGCATCACCGGCATCGTCAGCCGCGGCGGCGGCATCCTGGCTCAATGGATGTTGTACCACCACCGTCAAAACCCGCTCTACACGCGGTTTGACGACATCTGCGAGATCTTCAAGCGCTACGACTGCACCTTCTCCCTCGGTGACTCGCTGCGCCCCGGTTGTCAGCACGATGCGTCCGACGCCGCTCAATTGGCTGAACTGCACACCCTCGGTGAATTGACCCGTCGCGCCTGGAAGCACGACGTGCAGGTGATGGTGGAGGGTCCCGGCCACGTTCCCCTCGATCAGATCGAGTTCAACGTGAAGAAGCAGATGGAGGAGTGCAGCGAAGCACCCTTCTATGTGCTCGGCCCCCTGGTCACTGACATTGCTCCCGGCTACGACCACATCACCTCAGCCATCGGCGCGGCCATGGCCGGTTGGCATGGCACGGCGATGCTCTGTTACGTGACGCCGAAGGAGCACCTCGGTCTGCCCAACGCTGAGGATGTGCGCGAAGGCCTGATCGCTTACAAGATCGCTGCTCATGCGGCAGACATCGCCCGTCATCGCCCCGGTGCCCGTGACCGTGACGACGAGCTCAGCCGCGCCCGCTACAACTTCGACTGGAACAAGCAGTTTGAGCTGTCCTTGGACCCTGAGCGGGCCAAGGAATATCACGACGAAACCCTGCCGGCTGACATCTACAAGCAGGCGGAGTTCTGCTCCATGTGCGGACCCAAGCACTGCCCGATGCAGACCAAGATCACTGATGAAGATCTTGAGGGCCTTGAGAAGGTGCTCGAAACCAAAGGAGGAGCCGCCGAGCTCACATCGGTCAAGCTCGACAAAGCTGATTGATTGTGTTGACTAAAGCCAGCAGTTGGCCCGGCGTCCTTTTGGACGTCGGGCTTTTTGCGTAAGGCCATTGATTGGGTTGGCGGCATAAAAAAGACCCCCTGTCGATGCAGGAGGCCTTGTTGTTGAAGTGTTCTGGTGATCAGCCGAGCAGAGCCTTGGCTTTGGCCACCACGTTCTCAACCGTGAAGCCGAATTCCTTGAGGCAGGTGCCGCCGGGGGCGGAAGCGCCGAAGCGGTTCATGGTGACGCTGTCGCCATCCAGGCCGATGAAACGGTGCCAGCCGAAGGATTCAGCGGCTTCCACCACCATGCGCTTGCGCACGGCGTTGGGGAGCACCTCTTCCTTGTAGGCGTCGGTCTGCTCGTCGAACAGCTCGACGCAGGGCATGGAGACCACGCGGACCTTCTTGCCTTCAGCGGTGAGCTGCTTGGCGGCCTTGACGCAGAGGTCCAGTTCGGTGCCGGTGCCGATCAGGATCAGATCGGGAGTGCCGGCGCAGTCTTCCAGCACGTAACCACCCAGGGCCACCTTGTCGATCGAGGAGTTGGCCTGGTTGGCCATGCCCTGGCGGCTGAGGCAGAGGGAGCTGGGGCGCTTGCGGTTTTGGATGGCCACCTTGTAAGCGCCGCTGGTCTCGTTGCCGTCGCCAGGACGGAACACCAGCATGTTCGGCATCGCCCGCAGGGAGGGGATGGTTTCGATCGGCTGGTGGGTGGGGCCGTCTTCGCCGACGCCGATGGAGTCGTGGGTGAGCACGTAGATCACTCCCAGCTCACTCAGGGCTGACAGGCGCATGGAACCGCGCATGTAGTCGGCGAACACCAGGAAGGTGCCGCCGTAGGGGATCAAGCCGCTGTTGTGATAAGCGATGCCGTTGAGGATGGCGGCCATGGCGTGCTCGCGCACACCGAAGTGCAGGTAGCGCTTTTCAGGGCTGCTGGCCTGATAAGAGCCGGTTTCACCCTTGATGTCCGTGTAGTTGGAGTGGGTGAGGTCGGCGGAGCCGCCGATCAGTTCGGGCAGGTTGGGGCCCAGCGCACCCAGGCAGATCTGGGAGTGCTTGCGGGTGGCCAGGCCACCTTCTTCGGGGGTGTAGGTGGGCAGGTCCTTGTCCCAGCCCTGGGGCAGCTCACCGCGCAGCATCCGCTCGAACTCGGCGGCCTCGATGGGGTACTTGGTGCGGTAGGTGGCCAGGGTCTGGTTCCACTCGGCCTCGAGGCTGGCGCCGCGGTCGACGGCCTGGCGGAACTGGTCGTAGGCGTCCTGGGGTATTTCGAAGGGTGCGTAGTCCCAACCCAATTGCTGACGGGTCAGGGCTGCTTCCTCTTCGCCAAGAGCTGCACCGTGAACACCGGCGGTATCGGCCTTGTTGGGGGAGCCGTAGCCGATGGTGGTGGTCACCTTGATGATCGACGGCTTATCGGTCACGGCCTTCGCGGCTTCGATTGCCTTGGCAATGGCATCCACGTCGGTGTTGCCCTCGGCCACGTGCTGCACGTGCCAGCCGTAGGCCTCGTAGCGCTTCAGCACGTCCTCGGTGAAGGACACATCGGTGCGTCCATCAATGGTGATGTTGTTGTCGTCGTACAGGGCGATCAGCTTGCCCAGCTTCAGGTGTCCAGCCAGGGAGGCCGCTTCAGAAGACACACCCTCTTGATTGCAGCCGTCGCCCATGATTACGTAGGTGTAGTGATCCACCACGGTGGCGTCGGCCTTGTTGAACTTGGCCGCCAAGTGGGATTCAGCGATGGCCAGGCCCACAGCGTTGGAGATGCCGGCACCCAGAGGGCCGGTGGTCACTTCAACACCAGGGGTCTCGAAGGTTTCGGGGTGACCGGGAGTCTTGGAGCCCCACTGGCGGAACTGCTTGATGTCCTCGATGGAGACCGAGTCGTATCCGGTGAGGTGCAGCAGCGCGTAGAGCAGCATGCAGCCGTGGCCGGCCGACAGCACGAAGCGGTCGCGGTTGAACCACTTGGGGTTCTTAGGGTTGTGCTTGAGGAACTTGTCCCAGAGCGCATAACCCATGGGTGCGCAGCCCATCGGCAGGCCGGGGTGGCCGCTGTTGGACTTGTTGATGGCGTCGACAGCCAGCATCCGAATGCTGTTGATGCAGAGCGTGTCGAGTGACGCGGGCGCAGCGACCATGGTGTTAAGAGGAAAAGTTGAAGCGATTTTGACGCACGACGTGAGCGCGAAGGCTCAGCTGGCGCGTTTGAAAGCCAGGCAGACGTTGTGGCCGCCGAAGCCAAAGGAGTTGGACAAGACGGTTCCAAGTGTCTGATCCCGTGCCTCGTTCGGCACGACATCCAGATCACAGTCGGGATCCGGGGTGGTGTGATTGATCGTGGGGGGCACGACGCCGTGTTGTAGCGCCAGCACACAGGCCACCGCTTCGATACCACCGGAGCCACCCAGCAGGTGACCAGTCATCGATTTGGTGGAGCTAACCGGAATCTGCAGCGCCCGCTCACCCAGGGCGCTTTTGATCGCCGAGGTTTCGTTTTTGTCGTTCGCTGGAGTGCTGGTGCCGTGGGCGTTGACGTAGTCAATCTCAGAAGGATCAATGCAGCCATCGGCTAGGGCTTGGCGCATGGCCTCGGCACCGCCGACGCCGCCCGGTGTGGGTGATGTGATGTGGTGGGCATCGCAGGTCATCCCGTAACCCACCACTTCGCCGAGGATCGTGGCGCCACGGGCCTGGGCGTGCTCGAGGGTTTCAAGCACCAACACACCGGCACCTTCGCCGATCACAAAGCCATCGCGTTCCTTGTCGAACGGACGGCTGGCCGTGGCCGGATCATCGTTGCGGAACGACAGGGCCTTGGCGCTGGCGAAGCCGGCCACCCCCAAGGGAGTAATCGCCGATTCGGCGCCACCGCACACCATGGCGTCAGCCTTGCCCAGCTGGAGCAGCCGGAAGGCATCGCCAACAGCATTGGAGCCGGCAGCACAGGCGGTGGCCACCGCGGAGCTGGGCCCCTTGGTGCCCAGGGCAATGGCGGCTAGGCCTGTAGCCATGTTGGGGATCATCATCGGCACCGTGAACGGACTCACCCTTCCAGGACCTTTGCCCTCCAACACATGGGCCTGCGTCTCCATAGTCAGCAGGCCACCGACGCCGGAACCGATGATTGTGCCGATCCGATCCGCATTGTCGTCGTTGATCTCAAGGCCGGCATGGGCCACAGCCTGTTTGGCTGCAACTACGCCGAACTTGCAGAACCGATCCCAGCGCTTGGCTTCCTTCGGTTCGATGAAGCCGGACGGATCGAAATCCTTCACCTCCGCTGCAAAGCGGCAGGCGTGTGCGGATGCATCGAACAGGGTGATGGCGTCCACTCCGTTGGTGCCGGAGGTGAGGCCCTTCCAGTAGTCCTGAACCGTGTTGCCGATCGGTGTGACCGCGCCGAGGCCGGTGATGACGACGCGATGGAGACCATCCACCATTGCGTTGCTCAGGCCTGCTTGTCTTCGATGTATTTGACGGCGTCACCAACGGTGGTGATGCCCTCAGCTGCTTCGTCAGGAATCTCGATGTCGAAGGCCTCTTCCAAGGCCATCACGAGTTCCACGGTATCCAGAGAATCAGCACCCAGATCGTTCTGGAAGTTGGATTCGGGCTTCACTTCGCCGGAGTCAACACTCAGTTGCTCCGCAACGATTGAACGCACCTTTTCGAGAATCGCTTCCTGGGACATAGCCGTGGCAACGGGACGCTGCATCTTACGGGCACGCCTTCAGTGTCTCCTCATCAACAACTGTGCCGTTAACAACGGTGACGGCATGGCCATGGACCGGCGAAGGACGGGTACGTTTGCCGCAAGCCTTCGTATGCATCGGGCACATGTCCCACGCCGTCAAGATCTACGACACCTGCATTGGCTGCACCCAGTGTGTGCGTGCCTGCCCTCTCGACGTGCTTGAGATGGTTCCCTGGGACGGTTGCAAGGCCGGCCAGATTGCGTCTTCTCCTCGTACTGAAGATTGCGTTGGTTGCAAGCGCTGCGAAACTGCCTGCCCTACCGACTTCCTCAGCATCCGCGTTTATCTCGGAGACGAGACAACGCGCTCCATGGGTCTGGCCTACTGATCTGGCCCGTTTTACCTCATAAGCTCGGCCCGGCTTCAGCCGGGCTTTTTTTGTATGTGCGGAATCGTTGCCCTGGTGGGTGCCCGAGAAGCGGCGCCTCAGCTCCTTGAAGGCTTACGGCAGTTGGAGTACCGCGGTTACGACTCCGCTGGGATCGCCACGGTGGCTGCTCAGGGGCAGCTGACCTGCCTGCGGGCCAAAGGCAAGCTGCGCAACCTCACCGCTTGTTTTGAGGCAGAAGGTGCCCCCGGGCAATGCGGCATTGGCCACACCCGCTGGGCCACCCATGGCAAACCGGAAGAGCGCAATGCCCACCCGCACCGCAGCAATGACGGGGCGGTGGCTGTGGTGCAGAACGGAATCATTGAGAACCACCGGGCCCTGCGGGAGCAGCTGGAGGCCTTAGGGGTGGTGTTCCAGTCGGAAACCGACACCGAGGTGATTCCCCATCTGTTGGCTGCAGAACTGCAGCAGCTGCAATCTGCGGGTGGAAGACCAGGCGGTGGGCTGTTGCTGGAGGCCCTTCAGCAGGTGCTGCTCCGGCTGCAGGGGGCCTATGCCCTGGCGGTGATCTGGGATCAGGCGCCGGGGGCATTGGTGGTGGCCCGTAAGGCGGCACCGCTGTTGATCGGTCTGGGGGAAGGCGAATTCCTCTGCGCCAGCGACACGCCGGCCCTGGCGGGCTTCACCCGCACGATCCTGCCGATGGAAGACGGCGAGGTGGCCCTGCTCTCCCCCCTCGGGGTTGAGCTCTACGACGCGGCAGGGGTGCGCCAGCAACGCATGCCCACCCAGCTCAGCGGTGTGGATCACGTTGCCGACAAGCGCGAATTCCGCCACTTCATGCTCAAGGAGATCCATGAGCAACCGGAGACCGCAGAGTTGTGGGTGGCGCGCCATCTCCCCCAGGGACTGCCGCCGGAACAGCCGGTGGCGCTGCCGATGGACGATGCCTTTTACGCCGGGATTGAGCAGATTCAGATCCTGGCCTGTGGCACCAGCCGCCACGCCGCGATGGTGGGGGCCTACCTGCTGGAACAGTTCGCCAGGATTCCCACATCGGTGTACTACGCCAGTGAGTTTCGCTATGCGCCGCCGCCGCTGGCTCCCCACACCCTCACCATTGGGGTGACCCAGTCCGGAGAAACGGCCGACACCCTGGCTGCCCTGGCCATGGAGGCGGAGCGGCGTCTGGCCCATGGGGATCCAGCATTTGCCCCCCGCCAGCTGGGGGTGACCAACCGTCCGGAGAGCTCCCTGTCACGCCAGGTGCCCCACATCCTCGACATTGGGGCCGGCATCGAAGTGGGCGTGGCGGCCACCAAGACCTTCCTCGGTCAGCTGCTGGCCTTCTATGGCCTGGCCATGGCCTTTGCGGTTCGCCGTGGTGCTCGCCCCGCGGCTGAGATCAATGCTCTGGCGGACGAACTGCGCGGTCTGCCCCAGCAACTGCGCCAGCTGGTGGATCTGCACGATCAGCGTTCTGAGGCATTGGCTCCTCGTTTTGCCGACACCCAGGATGTGATCTTCCTGGGCCGGGGCATCAATTATCCGATCGCTCTGGAGGGAGCCTTAAAGCTCAAGGAGATCAGCTACATCCACGCCGAGGGCTATCCGGCCGGGGAGATGAAGCACGGTCCGATCGCCCTGCTCGATTCCCGGGTGCCGGTGGTGTCGATCGCTGTGCCCGGTGTGGTGTTTGAGAAGGTGCTCAGCAACGCCCAGGAAGCCAAGGCCCGCGACGCCCAGTTGATCGGTGTGGCGCCCCAGGGGCCCGACACTGAACTCTTTGATGAATTGCTGCCTGTGCCCACTGTGAGCGAGTGGATCAGCCCTCTGCTCACAGTGGTGCCGATGCAGTTGCTGAGTTATCACATTGCCGCCCATCGGGGCTTGGACGTGGATCAACCCCGCAACCTGGCCAAGAGCGTCACGGTGGAGTGAGCCTCAGCTTGCGCTGATGTTGAGGTCGCTACGGCCATAGCGATCCTGGAAGCGCACGATGTCATCCTCACCGAGATACTCCCCGCTTTGCACTTCAATCAGCTCCACAGGGATTTTCCCGGGATTACTGAGCCGGTGTTTGCATCCCAGGGGGATGTAAGTGCTCTGGTTTTCACCCAGCAGTTGCTCCTCTCCGTCGCGTTCGACGATCGCAGTGCCATGCACAACGATCCAGTGTTCGGCGCGATGGTGGTGCATCTGCAGCGAAAGGCTGGCGCCAGGCTTGACAGAGATTCGTTTCACCTGCCAGCGGCTGTCATCCACCACACTGGTGTAGTGGCCCCAGGGGCGATAAATCTTGCGGTGGGCCTTGCCCTCTGGGCTGCCGGCGGTCTCCAGCTGCTTCACCACTTTTTTGATGTCCTGGGCTTTGGAGCGATCCGCAATCAATACGGCGTCGTCGGTTTCCACTACCACGAGGTTTTTAACCCCTAGCCCCACCACCAGGCGGTGTTCGCTGCGTAGGTAGCAGTCGCGACTGTCTTCACTTATTACGTGGCCCTGCAACACATTGCCTTGGGAATCCTTGTGCTCTGAGGTTTCCCAGAGGGCGCTCCAGCTGCCGACGTCACTCCATCCCGCATCCAGCGACAGCACACTACCCAGTTCCGTTTTTTCCATCACGGCCACGTCAATGGCCACGTTGGGGCACTTAGCAAAGGCCTCTCGCTCCAGCCGCTGGAATTCCAGGTCAGCCGTGTCCTGCTCCAGAGCTGCCCGGCAGCAGCTCACCACTTCCGGGGCCAGTCGCTCCAGTTCCGCCAGCATGGCGCTGGCGCGGAACAGGAACATGCCGCTGTTCCAGGTGAAGCGGCCGGTGGCCAGGAATTGCTCCGCCGTGGCCTGATCGGGCTTCTCCACGAAACGCTTGATCGGCAGATGGGCCGGTCCCCCAAGGGAGAAAGGTTCGCTGGCTTCGATGTAGCCGTACCCGGTTTCGGGGGCCGTCGGCACGATTCCAAAGGTCACCAGTCGCCCTTCTTCGGCAGGCTGACGACCAGCGTCGATGACTTGGCGGAATTGGGCGCCCTCGCGAATCAGGTGATCCGCCGCCAGCACCAGCAGTAGGGGATCACTTCCATCTGCGGTGGCCTGCAGTGCGGCCACCGTCACCGCTGGAGCGGTGTTGCGGCCCATCGGTTCCAGCAGGATTGCGTTCGGCTCGACCCCGATCTGCCGCATCTGTTCGGCCACGATGAAGCGATGGTCCTCGTTGCAGATCAGCAGGGGAGCCTCCAGGGCATCCAGGCCTTGGAGCCGCTGTTGGGTCTGCTGCAGCAACGTTGCCTCGCCGTTACCGCTCAAAGGCCAGTACTGCTTGGGGTAACTCGCCCGCGAGAGCGGCCACAGCCGTGTGCCGGTTCCTCCGCAAAGGATCACAGGAATCAGCGGTGTGGCGGCCATCACGTCCTGAAAACGGTGACTCAGAATCGCTTGCCCCAGGGGCTTCTGTCGATGCCCAGAGAAATCTTTCAGAGCTCCAGCAGGCCCGGCGGTGGGGTGAGCAGCAGCCAGCCGTCCTCCAAATGCACCTCCGGCACGATCTCCTCCACAAAGGGAATCAAAAGCTTGCGGCCTTCCGCTGTGGTGATTTCCAGCAGGTCGTTGCCGCCGCTGATCAAATCGCTCACGGTGCCAACGGCAGGTCCATTGGCTGCGAGACGTGCCTCCAGGCCCAGCAGATCGAGCAGGTGAAATTCTCCCTCGTCCAATTCGGGCCGGTCATCCGCTGACACCAGCAGTTCCTGGCCCACCAGAGTTTCGGCGGCGCTGCGGCTGTCGATTCCTTCAAGCCGCACCACGAAGAGCGACTTGCCGGGCAGTTGCCGGCCTTTCTTGAGTTGGATCTCTGTCGGCTCAACCCCCTTGCGACTGCGCAGCCAGCGGGGCCCCGGCGCTGTGAAACGCTCGGGAAACTCGCTGGCGGGGTTCACCCTTAGTTCCCCTTGCAGCCCCTGGACCCCCACGATCTTGCCGACGCTGAGCCAGTCGTCGCTCTCCGCCATGCCATCCGCCACGCACTCTGCCGATAATGGCGCCAGACCCGTCCGTGAACGAGCCATGGCGCCTGCAACCGCTCCGATCCTCCCCGGCTCCACCGTCACCGTGGCGGATGCCACCTCGATCTACAACGGTTACACCGGCTTCGTGCAACGAATCAGCGGCGACCGTGCGGCTGTTTTATTCGAAGGTGGCAACTGGGACAAGTTGGTGACCCTGCGGTTGAAGGACCTCCAGCCGGCCTGAGGCGATGGAGATCCACCGAAGCCTGCGACAACGGCTGCAGTCCACGGTGCTGGAAGCCAGCATCCCGGCGGGCAGACCTACAACGTTGTCGTTTTCGGGGCGATTCTGCTGGGTGTTTTGGCGCTGCTGCTGGAACCCGACCCCCTGGGCAACTCAGCCCTGCACCAAACCAATGTGCCCTGGATCGATCTGGTTCAGAACGTTTGCTTGGCGGTGTTTGCGGTGGATTTCGTTCTTCATCTGGCCTTGGTGGAGAGGCCTCGCCGTTACCTGTTCAGCTTCACCGGGCTGATTGACGCCTCGGCAGTCCTGTTTTTCTTCGTGCCGCAGGTGCGCAGTGAACTGCTGCTGTGGGTGTTCAAGTTCGGCCGCATCCTGCGGGTGTTCAAGCTGCTCAAGTTCATCGATGAAGCTCGCGTGCTGGGGCAGGCCCTGCGGGGAAGTGCCCGCACCATCAGCGTCTTCTTGTTCTTTGTCTTCCTGCTGCAGGTGGTGCACGGCTACAGCATTTTTGTGATCGAGAGTGCCCGGCCTGATTCCCAGTTCCAGACGGTGGCGAGCGGCGTCTACTGGGCGATCGTCACCATGACCACCGTGGGTTATGGCGACGTGGTTCCCCAGACGGAATTGGGGCGGCTGCTGGCCTCAGTGGTGATGCTCTTGGGTTTCGGCATCATTGCCATTCCCACAAGGATCCTGACGGTGTCGGGGGTGCGCCATCACCAGCAGCGGTCGGCTGAACTGGTCTGCAGCAGCTGTGGGCGTCAGGGGCACCGCAGGGATGCCCGTCACTGCGATGCCTGCGGTGAGTCGCTGCCCTCCAGGGCCTGAAGAGCGGCTGTTGCCGCGTTCTGCTCAGCCTCCTTGCGGGATCGGCCTTTGGCCTCCGCCAGATCTTGGCCTTGGATGCTCACCCGGCAGCGGAAGCGTTCGGGGTCGCCGTGTTGGCGGCTGCATTCTTCGGTGGTGTAGCTGGGCAGTCCCAGTCCATGGCCTTGGCTCCACTCCTGCAGGGCTGTTTTGCCGGCGAACTGATGGGGAGTCGCCAGCACCGCTTCGGCAGTGGCGCACCAGTGCGGGGTGAGCCAGCGGTGAATCGCTTCAACGTTGCCGAGGGCGCTATACAACGCACCGATCAGAGCTTCGGTGGCATCGGCTCGCAGCCTGGATTCTGCGGAACGATCCCCCTGGGCGTGCCGCCCCAGTAGCAGATGCTGTTCGATGCCAAGTGCTGCACCCACGTCCGCCAGCCAGCGATCGCTCACCAGCTGGGCCCGCAGGTTGGAGCAGGCACCCACCGCCAGATCGGTGTGTTGGCGATCAATGAATTCGGTGGCGGCGAGCCGCAGCACCGCATCACCAAGGAACTCCAGCCGTTCCAGGTTGCGGGCCCGGCCGCTCGACACGTGGGTGAGGGCCTGATCCACCAGGGCGAGTAGCTCAGCGTTGATGGGGATCTCAGCGTCGAGCTGCTGGATGAAGTCGGTGAGCTCTGCGGCGCGGGATGGATCCATCAGGACTCCTGAGCAACGCTGAAAAAGGGGTGAAAGCAGGACATAAGCCGGGTTCTGTTCACGCCCCACAGAGGTTGGTCTGCAGAGGGTGGGTGGCTATCTATCTGGGACCGCCGTTGCCGACGGCCTCGAGCGGCGCGTTCAAGCGGAACGGGGCCAATGGCCAGCCGTCGTTCCTTGGCCTTGCTCCCAGCCGGGGTTTACCGAGCCAGCACCTCTCGATGCTGCTGGTGCGCTCTTACCGCACCTTTGCACCCTTGCCTGTGCCGGCGAACCGGCCATCGGCGGTGTGTTTCTGTGGCACTCTCCTCACGGTCACCCGCACTGGGCGTTACCCAGCAAGCCTGGCCATCAGGGAGCCCGGACTTTCCTCAGCCGACACTCAAAGAGATCGGCCGCAACCACCTCGCCTGCTTTCAGATCTAATCATGCCTCGTGGGCATAATTCAGAGGTCTGGGGCTGTAGCTCAGCTGGATAGAGCGGCGGTTTCCTAAACCGCAGGTCGTGGGTTCGAGTCCCGCCAGCCCCGTAAGACTTGCTCAAGAGGTAGTGAGCGCTACATCTGGTGGGGTGTTCAGATCGTTCACCACCGCTAGGGTTAGTGCAACCGGGTTTGGGTGCCATGACCCAGCTTCACGATCTCCGTCTGCGGCTGTTGGTGCAGCAGGAAAGTGAGCGGATTGCGGAATCCCAGCCCACGGATCTGGATTTATCCGTGGTGCAGGCCCGCTGCCTTTGTTGGCTTGCTCTCCTGGCGGAAGCCCACGAAGACCAGGCCAGTGACGCGGAACGTCGCGGCGACACGGAACAGGCTATGGGCTGGTTCGCTGATTCGATGCGGCTGCGGGATGTGATTGGTGTGGTGTCGTCCATTGAGATCCCTCTGCCCGACACCGCTGGTGAGGATGGCCCTCAGGCCGAGGAGGATCTGGGGCCTCAGGCGGCTTGATCGGTGGCATAGTGGGGAATGACCGCGAGGGACTGCATTGCCGGAAGAGCCCTGCCAGTGCCCGGATTGCCAACGGTTTTACCGGGAGCATGACCGGCTGATACGGGAGTCCCCCACGCTTCGTCAGCAACAGGAGCTCAACTGGGCAGCACTCCAGTCGTTCCGCACCCTGTCGGGCCGGGTGCTCGAGGATCTGCAGAAGCAGCATGGCTCCCGCCAGACCGCCGATGCAGGCGCTTCGAAGCCCGCAGCATCCGGCGCGCCTGTGCCGGAGGATTCAGGTGATGGCATCCAGCAGGCCATTGCCGATCTGGAGAACATCAACGCCCATCTGTTCTCGATCGAGGTGTTGATGGAGCGGGTGTTTGATGTGCGCGTCCCGGAAGAAATCGAGCAGAAATTCCGTGAACTGGCCGGTGAGCTGGCTCCAGACCCCTTGAACGTGGACCGTCTGCGGCTCAACCGCCTGTTGCACCAGACGCCGGACTTACCCGATCGAAGCTGACTGAAGTACTTGCTTTTTGGTTTAAGCCCTGGACATGAATCCAGGGCTTTTTTGTGGTCGTTTTCAGCGCACGTCGCAGGTGATTTCCACGTTGAGTGGATCCACGGCCCAAATGTTCTTGCAGTACTCGCCGATGGAACGGTCGGAGGAGAAGAACCCGGTGCGGGCCGTGTTCAGCAGTGACATCCGATTCCAGTGCATCCGGTCGCTCCAGGCACGGCTCACCGCCTCCTGGGCCCGCAGGTAGTCGGCGTAGTCGGCCATCACATAGAAGGGGTCGTTCCCGGTGAGGTTGTCGAGCAGGGGGCGGAACAGTTCGCCGTCGCCGTTGCTGAAGTGCCCCATCTCGATCAGCCGCAGGGCCTCCTGCAGTTCCGGCAGTGCGGCGATCACATCGCCAGGGCGGTAACCGTCCTGCTGCAGGGCCGTGATCTCTTCCACGGTCTTGCCGAACAGGAAGAAGTTCTCGCTTCCCACCAGCTCGCGGATCTCCACATTGGCCCCATCAAGGGTGCCGATGGTGAGGGCCCCATTCATGGCGAACTTCATGTTGCCGGTGCCGGAGGCTTCCTTGCCGGCGGTGGAGATCTGTTCGGAGAGGTCGGAGGCGGGATACACCTGTTCCCCCAACTTCACGTTGTAATCCGGAAGGAACACCACCCGCAGCAGGCCATCCATGTCCGGATCGGCATTGATGGTGTCGGCGATGCCGTTGAGGAAGCGGATGATCAGCTTCGCCATGTAATAGCCGGGAGCGGCCTTGCCGCCGAAGATCACGGTGCGGGGCGCCATGCCGTCGGTCTGGCCGTTTTTGATCCGCAGGTATTGGGTGATCACCTGCAGGGCATTGAGGTGCTGACGCTTGTACTCGTGGATGCGCTTCACCTGCACGTCGAACAGGCTGGCGGGGTCCACCAGCACACCGGTGTTGCGGTGGATGTAGGTGGCCAGCTTGCGCTTCACCGACAATTTGGTGTTGCCCCAGAGCTCGAGGAAGCCATGGTCGTTCTGCCGCTCCTCCAGCTTGCGCAGGCTCTCCATGTTGGAGATCCAGTCGGGGCCAACGTGCTGATGCAGCAGAGCCGACATCTCGGGGTTGGCCAGGGCGACCCAGCGGCGCGGGGTGACGCCATTGGTGACGTTGGTGAATTTCTCCGGCCACAGCGCCGCGAACTCAGGCAGCAGATCGGTTTTCACCAGATCGGAGTGCAGCGCAGCCACACCGTTCACATGGTGGGCACCGATTGTGGCCAGGTGGGCCATGCGCACGGCCTTGCTGCCCTCTTCATCGATGATCGAGAGCTTGCGCTGGATCGCGTCGTTGCCGGGGTAGCGCAGCCTCACCTGCTGCAGGAAGCGCCGGTTGATCTCGTAGATCAGCTCCAGATGGCGCGGCAGCAGACTGCTGAAAAGGTTGAGGTCCCACTTCTCCAGCGCTTCGGGCAGCAGGGTGTGGTTGGTGTAGGCCACGGAGCGGGAGGTGATGTCCCAGGCCCGGTCCCACTCCAGATGCCGATCGTCGATCAGCAGTCGCATCAGCTCCGCCACGGCGATGGCCGGGTGGGTGTCGTTGAGTTGAACCGTCCAGTAGTTGGGGAAGTCCTCGACGGACAGTCCGCGGTTGTCGAGGCTGCGCAGCATGTCCTGCAGCGAGCAGCTGACGAAGAAGTGCTGCTGCTTCAGGCGTAGACGCCGGCCTTCGTCGGTGCCGTCGTTGGGGTACAGCACTTTGGAGAGGGTTTCGCTGCCCACCTTTTCCTCAACGGCGCCGTAGTAGTCGCCGATGTTGAAGGCATAGAAGTCGAAGCTTTCGGTGGCATCGGCACGCCAGAGCCGCAGCCGGTCGCAGATGTTGACGCGATAGCCCAGCACCGGCACGTCATGGGGAATGCCGATGGCGTGTTCCGCCGGGATCCAGCGGGAGCGGTAGTTGCCCTTGTCGTCGATGTAGCTCTCGGTGCGGCCGCTGAAGCCCACGAAGCAGGCCTCATCGGGCTGGGGCAGTTCCCAGGGCCAGCCTCCTTTGAGCCATTTGTCGGTGATCTCCACCTGCCAGCCGTCGCGGATCAGCTGATCGAAGATGCCGAACTCGTAGCGGATGCCGTAGCCGGTGGCCGGGATCTTCAGGCTGGCCAACGACTCCATGTAGCAAGCGGCCAGACGGCCGAGGCCTCCATTGCCCAGGCCCGGTTCCTCCTCCACATCCAGGATCTGCTGCAACGACTCGATGCCGAAATTCTTCAGTGCCTCTTCGGCTTCCTTCTGAATTCCCAGATTCAGCAGGTTGCTGTTGAGCTGTGGGCCGATCAGGAATTCCGCCGACAGGTAGGCCACCGATTTCTGCGGGCGGGCCCGCATCGCTTCAGTGGTGGCTAGATAGCGCATCATCAGCCGATCACGCACCGCATAGCTCAGGGCCATGTAGAGGTCATGGCGGCTGGCGGTGGGGGCGAGCTTGCCGAGCGTGAAGAACAGGTGTTCCGTCATGCCGTCGAACACGCTCTTGGCATCGAGGCCGGCGCGTTCTGGGTCGTTGTGACAGCCGGGGGTCGGCAGACGCAGATCGAACGGTTGTGACGTGGTCATGGGGGTTCAGCGAGCCATGGAGCGTGGAATCACCGTCAGGCCAGGGGTGCTCGGAGCCCAACTCAATGAATTACCCGGACCGTAGCCATCACAACTGGGGCTGCCTGAAAAAAAGCGCTTAATACAGCATTCCCGGTCAATTGGGATCATCCAGCGAACAGTTCAGCGGCGGAATCACCATTAAGGTTCGGCGTGAGACATGCCCGGCTTGATGCTGTTGCCCACCCTGCTGAGCGAAATCAGCAGTCACGACCTCGAATTGGCGGAAACGCTGATCGGCGTCCTTCGCTTCATGCTGATCTTCGTGGCGGCCCGCACCCTCGCTGAGGTTCTGGTGCGGTTCGAGTTGCCCACGATCCTCGGGGAACTTCTTGCTGGCGTGCTGATTGGTGCTTCAGGCCTTCACCTTCTGGTGCCGCCGGAGACCCAGGTGCAGCTTTCCGGGGCTTTCTCCGAGGTGGTGGCCGACCTCTCGCATGTGCCGGTGGAGGAGATTCCGGCCCTCTACAACGAGAGCTTCGGAGCCCTGCAGGCGGTGTCAACGCTGGGGCTTTATTCCCTGCTTTTCCTAACGGGTCTTGAAAGTGAGCTGGAGGAACTGATGGCGGTGGGGGCCCAGGCCTTCAGCGTCGCCGTGGTTGGCGTGGTGCTGCCCTTCGCCCTCGGCACCCTTGGATTGATGGCGATCTTCCATGTGGATGCGATCCCGGCCATCTTCGCCGGTGCCTCGATGACGGCCACCAGCATCGGCATCACCGCCAGCGTTTTCGGTGAACTGGGCTATCTGCGCACGCGAGAAGGCCAGATCGTGATCGGCGCCGCGGTGCTCGACGACATCCTCGGCATCGTCATCCTGGCCATCGTCGTGTCCCTTGCGGCCGGCGGCAGCCTGGAGATTGGGCCCATCGTTCAGCTGGTCGTGGCAGCAGTTCTGTTTGTGGTGGTGGCCTTGCTGTTGAGCCAGAAGGCAGCCCCTGCCTTTGACTGGTTGATTGATCAACTCAAGGCGCCCGGAGCCAAGTTGATTGGTTCCTATTTGCTCCTCGCTATCAGTTGCTTCGTGGCGTCAGCCATTGGGTTGGAGGCTGCCCTCGGGGCCTTCGCCGCTGGTTTGATCGCCAGCACCTCAAAGCACCGCCAAGAGATTCAGGCGGCAGTCATCCCCATCGTTGGGTTGTTCGCCACCGTCTTCTTCGTGCTGGTGGGTGCAGGAATGGACCTCTCAGTGATCAACCCCTCTGATCCGGGGGCCCGTTCCGCCCTGGTCGTGGCAGCCTTCCTGTTCGTGGTGGCGATCATCGGCAAGGTGGCTGCCGGCTGGGCCATCTTCAGCAAGGAAAAAACCAACAACCTGGTGGTGGGGCTGGGGATGATGCCCCGCGGCGAAGTTGGCCTGATCTTCCTGGGCCTGGGCACCGCTTCAGGCCTGCTCAGCCCTGGCCTTGAGGCGGCGATTCTGCTGATGGTGATCGGAACCACGTTCCTGGCGCCGGTGCTGTTGCGCATCGTCCTCAAAGACAAGCCCCCTGAAGACGGCAATCAGGTTCCCGACGAATTCGCTGCCGATCCCCTGGCGGGTGCTTCCTGAATCAGTCGTCTTTTCCAGCATTGGCGAGGACGATCAGAACACTCCAGCCCACGGCCACAACACCAAGGCTGGAGGCCCAGCTCGGACCCAGGATCCAACTGAATCCGAGCTGGGTGACAACGCCCGTGACGAGGGCCAGCAGAAGGCTGCTGATCACCAGCACCGGTTGACGCACCGATTCGGGCAGCTCTCTCTCCTTGAGGCTTGATTCCAACGTGCTGAGCGGTGCGCTCAGCGGCACGTAAAGGGCGATGGCCCAGAGCAAAGCTCCGCGCCAGACGGATGCGTCCGCCAGCGGTCCGCCCATCGCCTCGTAGCTCACCATCCAGGCCGCTTCAGTGCTGCTTAGCATCGCGTCCTTCGCAGCCGGCTGTGGATCGCGTCACCTGGAGCCATCTCGGCCACGCCGTGCATACGGTGCAGCAGCATCCCGAGCAAGACAGCACCGATCATCCGGCGCTTCTTTTGGTGCATGGGTTCGGGGCATCCACCGATCACTGGCGCCACAACATTCCTGTGTTGGCCCAGACCCATGCCGTGCATGCGATTGATCTGCTGGGCTTCGGCAGAAGTGCCAAGCCGGCGGGTCTGAATTACGGCGGCGCTCTGTGGCGCGATCAACTGGTGGCCTATGTGCGCGAGCGGATCGGCCGTCCGACGGTGATCGCGGGCAATTCCCTCGGTGGTTTTGCGGCCCTTGCTGCCGGGGCCGCGTTGGGATCGGACTGTGCGGGCGTCGTGCTGCTCAATGCCGCCGGTCCTTTCAGTGATGAGCAGAAACCGCCGCAAGGCTGGGGCGCCATCGCCCGCCAGAGCATCGGCACGGCCCTGCTGAAGAGTCCGGTGCTGCAGCGGTTGCTGTTCGAAAACCTGCGCCGACCCGCCACCATCCGCCGCACCCTCAATCAGGTGTACGTCGACAAGACAAACGTCGACGATTGGCTGGTGGAGTCGATCCGGCGCCCCTCCCTCGATCCCGGCGCCTTCGGGGTGTTCCGCACGGTCTTCGATATCCCTCGCGGTCAGCCCCTCGATGAGCTTTTTGCGGAACTGACGGCGCCGCTGTTGCTGCTCTGGGGCATTCGTGATCCCTGGATCAACGCCCCCGGTCGCCGCTCCACCTTCCAGCGCCATGCTCCTGAGGCCACCACTGAGGTGGTTCTGGAGGCCGGGCACTGCCCCCACGATGAGGTGCCGGATCAGGTGAATGCGGCGTTGCTGCAATGGCTGGAGAGCCTCAAGTTGGCTGCGGCACCGACAAATGCGGATCTGCTGGCTAAGTGAATGGATGAGCCACCCCGCATCGGCGGATGCCCATGACCCTCACCCAGCAGTCGGCCCCCTACGCCCACTGGGACTTCGTGCATCCCAGCAGCGGTGATCGGTTGCGAATCATTCCCGAGCGGGGTGGTTTGGTGAGTGGTTGGTCTTGCGGGGGGCGGGAGATCCTGTATTTCGATCAAGAGCGTTACGCCGATCCCAGCAAAAGCATTCGCGGGGGCATTCCGGTGTTGTTTCCGATCTGCGGCAATTTGCCCGGAGATGTTCTGCCGGTGGATGGCGTCGACTATCCCCTCAAGCAGCACGGCTTCGCCCGGGATCTTCCCTGGCAGCTTCAGTTGTTGGAGGATCAGTGCGGTGTGTGCCTCAGCCTCTCCAGCACCGACGAAACGCTGAAGGCCTATCCCTTCCCCTTCCGTTTGGAGATGGAGCTGCGCCCGGTGGCCTCTGCCTTGGAGATCTCCACCACGGTGCACAACTGCGGTGATACCGCCATGCCGTTCAGTTTCGGCTTGCACCCCTACTTCAACGTGAGCGATCTGGCCCAGACCCGGCTCACGGGTCTGGCAGAGCGCTGCCTCAATCATCTGGAGATGGCGGAGGCCGCCACCGCCGATCAGCTCAAGCGCTTGCCCGAAGGGGTGGATTTCCTCTGCCGGCCTGCGGGTCCTGTCAGCCTGATCGATGACGCCACCGGCTTGACGCTGCAGCTGCAGCATCAGGCACCGCTGGACCTCAGTGTGGTTTGGACCGAGCCCCCGCGGCCAATGGTTTGTCTGGAACCGTGGACCGGTCCGCGCCAGGCCCTGGTGAGTGGTGATCGAAAACTAGTGCTCGAGCCCGGTGCAATGCAGCCCCTCGCCTGTCGCTACAGCGTCTCCTGATTCACCCCCGGCAGGCGGCCGCGGCTGAGCTGCAGCTTGGGGTCGAACTGGCGTTTCACCGCTTCGATCAGCGGTCGGGAAGGACGGTCAAGCCAGACCGGCACGGTTGATCCGGCCGCCCGTTTCAACAGCGTCATTTCGCCGCCGAGGCTGATCACGCTGCGGCGTAGCGCCTCCAGCTGGTGATCCGCTGTCGCCGCGTCGCACCAGCCATCACCGCAGCCGGCTCCTGCGGCCAGCTCCCAGGTCCATGGTTTGAGGGCCCTCATCGCCTCATCCCGCAACAACCGGTGCAACTGGGCCGGCGGTAGCACCAGCCGCACCAGCTGCGCAGAGGGGCTGGCATCGAAGGGTGTGGTGAGGGCATCGGAACATGTCTGGCGTTCGGAGCTGAGCTGTTGGTTCAGCGCCAACGCCTCGAGCTGCTTCAGCTGATCGTTCACCGCCTGCTTCGAGACGCTGCTCACCACCAGCCGCAGCCGCCAGGCACCATCGCCGCCGTTGATCCAGTCACAGCGTTCCGGCGTCAGGCTGGAGCGCAGCAGTTCGCTGCGAAAGGCCTCCTGGGCCTTCAGGTCGCCTTCCACAAGCAGGCCGCTCCGGGCGGGCCGCAGCGGTTGCAGCCGCAGGGTGAGTTCGGTGATCAGCGCCAGGCTTCCCCAGCTGCCGCAGAGCAGCCGCATCAGGTCGTAGCCCGCCACGTTTTTCACCACCCGTCCACCGGCGTGGGCTTCGACGCCATCCGCTCGCAACAGGCCGATGCCAATGATCTGATCGCGCACCCCCAGATGGCGCTGCCGCAGTCCCCCCGCCAGTCCACGGGCCACCAGGCCTCCGATGCTTCCGGCAGCGCCGGCTCGTGGCCAGTCAATGGGCAGCCATTGCCCCTGCTCCGCCAGCAGATCCTGCAGGTCCTGCAATGGCATGCCGGCTTCCACCGTGATGGTCAGATCGTCCACGGCATGGTCCATCACCTGGTTGAGCTGCCGGCAGGAGAGCACCTCATGGCGGGGGTCCAGCGGCGGACCCCAGTCCAGGCGTGTGCCCAGGCCACTGGGACTCCAGTGGGTGCCGCTCTGGTGCCACTGGCGCACCAGATCAATCAGGGCACTGCGGCTGGCGGGGGAATGGCTCACGGCACGATGGTGCCATGAAGGTTGTTGTCATTGACGACGATCCCACCGGCTCGCAGACGGTGCACAGCTGTCCGCTGCTGCTGCGCTGGGATGTCGACACTCTGCGTAAGGGGCTGCGTCATGCGTCGCCTCTGTTGTTTCTGCTGGCTGACACCCGGGCGCTGATGCCCACGGATGCCGCGGAACGCAACCGCGGTATTGCGGTGGCCTTGGATCAGGCGCTGCAGCTGGAGGGATTGGCCCGTGATCAGGTGCTGCTGGTGAGTCGTGGTGATTCGACCTTGCGCGGCCATGGGGTGCTGGAGCCTGAGGTTTTGCAGGCGTCCTTCGGGCCCTTTGATGCCACGTTCCATGTTCCGGCGTTCTTGGAAGGGGGCCGCACCACCGTGAACGGGGTGCATCTCCTCCACGGGGAACCGGTGCACACCACGCCGTTCGCTCAGGATCGGCTGTTCGGTTTCACCAGCAGTGATCTGGCCCGCTGGTTGGAGGAGAAGAGTGATGGGTCCATTGCCGCGGCGTCTGTGAAGCGCATCTGTGGCCGGGAGCTTGATGCCGCCTGCGCAGCAGGCCTGCCGCTGTTGATCGAGCGTCTGCGTGGGCTCCAGGGCAATGCCTCTGTGGTGGTGGATGCCGAGCGGCAGGAGCAGCTCACCGCTCTGGCAGCAGCGGCGCGCGCCCTTCAGGGGCAGAAACGCTTTCTGTTCCGTTCCGCCGCCAGCATGGTGAAGGCCCTGGCGGATCCAGGCCCGCCGCCGCTTGATCCCAAGGGCTTAGCGGGGTTGCGACGGTTGGCTGACGATGGAACGCCTCTGCCGGGCCTGGTGATGGTGGGCTCCCACGTGCCCTTGGCGGATCAGCAGCTGGAGCTGTTGCTGCAGGAATCGGGTTGCCAAGGGGTTGAACTGCCGGTGCCGCGCATCGCTCGGGTGCTGGAGGGGCCGACACCCGATCTGTTGCTGGCGGATCTTGAGCGGGTCTGGTTGCAGCAGCTGCTGGCACTGCTGGATCAAGGTCTGACGCCGGTGTTGTTCACCAGCCGCGGTGAGCTGCGTTGTGCTTCCGAACAGGAGGGCCGGCGCTTGTCCTGCGCTCTGGCCGAGTTGATGGGGCGACTCGCGTCAGCCCTGGCTCCTGATCTGGGCTATCTGCTCAGCAAAGGTGGCATCACCACCCAGACGCTGCTGGCCCGGGGTCTGGCCCTCGAGTCGGTGCAGCTGGAAGGGCAGCTGCTGCCGGGTCTGTCGTTGGTGCGTCCGTCAGCGGGACCCTTCAGGGGACTGCCGATTCTCACCTTCCCCGGCAATCTCGGCGTTGCTGGCACGTTGAGGGACGCCTGGCAGCGGATGGAGGCCGGCTGAGGCGGCCAGCAGTTCCATCGGATGCTGCACCTGGGCCCGATCGCCTAGATGGCGCCGCAGCTGCAGGGTGCAACCGATGTTGGCGCTGGCCACCAGTTCGGCGCCTGTGCTGCTGAGGTCGTCGGCCTTGATTCGGCCCAGTTCGGCGGCTTCCTCTGGCTGCACCAGGTTGTAGATGCCGGCGCTGCCGCAGCACACCCCCGCCTCGGTTGCTTCCCGCAGCTGAACGTTGGGGATGGCCCGCAGCAGCTGGCGGGGCTGGGCCTGGATGCCCTGGCCATGGATCATGTGGCAGGCGTCATGCATGGCCACGACGCCGGGAAGTGGTTGCAGTTGGGCGCGGAACGACTCCAAAAGGCCGCGGTCCGCCAGGAATTCCTGCACATCCAACACCGGAGCGCGGAAGGCCGCCTTGCCGTTCAGGAGCTCGCAGTAGGCCTTCATCGTGTGGCCGCAGCCCGAAGCAGCCACCAGCACCGCATCCAGATCTCCCTCAACGGCATTCATGCTCCGAACCAGATCCGTTGCCAATTGGCGCGTGAGTTCCAGCTCCCCCTGGTGATGGCTCACCGCCCCGCAGCAGCCCTGGTCTGCTGGGATGACCACCTCAAATCCGTTGGCCTGCAGCACTTTCACCGTTGCGGTGCTGACGCTGGGATCGAAGCAGCGCTGCACGCAGCCCAGCAACAGCGCCACGCGGCCGCGGCGTTTGCCGGAGGCGGGATTGATCTGGGGCAGTCGGTCGCTGAAGCTCTCCGGCACCAGGGGTGGCAGCAGCTGCTCCATCGCTTCGATTTCCGGCCCGAACAGACGGGTGAGCCCGGAGCGGCGGGCCAGCTGTTGCAGCGGTGTGCCGGCATAGGCCCGCAAGGGTTGCAGCAGGGCCCGCAGGCGCTTGGGGTAGGGCAGCACCTGCAGCAGCACCTTGCGGAAGCTGGTTTGCCAACTGCTGCGCTGGTTGGCCTGATTCAGCTTGGGCCGGGTGGCTTCGATCAGCTGGTCGTAGCGGACTCCCGAAGGACAGGCGGAAACACAGGCGTAACAGCCCAGGCAGGTGTCGAAATGGCTTGCCACCGTGGCATCCAGCTCCAGGTCACCGGCTTCGATCGCCCGCAGCGCATGGATGCGGCCGCGGGGTGAGTCCATCTCACTGGCCAGCACGCGGTAGCTGGCACAGGTGGGCAGGCAGAAGCCGCAGTGCACGCAGGGGTCTGCTGCACCTTCGGGAAGCCCGGGGAGCTGGGTTGGAGAGGCCATCGCCTGAGTCTGGCGTGAATGGCAGCTCTGGTGATCAGAAGCGCTGGATGATCGCTTCGGCGAAACCGCTGCAGCTCACCGGATCCACCTTGGGCTCCATCAGTCGGGCCAGGTCGTAGGTGACCTGCTTGTCGGCAATGGCGGCACTGAGGCCCTTGGTCACGAGATCAGCAGCCTCCTGCCAGCCGAGGAACTCCAGCATCATCACGCCGCTGAGGATCACCGAACCGGGGTTGATCCGGTCGAGGCCAGCGTGTTTCGGGGCGGTGCCGTGGGTGGCTTCGAAGATGGCGGCGTTTTCGCCGATGTTGGCGCCGGGGGCCATGCCCAAGCCACCGACCATCGCGGCGGCGGCGTCGGAGATGTAATCGCCGTTGAGGTTCAACGTGGCGAGGATCGAATACTCCTGGGGCCGGGTTTGGATTTGCTGGAAAATGCTGTCGGCGATGCGGTCATCCACCAGCACCATCGACCTCCACTTGCCGCCACCATGGCTGCTGCCGATGGCGTCGATCACCGCCTGTACCTCGGCGTCGATGTCGACTTTCTTCTCTGGAGTGAGGCTGTCATAGCCAGGCTCGATCATGCGGGCGTTGGCCTGCACGCTCAGGTTGGGATCCTTCTCGAGGTTGCCGAGGATCCAGCTTTCCCGCTCGGTGATGCACACATCGCGGAATTCGGTGGTGGCCAGTTCATAGCCCCAGTCGCGGAAGGCTCCTTCCGTGAACTTCATGATGTTGCCCTTGTGCACCAGGGTCACATGGCGCTTGTCGCCCTGAAGACGCAGGGCGTGCTGGATGGCCTTGCGGATGTGGCGCTGGCTGCCGGCTTTGCTCACCGGCTTGATGCCGATGCCTGACCCTTCTGGGATCTGGCGCTTGCCCAGTTTGCCGTTGGCAGGGATCACAACCTCGTTGAGGTGCTTGCGCAGCTCCTGTCCAACGGCGTCATCGGCTTCCCATTCCACCCCCATGTAGATGTCTTCGGTGTTCTCCCGGTAAACGATCACGTCCAGATCCTGGGGACGCTTATGGGGGCTTGGGGTGCCCTCGTAGTAGCGGCAGGGCCGCACGCAGGAATACAGATCAAAGATCTGGCGCAGGGCCACGTTCAGCGAACGGATGCCACCGCCCACGGGTGTGGTGAGGGGGCCTTTGATGGCTACGCCGTAGGTGCGGATCGCCTCGAGGGTGTCCTCCGGCAGGTACTGGTAGGTGCCGTAGAGGTCGCAAGCTTCATCGCCGGCGTAGACCTTGAACCATTCGATGCTCTTGCTGCCGCCGTAGGCCTTGGCCACAGCCGCATCCAGCACCTTTTGCGTTGCGGGCCAGATGTCCACGCCGGTGCCATCGCCGCGGATGAAGGGGATGATCGGGTTGTCCGCCACCACGGGCTGGCCGTTCTCGAAGCGGATCGGGGTGCCCTGGCTGGGGGCGGTGAGCTTCTCGAACTGGGCCATGGCGGTTGGTCGGGCGTCAGCAGGCTGAGCCTATGACTGAGCCGGTAGCCCTACGGTTCCAAACAGTGCAGACCGCGCATTGATGGCCAGCGAGCAGGTGTGGGTGGTGGCGGCCTGCTTCAACGAAGCCGAGGTGATCAGCGTCTTCTTAGAGCGGGTCATGGCCTTGCCGGATGTGGATCATCTGCTGCTCATCGATGACGGTTCGTCCGATGCCACGGAGGCGATGGGGTTGGCCAGGCTCAGGCGCATCTTTGGGCCCAGCAGCAGCACACGCTGATGTGAACGGCTGCGGCCGTGCCCCTCCACCATCAGGCCAAAGCGCAGCAATCAGTTGAGCAGAGGCATCATGCGCAGTGTCGGGGCGTGTTGTTGCAGCGCTGAAGCAGGGCCTCAATGAGCCGCCAGGCCTGTTTTTCGTAGAGTTTGACGAAGTCTTCAAAGCTTTGGGCCGCCGCCGCATCGGCACCATCGGAAATCACTCGCAGCACTAGCCAGGGGACGCCTTCTTGCTCAGCCACTTGTGCGACGGCCGCGCCTTCCATCTCAACGGCCCGCAGGTCGGGCAGGGCATTTCGCAGCGTTTGCAGCACGGCTGGATTGCTGATGAAACGATCTCCAGTTGCTATTAGCCCGCTGCTGGGCTGAGCGAACCCGTCCAGATCGCCTGCGCTATGAGCCTCACGTAGGGCGGTCTCGGCCCAGTTGAACCAGGCCGGCTGCGGTTGGAGCTGTTCCTTCTTCAGTGCTGGCACCGTGAAGCGCGTGAACAGGGGTCGGGCATCCATGTCGTGCTGCACCACGGCATCGGCCAACACCACATCCCATTGGCGCAGGATTGGATCTGCAGCGCCGGCAACGCCAGTGAACACCAGTAGATCGATGCTGGGATCGCTGGCGAGCAGGCGAGTGGCGGCCCGCGCAGCGCTCACCTTGCCCCAGCCGCTCCAGGCCAGGCTCAGGCGCACCTCGTCGCCCCACGATCCCCTGTGGATTTTCAGATCGCCGTGGTCGCTGCAGCTCAGATCCTTGAGGTGGCTGAGATCTGAGCCGATCTCTTCCGGCATGGCGCCCAGCAGGCCCAGGTGCAGCGGTTGCGTCATGGTTTCGTGAACCTCGCGCAACCGTAACGGCGACCTTTTTGATCTCCCCCCACACTGTGCGGAGTGACGAGGTTGCAGTGAACGCGGGCGAATCGGTACATAGCGTGGCCCGGATGCGAGCGCTTGCATCCACGATCACGCTTGTGCGTCGCCAATTTCCTGCTGCACAGGTCAACCTCAGCCCCTGGCGGGACGACCCGCAGACCCGACAGTGGACTGAGACGGAATCGCTCGACCTCTCGTTTCACTTCCCTGGTTGGAGTCCACGCCTGGAATGCCGCAGTTTGCTGATGCAATTGCGCATCAGCACGGACCGTGGTGATGACCAGTTGCGCCTGCTGGGGGTGTTGATGCGGGGCATGACCTACGACGGCGAACGCTGGCGCCTCGCCACGGTTGGGGAATGGTTGCCGGAAGGCCCCCACCTGCCTCAGCAGCAGCAGGTGAAGCAGCTGCAGCAGATCTGTCGCGAGCTGTTCGAGCTCTTTGATGGAACCGCTGCTTCTGAACCAGCGGCGTAACCCTTCGCAACGCATACAGCCGTTCTGCCTTGAACTCCTTTTAAGTTCGAGGTCAGGCCATTTCTCGCAATCATGTCTGTCGCCCTTGCTGCCCAGCTCCGGGAAGGCACGAAAAAGTCGCACACCATGGCCGAGAACACGGGCTTCGTGAGCTGTTTTCTGAAGGGAGTTGTTGATAAGGCCAGTTACCGCAAGCTGGTGGCTGATCTCTACTTCGTTTACTCCGCGATGGAGGAGGAGATCACCAAGTTGGCGGACCACCCGGTTGTTGGGCCTGTCGCGATGGCTCAGCTGAACCGTCGTGAGGCGTTGGAGCAAGACCTCACCTATTACTTCGGTGAGAGCTGGAAGGAAGACATCAAACCCTCGCCCTCAGCAGCGGCTTACGTGGAGCGCATTCACGCTGTGGCCCAGGAGTCTCCTGAGCTGTTGGTAGGCCATCACTACACCCGCTATCTCGGTGATCTCTCCGGTGGTCAGATCCTCAAGAACATCGCCCAGAAGGCGATGAACATGGAGGGGGATGACGGCCTCCGCTTTTACGTTTTCGACGACATCGCTGACGAAAAAGCGTTCAAGACGACATATCGCTCTGCCATGGACACGCTGCCGATTGATCAGGCAATGGCCGATCGCATCGTTGAGGAGGCCAACCACGCCTTCCACCTGAACATGAATATGTTCAAGGAGCTGGAGGGCAACTTGGTCGCCGCCATCGGCAAGGTTCTGTTTGGCTTCCTCACTCGCCGTCAGCGGGCCGGCAGTACTGAAGCTGCCGCTGCTTAGAGTCAGATTGGTGACTCTTTGATTTCCTTGCGTGAAATTCGGGTTCTAGTTCCAGGCACTGGCCCACGCTTTCGTTGTGGAGGTCTCAATGTCGCGAAGCAGACAGCGGGTTTACTTGCGCAAATTCGAAGCACAACAATTGTTACTTATAGAGAGCGAAGCGATAAATACCCTTTTTTTGATTCGTTGTTGTCCAACGAACAATCTATCCATGATACTTCAATATGGATAGTTAGTTGGGGATTTGATATTCCTAAATTGATAAAACGTCTTCGAGGAAGAAAAGTTGTTTACCAAGCTCATAGTACTGGATATGGATTTACTCTTCCTCCGAGTGTTCCTATTGTCGCTGTTAGTAGGAATACAATGGGCTATTGGGGGCATCGTGCACCAAGGAACCCCTTATTCCTAATTCCTAATGCACTTGAATCTCAATGGTTAGCAAGAGGAGATCGTAGAGGAGATGTATCGAGTCGACCAATAGATGTTCTTGTTCAAAAAAGAAAAAGTAGTAATTATCTCTTGTATGAATTGGTCCCAGCTCTTCGTGCCAAGGGCCTTCATGTAGAGATACAGAGTGATTGGGTGGAAGATTTGGTGCATTTATTTAATAGCGCTAAAGTTTTTTTATATGACTCTACTGAACATTGGAGTAGAGCTGGTGTGAGCGAAGGATTTGGTTTGCCTCCTTTGGAAGCCATTTCTTGCGGTTGCATTGTATTTAGTAGTTTGAATCATGCCCTTGCAGATACTTTTACACCTGGCGTCATGGGGCATCAAATTGGTTACGGATGTTTATCGAATGATGTGGACAGAATAGCTGCAGCCGTTGCAAATCCTGATGAGTGGAAGCCATCAGAATCTGCTTTGGACTTTGCATTGAGAGATTTTTCAGAGTCCCTATTCGTTCAAAGATGGCGTACTGTTTTGACAGAGTTAGATTCTCTAATGCCGATTTTAATTAATAATCCTCGCCTTTTGTTGAAGCCAAATTATGGATTGATTTTACTTTTTAAATTTTTCAAGCAATCTCTAAGGAAAATTTTAAATTTCTTCCATCTTTGAGTATAATTATGTTCTAAAAGATCTTGTTTTTTCAAGAGAATTTGCCGTCTCTTCGACTTCCATTTGCCAAATTCTTTGTCTTGCATATATTTTTTGTTTTTTGGTAGGCATATTGGCCAATCGGTTGGTTAACTGTCTATCAAATGTTAAAGGAAAGGCAAGACAGCTTAAAGTGGATATACTAGTATTGTCGCTGTGTTAAAAGTATTTACTAGCGAGACGCTCTATGAGCTAAAAAATTTATTTAGGTATGTTGAAAAGGAAAGTTTAATTAGGCTATGGATAATTATACCAGTTTCCATTTTTTCTGGCTTGCTTGATATTACTACTGTCGCAGTTATAGGCAGGCTCACCGGAACACTTGTTGGTACTGATCTCATCAACTTGTTGCCTGGCGTAAAGGTATTTGGAGCCAGTACATACATACAATCTTTGTGGTTAATTGCAATTTTTGTCCTAGTAAATTGGCTGCAGTCTGGGGTCCGACTCTTACTTCGCTTTATGCAGGAAAATCTTGCAGGAGAATTGTGGCTGGATTTATCAAGTCGAATCTTCAAGCAGACACTGGGTCAGCCTTATGAATATCATTTAACGGGGAATATATCAGCACTTGCTTCGGATCTACTGTCAAATCTGGAGTGTCTGTTGAGGGATATTTTGACTCCGGCCTTGAGGGCAATAAGCTGTTTAATTAGTATTATATTTCTGGTTGCAGGGATTTTGTATGTCGGCGGAAGTTCTGCATTTATATTGATACTATCGATGTTTATTCTTTATATTCTTATTGGCTATTTGATAAATCCTGCGTTGCGTAAAGCCTCAAGACAAAAGATTGTTACGAGAGAGAGATACACTAAAGGGTTCTTTGAATCTTTCCAAGCAATAGTTGACTTGAAGCTTGGTCTCAGCGAGCCATACTTTTCAAGAAGATTTAATCGATCTACATCGATATTTAAGGGATCAGTAGTTAATGCGACAGTTCTTCCCGAGATACCTAGGCTGCTTATTGAGCCCCTTGGTATCTCAATGATCTTTCTTATTGGAGTCCTTCTACCAGTTTTATCTGGGCAACAAGAAGAAATTATTGAGGTTCTTCCATTTTTATCTATATTATCTGTAGGAGCTTTACGCCTTGCAAAGCCACTTCAAGACTTTTTCTCTGCAATATCAATTTTGAGAGGAGGATTGCCTGAAATTATGAATATAACAGCATTGCTTGAGAATACTGTCAATTTTCAAGCCCCTGCGCAGCTTCTTAATAGGACTCCAGCAGGCATTTTCCCTCTTAGATCAATAGGCCTCCAAAACATTACTTATAGATATCCAGATGCAACTAAGAATGCACTTGATAATGTGTCACTAAACATTCCAGTGGGATCTCGTGTGGCATTTGTAGGTCCTACAGGTAGTGGAAAAACTACAGCTGCAAATATTTTACTTTCACTGTTAACTCCACAAAGAGGAAATTTGATTCTCGATGGTATTCCCGTTTTAGCCGATGAAATAATTTCTTGGCATTTGTGTTGTGCTCAAGTCCCTCAGTCTATAAATTTATTGTCTGACTCTATTATCTCTAACGTTGCTTTTGGTGTTAGTTTAAATGATGTCGATGAGAATAGGGTTTGGGATGCGCTTGAAGCCGCACAATTAGATGTAGTGGTATCAGATCTTCCTTACGGTTTGCACACACCCATTGGTGATAATGGTATTAGCTTGTCAGGAGGACAACGTCAAAGATTAGCTCTAGCTAGGGCATTTTACAGGTCTGCAAAGTTTTTAATTCTAGACGAGGCTACGAGTGCTTTAGACAATAAAACGGAATCCGAAGTTATACAGTCTCTAGAGATCATTGGAAGAAGGTGTACTACTTTAGTTATTGCCCATCGTCTTTCTACTATTCAAAAATGTGATCGTATATATGAGTTTGATGCAGGTAAAATTGTTGCAAGTGGTAACTTCGATGAGCTTAAAGAACTTTCATCGAGCTTCAGGCAGATGATTAATCTGCAATCTTGCACAAATCCTTAACTTGATATTTACTTTGGAGCCTATCACTTATACATGATGCATATCATGGAAAGAATTTTACAGTTTACGCAAAAAAATTCTGTCGAGATAGCAGCTCTAGTCCTTTCGTTTGCTCTTTTTGGTCAAGTATTCTTTTCTTCTATTGTCAACGTATTGTCTTTGGACAACCGTTCTGTGATGCTTGCATTTCGTCTGTGCCTAATGCTTATAAATACCTGTTATATTATATTTTTCCTTCTTCAGAAAAAAGTTTTTTCAATTACCTTCAAGCCATGGTTTAATGCAACCGTAATTTTTTGGACTATGTATACAAGCAGGCTTTTTTATGATGTGTTCCTAGCGAAAGTTAACCTATCTGTTCCACTTTGGGAACTTTTGGCATGGGGTTTGGGTAGTTCATTGGTTAGTGGTTTGGCCGCCTTTCTCTTCGCGCCATTTATAAATCTTGGAAGAGTTTTGTACAAAGTAATTAAGTTTGGCGTTGCTTTGCTTGGCATTTCGGTAATTTGCTTCGCATTTCAGCCGGGATTGGAGCAAGGTGGGTTTTATCTAGACCATTTAAATGCAATTACTGCTGCCAATGCTGGCTGTTCTCTAGTCTTGCTAAGTGTATGCAGCCTTATTGTAAGAAACGATTATCTGAATCCCTTTTGCTATTCAAAATATGTGTCGTTTCTCGGAATAATAATTGGTTCTTTTATTGTAGTTTTTAGTGGTACTAGGGGAGCGATTTTGGCAATGATAATTATCTCGCTCTTTGGCATATTGTTTGCAAGACGTTCTTCCTTTTCCCAATTTTCTTTCTCAGCCTCACGTGTCTTGCTTGCCTTTTTTTTGGTGATATTTATTGTTTGCGTCACGTCCTATTCAGACCTTTTGCTTGATAAACTTTCTACGATTCGGCTATGGGATACAGTTTTTACAAGAATTGAATTTTGGAAGTTATGCCTAAGTGAATTTTTAACAAGTCCACTTTATGGTACTGGTTTTAACATACAGTCATTGTTAGAAAGTCTTAAGATTGAGCAGGGTATTTACTTCCCGCATAACTATATTTTTGAATCTTTGGCCATTGGAGGTCTTTTGCTGGCCACACCATTGCTAGTTTGTTTTATGATTCCAATAATCAAGATATTTAATTTCAAGATCTTAGATTTTACGCATATCTCCCTATCTCTCTTGGCCGCACAAGTAATAATATACTCCATGCATAATGGTCACTTAGGTGAGTATCCTGCTTTTTGGATTATTCTTGGTCTTGTCGCAGGGAGAGAGGATAAATTAAATTAGCATACAAATCAATCAACGACGAACTAAATATATATTATCTCCAAAGAATAGTGAATTTATTGATTAGTCCAGATCGTCCAATTATTGTCATAAAACAGGTTGGAACATTCTTTAGTCGTGGCTTAAGAATCAGTCTTGCGATTGGCTGCAAAAGATTTATAATGTAGATGTAAATTCCAAGATTATTTCTCCTGATTAGTTCATATCTGCCCATCCCATACTGCAGTGTTTTCTTTAGTGATCCTTGGCTAGAATGATGTATTATTCTTACATTTTCGTCTTTCATTATTGATATATTTCTCTGTAGAAGTCTTACAAGTAAATCAGTTTCTTCATTAGAGGCCCATTTCGTTCGCTCCCCTGGGCCTATATTATTGTCGAAAATATATTCTAATTTGCTTAAGTATTCTTTTCGTGCAAAAATGTTGGATGTTTCGGCTTTTGCTTTGAACAAGTCTAAGACTGTATGTATCTCCGTGACAGCATTTCTCTTTAGGCCATTATCGTGATGGACGGCGTTTAAAGTTTCGTCTTTCCCTGCTATTAATACGCCAAGTTCGTCTTTTCGTTCAAATCCGCTCATGACATTTTTTATAGTATCTTTTCTATAGATGCAGTCATCGTCGGGGAATGCAATTATTTCGCCTGTGGCTATACTGGCTCCATGATTCCTTGCTTTTGAGGCCCCAGTGAATGGAACATTAGCGTGAACAATATTTAGGCTGCCTGCAGAATCTTTGATTAGGGCGTCCAAGAAGCTCGGTGGATTTTGGTCTACAATAATAATCTCTTTTGGTGGGACCGATTGATGCTTAATTGAGTCAATAAGTTCTGATAATTGCTTCGTTCTGCCATATGTGCAAACTACTAGTGATAAATCGGCGGTGCCTGTGGGCTTCTTTGGTGCCATTGTTTCGGACCATGAATGCTCCAAGCCTAATTCATTGGCCCCATGGTTATGGGGAGTACGTGGTTTGAAAGTGAATTTGTTGCCTAATTAGTATGATTGAATTTTTGATGTGAACTGTTATGTTGCATCTTTTTTGGATGTCTTTAAGGCGTTCTTGGGTGTCTTGTGGATTGTTGCAACCGTTCAGTGAATCTATTTATTAGCCTGCGTGTGTCTGGTCTGGAAATGTGAGCTTTCATATGGATTCCAAAGTCGCGACAAAATTTGTTTTGCAGTTGTCGATCATCACTGCGCACTATGCCTACAATAAGTCACTATGAGCTTCCTGGATGGCCTCAATGATGCCCAGCGCAGGGCTGTCGATCACTATCAAGGCCCCATGTTGGTTGTTGCCGGAGCCGGCAGCGGCAAGACGAGGGCTCTCACCCATCGCATCGCCCACCTAATTGGTGAGCACGGCGCAGATCCGGCGCAGATTTTGGCTGTTACTTTCACCAACAAAGCCGCTCGGGAGATGAAGGAGCGGCTCGAGTTGCTTCTGTCTCAGAGGCTTGCACAGGGGCAATTTGGCCAACCCTGGAGCACTTTGCCGCCGGTGGAGCAGCGTCAGTTGCGCTCGCGCATCTACCGCGAGGTGACCAAAGAGTTATGGATCGGCACCTTTCACGCGTTATTCGCGCGAATGCTGCGTTACGACATCGATAAGTTCAAGGACGCCGAAGGGCTCACCTGGACCAAGCAGTTTTCTATTTATGACGAAGCTGATGCCCAGAGCCTGGTCAAGGAAATCGTCACCCAGGAATTGCAGCTTGATCCGAAGCGCTTCGATCCCAAGAAGACCCGTTGGGCCATCAGTAACGCCAAAAACCAGGGCTGGCTGCCCGATCAGCTCGAGGCCAATGCCGATGGACAGCGGGGCAAGCTCACGGCTGATGTTTACCGGCGTTATCGAAAGGCGCTTGCTGCTAACAATGCCCTCGATTTTGACGATTTGCTGCTCCTCCCTGTACAGCTTTTGCAGCAAAACGAGCAGGTGCGCAGCTACTGGCACCGCCGCTTCCGTCATGTTTTGGTTGATGAGTATCAGGACACCAACCGCACCCAGTACGACCTGATCAAGCTGCTGGTCACCGATGGCAAGGACCCTCAGGATGTCGACGACTGGGCCGGGCGCTCGGTGTTTGTGGTGGGTGACGCCGACCAGAGCATCTACAGCTTCCGGGCTGCAGATTTCACGATCCTGATGGGTTTTCAGGACGATTTCGGTGATCAGGCTCCGGATGAGGCCACGCGCACGATGGTGAAGCTGGAGGAGAATTACCGCTCCACCGCCACGATCCTTGAAGCGGCCAACGCACTGATTTCCAACAACAGCGAACGGATCGACAAGGTGTTGCGACCCACACGTGGTGAGGGGGAATTGATCTCTCTCACCCGCTGCGATGACGAAATCGCTGAAGCGGAAGCCGTGGTGCACCGGTTGCGCACGATGGAAGCGGCCAATCCCGAGCTCAGTTGGGGTGACATGGCCGTGCTTTATCGCACCAATGCCCAGTCCCGTGCGATCGAGGAATCGCTGGTGCGTTGGGGAATTCCTTACATCGTGGTCGGGGGACTGCGCTTCTACGACCGGCGTGAGATCAAGGATCTTCTGGCATATCTCCGGCTGCTGATCAATCCGGCGGACACCGTCAGCCTGCTGCGGGTGATCAATGTGCCCAAGCGCGGCATCGGCAAGACCACGATCCAGCGGCTCACCGATGCGGCCAATCAACTGGGCATTCCGCTGTGGGATGTGGTGAGTGACCCTGAAGCGGTACGTTCCCTGGGCGGTCGTTCCGCCAAGGGGCTGCTGCAGTTCTGCGATCTGGTGAACGATCTCCAGTCGCGCAGCCGTGAGGTGGCTCCCTCAGAACTGATTCAGCAGGTGATGGAGAAAAGCGGTTATGTCAGCGAGCTGATCGCTGATGGCACCGATGAGGCCGAGGAACGGCGTCGCAACCTGCAGGAATTGGTGAACGCCGCTCTTCAGTACCAGGAGGAGAACGAGGAGGGAGATCTGGAGGGATTCCTGGCCAGTGCTGCACTCTCCAGTGATGCCGACAGCAAGGACACCGCTGCGGACCGTGTCACCTTGATGACACTGCACAGCAGCAAGGGATTGGAATTTCCTGTGGTCTGCCTGGTGGGTTTGGAGCAGGGACTCTTTCCCAGCTATCGCTCCCTCGACGATCCGGCATCACTGGAGGAAGAACGACGTCTTTGCTATGTGGGCATCACCCGGGCGAAGGAGCGTTTGTTCCTATCCCATGCCAGTGAGCGGCGTCTTTGGGGTGGCATGCGTGAGGCGGCGGTTCCGTCGGTGTTTCTTTCGGAGCTGCCGGAGGCCCTGGTGCAGGGGGACATTCCCCAGAGTGGTGGTGCAGCGCTTCGGCGCGAGCGGCGCCTGGAACGGCTCACCCGTGTGGATCGGGACAAACCGTCATCGGCCCCCGCGAATGCGGTGCGGCGACGTCAGGCAGGGCCAGCTCCCGGTCGGAGCTGGCAGGTGGGTGACCAGGTGTTGCATGCCAGCTTCGGTGTTGGCGAGATCACCCATACCTTCGGTAGTGGCGAAAAGGTGTCTATCGCGGTCAAGTTCGTAGGGATGGGCCCCAAGATCCTTGATCCGCGCCTCGCCCCAATCGAGCCTGTTGGTTGAGGCGATTGATCGCAAGCGGTCAATCCCATGCAGATGCGTGATGATTGAGCTGCCGACCGAAGCACCACGCATTGGATCTGCCGGGTGTGCCGCCATCGTTAGCGTCTGAGTTTCGTGGTGCTGCTCAAGACGCAGGAGTGACGCGGCTGGCCCTCGTGGGTGGCGTGGTCCGAGACCTGTTGCTGCATCAGCTGCATGGTGTTCCATGGGCCGGTGTTCCCGATCTGGATTGGGTTGTTGAGGGGGATGCTCTGGCCCTCACTGACGCGCTGTTGCAGCGCTGTGGTTCGCAACGGGTCACGGATGTGCAGCATTACGGGGCTTACGGGACAGTTGCACTGCGCTTCGATGGAATCCCCATTGATTTGGCATCAGCCCGGCGGGAGATCTACCCGGTTCCCGCTCAGAATCCCAAGGTGGAACCCGGCACGTTGCAGCAGGATCTTCTCCGGCGGGATTTCACGATCAATGCCATGGCCATTGATCTCATGGCGGAGCAGTTGGTTGATTCCCATTCGGGTCAACGCGGGTTGACCAACAAGCAATTGACACTGCTGCATGACCAGAGCATTCGGGATGACCCCACGCGCGTGATCAGGGCAGCGCGTTATGCCGCTCGACTGGGCTTCACGTTGGATGAACAAACGGAGGATCAAATCACCCAAACCATTCAGGCCTGGCCCTGGGCTTGGACCACCAGCGCTTCCGCAGAGGCGGCCCCACCGGCCCTCTCGACCCGTCTGAGGATGGAACTCGACCGCTTGTTTCAAAATGAGCCATGGGCACAGGCCATTGCTTGTCTGGAGCAATGGCGTGCTTTGCCGTTGGTTGATCCGAGTCTTCAGGATGATCCGCGGCTGATGCGTCGTCTGCACTGGGCTCAGCGCTTGGAGCTCCCCCTCTTGCCGGCTTTGCTGTCTGGTGCCAGGCATCCGCTGCGCGTTGCGCAGCGACTTCAGCTTCCTGGTCAGCAGCAGCAGTGGTTAAGCCAGATGTTGGATTTGAAGCAATGGCTTCTCGCGGATGGCCCAAGGGTGTCGTCGCTCCCGTCGGTCTGGTCAGAGGCCCTGGAGGAGCGTGGTGCGAAGGCTGAAAGCGTCGCTCTGCTGATCTGTCTGATGCCCGTTCAATGGAAGCCTCTTTTGCGCTGGTGGGGGCGCTGGCGGAAGATCAAATCGCCGAAAACCGCCCGTCAGCTTTTGGACTCCGGCTGGTGTCCTGGCCCTGCATTGGGACAGGAGTTGCACAGGCTCCGTTGTGAGGCTCTGGATAAGTCGTGATGAATAACAGGTAGCTATTTTCCCTCGCTTTGGTTTGCAGTGCCTTTGCATTTCGGACCCTTTTCTGATTGATACCACGTCCTTGTGGAGCGATGAGCTCTACAGCGTTGGTAAGAGTTTCCAGCCCAGTCTGGGAGCCCTTGTTGAGATGCTTCGTGAAGACACTCATCCACCTTTTTATTACTTTCTTCTGTGGGTTTAGGGACAGCTGATTGGTCAAACTCCGGTCACATTGAGGCTTTTCTCGTGGTGTGTCTATTGTCTGGGCGGAATTGTGATGGTGCGCCAGTCCCTCGCCACGGGTGGGCGCAACATGCAGGTCTTGACGGTGGCTGCTCTGCTTGCGCTTTGCAGTCCTTATCCGGTGTGTTTCGCCATTGAAGGCAAGAGTTATGCCTTACTGCTGCTCATGGTTGCGCTGGCGTGGTGGTGTCGGCGCTCGCAACGTCCCTTGCTGTACGCGCTGGTCTCTGCCTTGGCAGGAATCACCCATTTTTATGGTCTGTTCTTGGTGCTTGCTGCCGCCGTCTGGGATGGCCTGAAGGGCCGCACCCGGTTTGCTTTGGCGGCGCTGATGGCGGCATTGCCTGGCCTGGGCTGGATTGATTATGCCGCTGACTATTTGTTCCGCTCCAGAGCCGCCAGCTGGATTGGTGCCCCGGATTACGCCCTGTTGGAGGAGACCCTGGCCCGGGGGCTTGGGCTGTGGCCGCTGCCCAAGTTGGGATTGATTCTGCTGCTGTTGGTGGTGTTAAGGCGTTGGGGAGGGCTGCAACGGTTGTCTTGGCCTGAGCCTGGTGTTCTGGATCGAAGCGGCTTGACCCCGTCCCTGTTGATAGTGGTTGGAGTTGTGCTGGTGTCGTTCGTGAAGCCGATGGCCTTCAGCCGTTATTTCGTGGTGCTGGTGCCGGCTGTGCTTCCTGTTCTGGCGGTTCAGTTCGGTGCTCTGAACCTCAATCGCCTTGGCCGCGGCTGTGCCGTTGGGGCGCTGAGCGTGTTGTTGGCCAGTTGGTGGGGGCCGGGTTTTGCCGAACTGGATCCCGCTCTGGGGGGAGTGCGTGAACAGGATCAGTTCCGTCTGATCAGCCAGCGCACCGGTGGCCTCGTGGAGCGTTATGGCCCGCGGGCCCGTTTGCTCAATCTCAGCGATCGAATGGAAGTTGCCATGGGGCGGATCCCATCGGATCCCGTGCCCTGGGGTGATGCTGACGATCTGGAGAAACATCTGGCCGCGCCGCCGTTGCCTTCGGAGCTCTGGCTGGCCAGCAGTGGGCCTTTACAGGCCATGGAGCGCAAGCTCAAACGCCTGCAATCACAAGTTGTGCAGGCGGGTTACAACTGTGACCAACGTGCAAACGACCTCAGTCATGCGCGGCTGTTGCGTTGCCGATTTGAAGCCATGGGCCGTTCCGAGTGAGTTGAGCGGCGGCTTTGCTGGTGCAGGCCAGCAGCAAGGGGCCACAGGTCTGTGGGTCCACCAGCAGTTCGAGCAAGGCCGGGGACGCGTGGTCTCTTAGCTGAACCGGACCTTCGAGCCATCGCCAGGCAGCACGGTTCGAGGGGGCCAGCGTGCTGGAGATGCCGCGTTCGAACAGCTCAAGTGCACCGGGGTATGCCGGGATGGCAGAACCCTCCAGTTCGATGGTCAGTCCTGGACTGTTCTGGAGCATTTCGCCCAGATGCCCAAGCAGGCCGAAACCGGTGATGTCGGTGCAGGCGTGAATGCCCCCGCGGATCGGCTCGATCTGGTCAAGCAGCGTGTGCTGGCTGCAGGCCATGGTCTGCAGTGCAGTATCCAGATCAGCCGCCCTTGTGGCGCCACTCATGGCCCCTGCAAATAGCACCCCGGTGCCCAGGGGGCGACTGATCAGCAGGGCATCTCCTGGGCGCAGTCCTGTTTTCAGCCAGGGCAATTGGGGGCTGTTGCCGTTCACCGTGAGGGTGATCTGCACCCCGAGGCTGGTCGGCAGCGGTGAGGCGCTGCGGGATTCCATCGTGTGTCCACCGATCAGCTCGGCGCACTGTTCATCCAGAACCGAGCGGATGCCCGCCAGGGTCTGCACCAGCAGCTCCTGCTGTTCGTCGGCTGAAACCATCGGCAGCGTGACCGTTGCCATGACGCTGGAGACCGGGGCACCGCAGGCCCAGAGATCAGAGCAGGCGTGCAGGGCCGTCAGACGTCCGTTGAGCCAGGGGTCACTCACCAGGGCCGGAAAGCCATCCGTGCTCTGCAGGAGTCCTGGATGCCCAGCGAGATGGGCAGCGTCTTCGGGCTGTCCGCTAAGCCCCACCCGCTCCAGTGCTGCTGCCAGGGGTTGGGCCGGCAACTTGGCCGCGCAGCCCCGGCAGGCCATCGGTGCTGCATCGGCCATCGCTGCTGGCTGCAGAAATCCAGTCATGAAGGCCCGATCAATGCGTTGCTTCAGGTGCCAAAGCAGGCGGGATGGCCCCAGTCGCCAGCCGCCCCAACGTGCCCAGGCGGCATCTTGATGACTGCCGATGAGCTGCAGCGCCTTGCGCTGGGGATGCCAGGGCCGCAGGGGGTGCCCCTTGCAGGCCGCTTCCAGATTGATGGCCAAGGGGCGTCCGGCGCGCACCGCCCATACCCCAGACGCCGGCCGGGGTGATGCGCTAATCACGGCACAGTCGCCGCTGGCGAACAGGCATCGATGGCCTTCGACCCTGAGGTGGCGATCGGTGCGGACCCGGCCATCGGGAGTTAAGGGCAGACCAGTCGTCGCCAGCCAGGCGGGGCCCTGGCTTCCCGTGCAGAGCAGGCTGGGTCCGTTGTGGTGGCTGTCGTCGTCGGTGACGGCGATATTGGCCTTTCGCAGCACGTGTTGGACGGCTGGATCTAGCTGTCCCATGCGCTGTTGCAGCTGCAGCGCCCGCTGCGGCCAGCGGCGCCGCAGCGCCAGGACGACTTCCAGGCCGGCTGCTCCCGCTCCGATCACCCGCAGTGGCCTGGGATCGCTTGGGTCTTCGCTTTCGAGGAAGGCGAGTGCGGCTTCCAATGGCTTGATCGGAATCCCCCTGCTGTTCGGTCGACTCACCGCTCCCACATCCAGGCTCAGCCAGTTGAAGTGGAGCGCAGGACGGTCACGCAGGTGCAGACAGTTCTGTTCGGCGTCTAATCCGGTGATTTCCGCTTCAACAAAGGCGACCCCGGCCCTGTCACAGAGCTGACGCAGGTCGATGGCGAGCTCGTCGCGTTGGTAGATGCCGGCGATCAGGCCCGGCACCATGCCGGAATACAGGGCTGTGCTGGAGCGGTTGACCAGGGTGATGCTCTGCGCTGGGCGTCGCTCCGGCTGCATCGCCCAGCGTTTGAGCAGTAGTGAATGGCTGTGGCCGCCGCCGGCTAATAGCAGTGTCTCGCCGGTCGTCATGCGGATTGTCGGTAGCCCATGGGATTGGCCTGCTGCCAGGCCCAACCATCGCGGCAGATGTCGCCGAGCGTTCGCTTCGTTCGCCACTGGAGAATGTCAGCGGCGTGTGAGGGATCGGCGACGGTGACAGCGGCATCGCCAGGCCGTCGGTCGACGAGGGCATAGGGAATGTCTTGTCCGCTGGCGGCGGAGAAGGCGTTGACCACGTCAAGAACACTGACCCCATCGCCGCTGCCGAGGTTGCAGGTGAGGTGCTGTGGCCCCTGATTGAGCAGGGTGGTGAGGGCGGCTTTGTGGCCTTCTGCCAGATCCATTACGTGGATGTAATCGCGAACGCCCGTGCCGTCATGGGTTGGCCAGTCGCTGCCGAATACCCGGAGCTGATCACGGCGGCCGACAGCGACTTGGGTCACGAAAGGAAAGAGGTTGTTGGGGATTCCCATAGGGTCTTCTCCGATGCGACCGCTGGGATGGGCGCCCACGGGGTTGAAGTATCGGAGGGATGCGATGCGCCAAGTGTTTGGAGCGCTGCTGTTGAGATCCGTGAGCATCTGCTCAACAGCGGCTTTAGAAAAGCCGTAGGGGTTGTTGGGTTGGATGGGTGCCGATTCAGGGATCGGAACGGTTACGGGGTATCCGTAGACGGTGGCGCTGCTGCTGAAGACAAGGGTGCGGCAGGCATGGGCATCCATGGCCGCGAGCAGAGTTCGTGAGCCCGCGACATTTATATCCCAGTAGAGAAGCGGCTTTTTAATAGATTCGCTAACCGCTTTAAGCCCGGCGAAATGGATGACGGCATCAAAGGGACGACCGTTGGCGGCAGCCGCTGAAAAGAGCCCATCGAGGGTGATGGGATCGCGGATGTCCCCTCGCTGGATCTGCAGCCGTTGGCTGCCTAGAGCAACGTTGGCGACAGCGGCCACCCTGGTTAGGGCTTCTGGAGAGCTGTTGGCAAAGTTATCCAGGATCAGCAGGTCGTAACCGGCCTCGAGCAGAACGAGGCAGGTGTGGCTGCCGATGAAACCGGCGCCGCCTGTGACCAAAACGCGGCTGCCCATCTTTTGCAGCATTCACAACACTGTCTGATTTTGAAGCAACTGCCGCCAGCGGGCAGACTGAGTCGCTGTACTTGAATCCCGTAAGTGAGTCAGCTCCAGAGCCTCAGGGGCATGGTGGATCTGCTGCCGGAGGCGCTTCAGCGCTGGCAAGCGGTGGAGGCTGTGGCGCGGGAGCATTTCCAGCGTTCTGGGTTTGGTGAGATTCGGACGCCGCTTCTGGAGACGACGGACCTGTTCTGTCGTGGCATCGGTGCAGCCACCGATGTGGTGGGTAAGGAGATGTATAGCTTTCAGGATCGCGGCGATCGCTCCTGCACGCTGCGGCCGGAGGGCACGGCCTCGGTGGTGCGGGCTGCACTCCAACATGGACTGCTGAGCCAAGGTGCGCAGAAGCTTTGGTACGCCGGTCCGATGTTTCGCTACGAGCGACCTCAGGCTGGTCGGCAGCGACAGTTTCATCAGATCGGGGTGGAGTGGCTTGGCGCGGAAAGCGCCCGCAGCGACGTTGAGGTGATTGCTCTTGCCTGGGATTTGTTGGCTCGCCTCGGGGTGGGTGGCCTGGAGCTGGAACTCAACAGCCTCGGGTCATCAGAGGATCGCCAGGCCTACCGAGCGGCGCTGGTGCATTGGCTGGAGCAGCGGTCTGAGGCTCTCGATCCCGATTCCCAGGCCCGGCTCAGTACCAATCCTCTGCGCATCCTGGACTCGAAGAACAAAAACACGCAGGCTCTGCTGAAGGATGCGCCAACCCTGGCCGATGCCCTCAGCCCTGAGAGCCGTCAGCGCTTTGAAGCGGTGCAGCAGGGCTTGACTGCCCTGGAGATCCCTTTCCGATTGAACCCCCGACTGGTGCGGGGCCTGGACTATTACAGCCACACCGCCTTTGAGATCACCAGCGATCGGTTGGGCGCTCAGGCCACCGTCTGCGGTGGTGGTCGCTACGACGGCTTGATCGCGCAACTCGGCGGGGCAACGACGCCCGCCATCGGTTGGGCCTTGGGAATGGAAAGGCTGCTCCTGGTGCTTGAAGCCTCGGCTGAGGTTGACCCCGAAGGCAGGGCGGCTGGCCTAGTGGCTGCCTCGCTACCTGATGTCTTCATTGTCAATCGTGGCGTGCAGGCTTCGGCTGCCGCTCTGGCGCTGGCACGCGATTTGCGGGGCAACGGTCTGGTGGTGGTCCTTGATGACTCGGGTTCAGCCTTCGGGAAGCAGTTCAAACGTGCAGACCGCCATGGAGCTCGCTGGGCCCTGGTGCTTGGCGATGATGAGGCGGAGCGGGGTGAACTGCGTTTAAAGCCACTTCAGCAGTCTGGAGAGGAGCGTTGCATCCGGCTCGATGACCGGGAAGCACTTGTGGCGATTCTCAAGTCCCTGTAAGGGAACGGAACAAAGACATGCGTGGTACTTTTTCGGACGTTCGGGGATTGGGCGTTGATCAACCTGGTGACTGGAGGGGCTGGCTTTGTCGGCTCACATCTGGTTGATCGCCTGATGCAGGCCAGGCAGGAAGTGATTTGCCTTGACAACTATTTCACTGGCCGCAAAAGCAACATCAGCCAGTGGATCGGTCATCCCAGGTTTGAACTGATCCGGCACGACGTTACCGATCCGATCCGTTTGGAATGTGATCGCATTTGGCACCTGGCATGCCCGGCATCGCCCGTTCATTACCAGTTCAATCCGATCAAAACTGCCAAGACCAGCTTTCTCGGCACTTACAACATGTTGGGGCTGGCACGCCGTGTGGGTGCTCGGCTGCTCCTGGCCAGTACGAGCGAGGTGTATGGCGATCCGGAGGTGCATCCACAGCCGGAGAGCTACCGCGGTTGCGTGAACACTATCGGAATCCGCAGTTGTTATGACGAGGGCAAGCGCATCGCTGAAACACTGTGTTTTGACTACCAGCGGATGCACGACGTGGAAGTCCGGGTAATGCGGATTTTCAACACTTACGGCCCTCGGATGCTTCCTGATGATGGCCGTGTGGTCAGCAACTTCATTGTTCAGGCGCTCAAGGGAGAGCCGCTGACCTTGTACGGCGATGGTTCGCAGACCCGTTCCTTCTGCTTTGTGGATGACCTTGTGGAGGGAATGATTCGCTTGATGGATGGGTCTCACACCGGTCCGATGAACATCGGCAACCCCGGTGAATTCACAATTCGGCAGCTGGCCGAGCTTGTCCGTGCGCGCATCAATCCGGACCTTCCGCTGATCGAGAAACCTCTGCCCGCAGATGATCCGCTGCAGCGACAGCCTGTGATTGATCTAGCGCAGCGGGAACTCAGTTGGAGCCCGACCGTTTCATTGGAAAACGGTCTGATTCCCACGATCGAATGGTTCCGTAAGGTCCTCGACCAGCAGGCCACGCAAACTCAGGGAGTCCGGGCATGACCGTTCAACGCATCTGTTGCATGGGTGCCGGCTACGTTGGCGGTCCGACCATGGCGGTAATTGCCGACCGCTGTCCTGACGTTCAGGTCACGGTTGTTGATCTGAATGATCACCGCATTGCGGCTTGGAATGATGCAGACCTGAGCCGGTTGCCTGTTTACGAGCCCGGGTTGGATGCAGTGGTGGCTCGAGCGCGGGGCCGCAACCTCCACTTCTCGACCGATGTGGATGGTGCGATTGCTGCCGCCGACATGGTGTTCATTTCGGTGAACACGCCCACCAAGGTGAAGGGTCTTGGTGCCGGTCAGGCCAGTGATCTGCGTTGGGTCGAGGCCTGTGCCCGTCAGGTGGCCAAGGCCTCCAGTGGTCACACCATCGTGGTGGAAAAAAGCACGTTGCCGGTGCGCACGGCCGAAGCAATCCGCACCATTCTCGAGGCAGCTCAAGAGCCCGTTGAGAATGGTGAAGAGCCCCGAACCTTTGCGGTGCTCTCCAATCCGGAATTTCTGGCTGAAGGCACCGCGATTTCTGATCTGGAGAATCCAGACCGTGTGTTGATCGGTGGGGAGGACGATGCATCGATCGATGCCCTCGCCGGCATCTACGGGCAGTGGGTGGCGAAGGACAAGATTCTCCGCACCAATTTGTGGAGCAGTGAGCTCTCCAAGCTCACTGCCAATGCATTTCTGGCCCAGAGGATCAGCTCGATCAATTCAGTCGCCGCACTTTGTGAGTCCACGGGGGCTGATGTGCAGGAGGTGGCCCGGGCGATTGGAACCGACAGTCGTATTGGACCGAAATTTCTGCAGTCAGGCCCCGGTTTCGGTGGTAGTTGTTTTCAGAAAGACATCCTCAACCTGGTGTACCTCTGCCGTCACTTCGGCTTGCCCGAGGTGGCCGATTACTGGGAGAGCGTCGTTGCGCTTAACACCTGGCAGCAGCATCGGATCGCCAGGCTGATCGTGCAGCGGTTGTTTGGCACGGTGACCGGGAAGCGGTTGGCGATTCTCGGTTTTGCATTTAAAGCCGATACCAACGACACCCGTGAAGCTCCTGCGATTCGGATCGCTTCAGATCTTCTGGAAGAAGGCGCTCAGTTGGCCATTCATGATCCCAAGGTTGAGCCCTCTCAGATCTCTCGGGATCTTAAGTTGGACTCGATAGCACCGGATTCAGAAACAGGGCCAACGGCGCAGGCCTTGAGTGGTCAGGGCAGCTGGTGGAGTGCGGGGAGCGTTGAGGAGGCTGTGGCTGGTGCTGATGCGGTGTTGATTCTCACGGAGTGGGAGCACTACAAGGCTTTGAACTGGCGTGATCTGGCGCAGCGGATGCGATGCCCTGCTTGGGTGTTTGATGCACGTTCTGTGGTCAATCCGGAAGAGATTCGTGCGGCCGGCTTGACCCTCTGGCGTATCGGCAACGGAGCATCGTGACATGCACCATCCTGGTAACGGGTGCCGCCGGATTCATCGGTGCAGCCCTGTCGATCCGCCTGTTGCAGCGCGGAGATCGGGTTGTCGGCCTCGATAATCTCAACGATTACTACGACCCGTCTCTCAAGCAGGCGAGGTTGCGTCAGATCCAGGCGGTCGCCAGGGAGGGTGCTTGGCGCTTTGTGGAAATGGCCTTGGAGGACGGCGATGACCTGATGGCGTTGTTTGCTGCCGAGAAGCCGACAGTGGTGGTCAACTTGGCGGCTCAGGCCGGGGTCCGTTACTCCCTGGAGAATCCGGCGGCTTACATCCAGAGCAATCTTGTGGGCTTTGGCCATCTGCTGGAAGGTTGCCGCCACCACGGCACTGAAAACCTTGTCTATGCCTCGAGCAGTTCGGTGTACGGCGGAAACCGCAATCTGCCCTTCGATGAGCGCCAACCGGTGAATCACCCAGTGAGCCTCTATGCCGCCAGCAAGAAGGCCAACGAATTGATGGCCCACACCTATAGCCATCTCTATGGGCTGCCGGCCACGGGCCTGCGCTTTTTCACCGTGTATGGCCCCTGGGGCCGGCCCGACATGGCACCGATGTTGTTCGCCAAAGCGATCCTGGCGGGGAACCCGATACGGGTGTTCAACCACGGCCAGATGCAGCGCGACTTCACCTACATCGACGACATCGTGGAGGGGGTGCTGCGCTGTTGCGATAAACCAGCCACCGCAAACCCCGACTTCGACCCCCTGGCCCCTGATCCCGCCACGGCCGCGGCACCGCACCGGGTGTTCAACATCGGCAACAGCCAGCCCACGCCTTTGCTGCGCTTCATCGAGGTGATGGAGGAGGCCCTGGGTTGCGAAGCCATGAAGGATTTCCAGCCCATGCAGCCGGGCGATGTGGTGGCCACTGCAGCCAATACTGCAGCTCTGGAGGCGTGGGTGGGCTTCAAGCCTTCAACGCCGATCGAAACTGGCGTGCAGCGTTTCGCCGATTGGTATCGCTCCTTTTACGGCATCTGATCGCTTGCCGTCAGGCTGCAGTCGTCGCAGCGTTGTTGCATTAAAAAAGCCCGCTGGACAGAGACCAGTGGGCTTTTTTTATTTCGTAAGTGGTTTCCGATCAGGCGGAACCGACACCGGTGTAGGAGCCATAGAAGAACAGACCCACAACGAACAGAACGGCCATTCCACCTGCAGTGGCCACCAGCCAGAGGGGAAGGACGCCTTCGGTCCAGCGGCTTCTCCAGGGAACAGCCGGTGTGCCATCGGGATTGCGATCGGGAATTCGACCGTCGGGATAGGGAGATTTTTTTCCGCTCATCGAATAATCCTCAGTTGAAGAAGTAGCTGGACATGAGCACGCCGGTCACGAAGACAAACAGCAGACCGAGATACAGGCTGGTGCGGTTGAGCTCAACCGGCAGGTTGTTGGGATTGGGATTGCGTTCCATGGTTCGGATCAGCGGCGGATGAACTGCATCGCGGCAAGGGCGCCCAGGAAAAACACCGTCGGGATGCCGAGGGTGTGCAACGCCAGCCAACGCACCGTGAAGATCGGGTAATTGCGTGGCGTTGTGGCGACAGGAGGAGCTTGAGTCATGGCTTATTTCAGACGGATGTCGAGTTCTGATTTGCCCTCGTAGCGCTGGCTCACCACAGGAGCTTTGCTTTCCGAAGCCTGGAAATAGGCGTCGGGACGAGGTGTTCCGAAGGCGTCGTAGGCCAGGCCGGTGGACACGAACAGGAAGCCTGCCAAAAAGATGGAAGGCAGTGTCACGGCGTGGATCACCCAGTAACGGATGCTCGTGATGATTTCGAAGAACGGGCGTTCTCCTGTTGAGCCGGCGGCCATGGCGTTGGGCGTGTCAGGAAGATGATCTTAGGAGGTGGCTCAGGTGAGCTGAGGCTGAGGCGTTGCCGCAGTTACACAGCGTTGCCCACCCAACGCAGCAGGTTGCCCCGCTCACCCAGCACAAAGGCGTGCTCTCCGTCGAAGACCATGCGGGTGAAGTTGCTGGGTTGACGGTCCCCGACGGGGTCGTTCTCCCAGCTGTCACCGCCGTCCCGGCTCACCAGCAGGGTGCCGTTGCCACCGCCGGCCCAGATGGCGCCGTCGTCATCCCAGGCCAGATCCATGTAGCCGTAGCCGTTGGTGATCGGGATGATGGCTTTGCTCCAGCTGTCGAAGTTGCATGGCTCATCGTTAAGGCGGATTTGTGCGCCGCGGGCCACCATCCAGAGATTGCCGTCAGGTTGGAAGCCGATGCTTTGCAGCCGCTGGCTGCTAACGCGTTGGTGCACCTGCCAGACGGAATCACCCGGTTCCCATGTGGCGTAGAAGTTGCCGAGGCCACTCACGCTCACGTAGCTGCCGTCCTTGCTGCGACGCAGATCCCGCACCGCACCCGCCGCATCAGTCACCTTGGCTTCCCAGCTGCTGCCGTCGTTATGGGTCTCGTAAACCGCGCCCACGTTGGTGGCGAGCTCTGCGGAATGGCTGCCCAACGCTGTGATCAGGTAGGGCTCGCCGGGCAATTTGGTGTCGAGGAACAGGCGGGTCCAGTTCTGGCCGCCGTCGTCGCTGTGCATCAGTAGCCCGGGTTGACCGGCGATCCAGCCTTCATCGCCATTGAAGTCGATGCTGATCAGACGGAAGTTCTCTTCATCGGGCAGATCAAGGCTGCGCTCATTCCAATGGGCACCCCCGTCGTTGGTTTCCCGGATCATCCGGTTGCTGCCCACCAGGTAGCCGTGGCGGCTGTCGGTGAAGGCAACATCCAGCGGGTTGGCCTGGGTGTCGAGATCCATGGCCTGCCACGGACTCGTGCTGGCCGTGGGCACGTGAGTGGTGACGCAGCCGCTGAGGCTCACCCCCAGCACAAGCACCAGCAGAAGCTGGCTGACAGTGTTCAACAGGCGTTTCATGGGTGGGCTTCAGCGCAGGGAATAAAGGGACAGGAAAAAGGCGAAGCCGAGGGCAAGGCTGCCGAAAATCAGAACATTCTTCTGCCCGGGGGTCATCCGGTTCACCCCAAGGCCGAAATCGAGGTTCTCCTCGAAACCGCTGGCCTTGGCGCGCGGACCGATGTCGCGGAAGGCGGCCACCTTGCTGCGGCAGACCGGGCAGCGGAAGGCCATTGCGTCGAGATCCTCGAAGGCCGTGCCGGGTTCGATCCCAACCTTCTTGACCCCTTCGTCGGGGTCATAGACGTAGCCGCAGCTGCGACATTCGAAACGGTGGGTCCGTGGGTCGCTCTCCGGAGCGGTCTCAACCGCTGGTTCCACCGCTTCGGTGGTTTCGACCGGCTGGACGGACTGTTGTTCGTCGCTCACCGCTGTGTTGCTGGGCCGATCGACTCTATCGACGACAACTCCAGGCGGTGAATGCCAGACTGGCTCGGTCTACGGGGACCTCCATGTTTGCCCTGCCCGGCTACGACGCCTTTCTGGGGTTTCTGCTGATTGCTGCTGCAGTGCCTGCCTTGGCGCTGATCACCAACAAATTGGTGGCGCCGAAAAGCCGTGCCGGCGAGCGCCAGCTCACCTATGAATCCGGTATGGAGCCCATTGGCGGGGCCTGGATTCAATTCAATATCCGCTACTACATGTTTGCGCTGGTCTTCGTCATCTTCGATGTCGAGACCGTGTTCCTTTATCCCTGGGCTGTGGCGTTCAACCGTCTCGGCTTGCTGGCCTTCATTGAGGCCCTTATCTTCATCGCCATCTTGCTGGTGGCATTGGCCTACGCCTGGCGCAAAGGCGCCCTTGAGTGGAGCTAGTTATGTCTGAGAACACATCCCCCTCCATTGCTGCTGTTCGCGATCTGCGCGAAGCCAGCTGCGGTCCGATTGGTGCCCCAACGGTCACCAATGATCTCAGCGAGAACGTCATCCTCACCAGTCTGGATGACCTGCACAACTGGGCTCGGTTGAGCAGTCTCTGGCCTCTTCTCTATGGAACGGCCTGCTGCTTCATTGAATTTGCTGCTCTTCTTGGGTCCCGCTTCGATTTCGACCGTTTCGGTCTTGTTCCCCGCAGCTCGCCGCGTCAGGCCGACCTTCTGATTGTGGCGGGCACCGTGACCATGAAGATGGCACCCGCCCTTGTGCGGCTTTATGAGCAGATGCCCGAGCCGAAATACGTGATCGCCATGGGTGCATGCACCATCACAGGCGGCATGTTCAGCGCTGATTCCACGACTGCAGTGCGCGGCGTCGACAAATTGATCCCGGTGGATCTCTACCTGCCGGGCTGTCCGCCCCGCCCCGAAGCGATCTTTGATGCCGTGATCAAACTGCGCAAGAAAGTCGGCGATGAGTCGCTGGCGGAGCGGCGCAAGCACCAGCAGACCCATCGCTACATGACGGTCTCCCATCAGATGAAGCGCGTTGAACCTGTCGTGACAGGTTCTTACCTTCGGGCTGAATCTCAGAAAGCTGCCCTGGCTGCAGCGCCGGCCGGTCAGACTTTGGCCACCGATGCCGCCGTGCTCACCCCTGCTGCTGAACCTGTCGAGTCATGAGCGAAACCCCTTCCAAGAAGACAGCCGCCTCGGATGACGCGGGTGCGGTTGTTGCTCCCGAGCCTGGTCCGGTGAGCCAATGGCTGAACAAGCAGGGCTTTGACCACAACAGCCTCGAGCCTGATCATCTCGGTGTTGAACAGATCGGCGTTGACGCTGCGGTTCTCCCGATGATCTCTGCGGCGCTCAAGAGCAACGGTTTCGACTATCTCCAGTGCCAAGGGGGCTACGACGAAGGCCCCGGTGAGCAGCTGGTCTGCTTCTATCACTTCCTGGCGATGGCGGAACAGGTGGAAGCCATGGCGGCCGATCCCTCAGCCAAGCTGCGGGAAGTGAGGATCAAGGTCTTCCTCGATCGTGAAGGCACCCCCTCGCTGCCGTCGATCTATGGACTGTTCCGTGGCGCCGATTGGCAGGAGCGCGAAACCTTCGACATGTACGGCATCCAATTTGAGGGGCACCCGCATCCCAAACGCTTGTTGATGCCAGAGGACTGGAAAGGATGGCCGTTGCGTAAGGACTACGTCCAGCCTGATTTCTATGAAATGCAGGACGCCTATTGATCGCGTTCTCGTCGATGGGTTCGGTAAAAGCGCATCACCGCAAGGGCAAGGCTGCGCGAGTCGTGGCGCAGCGTTTTTGTTGGCCTCACCCCCTGCAGTGGTGCTTGAGTGACGTCGTAGCCATCTGAGCGGAGTCCTTCCGCATCGCAACGCACCGGATCAGCGCCGCGGCTTTGGTAGTACCGCACCAGGTCTGAATCGGGCAGGTCGTCCTGGGCCAGGACGGCATTGAACAGTCTGGGCTCAATGCCGAGGGTAGCGAGCTGTGCCTCGATGGCCCGGATGTGACCGCGCACATCCAGGCCATCGGTCTCCCCGGGTTGCGTCATCAGGTTGCAGATGTAGAGCCTAGGGGCCTTGCTGCGTTTGATGGCGCCCACCAATTCCGGCACTAGCAGATTGGGGAGCAGGGATGTGTAAAGGCTGCCCGGTCCGAGCACGATCAGGTCGGCATTGGCGATCGCTTCGAGTGCCCGTGGCAGGGCCGGCGGTCGTTCAGGACTGCAGCCCAGGCGAACAATGGGGCTGGGGGCGTGGCCGATGTTGCTTTCGCCTTCGATCCGTTGGCCGTTTTCAAGTTCGGCCCAGAGCCGTACATCCACGTTGGTGGCGGGCACCACCTGACCTTGTACGGCCAGCACACGACTTGATGCGGTGATGGCTGTTTCCAGATTGCCCGTGATCGCTGAGAGGGCAGAGAGAAATAGATTGCCGAAGCTGTGCCCCTCCAAACCGCTCCCGGCGGCAAAGCGGTATTGGAACAGGCGTGTGAGCAGTGGCTCTTCGGTGGACAGGGCGGCTAAGCAGTTGCGGATGTCGCCCGGGGGAAGCACCCCCAGTTCCCGGCGGAGCACCCCGCTGCTGCCGCCGTCGTCAGCGACGGTGACGATGGCGGTGATGTGGCTGCTGTAACGCTTCAGGCCGCTCAGCAAGGTTGATAGGCCTGTCCCTCCGCCGATGGCCACGATGTTGGGACCCCTGTTCAAGCGGCTTTTGGCCCGCAGGGCATCCACCAGCACGGTGTCTTTGTCGGGAGCGAGAGCCTGTTGAATTGAGCCGAAGCTGCGGCTTTGCCCCCAGAGCAAAAGACCGCTGCCGATGAGCACCACCAGCGGGCCAGTGATCTCCCGGGGTAACACGGTGGTGAGGCTGCTCAGCAGCCAGCTCAGTGTTTCCAGAATCCAGTAGATCGGCTTCAGGTCGGCCCAGACGGCGGCCCCCAGCAGCGCCATCAATAGACCCAGGCCGGAGGTGAGCAGCCAGCGTTTGACGACCAGGCCAGGTTGCAACCAGCGCACGGCCCGTTGGGATCGGGTCATCAGATCCCGTCGCCGCTGATCGCGCATCATCCGGGCTTGGCGTCTGCTTGTTGGGGGCTTCAGCGCCAAGGAACGGCTTGATTCGCAGGTTCACCGAACTGTACGGAGCTTGTGGAAAGGCGGCAGGATGTCTCTGTATTTCGGCCCAGACCGTGCCGCAGCTTCAAACCGTCGTGGAGATGCGGGACCTCACGAAGCAGTGGGGTCCTCGGCCTGTTCTGGATCGGGTCAACCTGACCCTGCATGCAGGGGAGCGCTTGGCCGTGGTGGGCCCATCGGGGGCTGGCAAGTCAACGGTGTTGCGCCTGCTTGCCGGTTTGCAGTTGCCCACCAGTGGTGAGCTGCGCTTGTTCAACAAAGCCCAGACCTACCTGCGACTGGACCAGACCGATCCACCGGACGTGCGGCTGGTGTTTCAAAACCCCGCTCTGTTGGCATCGCTCACAGTTGAGGAGAACGTTGGCTTTCTGCTGCGGGAACGGGCACAGCTGTCGCGGCAAGAGATTCGCGATCGTGTGCATGCCTGCCTGGAGGCGGTGGGGCTCTATGACGTGGCTCACCTCTATGCCGGTGAGTTGAGTGGAGGGATGCAGAAGCGGGTGAGCTTTGCCCGTGCCCTGATTGATGATCCTCAGAGGGGGGATCAATCGATGCCCTTGCTGTTGTACGACGAGCCCACCGCTGGGCTTGACCCCGTGGCGTGCACGCGGATCGAGGACTTGATTGTCAAAACCACCACCGTGGCTCATGGATGTTCAGTGGTGGTGAGCCACGTGCGCAGCACGATCGAACGATCTGCGGAACGGGTGTTGATGCTTTACGACGGACAGTTCCGGTGGGAAGGGTCGGTGGAGGAGTTTCGCACCACAGAAAATCCCTATGTCGTCCAGTTCAGGACGGGTAGCCTGCGCGGACCAATGCAACCGGCGGAGCACTGATCACCATGCGACGCAGCGTTCGTGATGCCATCGTCGGATTCACAGTGGTCGGTGGCATTGTCGGATTTGCTTCAACCACCCTGTGGTTGCGAGGCGTTCGTTTGGGGGCCAGCTACTGGACGGTGACCGCTCGTTTCAATGATGCGGCAGGACTGGCGGAGCGTTCACCTGTCACCTATCGGGGAATAACGGTGGGTTCCGTGCGCTCGATTGCGGTCACACCTGAGGCGGTGGTGGCTGAGCTTGAGATCAACAAGGGAGACCTGCGCTTGTCTCTGCCTGTGACCGCCACGGTGGGGGCTGGTTCTCTGCTGGGTGGGGATGCGCAGGTGGCACTGCTCAGCAGCGGAACCCCGCTTCCGCAGGATGCACCCCTCCCTCAAGCGCCTGGCTGTCAGCCAACGCGACAACTCTGCAGCGGTGGAACCGTTGTGGGGCAAGAGGTCCCCAGCCTTTCCACCGTGACTGCAACCATGCAGGAGCTGCTGGCCCAGGTGCAGGAAGAAAGGGTGATCCCCAATATGGCTGCCTCCCTTGAGCTGATTAATGCCACCACGAAGAAATTCGAGGCTCTGACGCTGCAACTGCAGGACGATCTTGCAAAGGCCGCTCCTGTGATTCGCAATCTGGAGACGGCGACGGCTCACATGAACAACATCGTGGCCTCCCTCGACAATCCCCAGACGCTGAGTGGGCTCCAGCAAACGGTCGCCAATGCCGCGGAGCTCTCCGCCAAGATCAATGCTGTGGGCAGTGATGTGGCTCGGCTCACAGGTGATCCTGAGTTCATGAAGGGCGTACGTAATCTCACCATCGGCTTGGGTGAATTGTTCGGCGAAATTTATCCGGCACATACCGCTCGATAGGCTCGAGATCGGGTCGGTGTTGGCACGATTTCGAGCCGATCGTGCCGCCTATATGTTGCTGATGGCGTCCATTGCAACCGCTGCGATCGCTTGATCGCTGGCCTTGGGCAGCTGTACGTATTTGCCGCCTGCGGCTTCGGCGAGGTCCTTGCCCATGCCGCTGCCGATGAACTTGCGCTCGGTGTCGATCACCAGCAGCTTGATCCCGAGCATCCGGTAGCGGGCGGCGACGTCCAGCACCTCTTGCTTGAGGTCGGGTTTCTCTTCGCCTTCCAGTTCGGGTTGACCGAGAGAGGTGCTCAGGGGCACGTTGCCGCGTCCGTCAGTGATGGCCACCACCACAACCTGGCCGAGATCCCCCGTGGCCAGCGCATTGGCACCAACGCGGGCCGCTTGCGTGAGGCCATGGGCCAGGGGTGAACCGCCGCCGCAGGGCATCGATTCCAGGCGGCGGCGCGCCGCCGTGATCGAGCGGGTGGGAGGGAGCAGCACTTCGGCTTGATCACCTCGGAAGGGGATCAGAGCCACTTCATCGCGGTTTTCGTAGGCCTCGGTGAGCAGGCGGATCACGGCGCCCTTGGCGCTCTGCATCCGGTTCAGGGCCATCGAGCCGCTGGCATCCACAAGGAACACCACCAGGGCACCGGCTTTGCGCTGCAGCAGCTTGGCCCGCAGATCGCCCTCTTCCACGATCACGGAGCGGCCCGGTTCCCGTTCGCGGCGAATCTTCTGATAAGGCGCCGCTGCTCTCAGGGTGGCGTCGACGGCGATGCGGCGAACCGGTCCGCGGGGAAGCATCGGTTTCACGTAGCGACCACGGCTGTCGCTCAGCACAACTGAACGGCTGCCGCTGTTGCCGCTTTTCGCCTTCGCGGCATTGAACAGCAGCAGATCAGGGTCCACCTCGATCGCTTCGGGATCGAGCATGAACTCCTCGGGCACCGCTGGTGGGGCCTGATCTTCCTCACCGTCGCCCTCATCGTCGTCGGAGTTGTCGTCGTCATTGTTGTCTTCCGGAGGGTCGTTCTCCTCTTCGCTGGATCCCTCCGGCGGCGGCGGATTCTCCTGCTCCTGGTCGCCCTGGTCCTGGGGCGGCGGTGGCGGTTCCTGATCCTCCGGTGGCGGTGGTTCCATCTGTTGGTCCGGTGGTGGCATCTGCGATGCCCGCGGCGCGATCACCAAGGCGACGGCCACCTGGATGTCGTCGGCTTCCACCTGGTCCCGGCCGCTGAGGGCGGCATGGGCCTTGGCCACCCGCACGGCGTAGAGCTCGGAGCGGTGCCCTTCGACGCCTCCTCGGATGGCCTCAGTCACCAGGTACTCGATCTGTTCGCCGCTGATCTGAACATCCGGCAACCATTGGCGGGCCAGCAGCAGCTGGGTGGCCAGGGCGTCGGTTTCTTCGCTCCACTTTTCGGCAAAGCTGCGGCTGCACTGCCCATGGCTGATCACTGCGTTGGTGATCTCCACCCGCTGCTCGGTGCTAACGAGCTGGTTGGCGGAGAGCGCGATGGCGAAACGATCCAGCAGGTGATCGCGGACGTTGCCCTCCTCAGGGTTGTACGTGGCGATTAGCAGCGGCCGGCAGGGGTGGCTGAGGCTGAGACCTTCCCGTTCGACTCGGTTTTCGCCGCTGCCCACCGCCGCCAGCATCAGGTTGACTATGCCGTCGTCAAGAAGATTGAGCTCATCGACGTAGAGCACGCCGCGATGGGCATCCGCCAGCAGTCCCGGCTGAAAAACTGCACTGCCACTGGAGAGTGAAGCGGCCACGTCCACAGCTCCCACCAAACGGTCTTCGGTGATGCCAAGGGGGATCTGCACGAAGGGGGCGGGAATGACCGTGGACGGTGCTTCGCCTGTGAATCGCTCACGGGTGGTGTCGTCCCATTCCTCTGGGTTCTGGGGATCGAGGTTGCGGCCGACACCCCCTTCGGCATCGAGGATGTCGATCGGGGGCAGCAGGGCATGCAGCCCCCGAGCCAAAACTGATTTGCCGGTGCCGCGTCCCCCCGCGATCACCACACCGCCCAACCCAGGATCCACAGCCGCCAGCAGGAGGGCCAGCTTCAACGTGCCATGGCCCGTGATCGCTGCCAGCGGAAAGGCGCGGGTGGCCTGGTCGTCCTTCACCGCTACTCCGGTTGCCACCATGGACGCGTTTAGCCCGTTCGTGCGCGCCAGTCTCGCTGATGCCCTCCATCGATGACGCTTCTGTTGCGGTGGCGCTGGGGGCGAACCGGCCCAGTGCGGCGGGATCGCCGCGCGAGACGTTGGTGGCGGTGCGGCCTTTGCTGGAGGATCTGCTCAGGGTCTGGTCCGATCAGGAGCTGGTTTGCCGCTGGTCATCCCTGCACGACACCGCCCCCGTAGGTGGCCCCCCGGACCAGCCCCGCTACTGCAATGCCGTGATGCTGGTGGAGGGGCTGCGAGCCTCGCCAAGCGAGGCCTCCGCACTGCAATTGCTGGATGAGCTCCAGCGGTTGGAACAGCAGTTCGGCCGCGACCGATCGCGGGAACAGCTCTGGGGGCCGCGCAGCCTCGATCTGGATCTGCTGTTTTGGGGTGAGCTGCGGATGGAGCACCCGCGCCTACAGCTCCCGCATCCACGCCTGCATCTCAGGCGTTTCGTGCTGGCGCCGTTGCTGGAAGCGATGCAGGGCTCGGCTGCACCGTGATCACCTGATCGGCCTGGGCCAGGAGCTCCGGGTCATGACTGCTGATCAGCATCAGCCGTTGCTCGGCACGTTCGCGAATCACCGAACGAACCTGCTCAGCGGCCTTGGCATCGAGGAAAGCGGTGGGCTCATCGAGCACCTCCATCGGCTTGTCGCGCAGCCAGGCGCGAAGCAGGCCGAGCCGGTGAATCTCGCCGCCTGAAAACGGATCCTGCGCCAGGGCCAGCGCTGCATCCAGACCGTCGGGTCGCTCCAGCAGGTGGGCCAGGCCCAGCCGCTGCAGCCAGGCTGCGATGTCTTGCTGTGGGCATTCAGCCCCTAGAAGCAGGTTCTCGCGCAGGCTGGCCTCAAACAGCACGGCGTTCTGGGGCGCGTAGGCGATCAGCTGGTGCATCTGCCGAGCGCCGGCCAGCCCGCTCAGCGACCAGGCCCCCCCCATCGCAGCTCAGCTGCCAATGGCTGTCTTCTTCGCGGAGCAACCCGCAGATCCGATCGAGCAGGGTGGTCTTGCCGCTGCCGGAGGGTCCGGTGATCGCGACCAGTCCGTTGGCGCGCAGGCAGAGGGAATCCAGGCTTTGTGTTTCGTCATCACGACGGCTCCACTGCAACTGATGCCAGCGTTGACGGCTGAGCCTCGACAGCGTGTCGTCAGTGATGGTGAGGTCGCTGGCTTCGCCTTGGCGGGGGATCAGTTGACCGCGCCGTTGCCGCAGTGCTTCATAGCCCGGCAGGTTCCCCAGGCAGAGCCGGCGAGCTTGCACCACCGTGCTCAGGGATGCGCTGGCCCGGTAGGCCAGCACCAGGGTGGTCGTGAGGACTTCGGCTGTCAGGGTTTCGCCCTGGAGCAGCATCCAGAGACCGGCGACGGCCACCACCAGGGTGTCGCGCCAGGCGTTGAAGCTGGCCCGGCGGCGCACCCGTTCCCGCAGCAGCCAGCGTCCTTCGGCGGTTTCCCTGGCGAAGCGCTGCAGCAGCCAGGCCTCCGCCGTTGCTGCGCGCAGGGCCTTGAGGCCATGCAGCCCATCGCCGACGGTGCGTTGCAAGGCGGCATTGAGGCGGCTCTGGATCCGCCCCAGTCCCCAACTGCCGGAGCGCTGCAGCAACGCCGCTGCAGTGGTGGCCAACAGTGCCAGCAACAGCGGCCAGGCGGTGGCCTGGCCCACCAGCAGCACGCTGGCGAGATAGATCGTCATCGCCAGAAGCGACTGCCCCATGCGCACCGCCTGATCCAGGCTCAGTGCCGTGCGGTTGATGTCGGCCATCAGCAGGGCGAGCAGCTCACCGCGTCCCAGCCGGTCGAGTTGGGCTGATGAAGCCTCGAACACTTCATGCAGCAGCTGTTGCCGAAGTCGATCGGTGAAGCCGGAGCGCAGCCGTTCCCGGTTGATGTCGACCTGGGCCTGGATCAGACCCCGCAGCAGGATGAGGCCGACCAGCAGCCCGAGGCTGGCGGCAATGGGAAGGCCGCCGATCAGTGGTGCGGCGTCCGTGCTGGAGCCTGATCCCAGCAGCAGCGTTACCGCCAGGCCGAGGCCGGCGATATCGAGCAAGCTGTTGAGGGTGCTCAGGCCACTCAGCAGAGCCAGATGGCGCCATCCCGCCTCGAGGGCCAGGGCCTTGAGCAGCTGGACCTGGCGCCGACGGGGCAGTGGTTGCGGGCCTGTTTCGGTCAAGGCAGACGACACGGGGGCTGGGTTTACCCGCCATGCTGGGCCCTAGCAATGCCCTTGAGCCATGGCGCCCCTGCCGTCGCCGGAACCGTTCGAGCTGCTGGACACCGTTGAAGTGGTGGATGCTCGCAAGCTCCGTTTCGAGCGCAACAGGATCAAGTTGCCGATGGGTGTCGAGGCCACCTTTGGGATGATTCGTCACCCAGGCGCCTCTCTGGCGGTGCCGATCACCAACGATGGCCAGGTGGTGTTGCTGCGTCAGTACCGCTTTGCGGTTCAGGCCCGCTTGCTCGAATTCCCTGCCGGCACGCTTGAAGATGGCGAAGATCCACTGGAATCGATGCAGCGGGAGCTGGGGGAGGAAGCCGGCTACAGCGCTGCGCAGTGGGATGTGCTGGGGCCGATGCTTCCCTGCCCTGGTTATTCCGATGAAGTGATCCATTGCTTCCTGGCCCGGGAGCTCACGCCCTTGGAGAACCCGCCAGCCGGCGATGACGACGAAGATCTGGAGGTGGTGCTGATGAGCCCAGCTCAGCTGGATGCAGCATTGGCCTCGGGCGACGAATGGCTCGATGGCAAAAGCGTGACCGCCTGGTTCCGTGCCAAGCAGCTTCTCGGCCTCTGATGACCAGCTCCCGCGTTCTGTTTTGGCATCGCCGCGACCTGCGCCTGGCGGACAACCTTGGTTTGGTGGCTGCTACAGACATCAGTCCGGCGGTGACGGGGGTGTACGTGCTCGACCCGCAGCTGATCAACCCGCCGGATCATCTGCCGCCGATGGCGCCGGCCCGGCTGTGGTTTCTGATCGAGAGCCTGGTGGAACTGCAACGGCGCTGGCGGGAGGCCGGAAGCCGGTTGCTGATTGTCAAAGGAGACCCGGTGGCGTTACTGCCGCAGTTAGCCCAGCAGATCGGTGCTGATGCTGTGGTCTGGAACCGCGACGTCGAGCCCTATGCCCGTGAGCGGGACCGCCAGGTGGCCAAAAAACTGCAGGCCGATGGCCGCAAGGTGTTGGTGGATTGGGATCAGCTGCTGATCGCTCCGGAGCTGCTCAAGACCGGTGGTGGTGACCCATATCGCGTGTATGGCCCGTTCCTGCGCAACTGGCGCGGCCAGGTGCTGGCCAAGCAACCCAGCACCGTTGCTGCCCCCACCGGGCTGGTGGATCTTGATCCCGCTCAAGTGCCGGCCGGAGATCCGCTCGCGGATCTGAGGGAGAGCCATGGTTTCAAGGGCGCCGAGATCTGCCCTTGTCGTCCTGGAGAAGCGGCGGCCCTGGAGCAACTCACCAGCTTCTGTGATGGGCCGCTGCTCGGCTATGAGCCTGATCGCAATTTTCCAGGAACACCAGGCACTTCTTATCTCAGTGCGGCCCTGAGCGTCGGCACGATCAGCCCTCGCCAGGCCTGGTGTGCCGCCCAGGACTCCAGAGAGCAAGCCCGCAGCGAGGAACACTTGCAGGCCATTGCAGTATGGGAGCAGGAGCTGGGCTGGCGCGAGTTTTACCAGCAGGCTCTGTTTCATTTCCCGGAACTGGCCGATGGCCCCTACCGCGAGCAGTGGCGCCGCTTCCCCTGGGAGAACAACGAGGACTGGTTCGACTTCTGGAAGGAGGGGCAGACCGGCATGCCGATCATCGATGCCGCCATGCGTCAGCTCAACCAGACCGGTTGGATGCACAACCGCTGCCGCATGATCGTGGCCTCCTATCTGGTCAAAGACCTGATCTGCGACTGGCGCTGGGGCGAGCGCGCCTTCATGGAACTCGAGGTGGACGGTGACCTGGCCGCCAACAACGGTGGTTGGCAGTGGAGCGCCAGCAGTGGCATGGACCCCAAGCCCTTGCGCATCTTCAACCCCGCCACCCAGGCCTCCAAATTCGATTCAGCTGGCGACTACATCCGCCAGTGGGTGCCTGAGCTCCGCCATGTGAACACAAAGGATCTGCTCAGCGGTGAGATCGGAGCTCTCGAGAGACGCGATTACCCCGAGCCTCTCGTGAATCACAAAACCCAGCAGGCCAGGTTCAAGGCGCTTTACGCCACCATCCGGTCCTGATCACGGTCGTCGCCGCGGCGGAATTGAGCTGGTGTGTTGGATCCCAGCAACTGGCGCACGGTGTCGATCACTGCCTGTTGCTGGTCGACCGTTAGCTCCGGGAAGATCGGCAGGCTCAGCACCTGGCTGCAGAGCTGTTCTGTAATAGGCAGTGATCCCTGCTTCAAGCCCAGGTGGGCGTAGGCCGGCTGCCGGTGGATTGGAATGGGGTAGTAGATGATCGTGCTTACCCCACGCTCCTGCAGGGTCTGCTTGACCCAGTCGCGACAGCAGCTCTCGGGGATGCCGTGGCGTGCACTGGTGCTGGAGGGATTGCAGCTGGCGTTGCAGAGCGGCTGGCCGGTGGGGCAACTGCCGATGCGCACCACGAACTGGTTCCAGCTGTGACCGTCGTCGGCTGTCGGCAGGGTGAGCCCGTGGAGATCGCCAAGGGCATCCCGGTAACGCTCGGCAATGCTGGTGCGTTTGCTGATCCACTCCTCGACCTTCGGCAGCTTCACGTTCAGCACCGCTGCTTGGATCGCATCCAGCCGGCTGTTGTAGCCAAGGCTGGTGTGCAAGTACCGCTCGGGCATGCCGTGCACGGCCAGCTCACGCATGGCCTGGGCCAGTTGGGCATCGCTGGTGGTGACAGCACCGCCATCGCCCGCCGCGCCGAGGTTCTTGGTGGGGAAGAAGCTGAAGCAGCCCGCATTGCCGAAGCTGCCCACCGCCTGGCCCTGCCAGCGGGCTCCCGACGCCTGGGCGCAGTCTTCGATCACCTTGAGCTGATGGCGTTCGGCAATGGCCATCAGCCGGGTCATGTTCACCGCACGCCCGAACAGGTGAACCGGCATCAGGGCCCTGGTGGCGGGGGTGATGGCGGCTTCGATCTGATCGAAATCGATCAGGTAGGTGCTGGGGTCGACATCCACGAACACCGGCGTGGCGCCGACGGCGCTGATGGCCTCAGCTGTGGCGAAAAAACTGAACGAGCAAGTGATTACCTCGTCGCCGGCGCCAATGCCCAGGCCGCGCAGGGCGAGGATCAGAGCGTCGGTGCCGCTGTTGCAGCCCACGGCGTGCTCGCAGCCAACGCTGGCGGCAAAGGCCTCCTCGAAGCGTTTGATTTGCGGTCCACCGATGTACTGACCGCTGCGCAATACCTCGAGCACCGCCTCTTCGAGGTCCACGCCAAGATCGTCGATCTGCTGGCTGAGGCTGAAGGGAGGTACTTGCATAAAGCAAAGCTTAAGTGGCTCAGTCGAACCACTCCGGCTCCTGTCCGGGGTTCCACTTCACATTGCAGCCCACAGAGGCGGTCTGGTCTGGGTTGACGGGGGATCCCGTCAGCACGGCCTGGAGGGCGGCCCGCAGATCCCGGCCGTCGAGGGGCTGATCGTTGCCAGGTCGGCTGCCGTCCAACTGGCCGCGATAGCGCAGGGTCTGCAGGCCTTCGCCATCGGTTGAAAACAGATAGAACTCCGGCGTGCAGGCGGCTCGGAGAGCTCGGGCCAGGCTTTGCTGTTGATCCAGCAGGTAGGGAAAGCTCCAGCCGTGCTGTTGAGCCTGAGCCGCCAATTGTTCCGGCCCGTCCTGGGGGTGGGTGATCAGGCTGTTGCTGCTGACGCCGATCAGCTGCACCCCATCGCTGAAATCGTTGTCCAGCCTGGTGAGCTCTGGCTCCACGTGTTTCACAAACGGACAATGGGCACAAAGCACCATCAGCAGCACCGGACGGTCGTCCAGCGATTGGCTGTTTAGTCGGCCGCCCTTGACCTGGGGCAGATCAAAACCAGGTAGGCCTGTGCCGAGCGCCAGCATCGTGGATGGTGTCAGGGCCATAACGCGCAGGCAGATGCGGCGAATCTGCTTCAGGATGACCACCTCCGGTGGTGATGGATGCCGCGCCTGCGACTGCTTTGGGGAGTTGCACTGCTGCTGGTGGCCTGCGGTGCGCCCAAGGAACCGCCCAGCTGGCGGTTGTTCCCGCTGCAGCGCTACACCCCCCATGACGGGGTGGCTGTGGTCAACCAACCCGATGGCTACGGCCTCCACATCTATTTGGAGACAGACACCAGCTTCCCGGGGGTGTGTCGTCCCCGATGGCTGCCGGATCCAGCTCGCTTGTTCAACGGCAATGGATCCACACCGTTCAGTTCCGGGCTGGCGACCCGTGAGGAGTTTTTTGATGCCGTGGCCCGGCGCGATGTGCGTGGCCTGTTGAAGAGCGAGCTGAAAGCTCTGTGCCAGGCGCGCGCTCCGGAAGACCGCTGGCAGTGGATCGAGCCGCCCCGGAACGACAATCAGGTGGTTCCCGTGCAGCTGCCCTCACTCGAGGAAGAAGACCTGCTCACCAATCCCGTGGAGGAATTGAAGCGGGCCCGGCAGCTGCTCAGGGATCAACGGGCTGGTGAGTAGCCCTCCCACACCACCCCTTCGGCGTCGCGCCAGTAGCGGCTGAACCGCCCCAGCCGGGGTGGCCGCGGCAGTTCCACGAACGGTTCGGGATCCAGCAGTTCCAGCGGCAGTTCTGCATCGATGGCCTCACCGATGCGCTCCAGGCGTGGATCCACCGCACTGCTGCTCACCACACCATCGGCATGATGGCGGCGGGCAAAGGCCAGTACCTCATCGGCTACATCCCCTTTGCGCAGGGTTAGAGGAAGGTCGAGGGCGTTTTCGTAGAGGAAGCCGAGCCGTTTGCGGCTGATTCGTGCCTCTTGGATCCAGCGGGTGTCGAACACGAACACCGCTGGTGCCTCGGGCCAGGCCTGCAGCGCTGGGTTGTTGGCACCAAGGGCCTCCTCATGAATCCAGAGGATTGGGCGTTGAAATGTCATTGAGGAATCTCCTGCTTATCGCTTGGGACGGGCCAGGGCGGCATTGGCGCCTCCGCTGCTCCGGCGTTGGCTGTTGCGCTGTTGGTTGCGGTTGTTGCCGGTCTCCCGTATGGCCGGCATCGGGGAGAACAGCTGGTTCTCCAGTTGGTCGTAGCTGCCTTCGAATGGGCAGCTGTTTGCACTGGGGCAGCTGTCGCAGTAGTGCCCGTCGCTATAGCGCTCCAGGTTGCCGCGGTTGAAGAAGTAGGGCTTGTGGCTGAAGGTGCTGGCCACCCACTGCCAGCTCAGATGGTTGCTGGCCGGATCGCCATCCAGTAGGTGCTCCAGGAACCAGTCGGCTCCGGCTTTCCAGTGCACCCGTCGCCAGTGCACGAGCCAGGCGGCCATCCACATGCGGGCGTGGTTGTGCAGCCAGCCGGTCGTTACCAGTTGATCGTGGAAGCTATCCATGCAGGCCAGCCCCGTGCTCCCTGCCCGCACATCGGCCGGCAGCTCCCGGGCATAGGCCCCGGCGTCATGGCCTGTTTTGAACGGTTCCTGATCGTCATGGATGCCATCCCCCAGATCGAGCCACATCCGTTGCCAGAAGTCCCGCCAGCCGAGTTCGTTGATCAACTTTCCGCCCTCATCGCGGTTGCGGATCCGTGCAAACACTGAATCGCGCACCTCCGCGAGGGTCAGCACGCCGTGACGGATGTAGGGCGACAGCCCGGTGACCGCACCCTTGAGGTGATTGCGACTTTTGGCGTAGCGCCTTGCGTTAATGCGCCGCAGTTTGTCTTCGGCTGCTTCACGCCCACCGCGGATCGGGCTGAGTTCTCCCTCCGCCCCTGGGAACTCTTGCGCCAACAGGGTGTTGAGGGCATAGCGGGACGCGAATTGCCGCGGCAGGTCGCCGTTGATCGGGGGTGACGCAGCGCTGGGCACCGGCCTTTGTCAGCAAAGGAGCGGTGATCTTGGCGGGGGATGGGGGAGAATCGCGCGAATTCAACCCGTTCCGGTCTGTCCCGATGCTGCTTGATCTCACCGGCAAGAAGATTCTCGTCACCGGCATCGCCAACAACCGTTCGATCGCCTGGGGCATCGCTCAGCAGCTGAAAGCGGCCGGTGCCGAACTGGGCATCACCTACCTGCCTGACGACAAGGGCCGCTTTGAGGCCAAGGTGCGCGAACTCACCGCTCCTCTGGAGCCCAGTCTGTTTCTGCCTCTGAATGTGCAAGATGCCGACCAGATGGCTGAGGTCTTCGGCGAGATCAAGGAGAAGTGGGGCGTCCTCGACGGTCTGGTGCACTGCCTGGCCTTTGCCGGCAAGGAAGAGCTGATCGGTGACTACAGCGCCACCACCGCTGAGGGTTTTGCCCGTTCCCTCGACATCAGCGCTTATTCCCTGGCGCCCCTCTGCGCCCATGCCAAGCCGCTGTTCAGCGAAAAGGCCGGTGTGATCACGCTCTCCTACCTCGGTGCTGAGCGGGCGATCCCCAACTACAACGTGATGGGCGTCGCCAAGGCGGCTTTGGAGGCGTCCGTTCGCTACCTGGCGGCAGAGCTGGGCCCCGAAAAGCAGGTGCGCGTCAATGCCATCAGCGCCGGCCCGATCCGCACCCTGGCCAGCTCCGCCATCGGTGGCATTCTCGACATGATCCACAACGTGGAGGAGAAGGCTCCTCTGCGCCGAACCGTCACCCAGATGGAAGTGGGTGGTACCGCTGCCTTCCTGCTCAGCGATCTGGCCAGCGGCATCTCCGGTCAGACCATCTACGTGGATGCGGGCTACTGCGTCACCGGAATGTGAGGCACGATGAGGGCACTGAAGCTCGGGTGATGGCACGTCAGGGAACGATCCATCGGGTCACTGGTGAAACCGACGTGAAGGTGCGTCTGGATCTGGACGGCTCCGGCCAGTGCCAGGCCAGTACTGGTGTGCCGTTTCTCGACCACATGCTTCATCAGATCAGCAGCCATGGCCTGATCGATCTGGAGATCAATGCGGTGGGAGACACTCACATCGACGATCACCACACCAATGAGGACGTGGGCATTGCCGTGGGGCAGGCCCTGGCCCAGGCCCTGGGGGACCGGCGCGGCATTCATCGCTTCGGTCACTTCGTGGCACCACTGGATGAAGCCCTGGTGCAGGTGGCCCTGGATTGTTCCGGTCGCCCCCACCTCAGCTACAGCCTCGCGATTCCCAGCCAGAAGATCGGCACGTATGACGCCGAGCTGGTGAAGGAGTTCTTCGTGGCGGTGGTCAACAACAGCGGGCTGACCCTCCACATCCGGCAGCTGGATGGGGCCAACTCCCACCACATCGTTGAAGCCTGCTTCAAGGCCTTTGCCCGGGCCCTGCGCATGGCCACGGAGGTGGATCCACGCCGGGCCGGCGCCATCCCCAGCAGCAAAGGCGTGCTGGAGCAGGCCGGCGCCAGCTGAGGGCGGCTCCGCGCTTCACAGTCCGTTACGAGAGGATGGGCGAACGTTGATCGTTTGCCCGTGACCGTCGCCCCCGCCCGCAGCTACGACCGCAGCGACTGGGCCAGCGCCTTTGTGAACGTTGAGCAGGAACTCACCGACGTGGCGCTGACGCCGGTGCGTGGCGTGGTCCCTGCCGAACTTCAGGGCACCTTTTATCGCAATGGCCCCGGACGTCTTGAGCGTGATGGGCATCGCGTGCATCACCCCTTTGATGGCGACGGCATGATCGCGGCGATGCGGTTTGAGAACGGCAGCGTTTCCCTTAGCAACCGTTATGTGCGCACCGAGGGTTGGCTGGCGGAGGAGAAGGCCGGCAAGGTGCTCTACCGAGGTGTGTTCGGCAGCCAGAAGCCGGGTGGTCGGCTGGCCAATGCCTTTGATCTGCGCCTGAAGAACATCGCCAACACCAATGTGGTGCGTCTGGGCGATCAGCTGCTTGCCCTCTGGGAGGCGGCGGAACCCCATGCGCTCGATCCCCGCAGCCTGGAGACCCGCGGTCTTTCACGACTCGATGGTGTGTTGAAAAAGGGCGAGGCTTTCAGTGCCCACCCCCGCTTCGATCCTGGTCATAACGGCCGGCCCTGCATGGTCACCTTCGGAGTTAAGACCGGGCCCCGCAGCACCATCCGTCTGATGGAGTTCGCCACCGATGGCCCGGAGGCCGGCGCCTTGTTGCACGACCGTTCCGACAGCTTCCCCGGCTTCGCCTTTCTCCACGACTTCGCCATTACCCCCAACTGGGTGGTGTTCCTCCAGAACGCCATCGCCTTCAATCCCCTGCCGTTTGTGACCGGCGAAAAGGGTGCGGCCCAGTGCCTGGCATCTCAACCCGGCGGCAAGGGGCGTTTCTGGCTGATCCCCCGTGATTCCGGTCGCTTCGCTGGTCAGAAGCCCCGCATCCTCGAAGCCCCCGACGGCTTCGTTTTCCACCACCTCAATGCCTTTGAGGATGGCGATCACGTTGTGGTGGAGAGCATCGTCTACGACGATTTCCCGTCCATCGGACCTGATGAGGATTTCGCCGAGGTGAATTTCGACACGGTTCCGGAGGGGATTCTGCACCGTTGCCGTCTTGATCTCAGCCGTGAATCGGTTCAGACCGAGCGGATTAGCGAGCGCACCTGTGAGTTCGCCATGGTCAACCCCGAGCGTCAGGGCCTCAGTGCTCGCTACGCCTGGATGGCGGTGGCGGAGCGGGAGACGGGCAACGATCCGTTGCAGGCCATTCAGAAACTTGATCTGGACTCCGGGGCGACCCACACCTGGAGTGCGGCGCCCCGCGGTTTTGTCAGTGAGCCGCTGATGGTGCGGCGCCCTGGCGCTGAATCGGAGGACGACGGTTGGGTGCTGGATCTGGTGTGGAACGGGGCCCGGGCCGCATCCGATCTGGTGATCCTCAACGCCCGTGATCTGTCTGAGGTGGCGGTGCTTGAGCTGCCGTTGGCCGTTCCCCATGGCCTGCACGGGAGCTGGGCGGCGGGATGAGTCACGGCTTGATACAGGCCGGTCATGGTTGAGCAGGGTTTGCCGCTCCAGGCTCGCCAGCATGGGGATCCAACAGAAGGCTCGGCATGACGAATCGACTCTGGGGCGCTGTGAAGGTCGCCGCGCCCGTTCTCTTCGGGCTGAGTGCTGTGGCGTCATTCCCCCTGAGGGCTGGGGAGCGCGTTTGCAACGGCACCCTGCTTCAGATCCAGGTGAACGAGCGTGGAACGAGCCGTAGCGATCGCTTTCGCTCTCGCTCGGTCTCGACGCTGAACATGCCAGCAAGGATGCTGCGATGACTGCTTTAAACGACCGTTTGGCGAAGGCGCGTCAGGTCATTCAGCCCCTGGCGATGGGACGGCTTACGATCCCTGCACCCCGGAGCTACCCCGTTGGGGGAGGCACGTCGGGACCACGGCTGGAGCGGGCGAGCACCACCATCACCGGCGAGGTGAGCCGTGAGAATTACGACGCAGTGATTCAGGCCCCCGGTCGCTTGCCGGGTGTTCGACTGCAGGGCATGACGTCCTTGGCGTCGAGCTCAAGCAGTGCCTCATTGGCGGATCAGTTGCTGAAACAAGCTCTGGAGACGGGGCAACGTCGCGCCGAAGCCACAGCACGGGCTCTCGGCCTGCGCAAGGTGGAGTTGTTGCTGATTGACCAGCGTGGTTCGACTTATCGATCCATGGCGATGGCTGCGCGCATGGGGGAGGCGAGCTTCAGGCCTGGTGAGGCTCCCAAGCCCAGTCAGAGCCTCACCCTCAAGCTGGATTACTGCCTGCATTGATTGGCATCGGGATCACTATGCAGAGCGTGGTCCGGGGGCTGGGAATCCGTGGTTCCTTTTCAGCTGGCTTGGAGTAACTCACGCAGACGGGGTTCCAGGAGGCTGAAGGCTTTGCCGCGGTGGCCGTGCTGTTTTTTCTCAGCCAAGGGCATCTCGGCGAAGGTGCGGCCGGTTCCCTCGACTTCAAAGATCGGGTCGTAGCCAAAGCCTTGATCCCCTCGGGGTGCGGTCGTGATCAAGCCATCACAACGGCCTTCCACCTCCAGCAGGATCGTGCCGTCTGGAGCGGCGACACAGAGCGCGGCGCAGAAGTAGGCGCGGCGTTGGTCTGAGCCGTTCAGGGCCTTCAGCACCCGGGCAATCCGTTCCGGGTCGGTGGGGGCATAGCGGGCGGAGTGAACACCCGGGGCGCCATCGAGGACATCGACGCTGAGGCCTGAATCGTCGGCCAGGGCCCATTCCCCTGTGGCGGCTGCAACCGCCTGAGCCTTGAGCCGGGCATTGGCGGCAAAGGTGGTGCCCGTCTCCTCCACCTCCAATCCGTCTGGCTGGGGTTGCACGCTGACGGGCAGGGCCTGCAGCAGGCCCTGGAATTCACGAATCTTGCCGGCATTGCCGCTGGCGATCACAAGGGTCTTCATGCGGCCTCCGCAAACTCGCGGGCCCAGGCGAGCACCTCGTTCACCCGATCGGCATCGGGCCCTTCGCAGTAGAGCCGCAGCAGCGGTTCCGTGCCAGAGAAGCGCAGCATCAGCCAGTGGCTCGGTCCCATTCTCAGTTTGATCCCGTCGGTGCTGATCACCTCCAGCACCTCTGCGCCAGCGACGATCGATGGCGTGCTCTGGGCCAGCAGCATCTCGAGCCGCCGGCGTGCCTCCATGTCGGCTAGGCGCAGGTCGAGCCGGTCGTAGTGACTGCTGCCTCCATGCTCTTGCTGAAGTGCATCCAGCCGCGCTCCCAGGGGTTGCTTGCCTTCCACAAGGGCTTCCAACACCAGCATCGCCGCGAACAGAGCGTCACGCTCAGGCAGGTGCATGCCGAAGCCGACACCACCCGATTCCTCGCCGCCGATCAGTACATCTCCGGCCAGCATCTCTGCGGCGATGTATTTGAAGCCCACCGCGAGTTCCAGAACCTTCCGCCCCTGGGCTTCCGCCACCAGCCGCATCAGATCCGAACCGCTCACGGTCTTGACCACGGCGCCCGGCAGCTGGCGGGCCCGGGCCAGGTGATCGATCAACAGGGGCATCAGCAGCTGGGTGCTGCAGAACCGGCCGGTTTCATCCACGGCGGCGATGCGGTCACCATCGCCATCGAACACCAGTCCCACGGCAGGGGTTCCGGCGGCGGTTGAGGCTTTCACCGCCGTGATCAATGCCCCGAGGTAGGGCGCCAGGGGTTCCGGCGGATGACCGCCGAACAAGGGATCTCGTTCGCTGCGGATTTCCTCCACAACGCCAGCGGCTTCAGGGCCGAGCAGCTCCGTCACACACCCGGCGGCTGATCCGTGCATCGGATCGACGATCACCTTGAGGTTGATGGCCTTGAGGCCAGCAACCAGGGCATTCAGGTCCAGCTTGCGGCGCAGCCCTTCGAGATGCTCGCCGCGTCCATCAAACCGGGGGACCTCCGCCTTGATCGGGGCCGTGATGCCCCCGGCAGCCAGACGTCGTTCCACGGCGGCCGTGAAGTCTCCTTCGACCGATCCACCAAAGGGGCCTTTGATCTTCAGCCCCAGCCATTCCGGTGGGTTGTGACTGGCGGTGATCACCAACGCTCCCAGGGCTTTGCGCTCCACCACGGCCCAGCTGCAGGCCGGCGTGGGCACAGCGGTGTCGGTGAGCAGGGGTTCCAGTTCACAACCCCGCACAGCGGCTGCGATGGCTTCCGCCAGTTCTGGAGCTAGAAAGCGCCGGTCGTAACCGATCACCACCGTTCGGCTGTTGAGACCTTCGGGGGAGCGATGGGCGAGCTCCTGAGCCGCGGCAGCGGCAACGGGCAACAACCGCTCAACGGTGATGTCGACGCCGGTGATCCCGCGCCAGCCATCGGTGCCGAACTTGATCGGAGCTGGACTCAGAGGGAGGGGAGCCGATGCCATGGCACAGCCTGCACTTCAGTGGATCTAGCAGCTGGCAGCCGTAGGGTCGGCGGATGGGTGACACCCCGGCTGCCGACAACGCTCTCACCGACCGGTTGCTGCGCAGTTGGCTGCGTTGCCGTCGCAAGGCCTGGCTCGATCGCCACGGGAATCCTGCCGAGCGGCGTTGGACGGCCCATCGCAATCTCCTGCTGGACGACCAGCAGCGCTGTTTTGTGGCCTTGCTGCCCCGCAAGCCTGGTCATGGCATCGCCGCCTGTGCTGCCGGAGCCGAGGCTGTGGTGGGTCTGCGTCTGAAGGGGCTTGGCCCATCCGGTGAGCCGTTGGAGGCACACCCTCCACTGCTGCGGCGGGTCAAGGGGCAGAGCCGCTGGGGTGACTTCGCCTATCAACCGGTGCTGGCCCGTCAGGGCCGCCGCACCACCCGGGAACATCAGCTGCCGCTGGCGCTGATGGCCCTGTTGCTTGAGCAGCATCAGCAGGGGGACGTTCCGTCGATGCTGGTGCTCGGCGGTGGTGGCCGGCGCCTGGAACAGGAGCGGCTGCATCTCTCCAGTAGTCTGCGCCGACAGCTGTCGGAGGGGCTGCGCAAACTGCGCTCTGACCTCGAGAGCCCGGTTCCTCCTCCGCTGGCCGCTGACCGGCGCAAGTGCTCACTTTGCAGCTGGCGTGTCGCCTGCAATGCCGTGGCGGCGGAGGAAGGGCATCTGAGCGAGGTCAGCGGCATCGGCGCCAAGCGGCGCGAGATGTTGCTGGAGCTTGGGATTCGCGGCTTGTCCGATCTCGCCGGGGCTGATCCGTTGCAGCTCGCCAAGCAGCTGCAGCGTTTTGGGGATCAGCATGGTGAGGTGGCCGCATCCCTGGTGGCTCAGGCCCGGGCGCAGCGGGATGGACGGGTGGAGCGTTTGGATGCCTCAGCGGCACTGCCGGAACTGCAGGACTGTCCTGGTGTGCTGCTCTACGACATCGAATCCGATCCCGACGCCCGTCACGACTTCCTTCACGGTTTTCTGGTGTTGCCCAGAACCAAAAGCGGAAATTGGGATCTGGCATCCGTGGCGTATCACCCGATCCTGGCCCTGGCGGAGCATGGTGAAGCCCGTTGCTGGCTTCGTTTGCAGCGGTTGCTGAATCGCTATCGGGGTTGGCCGATCCTCCACTACGGGGAGACAGAAAGCCTGGCCTTAAGGCGTATGGCTGAGCGGCAGGGTGCTGCCGAGGCCGAGGTGCTGCAACTTCGTCAGCGGTTGGTGGATGTGCATGCCCGGGTCAGACATCACTGGCGCCTACCCCTGGCCAGTTATGGCCTCAAGGCCGTGGCTGTTTGGCAGGGGTTCCAATGGAGTCAGGCCGGTGTGGATGGGGCCAGGGCCCTGCTCTGGTGGCGGCAGTGGCAGGGAGAGGGGCCCGACCGACGCGGCACCAGGCACGGGCTGCGCTGGATCTTCGATTACAACCGCGACGACTGCCTGGCCACCTGGGCCGTAGCCGACTGGTTGCTTGAACAGGATCAGGCGTCGGGATCCTGAAACGCCTCAGGTTGACGGATCTGGAGCTGTTCTCCGTTGGGACCTTCCAGCGTTGGACTGGCCAGGCACTGGCGGCGCACCAGGGCCAGCCCAAGCCAAGTGCCATCGCGTTCGAGCGCACTGGTGATCACCCCGGCTCGCTCGCCATCCAGCGTGAGCTTGGCGGCGGCCGCCAGCGGACTGGGGCAGCTCCAACAGCGCAGTTGTTGCTTCACCCCTGCCTGGCCGATGAGTTTGGCCATGGTCTCCTGGCCGAGGTAGCAGCCTTTCTCTGTGCTGACCTGAGCGATGAGCCCAAGCTCAAGGGGGTTGGTCTCGCCATTGAGTTCACCGGGTCCCGGGGGGAATCCGCTTTGAAGCCGCCATTGCTCCAGAGCCGTCGCGGTGGCTGCTTCCCCTGATGCCCAGGGCTCCGGCAGGGGCACATCCGGATCGCACCACACGGCTGCAGCCATGGGCTCCAGCCACTGCAGTCGGCGCAACTGGCCCAGGGGTTGGAGGCGAACCCGATCGGCTGGAAAGATCACCTGATCAAATCCAGCGTGAATGGCAGAGGCCTCTCCCGCCAGAACGATCACATCGGCCCCCTCTGCATCGAAACGAAGTTCCAGCACGGCCCGCAAGCGTCCCGTTGCGGTCAGCCAGCAGGTCTGAAGCAAATCCCCGGATTGGAGTGCGGTGAGGTCAGCACTGGTCTGCCCCTGAAGAAACTGGCGTGCTCCGCTGCCGTTCAAGCGCAGCCAGGGGACCTTGGCGTCCCAAAACAACTTGCTCATGCCGGCGTGAAGGCGGCGATTTCAGACAGCTTGAAAAGGCTGATCAGTTCAAGATTTTCAGCTGTCATCGCAGCGTCACCCCCTTCTTCCCGGTCGACGATGGTGACGACCCGCTCCACCTTGTAGCCGGCGTCGCGCAGCTGCAGAACAGCCTTGAGGGATGAGCCTCCTGTGGTGACAACATCTTCCAGCACGGTGATGCGTGCCCCGGGGGCAGGGAGCGGACCCTCCAGCCAGGCACCGGTGCCGTGGCCTTTGGCTTCCTTGCGCACGATCAGCGCATCAAGCTCCCGACCTCGGTCGGCGGCGGCCATGGCAACACCGCTCACCAGTGGGTCTGCTCCGAGGGTGAGACCAGCCACGGCCAGCGCATCGGCCTCCACGTGGGTGAGCATCGCCCGGCTGATCAGCGCCAGACCGGAACCACTCAGGCTCACGGGTTTGCAGTTCACGTAGTGCTCGCTCTTGCGGCCTGAAGCCAGGGTGAAGTCTCCGCGTCGGTAGGCCAGGGTGGCCAGACGGTTCAGCAGTTGCTCCCTCTCAGTCGGGACACTCGACGATTCAGACATGGGGCTGGCCGCGCTTCGCAGATGTCCTTAGTTTGCGCTTAGAGCTGATTCATCCGGTGCTGCTGCGGTCGTTCTTGGGTTCGAGCCTGCTCCTGCTCGCCGGCCCATCGGTGTTGGCGGGTCCGTTGGTCTGCACCACCAGTGTTGAGGCGCCTCCGCCCGGCAGTGGTGGTGCTCCCGTCGAAGTCACGGTGTGCCACCCCACGGACACCACCAGTGAGCTGGTCAACCGTCGCTTCTACACCTGGACCTCGCCCATGGCCCGGGGCGTGGACCCCCTGCATCAATTGACCGATTTTCTGGGGATCGCAGTTGGCGGCATCGAGGGGAATCGGGGTCATGGGATTCGGCTTCCCTGACCAGACGCTGATTTGGGATGGGTCTGCACTTCAGAACACGACGGGAGCCCTGCTGGAGGAGCAGAGTCCGCCGCTGCCGATGCGAACCATGGATATCTCAAGCGGTTTCAACGGCAGCCTGGCGGCCACCGAGACGATCGAAGCCGTGCAGGATGCGCCCTCAGGCGATCACTTCCCCAGCGTGACTCCCCTGTGGTAACACTCTCCCCATGGGGGTCTAGCAATCTGGTGAATGCAGCGAACTCATAATTCGCCTAAGGCGAGTTCGATCCTCGCGACCCCCATTCCCCCCTGTTGATGCGGCTTCTTCTGCTGGCTGTTCTGCTGGTTCTGCCGGCCTTCTTCGCGGCTGCAGAGGTGGCCCTGCTGCGGCTACGCCCCAGTCGCGTTGAAGTGCTCGTTGAGGAAGAGCAGGCCGGGGCCCGTTCCATCCAGCGTCTTCAGCGACGCCTGCGGCGCGCTCTGCTGGTGTCTCAACTGGGTGCAACCCTTGCGCTGGTGGCCCTTGGCTGGGCTGGCCGTGGTCTGGGGGGGCGGCTCTGGTCGGATGGGTCTGTGGGTGTCGCTTGGCGCGACACAGCCTTGTTCCTCAGCATCGTGTTGCTGGCCACGCTGGTGGCTGGTTTGCTGCCCAAGGCCTGGGTGTTGAACCGTCCGGAATCTTCGGCGCTTCGCCTGGTGCCGCTGCTGGAGGTGGTGATGCGCTGCCTGGCCCCACTGCTCAATCTGCTTGAGGCGCTGGCGGGCCTGTTAATGCGTCTGCTTGGCCTGGCTCCCCAATGGGATGTGCTGGTGCCAGCCCTTTCCGCTGGTGAGCTGGAAACCCTTGTGGAATCTGGACGGGTCACGGGCTTGTTCCCGGATGAGAAGAACATCCTCGAAGGTGTCTTCGCCCTGCGGGACACCCAGGTGCGGGAGGTGATGGTGCCGCGCTCTGGGATGGTCACTCTGCCGGCCACGGTCCGTTTTGCGGAAATGATGGAGGCCGTGCACCACACCCGTCATGCCCGCTTTCCGGTGATCGGCCAGTCGTTGGATGACGTGCGCGGCGTGCTGGATCTGCGTCAGATGGCCGAACCGATCGCACGGGGTGAGCTCCAGGCCGATTCGTTGCTCGAGCCGTATCTCCAGCCTGCGGTGCCCGTGCTGGAGACCTGCACGCTGGCGGAACTGCTGCCGATGATCCGCAGCGGTCAGCCGCTCCTGCTGGTGGTGGATGAACACGGTGGAACCGAGGGTCTGGTGACCGCTGCGGACCTCACCGGAGAAATCGTTGGTGATGAGGATCCCGCCGAGACCGACGAACCGGATCTGCTCGAAGAGGAGGACTGCCCCGGTGCCTGGCTGGTGGCCGGAGATCTGGAGATTTTCGAGCTCAACCGACAGCTCGATCTCGATCTGCCCGAGGCCGATGACCATCACACCCTGGCGGGCTTCCTGCTGGAGCGGCTCCAGCACATTCCGTCCGCGGGGGAAGGGCTTCATTTCAACGGCCTTCAGTTCGAGATCACAGCCATGGCAGGGCCGCGGATCGAGCGGGTCCGGCTTGTTCTCCCCACCTCAGAGGAAGATTCCGACTGAAGGCCGATAGTCTTCTCCCAATCGACCGCCTGCGCTGATGTCTCCCGACCCCATGGTCCCGGTCAAGGTCGGGGTGATCGGCATCGGCAACATGGGCTGGCACCACGCGCGGGTGCTCAGCCTTCTGCGGGATGCCGATCTGGTGGGCGTCGCGGACCCGGATGCTGAGCGCGGCAAGCTCGCCACCGAGCAATTCGGCTGCCGCTGGTTCGCCGATTACAACGCCATGCTCTCGGAGGTGGAGGCCGTCTGCATCGCGGTTCCCACGCTGCTGCATCATCCCGTCGGTCTGGCCTGCCTGCGTGCGGGTGTGCACGTTTTGATTGAAAAGCCGATTGCGGCCAGTCAGGACGAAGCCACCGCACTGATCGAGGCCGCTTCAGGGGCGGGGTGTCTGCTGCAGGTGGGCCACATCGAGCGGTTCAACCCTGCCTTCCGTGAGCTCACCAAGGTGGTGGCCAACGAGGAGGTGGTGGTTCTTGAGGCGCGTCGCCACAGCCCCCACTCCGATCGGGCCAATGACGTCTCCGTGGTGCTGGATCTGATGATCCATGACATCGACCTCGTGCTGGAGCTGGCGAAGGCACCGGTGGTGCGGCTTGCCGCTGCCGGCGGTCGCAGTGCCGAAGGCCCGATCGATTACGTCAACGCCACGTTGGGTTTCGAGAACGGTGTTGTGGCCAGCCTGACGGCGAGCAAGATGAGCCACCGCAAAATCCGCAGCCTCAGTGCCCATTGCCGTTCGAGCCTGGTGGAGACGGACTTCCTCAACCACACCCTGCATGTTCATCGCCGGGCCCACGAGTGGTATTCAGCTGATCACGGCGAGCTGCTGTATCGGAATGACGGCTTCATCGAGGAGGTGAGCACCACTTCGATCGAACCGCTCTATGCCGAGCTCGAGCACTTTCTGCAGTGCGTTCGCGGCCGGGAGACCCCTGCGGTGGATGGTCTTCAGGCTTCGCGGGCTCTCAAGCTGGCAGACCTGATCGAGCAGGCCGTTGAACACCCGGATACGGGGGCGCCCCTGTGCGCACCGATCTGAGGGCTTTCACTGGGATTACACCAGCCCCTGCTCTTCGGCCAGTTCCCGCAACGCCGTGACCTGCCAGCGGCGGCAATCACCGGGTGAGGACCGATAAAACTGCCCCCAGGCCTGGGCCTTGTGTTGCGGGTAGTTCTCTGGACGCAGAGAGGGATGGCTCTGCTGCCAGCCCACCCGGACGGCATGACCGATCACCACGTCGAGGGCCAGGTCATCCTCGAAGCGCACCTCTGGATTGGCTTCGACGAAGGCCATCAGCGAAAGCAGGCATTCGCTGCAGAGTTGTCGGTATTCAGGTGCCTTGATCCGACTGAGCAAATGGTCGACCTGGGCGGCAAAATTGCGCTCCCCTGGCGTCTTCTCGAGGATGAGGCTGCTGTTGAGGCGATTGCGCCGCTCCAGCTTGTCGCCAATCACCAGGCCGCGGCAGTGCTGCAGCAGCGACCAGATCCCGGCATAGAAATCGCGGGGAACTTTCTGGAAGGAACCCAGGCGGATGCGGTGTTGAAGCCAGTCCCCACCCCCCGGTGTTTCCTCCAAGGGGTCAGGCACTGACCACTGCACCCGGCCGCTCACGTGCAGCTGTTCGCCGCGTTGCAGGGCTGCTCTGGCATGGTCCACATCGGAGAGCACGGCGCGCAAGCGCTTGCGAATCGCATGGGGTGCTTCGCTGCAGAGGGCTTCAAAGGCTTCGTCCTGACTGAGCGTTTTCTCCATAGCCAGCTCTGATATCAGCAGCAGCATCAGCTGCCCCAGCTGCAGGGTGAGGCTCCCCTTCAGCAGCGCTGGCTCCCGCCGCGCCACGCTGTCGAGGGCGAGCAGGAGTTCCTGTTCGAGCATGCGTTCACGGCCGTCGATTCCGCTGGTGGTTTCAATCCGTTCGGCGATGGCGGCACTGTCCATCGGCTGACGCAGCCGGGAGTCGCCGGTGTAGTTGCGCCCCACCACCACCTGTTTCTGGCGCACGAGGAGATCGGTGAGGGCATCTTCGAGTTGGGGATGCACCATCCCCATGGCGCCAGCACAGCGCCGCACCACATTCCAGTCTTCACAACGCAATCCCCGTTGATAGACCTCCTCAAGCAGGGTGCGCAGGGCCACCGGATGGCCCTCAGGGCTGTGTTGAATCCCCTGGGGGCCGAGACGCCGTTGCAGCAACTCGAGCACTTCCGCCTGTTCATGCAGCAGCGCACTGTTCCAGAGGCGCTGGCTCAATTGTTCGATCGGTGTGTCATCCAGCTCCTGCTCCTCTGCGGCGGTCAGATCCCGTAGATCGGTGGCGTCGCGCAGGAGCGGCTTGGCTGGCTCCGAGCATGGAACCGGTTTCTGTTGAAGCGGCGGCAGCTGCACCTCCTGCGCCTGATCCACCAGTTCACTGAGGCAGCCCAAGCGGACAGGGATGCTTTCAATGACGCCGCTGCCGAGTTGCCGGGCCAGTTTGAGGATGACGTCGCGGTGCTGCTGCAGGGCTGCGTCGCGAATGGGGATCACCAGAAGGGGATGTCCCATGCCGCGCCAGTGTCGTTGCAGCAGATGCAGCTCGTCCACAACGGTTTCAACCAGCTCCTCCGGGTCATCGGCCAGATAGCTGCTGACGTCTTCCAGCACGGACGGGGTGAACACACTGATGGCGCCGTCCTGGCGGTAGACCCGAGCCGTGTCCTCGGTTTCCACCCGGTGCCCGGGGCGCCCAGTGAGCTCAAGCCGCGGATTGGTGCCGGCGGCTTTCAACCGTTGCTTCAGCTCGTCGGACGACTGCACGGAAATCACTGAGGTTGGGTCGATCGGTACCTCTGCAGCCAGCAGCGCCTGGCGCACGTCATCCGTCTCCGCAGCCATCGCCACCAGAACAGTCTCGGCGCCGAGCGGCTGCGGCTCCCTGCGGCTACAGGGGTCAATGTCCTCGGGACGGATCAGATCGTCCAGCAGCATTTCCCCGAGCCACACCAGGCTCTGGGTCCAGATCAGCGGCAGGTTGGTGTTGGCCACCCGCTCTTGGCTGCCTGGATTGAGCCGTTCCAGATCGACGGCACTGGCCGGCACCTGATAGAGCTCGGGGTAGAGACGTTCGCCGTCCTGTTCAACGGCCAGCGTCTTGAGCTGGCTGTGCAGTTGCCGGGCCTCGTCCCAGCGCCTTTCGCAGCAGGCGGTGACCAGTTCGAAGGCCAGAAACAACGGCCATTCCGACTCGATCCCTTCAAAGGCGGCGAGCTCCTCCGGTTCGTAGTGCAGGCGGTTGACGTCTTCCACCGCCGTCTGGTGACCATCCCGGAGGAAGCGTTTGTAGCCATAAGCCCCGCCGAGTTCCCGTCGAATCCGCCGGCCGGTGCGCTCCACCAGGGCGGCATCCTCCACGGCCCAGGCTGGATAACCAATCACCGAGAGGCAGGCACTGTCTGCTTCCTTGCTGGCGGATTCCCGCGGCAGGAGCCCTTGCAAGGCCCGCCGGAGCCGTGCGATAGCCCCCTGAGGAATCAGCAGGATGCAGCTGCCGTCGCCATGGGGGCCGTAGAGGTCAACTCCATCCAGGGCCTCCAGGGCGGCTTTGGCCATGCCGATGGAGCTGGCATTGCGCTCCGGCAAACCATGGTTGCCTTTGTCGCCCCGTTCCCAGATCCCGTAGTCGGGGGTGCGGTAGGCCCTGGCGATGTAGTGCACCAGGTTTTGAAGGAAATCCACTTCATCACGGCTTTGCACCACCGCGCAGTCGCCCTTGGTCAACTGCGCCAGTTGCAGCAGAAACAGGGAGGTGGCATCGAGTTGGAGATGTCCCCAGGCGTCGTCAGCCACCACCGGCTCGCCGGTGCAGCTGTCGTATTTGGCGTGAAGGGCGTCGAGGGGGTTAAGGCTCTCTTTGAAGCGCTCCACCTTCTCGGCCTGCCGCATCATCGAGCGCATCAGGCCGCGCATGAGGGCCACCACCCGCTGCTCCAGCTCCCAGGCGCGCAGGCTGTTCTGCCCCTGCTCACGGCGGTGGGCCAGGGCCAGTCCCCAGACGCACTGCACCGAATAGACGCAGTCCCGCACCCAGGCATCGCCGTAGTTGCCATGGATGGTGTGCGCGGTGCTGGCGGGGAGCAGGCCGCTGATCGGGTCCTGCCGATCGAGAACCACCCGTTGGATGGATTGATCCAGACGCTGAAGGGTCGTGGCGTGGTTCTGCGGAAGGGTTTCCGTCGTCGTCACAACCATGCCCTCATCCATTACCGCCCCTAAATTCTCCAACGCAGCCCATGGCCATGGACTCTGTCAGCACCGCCCCCGATGACCGTCGCCGCTGCCAGGTGCTCGGCGTGCCTGTGGATGCCTGCCGTGATGTCTGTGCTGCTGCACTCGGTCTGCATGCCCGGGGCGGCGGACGCATCGTCACCCTCAACGCTGAGATGACGATGTCGGCTCGGGCCGATGCCGCCCTGGGTCAGGCGATTGGAACGGCTGATCTGGTGATTCCCGATGGTGCGGGAGTGGTCTGGGCCCTGGGCCGTCAGCAGATCCGGGTTGTCAAAACGGCGGGCATCGAACTGGCCTGGACCTTGCTGGAGTACGCCGCAGCCCATCGATGGCGCGTGGCGCTGGTGGGCGCATCACCTGAGGTGATGGCAACGCTGCGTGCGGAGTTGCCGCAACGGATCAGCGGTCTCAACCTGGCGCTCGCGGTGGACGGTTATCAAGCTCCTGAGGCCTGGCCGGGTGTTGAGGCTCAGCTCAAGGCGTTGAAGCCGGATCTCGTGCTGGTGGCTCTGGGGGTGCCGCGCCAGGAAACTTGGTCGCAACGCGTGGGCACCGGGCAGCCAGGACTGTGGATGGGTGTCGGCGGCAGTTTTGACGTCTGGGCCGGCATCAAAAAACGTGCCCCCGGCTGGATGTGCCGGATGCAACTTGAATGGCTGTATCGGCTCATGCAGGAGCCATCACGCTGGCGACGCATGCTGTCGCTGCCGGCGTTTGCTCTGAAGGTGATCCGGATGGGCTGAGGCTTCAGCGGAAGCCCACAGAGGCCTGCCAAACGAAGGCCAGCAGCAGGAAGAAGACCGGGATCAACGGAAGAATGTCGATCAGCGGAGAGAAGGCCTGATAGGCCTCGGGCAGCTGTGCCAGCAGGTCGAGGGTGAAGGCGGCCATCCCTTGCATCAAAAAGGCGTTGGGCTGGACGCTACCACGTGTGATGGGCTGGCGAGTCTGGCTCCCAGGGAGCGAAATCCTCTGAAAAACAGCCGTCGCGGATGGCTTGTGCCATGGCCGAGGTGAAACGCACCAGATGGGTGATGTTGTGAATGCTCAACAAGGTGAGGCCCAGAAGCTCCTCGCTGCGAATCAGGTGATGCAGGTAGGCCCGGGTGTGACCGGTGCAGGCCACACAGGAGCAGCTCGGATCCAGGGGGGTGTGGTCGTGGCGGAAGCGTGCATTGCGCAGGTTCCAACGTTCACCGCCCACCAGGGCGGTGCCATGACGGCCGAGTCGGGTGGGCAAGACGCAGTCGAACAGGTCGATCCCGTTGGCCACGGCAATGGCCATCTCGCGCAGGGTGCCGATGCCCATCAAATAGCGCGGTTTGTGTGAGGGAAGCAGGGGCGTGACATCGCGCACGATGCGATGCATCTCCTCAGCGGGCTCACCAACGCTGACGCCACCGACGGCAATGCCAGGCAGATCAAAGGAGGCGACGGCCATGGCGCTCTCCCGCCGCAGATGGGGGAAACAGCCGCCCTGAACGATGCCGAACAGCGCCTGATCCTCGCGGGTGTGGGCTGTGACGCAGCGCTCGAGCCAGGCATGGGTGCGGCGACAGGCATCGATGACGTCGTTCTCCGTCGCCGGATAGGGCGGGCACTGGTCGAAGGCCATGGCCACATCCGCCCCGAGGGCCATCTGGATTTGGGTGGCATGTTCCGGGGTCATGTCGATGGTGCGTCCATCGCGGGGGTTTCGGAACACCACGCCGCGATCATCGATTTTGTTGAGGTCCCCAAGGCTGAACACCTGAAAGCCGCCGGAGTCGGTGAGCATCGGGCCGTTCCAGCCCATGAACCGGTGCAGGCCACCGGCCGCCGCCACGATCTCCTCGCCCGGTTGCAAGTGCAGGTGGTAGGTGTTCGAGAGCACCATCTGGGCTCCCGTGCGCCCCAGTTGCTCCGTGCTGATGCCCTTGACGGTGGCCAGGGTTCCCACGGGCATGAAACGTGGTGTGTGCACCGGCCCATGGGGGGTCTCAAAGGTGCCGCACCGTGCTGATGTGTTGGCGCAATGCGCGTTGATTTCGAAGCCGAACACGACTGATCCGCCCCTGTATTGACCCTACGGTGAGGGCCGATTGCATCCATCGCGCCATTCCCAGGATCGTTCCGCCCTGGCTTTCCGATCTGGCGGGAGCCTGGATCTTCTACACGGTGCTGCCCGCATGGCCTTGGCCGCAGCCCTCGTTTCAGCGCATTGCCCGCTTCGCCCCCTGGATGGGGCTCCTGATCGGTGCGTTGCAGGGGCTGCTCTGGATTGGTCTGTCCAGGCTCTCCTGGCCTCCGGCGGCCTGTGCGCTTTGCGTGGTGGCTCTCGGCATCCAGCTCAGTGGTGGCTTGCACCACGACGGCCTGATCGACACGGCGGATGGCCTCGGGGCGCCAGCGGAGCGGCGGCTCGAGGCGATGGAGGACAGCCGGGTGGGCGCCAGTGGTGTGCTGGCTCTCGTGATGGTGCTGCTGCTACAGGTTGCGGCATTGATCCAGCTGGGGGGGCATGCCCCGCTCGGGCTCTGCCTGGCTGCGTTCTGGGCCCGGGTGGCACCGCTCTGGGCCATGGCACGTTTCGACTACCTCCGCGCTGATGGAACCGCAGCGTTTCATCGCGAGCACGGCAGGCCGCTCTGGGATGCCCTGCCCTCACTTCTGGTGGTGGTTCTCTTGGCCGGTTGGGTGGGGGCCATGCCCCTTCTCCTGGGGGGCGTGGTGGCGATCTTTGTCGCCCAGAGCCTTGGGCGACGATTGGGGGGGCACACCGGTGACAGCTATGGAGCAGCTCTTGTGCTCACAGAGATGGTTACGTTGTTGGGTCTGGCCTTGCTCCTGCCGGCCAGCTGAGGACGAATGCATTGCCCTGAGCGGGCAGATCCGGAGCGATCGTGGAAGGCGCCACGCAGAGCGTGAGCTTGCGGCCCTGCTGCTCCGCCAGGGAGCGTGCAAGGGCGAGCCCAAGGCCGGTGCCCGCCCGGTCCTGTCCGGTGGACCCCCGTGCTCCCCGCTCGAAAATCAGGTCGCGCTCCTCCAGGGGGATCGGCGGCCCGTTGTCCCAGACGCAGAGCCCATCGGGTAACAGGCACAGCCCCACGCTGCAGCCCGCTGGGCTGTAACGGAAGGCATTCTCAAGGAGGTTGGCGACGATCTCCGCGATCGTTCCGTCCTGGGACGGTTGATCAATCCACTGGGGCCACAGGTCTGGTCCCCGCCAGGGTCGGCCCTGCAGGCTTGCCGTCGCTTCCGCCCGCTCCAGCAGAGGCATCAGCAGGGTTTGCATGGTGGCCTCACCTTCGGCAGGCCCGGGGGGCAACAGGGTGGGGCCAAGGGGGTCCTGTTCGGGGAGACGTTGTTGTCCGAGGCCATCGAGCATGTCGATGTACTGGCCGAGTTGGCGTTGTTCCGAGAGCATTCCCTCCACGAGTGGACGGTGGGAGCTGTCGGCTTCGAGCCGCCGCAGCAGCAGTTGGGCGTAGGTGCGGAGGGCAGCCAGTGGATTGCGCAGCTGATGCACGAGGGTGCGCAGCTGCTCGTTTTGTTGGCTGAGTTCCTGGCGAAGTTGCAGGCATTCCAGGTCACGCCCCAGGGCGTGGCTGATGGCGGCGGCACTGCGCCGCATCCGTTGGTCCAGGGTCAGCGTCCAGCTCCGCTGCGGATCCAGGTCCGCGCGCAGGGCTCCCAGGATCAGACCGGCATCCTGGAGGGGGTACCAGCGCCGACTCTCGTGCGGCAGGCGCAGGTTCGGGTCTGCGTCGGCAGGGGGAAGCGATCGTTCATTGGCTGACCATTGCCGGATCAGCAGCAGTGGCGGACCTTGCTGATTGGGTGGCGCACTGACGTACAGCCCCAGATGCTGGATGCCTTCTTTGGCGGTTAGATCAGCCAGCTGTTGATCGGTGAAATCGAAGAATCGATCGGTGAGCTGCATCAGTTCCGGACGATCAATTCAGGTGCTTGGGCAAGCCTGCGCCAGGGGGACTTGAAAAATCTGGGAAAAGTCTTAAGATCCTCTTATCGACCGAGGCGCTGTTCACCATGAACAGACGCCCGCCAGCTCTCGCAACGGTTGCAATTGCTTCGCAACCAAAGCTACAGCAGAGGTTGCAGTGTCCTCCGCTGGTTCCCGCTTGGGTGTTGGTGTCCTGCCGGTGATTGTGGTGTGTCTGCAATTGCCCCGACGCTTCCCTTGCGTCTGGCGTTTTCGCGCCGACGGCACCTGTTTGTTCTGACGATCCACCCCGTTCTTCCTTTCGTACCGGAGCCCTCCCATGTCCAAGAAGCGCAAGCGCATTAGCCGTCGTCGCCTGGCAGGTCAGCGGGTCTTGGCCCATGTGCCAACCCATCACCTCGAAACCGGTGAGTACAAACCCGTGACGGCCGCTCGTCGTTACATCGCTGAGGGCGGACTGGTGCCTCCGGCGTTGCTGAATGTGCGCCGCAATGAGCACACCACCGACCGCTTCTTCTGGGGTGAGAAAGGTCTGTTCAGCGCTCAATACGCCGAAGAGAACCATTTCCTCTTCCCCTCATTGCGCACAATTGTTGATTCCATCGGTGAAGACAAGCTCTTCGAGGGGCTCGAGCTTGGCGCTGATGATTGGGAGGAAATGGAGGAGTACGAATACGCCTTCGTTTGATCAGGAGTTCTCCAGAACACGCTCGATAAACATCAGGATCGGCTGCACCGTCTCATCAGGGATGGTGTGGCCGTTTTTGAATGGAACTGTCTGACATTGATCGGGCTGCAACTGCGTAGCGATCGACTGCATGGCCTGGAACGGCACCACGGGATCGTCTGAACCATGCATCAGCAATACGGGGGGATGTTGCTGGGGCGGAGCCCAATTGGGGTGTGGATAGCCGCTGCAGCTGATCAGCCCTGCGATCGGCAGGGCGCAGCCGCCTTCCAGGGCCATGGCTCCCCCCTGGGAAAAGCCGAACACCACCGTTCGTTCGAGTCCAAGGCCTGAGCTGCTCAGGCTCTGAAGTTGAGTCTTGAGGCGCTCAACGGCCGCGGGCACGGCATCCCACTGGGCTGGGAACAGGCCGTACCACTGACGCCCTCCCGGTTGGTCGGGATGGAGCTCAGGAGCCTCCAGGCACACCACATCAAGGGTCTTGGAACACTCGCCCGCCAGGCGATCGCCCAGGGGTTTGAGATCCTCTCCATTGGCTCCCCAGCCGTGGAGCAGCACCAGCCGGCCATCCATGGGGCATGAGCATCACTGCTGCGTAGGTTGGCTCACGACCCAGTCACGACCCTTCGATGGCTCCTGTCGCTCTGCTGAGTGTTTCCGATAAGTCCGGGCTGGTGCCCCTGGCGGAGGCCCTGCATCGGACCCATGGCTATCATCTGCTCTCCAGTGGGGGCACGGCCAAGGTGCTCGAGCAGGCCGGCCTTCCGGTGACCCGTGTGTCGGAGCACACCGGGGCTCCAGAAATTCTTGGCGGTCGTGTGAAAACGCTCCATCCAAGGGTGCATGGCGGGATTCTGGCCAAGCGGGGTGACGCGTCCCACCAGGCCGATCTTGAGCAGCAGAACATCGCCCCCATCGATGTGGTGGTGGTCAACCTCTATCCCTTCCGCGAAACGATTGCTCGGCCTGACGTCACCTGGGATCAGGCGATCGAGAACATCGATATCGGTGGCCCCGCCATGGTTCGGGCGGCCGCCAAAAACCATGCTGATGTGGCTGTTCTCACCAGCCCTGACCAATACGACCGGCTGTTGACCGCCATGGCGGAGTCGGGCGGGAGCGTGCCTTCGGAGCTGCGGCGCCAACTGGCCCTGGAAGCGTTTCAGCACACGGCGTCGTACGACACGGCGATCAGCCGCTGGATGGCCGACCAAACCGCCGCAGAAGACAGCCCCTGGCTGGAGGCGGTGCCGCTGCGGCAGACCCTTCGGTACGGCGAAAATCCCCACCAGAAAGCGCGTTGGTTCAGCCATCCCAAACAGGGTTGGGGCGGGGCCATTCAGCTGCAGGGCAAGGAGCTGAGCACCAACAACCTGTTGGATCTCGAGGCGGCCCTCGCCACGGTGCGGGAGTTCGGCTACGGAGCAGACGGTTCCGCTCCGGCCTTGCAGCCTGCCGCCGTGGTCGTTAAGCACACCAACCCCTGCGGTGTGGCGATCGGAGCTTCCATTCCTGCTGCACTGACGCGGGCCCTGGATGCCGATCGGGTGAGTGCCTTCGGCGGCATCATCGCCATTAATGGGGTGGTGGAAGCCACGGCGGCCCGTGAGCTCACCAGCCTGTTCCTGGAATGTGTCGTGGCACCGGGCTTCACGCCCGAGGCGCGGGAGGTGCTGGCGGCCAAAGCCAATCTGCGTCTGTTGGAACTGGCTCCGCAGGCCATCGATGCGGCCGGCCCCGATCACGTGCGCAGCATCCTGGGTGGTCTCCTGGTTCAGGACCTCGATGACCAGGCGATCACGCCGGCCGACTGGACCGTGGCCAGCCAGCGCCCGCCCACACCGCAGGAAAAGCAGGACCTGGAATTTGCCTGGCGCTTGGTGCGTCACGTTCGCTCCAACGCCATCGTTGTGGCCAAGGATGGCCAGAGCCTTGGTGTGGGGGCTGGCCAGATGAATCGCGTGGGCTCAGCGCGGATTGCCCTGGAGGCGGCCGGTGAGAAAGCCCAGGGGGCTGTTCTGGCCAGTGATGGTTTCTTCCCGTTTGACGACACGGTGCGTCTGGCTGCCAGCCACGGCATCACCGCTGTGATTCATCCCGGCGGGAGCATGCGCGATGCCGATTCGATCAAAGCCTGCGATGAGCTGGGTCTGGCGATGCAGCTCACGGGGCGCCGCCATTTCCTGCACTGAGGCTGATGGGGGGCGCCGGCCCCCTAGCCTCGCGTCACTGAAGAGTCCACTTCAATGCTTGCCACCCTTCCCTTCAGCCTCAATTTCGCTCACCCCCTCACGGAGTGGGGCTTGCTCGCCCTCGGTGGTTGGGCTCTTTACCTGGGGATCAAGGCCAAGAAAACCCGCACCGGCACGCCAGAACAGCGCAAGGAATTGGTGCCGAAAAAGTTTGCCCAGCGCCACTACCTCTGGGGCAGCATCCTGTTGGCCGTGATGACCCTCGGCACGCTGGGTGGCATGGCCGTCACCTATCTGAACAACGGCAAGTTGTTTGTCGGTCCGCACCTGCTGGTGGGTCTGGCCATGACAGGGATGATCGCCGTTGCCGCGTCGCTCTCACCCCTGATGCAGCGGGGCAACCTGATTGCGCGAAAGGCTCATGTGGGCCTGAACATGGGCATGCTCACGCTGTTCCTCTGGCAGGCCGTCAGCGGCATGGAGATCGTCAACAAGATCTGGACCAACCGCTGAAGATTCTTCAGAAGGCTGCCCGCTGACGCGGTGGGCAGCTCAGATCATGGCTGGCATGGAAATCCTCCTGGACCTTCCAGGTGAGCCGTCGTGAAATCTGGCGGACAATCTGCTTGAGCAGATGATCACCACTGCTCTGCACCAACTGATCCGGGAGCATGGTGATCACCTTGGGCAGCCGGATCCAGACCTTGAGATCCAGATCCCACTGGACAGAGGTGTGCTCCTGTTCCGGGATCAGGCGCATCCCCGCGCGGAAGTCGACGTCGTAGTGATGGCGCAGGGCGAGCGACTGCGGCACGGTTCGAACGGTTTCGATTCGGTAGATCCCTTCCTGCTGTGGCAGCAGTCGCAGAGCGATCGTGGGCTCCACCTCGAAGCCGAAGTTGCCGAACCGCCCCAGGGTCAGGCTGTAGGACTGACGATCGATGGCTTCGACCTGCATCGGACTGGCGCAGCGTTCGAACCAGCTCTGATGGTGATCCAGATAGCGGGCAACCACTGTTTGGGGCGCCAGCATCTGCATCGAATCCTCAAAATGGCTGCTGTAGCAGCGCACTTGCGGGTCGGAACCGTGAAGCTGATTGTCGGTTTCAGTGGGCGACAAGACCGTCACGGATGGGAAGCTGCCGGCGGAGGGCGAATTAAAGATGAACCAATGTAAAGCTGCTTGCGATTCAGTTTTCGCTCAATTGCATCAGTTTTTCGATTACCTCTTCCACCGCCCGATCCGGGGTTGAGGCGCCGGAGGTGATTCCCACCCGCACGGGGCCCTCAGGCAGGAAATCACCCTCACGACAGAGTTCGGCCGCCAGTGGTTTGTGCTCGATCGAATTGCTGCCGACGTCGATGCGCTCGGGCGTGTCGATGTGGAACGAGCGAATGCCGCGGC